>Ga0116204_1000794_pt1 | contig 18028 bp, 9 predicted proteins | sample LakKivwa52mmetaG_FD_94481 | JGI IMG/M metagenome (GOLD analysis project Ga0116204, IMG submission 94481) | Anoxic lake water microbial communities from Lake Kivu, Rwanda to study Microbial Dark Matter (Phase II) - Lake Kivu water 52m metaG | ecosystem: Environmental > Aquatic > Freshwater > Lake ...
GCAAGACAAGTGCCTGTGCCGACATCAGCGGTAAAATCCAGGCGTAAACTTGCAGATAATGCGCTACAGCCAAGCTGTCGTTAAAAGTAAAGGCACCCCTTTCAAGTAAGAGACGCACTAAGGGTAGTGCGGCAGTGGATAACATGAGCATGAGCAGAAGGGCAATCATCAGTATTTTTTGATAGCCCCGCCAGATGAGTTGGCCCATGAGTTTATGTTGTTTTTCCTGGGCCCATTTAACCAGTTGTGGATAAGATGCTACACCCGCTGAATAACCCAGTATACCTACGCCCGCAAAAGCCAAACGGTATGCATACCCGAGAAGGGCAACCTGGTCAGCGCCATCCTGAAAACCAAAAGAGCGGTAGGTAAACTCTAAAGAAAAAACAGCTCCCAAACTGAGCATGAGGGGTAAGGTGAGCAATACATATCGGTGTAGATCTGGGTCAAATACATTAAAACTGAAACGAAGGTTTTTGAAGGGGATCTGAGCCCCAAAAACTTGTAATAACCCGTTTCCACAGAGGGCACCTAAAAATACTCCCCATGCAAAGCCCGTAACACCCCATTTCGCACCTAACACCCCTCCTGCTATTATAAAAAGATTATAAACAATCCCGCTAAAAGCCGGAATAAAAAATCGTTGCCTGGAATGTTGTATGGCCGTGAGGATGGCACCCATGAAAAAGAAAACTTGGGCAGGCAAAATAATGCGGCATAAAAAAACAGCTTGGCTGAGGAGTTGAGGTTCGGGGTGGGACTGGACAAGTAGTTTGAGTAAGGGTTCCGCAAAAATCCAGGCTATAAGACAACACAGGGAAAGCAAACCTCCCAAGACCAGTAGGGTATTGGAAAAAAAACGCCAAGCCTTCTTTTCATGACCTGCTAAAAGGTAGGCTGAAAAAATAGGTAGGAAAGTAATCGACAAATACCCAGTAGATACTAGAGAATTGAGGGTATCAGGTAAAAGAAAGGCTAAGTCATAAGCGCTCTTCTCAGCTCCGGCACCAATAAGCCGAGCAAATACCATTTCTCGGATAATGCCCAAGATGCGGCTACCCAGCACGCAACTGGCAACGATCATGGCTCCTTGGCTTACAGCTTTCATAAAGGTTTTATCCTGGCTAGGTTTTTAAATGTTTATCTTAAATAAAATGTTTCCGGGCACTAATAATAGCCAGTCGTGGAAAAAAAAACATTCTTGGGGTCCATGCACCAAGAAATGCACAGTTACTTCTTTCTCTATTTGGCATGTTTTAGTCTTATTTTCATTTCATTTAACTGCTTGGGCTCAGAGTCCAACGACTCCAGCGGCTATCCAAACTACACAGGGGTCTCCACTCGGCCCCACACCCGTCTTTCCCGAGGCTGGTCAGGGCCGCGGCCTTGCACTTTTAACTCCCCAACTTATTGCTGCACAAAGTCGGGATTTATGGGTGGGTGCGGCATTAGAGGAACATTTTTATAGGGCTGGGCAGTTTAGCAAGCGCCATTTTGTACCGCCCGCTCATCAATTACATGCTTTGCTGCAAAACTGTTTCCTCAATGAAGCTGACGCCTGTTTAAGACAAGTAGGAAAAAGTCTGGGTGTAGGGCTCATAGCTGATATTGCCTATGAGCGCCGAGGCCCTGATTTCATTGGATATATCCGTTGGGTAAAAACAGAAAGTCAGGAAGAAAGGACAGATACATTAGTTAGAAAAGCCTTGGATCCCTTTGATTTTATCCAGTCAGTGATCCATAAAGTTTTCAATGCAACAGGGCCTTTGGAGCCTGAAGTTTTAGAGGTCCTTAAAACCAGGCCCTCTACCCATACCGAAGCCTATGGTGCTTTTGTAATGGGTGTACGGTATTTTAATCAACGCGATTTTCGGAGAGTTTTTTATCCCTTAAAACGGGCTCGCGAACTTGATCCTTCGTTTACTGAACCCCTGGCTGTAGAGGCCCAGGCTTATTTTCAGCTGGGTAAAGACCAAGAAGCCCTATCCCTACTTGAGCAGCTTCCAGAAGCTGCAAGTACCTGGAGCACTGATCTTATCAGGATACGAGTTCTTTTGAGACAAGGTAAATCTGAAAGCGCTTTGCGTACTTTACGGCGTCTCAAAACCCAAGTGCCCGGAAATCTCGCTGAACTCGAATATGTGCAAGGTCTGTACTATCAATCGGTGGGTTCTTATTCTCGGGCAGTTTCTTACCTGATTGCCGCCATAAACTTTAATCCTTCCGTCCTGGAGTATTATATGACTTTGGGTGAAGAATACATATCTCATGATGAACCAGACTTAGCCTTGCCCTATTATCAAAAGTTGGTAAAGTACTCTCTGGGTGAACCCAAGTATAGACTCCAATACGCCATTGCCCTCAGGATGTCACGAGAATATGCACGCAGTATAGATATACTTAAAGAACTGCTTGACCAATATCCTGATTTTTTTCCAGCACGCATAAACCTGGGTATTGCTTATTATGAGTTGGGGTGGGTTAAAAAAGCACGAAAGGCTTTTGAAACAAATATAGAACTCAGGCAGGATACCCTAAGTTCGCTTCTCAATCTCGCGATTCTTGAAATTCAAGAGGGTAGAATAAAAGAGAGTAAGGTGGTATTCCAGAGGATACTCACCCTTTATCCCCATTCAAGTAAAACTCTTGTAAATTTGGGACTACTCGAAGCTGATTACGGTTCAACAGGGCAGGCAGAACAGTATCTTAAAAAGGCCTTGGAATATAATCAAACCGATACGGTGGCCTTGTTAGGGCTGGCGCGGGTTTATCAGTACACCGGCCAAGATCCCGAAGAATATGCCATCTTAAATCGCGTGAGGGAGGTTGACCCGGAAAATATTTCAACCCTATCTCGCCTTGCTGAAAAATCACTCAACCGTAAAGCCTTTGAAGAAGCAATTGATTATTTGCAAGATGTCATTGATCTAAAACCCATGGCCTATAGGCAACGCATTGCTCTGGCCAGAGCTCTTATTCGTGTTCGAGATTCTGAGCGGGCCCAATCACATCTTCAATACATAGAAGTAAACTTTTCCAATTCACCTGAGGTGCAAATGGAATTAGGGTCTTCTTATTATGAAGAGGGGATGTTCGATCGGGCTATTTTGGCGGTTGAGCCTCTCTTAAAGGTTGATCCTCGTGAAAAAAGGTATCATATACATTTGGCAAAATGTTATATAGAGCAAATTGTGCAAGGGCAATCCCGCCGGGTTGATGCCCCCAAAAAGGCGTTAGAACATCTTTTGCTAGCTATACAACTAGCTCCCGAGTATTGGGAAAATTATTACTGGATGGGCCGCTATCAAAGAAAAGTAATGGGTAATAAAAAAAGTGCAGAAAAGTTTTTAGAGAAGGCTATGGACTTTGTGAAAAAAACCAAGGATAAAGATGTTATCAAAGAAGAACTCCTGCAATTGAAACTCTTATAGGAAAAAATACAGCAATCTATGGCCTATTACCGAGCATCATTTAAACAAGACAGCTTTAAAGGTTTGTTAGCTTATTGGGGCTTCAGACTCAAGGGGTTGTTCCTTGGGCTTTTCTTGGTAACTTTGAGCCAGGCCGCCACTGATAAGGCCCAGCTCTTGTTTGACCCGCCACCGGGTACTTATCCTCAGCCCTTGTATATCAGAATAACCTCACCTTACGATGGGCGCTTATACTATGCTACAACTGATACCGTTGTTAGAGATGAAACGCACCTTTACAAAGGCGTGATTAAACTTGAAAATCCAGGAAAGATCGCACTAAAAATTGTACAAGAAAATTTACTGGGTGAAGAAAAGTTTTATGGTCCCTATCTCTATACCGTTTTGCCACCTGACTCTTCAAAGTCTGCGGTGCCCTTAGCTGAACCACCAGGAGGAATCTACGAGGGTGCCAGGTCGGTTTTTATTTCACACCCCCCAAACCAGAAAATCCTTTGGTCCCTAGGCGACTCAACCAACCTTCAGCCCTATACAGGTGCTAAGATCGAAGTGAATGTATCTACAACTCTCTACTTTTGCATTGATTACGGCCAAGGGAAAATCAGCCCATTATTTAAGGAAAATTATATACTGGCTTTAGGCGATCCAAAAGTCAGGCTTCTCACCAAAGAAAGGTCCTTTCGCTTTGAACCCACTCTTGATCTAGAACTTGAAAACGCGGTTAGGGCAGTCTATACATTAGATCCTTTTGCACCTCTTACTTCATTTATGCATGCCGGGGAAGCAATTACCCTATCTGAAGGGCGACATCAGTTACGGCTGGCTGCCATTAATTTAGCCGGGCGGGCTTCAGAAATTCAAACCTATCAGATCACGGTAGACAAAACTCCCCCTGTTACCCGATATACTGTGGACTTACAAAAGGCTGAAGTGAGGCTTTTTTCATCTGAAGCCGGAGCTATTTTTTACTCCACCGATGGTTCAGCCCCTGGTTTGGCAAGCACACGATACCTTGCGCCCTTACCCCTCAAACCCAATGCCACTATGCTCATCAGGTTCCTTGCAATTGATACCTTGGGAAATTTATCCTCTATCAAAGCTTTTACAGCCAGTAGTGATACATCTGGACCAAAGGTGCAGATGTATCCGCCCCCTGGTACTTACCGGGGTAAAATTGATCTACGCTATACCTGCTCCGAACCTTGTGTTTACCGTTATAGTTTAGATGGAACAGCACCGGCCCTCAGTCCTCGAAAATTGACAGGCATCCAAAATTCCCTCACTCTTGAGGGGGATGGTACTTATATATTGCGTTATCTGGCACGCGACCTGGCCGGCAACCATTCAGCGCAAGAAGATCTCCAGTATATCATAGATACAAAGCCACCCACCTTATCATACAGTATCCGAAGAATACCTGACAGTTCTCGCTACCAACTGATTGTGCAAACTAGTGAACTAGCCACTGTTTATGTTTCGACACAGGGAACGGCCAGTATTAGCTCTCCCCGTTTTAGGCCAGAGCAGAGCTTTGCAGCGGGAGAAAGGGTTTCTTTGGTAGCTGTAGACAGTCTGGGAAATGTATCCCCTCCTCTTGAGATAACTGAAATTTCAAAGCCCCGCGTTGTATTTCAACCACCTGGCGGAATTTATAACAAACCACTGAGCATACATCTTAGCCAATCTGAAATACAAAATGGGGGCAGTGTTTTTTATGAAATCGAGGGTCCTAGGCAAACAAAAAGTACCCAGTTAGGGGCCTGGAAGCTTTTTCGCGATTCATTAAAACTTGACTATACAGGTCACTATACAATCAGGGCCAGAACTGATTCTGCACTGACGGGATCAGTGATTGAGGAACAGAGCTATATCATCGATCCCCAAGCTCCTCGTATAGTCCCAGTTCTACTACCAGAACAAACGGGCAAACAAATAAGGCTGCGCTTTGACAGTGATGAACCGGCCCGTATTAATTACACACTGGATGGCAGCCTCCCAGGGCCTACTTCCCCAACACTGGGCAATCCCTATGTACAAGAACCCCTTTTTCTCACTTTAGAAAGGAGTGTTCGAGTGTTGTTGAAGTATCGGGCTAGTGACCGGGCAGGGAACCAAACACCTGTCTATGAGCTTGATTTACTCTCACCTCATGTACGGGTCAATCCTCCCCCGGGGTTTTTCAGGGAAATCATCAGAGTTGAATTGAGCAGTCAACCTGGAAATCTGATCTTCTTCAGCTATGATTCAACAACCCTCTCGCAAAAATCAGCTGTCTATACAGAACCTCTGGTTGTACAAAAAACGGATACCCTTTGGTATTTTGCCATGGACCAGGCAGGTTTTTCAGGTCCTAAGCAAAAAGCGGTATTTAGCCTCGATCTTCCACCAGAACCTAATTTTTCGGTTTTACCTGCTACACTCTATCAAGGCCAGAAGGCACTGTTTGATGCTGCGCTCACAGCTGATGAGGAAAGTCCTCCTGGCACCTTACAGTACCGTTGGGATTTCGACGGGGATGGTTCCTATGATGTTCCCTTTAGCGCGCAGACGCAACAGTTTTTCACTTATACATCAGCCCGAGAATTTGAAGTGACACTTGAGGTTAAGGACAGCCGGGGCCAGGTTGAGAAATATACACGGAATATACCGGTACGCCGTCCCTGCCCTTCCGACATGGTACTGGTAGTTTTACCCACAGAAACCTTTTGTATAGATCGTTATGAATGGCCAAATCAGGCTGGGGCTACACCCTTGACGGGAGTGAATTGGGCGCAGGCGGCTTCTTATTGTCACGAAAAAGGGAGAAATCTGTGTAAGGCAGAATCCTGGGAATCAGCATGTAAGGGCCCCTGGAACCTTGCCTATTCCTATGGTAACCAATACAAAGACCAAAAGTGTGCAGTTAAACAAAAACAGGTTGAATCATCCGGAAAATACAAGGAATGTCAAAATGAGTGGGGGGCCTTTGATATGGTGGGCAATGTCTGGGAATGGGTCGATGGATATACAGACAGTCACTATGTATTGATGGGGGGCGGTTTTGCTCAGGAAAGGTCTGCGACTTGCGGACTTACTTTTCCAGGCCGTATTGAAACTCAAGATGCAGATATAGGGTTTAGATGTTGCTTATGAGAAAATATCCTTTGCCCATTCCCATGGGCTATAGTGCTCTACTTTTCCGCAGGGTTTCGGCTCCTGCTAAAAGTAAACAAGTACGAGTGCAAGGCTCTCTATTCACCCATTTTTTAAAGGTAAAATTAATTTGTATATGTCTTGGGTTAGGCCTCCTAGGTGTGCCCTGCACTAGGGCCCAAGGTGCTGATTTCTTATTTAGTGATGCAGTAAATGAAATTTTTGACCCAGGATTTGAAACAGAATTTTATGGGCCTGAGGTCAACTCTGATCTTATGCGTAATTATCAATCCGGAAATTACCGCAGTGTAGTGGTCGAATTGCGACGCCTTTTGAATCTTTCTTTACCCGATGGACGGTTGGACTTTTATCACTTCCTCTTGGCTGAATGTTACTTGGCTCTAAATCTGCCCGAACTAGCCTTGGAAAGTTATCGGCAAACACTCTATTTTGCACCACAAACTCAGTTTGAAGAAAAAAGTCTTTTTAGGGTTACCCAATTACATGCGGCACAGGGGCGTGAATCCGATATGGAGCTGTCCTGGAAAGCTCTCAGAGAAAAATTTCCCAATGGAAATTTAAATGCGGGTGCTGCCTATCTTGTGGCCAAGGCCTACGCAGCGCAAGGCAGAGATGCGGAAGCCTTGTCGGCGTCCTCTGTACCTCAGGACCAAGGACCTTTTCGGCCCTCTTTCCTCTTTCTGAAGGGATTTCTCCTTTCGCGGGAAAATCGGACTGTGGAAGCGATTGACACTCTTAGAACCCTTTTCAAGATGGGTAAAAATCGGGCTTTACAAGATGAAGCGGCACTTACCTTGGGCCGGATCTATACTGAAGCGGGTATACTCGACAGTGCCTTGTCTCTCTACTCAGAAATCAAATCCTCATCCCTTCATTTTCCCATCGCTCAGTTAAAAAAAGCTTTTGTTTACTTGCTGCAGGGCAAGGCAGATCAGGCCTTGGCCCTTGCCACTTTAAATGCCAAAGATCCAGATCTTATGTATGAAAGCGCTCTAATCAGAATGGACAGTTACTATGCCTTACGCGATACCCTAAAAGCCCGGCGTACTTGGGAAGAGCTAACCTCCCATGCCCGATTTACCCGGATCAGAGGGTTGATTGAAGAAGAAAAAATCTTTTTGCAAGATTTTCAGTGGCGCCAAAAAAGACTTTTTGACGCTTATTCACTTCAAGGAAATAAAAATAAAAAAGCCCTTAATCAGCTCAGTGATATCGCACTCCAGGGAGAAAAACTCTCTGCCTCCCTGCAGCTTCTCCAAAACGAACTTAACCGTTTTCCCGAGTTTCTAGGAGACTGGAAGCTCGAAGGGACACTCGAAAAAAAATATCTTGAATATATAGAAGGACAGTGGGTAAGCCTAGAAAAGAAGATTAAAGAATCTCAGGATTCCCCTGCCAAGGGGATGGGATCGGATGGCCAGCTTGATGCTTTGCTCGAAAAACGAAGAGATCTTTTTCGTTTGCGTTCCGATATATATGAGCTGATGGCTCGGCTCCAGAAGAAAAATGCAGATATTTCCCAAGTGCAAGCAAAATATATAGATGTGGGACTTATGATTTATGGAAGGCTTAAAAAAAGCCTCTATACATCATCACAACAGGAGCGTGAACTTTCACAGGCCTTGCAGAATCTTGAGAAGGAGGTTACCCTCCCATGACCAAGATACAGAATTTAGGCCTGGCGCGCATATTCCAGGCATTTGGGCCGACTTCCTGGATAATTTTTATTTGGGCCTGCCTCACTTGTGGCGGTAATGCTGTTTTTTCACAGCAAGTTGTAAAAGCACCCCAAGATTCTGGTCTTGTGAGCCAGGCCGCAAAGAAGCCAGAGGAGCCTAATTTAACTTCAGCGCAGCTTTCCTGGCGATCAGAAGCCTATACAGACAGTCTGTCCAAGCTCAGACAAAGGTTAAATCAAATCAATAAAGAAACAGCTTTCTTTCGAAATTTAGTTTCTGAACAGAGGGATAAGCTGATTGCAGACTTAGAAGTAATGCTCAAGCTCTTTCCTGCCTCTCCCTACAATGGAGGAGTATGGCTGCGGTTGGCAGAACTCTTATATGAAAGTGAAACCGAAAAATTCGAAAAAATATTGGATCAGCATGATGATTCCTTGGATGCCTTACTTGGGCAAGTAGATAGTGCTGGAAACCCTCTCCATACACTTTTGGATGTTGCTGGTCCCAAAGTGACTTATCCCCTTACAGTCAATGCCTATAACCAGGTATTAGCCCGGGAAGAGTATAAAGAACAACATGATATAGCGCTCTTCTTCAAAGCCCTCTGTTTAGTCAGGATGGGAAAAGAAGATGAAGCTCTAGAACTCTATAAAACTCTGGTCTCCCGTTTTGAACAATCTCGTTATCTACATTCATCGCTTCTTAAAATTGGAGATTACTTTTATAATCGACCTCACCTTGAAAATGGGCAAGGCTATACATTGGCGGCAGATTATTACCGGAAGGCTATCGGTGGACCTCGTCACCCCTTGTATGGCGAAGCTATGTATAAGCTGGGCTGGTGTTATTTTCAACAGGACCGGTATGCGGAGGCTGTTTCTATTTTCCGGAGTTTGATCGAAACTGCAGATCTGAATTTTAGCGGAACCCAAGCGCGTGAGTTGGTTTTAAATCCACTTTTGCGTGAGGAAGCGGTGGAGTTTTTAGCTGTTTCACTTGATGAAAGCGGAGGTCTTGAAGAAGCTTTGTCATTTTTATCCCTAGTAGGCAACGAAAATTATTCTGCAAGGGTTTTGCTCCAAATAGCCAATATCTATGTGGAACGGTCCGATTATGAACAAGCTATCAGAGCGCTCGGTATTCTGCTTGATAATCATCCCTTGGCCCTCAGTGCTCCTGAAGCCAAATTACGGCTGGCTGAGGTGTATATGCTTACGCAAAAACGGGACAAGGCTGACGAAGAATTGTTATCCTTTTTTGACCAATTTAGCAGGGGTAGTGATTGGTACCGTACGCATGAAGATCCTGGAAAAAGGGCCTTTGTTGACTCACAGGCAGTGAAGATACTTGTGCAGAGTTCAGAAAATGTCTTGCGCAAGGCACATGCTGAAAATGACCGTAGTCTTTACATTACTGTGGCGAAAAATTTCTCACGCCTTTTAGAGCAATACCCAACCTCACCCACAGCCTATGAGGTAGAGTGGAATTTGGCGCTGATACTCAATAAAAATATTAAAAATTACTCTGCGGCTTATTATCACTTTATGCGAGTGGCTACTGCCTACCGCCAACCTATACATAGAGAAAGTGCCTTACTCTTAGCTCTGGCGTCTGCCCAAGCAGAATGGGAAAGTGGCACAGCCAGGCTTGAAGCTTCAGACAGTACTTTTGGTGGATTGGGCCTTGATACAGCTCTTTCGCGGGCCGAAACGGGGATAGTCAAAGCTGCTGAGGCCTATGCTCGGTATTTTCCAAGATCAGATAAGTTGTCTGATGTTCTCATGATTCAAGCTGCGGTTTTTTATAACCGTGGTCGTTTTGACCAAGCTATTCCCCTTTATGAGCGCATAGCGCAGATCCGTCCCTATCCTAAAAATTTTCAAGAAGCCTATAAACTTAATGCTGGCGCATATATGGCTCTAAGAAACTATTCTAAGGCGGAAGAATGGTATCAGCTACTTTTTTCTGAGGCGCTTGACACTTTATATATAGAACTGGGAAGAGCTTCGCGTGTGGAAGCTGCCTTTCGAGGTGCTGCAGCCTTGCAGGAAAAAGAAGGTGCTGAAGGTGCTGCTGAGGCCTTACAAGGTGTCGCGCGGAAGTATCCGGGAGCTCCTTTATCCGAAGTGGCGCTCTTTAACGCGGCTGAAATGCTGGAAAAGGAAGGAAAGTATACTAAGTCAGCACAAGCCTATGAGTTGGTTGCATCAGAATATCCCACTTCCCGCTTAGCCGATGGTGCCCTCTTCAATGCAGCCCACAATCAAGAAAATGCCGGCAATTATCAGGAGGCGATTAACATCTACGAGAGACTCTTGGCTAATTACCCCCAATCTCCACATTTAAAAAATTCACTTTTCAATATATCACTGGCATATGAAAAATTAGGACAGTTTGATAAGGTCGCTGAGGCTAGCGAGCGCTATGCTCAGGCTTTCCCAGGTGAAAAAGACGCACCTGATATGCTTTACAATACCGGTCGCTTTTACTTTAAAGCCAAGGAGTATAAAAAGTCTATACCTGTCTTTCAACGCTTTTATACCAAATACATAGGCGAAGCTCGCGAACTTGAAGCCCGGTGGTATACAGGACGCGCTTATGAAGAAACGGGAGAAAAAATTCTTGCAGAGCGCGAATATAATTCCGTTTTGAGTCGTGTAGAAAACGGGAGCTTTTCGTTAGATTCAGTGCGCTATTACATAATTGAATCTGTATTTGGAATAGCTCGCTTAGCGCGTAGCCGGTACTTGGAGATTTCGCTTGAAGCTCCTTCGGCAAACATGGAAGGCCTGCGCAAGGAGAAAACCACCAGCCTTGCCGAAGCGGTCGCTGCCTATGAAAAAGTACTGGGGTATTCCGCACCTCAATCTATAGCCGCCCTAGTACAACTGGGCCAACTCTACATTAATTTTGCCCGGGCTTGGTCTAAGCAATCCTTAGCTAGCGATGAAAGTGGAACTAAAAAAACAGCAGCACAAAAACGGATAGCTTCGGCAGCTGGAAAATCTTTGGATAAAAGTCTCGAATATTTTGGACAAGCTCTTGGATTAAAAGAAAAAATGTCAATTCTCCCTGGAGCTGCCGAGTGGTTACCCTGGTTGGATAGTGCTCGTATTTTTTATGGCACTGCTCTGCGCGAAAAAATCAATCTTGAACTATTGGCCGGTACACTCATTGTAGAGAGTGATATTCCCGCAGAAGTCAAAAAGGAACCCCTAAATTTGTTTCTGTACCGAAGCAAACTCTTGGAAACCAGTCGTCCTGATTTTGAAAAGGCCTTAAAAAGCTTCGAAGCTCTGCACCAAAGCGGAGATCAATATATCGATGGCCAGCAAAAAGAACAACTGGTGAAGCAGTATGCTGAGCAGAATTATCTGCTGGGAGGCCGTTTCATCCAACTCAACGAAGAAATTTTGGCCCACAGTCAGGCAGATTTGGGTGCTATAGATCCCTCCAAAAAGGAGGATTTGATATTCCAACTTGAAGATCTAGCTTTCGAAGTTCAGGATGCAGCTTTGCCTTTATTGAAGTCCTCCTATACACGTGCACAAAAAGCCGGGTTTATTGATCCCTGGTCAAGGCATTTACTGACTCTCCTTCAGAAAATGGATGCACAAAACTATCCCCTAAATGCAGGTAACCGTTTGGTGGTAGGAACTGGAGCCTCATGGTGGGCTTATCCAGATTCCTTACCAGGTTGGAAGACCGTACTTTCTGATAGTATTACCAGTGGTTTATTTGGTCCAATTAAACAAGCTAATTTTTCTTCTCCACTTCATTTACCAGGTAAATCACCTGATCTGATGTGGGGTGATTCGAGTGCCCCATCCCTTTATTTCAGAAAAACCTTTGCGCTGGATGGATCAGCCACTCAGGCAATCCTGACTTTAGGGCATTCGGGAGCACTTAAATTTTATATCAACGGTGTTTCAGTATATGAGTCTCAGGGACCAAAGGATAGCTTACCTGTTCTCTACATTGCAGAAATATCCTCCTTTCTCAGGCCAGGCCCAAATCTTTTCAGTATGCATGCCCAAGCTGGCCTTGCTGGAAAAGCACTCTCATTCTTAACTGAAATTAATTATCGCAGCAATCCTGAAACTGGGTCCTTGCCTCCTGTGCAGCAGGATCAGGTCAAGGTCAGCACTCAAAACCAAATCAAGAAAGTGCCCTCTCGGTCCTTATCAGAGTTACGGGCCCAGTACCCCAAACGGAAGGAATTTTTAATTGATCTTTTTCGTATACAACGAAAAGAAAGACAATTACAGATCTCCATAGAGGGAGAAGAAAAAGCTATCTATGAATTGCAAGAAAAATTGCATATTTTAAATCAGAAAACTCCAAGTATACCAACCCAAAAGATATCTCATCCTGCACCAGTCCTCCAGCCACCCTCTTCAACGATTCCACCACCACAACTGATAGATTCTCCCGCAAGTCAAGAACCAGAAACCTCCAGCCTGCCAGAATCAACCCCATCAACTCAAGACTCAATACCAGCCCAATTACAACCTTAAATACATTCGCCTTAACCTCTACTCAAGGAAAACCCCATGCCTAAAATAAATGGACTTATCGGTTACAGACCATCAGAAACTAAGGTTCAAGATATTACTGCACCACCCTATGATGTTATCAAACCCAACAGTCCACTGGAAAAATTTTTACAGGCCAGTGCCCACTCACTCTTCCATGTCACTTTGGGCGAAAAACCCAAGGCCACTCTTAACAAATGGATAGAAGATGGGTTGTTTCTCCAAGATTCTGAACCTGCTTTTTATATCTACCACCAAACTTTTGGTTCTGAAACTCGTTTGGGTGTTTTTGCTGCTGTTGGCGTTGAAGATTATGCTTCAGGACAAATCATCCGCCACGAAAAAACCTTCGATGATAAGGTTAAGGGCCGCCTGGCTCTTACCAAAGAGTTAGGACTTACTGTTGAGCCCATCTTTTTGTTAACCAAATCAAAAATTCAAAACCTTCTTCAGGCCTGTTTACGTATACATAAACCCCTTTACAGTTTCACCTCCCAGTTTGACGGTTTTAGCGAATTACATGGAATTAAAAATCAAATTTACCGCATTCCTCTATCTAGTGAAGAAGGGACTGCCTTACAAAAAGCTTTAGCTGCACAACCCCTGTATATAGCCGATGGGCATCACCGCTACCACTCAGCCTTATTGGGCCGCCAAGATTACACTTTAGCCTATATAGTGCAAGAGGCCCGTATACAAGCTTATAACCGAGTAATCAATGGAAAGGTTCGCTTTAGTCAGGTTCTCTCTCAGCTTAAGCTCGAACCAATCTCTTCTTTTACAACTCCCCCCAAAAATTCCTTTTGTATTTACCACCGAACAGGTGCTTATATACTCAAAGCTAAAAATGTGCCCACAGATCCAGTGGGCCGGCTAGATTGTTCTATTCTTGAAAAAGAGCTCTATCCTTACTTGGGGGTCGACCACAGTATGATTCTTAATTCAGAATTTTTTGATTATTATGCTGAATCCGAACTGGCCACCATGAAACAAAAAGTAGACGAAGGGGCTTTTGATATCGCTGTTGCCCTGCATCCTGTCTCGCTGGAAGAGTTAATGACCGTTGCAGATGCGGGCCTTAAGGATTCTTCTGTAGTAATGCCCGAAAAATCAACATTTTTTGCACCAAAAATCTTGTCAGGTCTCTTTTTATACCAGCATAAAAACTTCTCCTAAACCCTATTGTATAGGGCGGATTTGCTTCCTGCCCTTATTCACCCTTAATCCAAAAGCCAAATATCTTATGACATCACTTAAAGGTACAGAAACCGAAAAAAATTTGCTCAAGGCCTTTGCCGGAGAATCGCAAGCACGCAACCGGTATGAGTTTTTTGCCAAGGTGGCCAAAAAAGAAGGATACGAACAGATTGCCGCAATCTTTCTAGAAACTGCTGCCCAAGAAAAAGAACATGCTAAAAGGTTCTTTAGTTTTTTAGAGGGAGGTATGGTCGAAGTTACTGCAAGTTTTCCTGCTGGAAAAGTGGGGACTACTCAAGAGAATTTAAAAGCTGCGGCTGAAGGTGAAAATGAAGAATGGACAGATATGTACCCTGCCTTTGCTGAGACAGCAAGGGCAGAAGGGTTTAACGAAATTGCTGGTGTCTTTAAACTCATTGCCCGGGTAGAAGCAGAGCACGAACGACGTTATCTTAAACTCTTACAAAACATATCCGAAGACCAGGTTTTTATGAAAGATGGTAAGGTTTGGTGGAAGTGTCTTAACTGTGGTTATGTATACGAATCCGAGAAAGCCTTGGAAAAGTGTCCTGCATGTTTGCATCCCAAAGCATACATGCAAGTGCGCGAAGAAAATTATTAACCTACACATTTTGAAAGCAGTTATATACTCCCAATATGGGCCACCTAGCTTGACTCATATACGAGTAATTTCAACTCCTGTTCCCAAAAACAAAGAAGTTATCATAAATGTATATGCTTCTACGGTTAACCGGACCGATGCGGGCTTTGGCAGTGTGGCCTATTTTGTAACCTGTTTCTGGAGTGGTTTGTTGAAGCCTATATATATGAGGAAAGTGTTTAAAAAACAGGCATCGTTGTCCTGAAGTTAGCTTATTAGGGTCTTACTCTCTTTATATCAGTGCTTTCTCAGCAGCTTGGACGGTTTGGTCTATTAGGGTAGAAATAGTCATGGGTCCTACACCACCTGGTACGGGTGTATAAGCTGAGCAAATATTTTCTATACCAGTTAAGTCAATATCACCACACTTTTCTGGGTGGTAACCGGCATCTACAACTACACAACCTTTTTTTATCCAGGAAGACTGTATAAAACGTGGGCGCCCTACAGCACCGACCAATAAGTCAGCCTGCCGCACATGTTCAGATAAATTTTGGGTACGGCTGTGACAGATTGTTACGGTGGCATTAGCATTGAGAAGCATAGCTGCCATCGGTTTACCTAAAATTGCGCTTCGACCCACCACAACTGCGTGTTTGCCAGCAAGTTCAATTTTATAATGATGCAGGAGGGTCATGATTCCCGCAGGAGTAGCAGATCCGTAAGCAGCTTCACCCATGGCCATGCGTCCGAAACCCAAACAGGTTACCCCATCTACATCTTTTTCGGGAAAGATGGCATCTTGGCAAAGTCTTTCGTTGATTTGGCTAGGTACAGGGTGTTGAAGAAGAATGCCTTGGACGCGGGGATTCTGATTGAGTTCCTGTATTTTTTGAAGAAGCTGTTCGGTAGTTGTGTTTTCTGGCAAGTAAACACGCTCAGAATCCATCCCCACTCTTTTACACGCATTGGCTTTCATCTGTACATAGGTAGCCGATGCCGGATCATCACCTACCAAAAGGGTGGCAAGGATAGGAGTAAGGCCACTTGCAGACTTGATTTTTTGTACGCGTTCTTTAAGGATCATTTCTTTTTCTAAGGAAAGAGCTTTGCCATCGAGAAGGAGGGGTTTGTTCATGGAGTGTCCTTGTTCAAAAATCTTTAAAAAATGACCATTCAAAAATACTTTGAAAGGAGTAAAAATTACAGCTAGGGATTACCCGAATACACTTATTTTTCACCTTCACCCTAGTTTTCACTCTTTTGGGCTCTCTGAACATGGGAAATATCCCACATTTACAAGGGCAAAGCCCTACTTTTCCTTTAACAAGAGCAAGGGCTCTCATCTATAAGTTAGGGGAATTCCCAGGTTCAGCAATCCCTAATTAAAGACATAAGCACATGGGATAATAAGGGGAGAAAGAATAGCGCCCTCTCATTAAGTGATAAATAGATGTTATTGTGTAGGAAGCACTGCGCTGTGTAATAAAAATTTTAATAGAACATGGTTTAAGTACAGAGGGATCTTAATAACTAGTCACTTAATTGGAAGTATTTGGGTTCAATAATACTCAAATTTTTTTGTATAGAATCATTTGGTTGTAGAGAGAACTATACTCAGAGAAGAATGTCTGTTTTCTAGTGGTAATATATTTGGCGCTCTAACTTCACAAAAAGAAACTTTTCAAGGAAGTACCTTTCAAAGGTATATAATATGTGTTAAGTTGATAGATAGACATTGACTTGTTCTGCTTATGAGTGATAAGTTATTTGTAGGGTCTGTCTAAATATTTTTCGCTTTGGAGGGGGCGTCTTGAAGTTTATCAGTAATTTCTTTTTCTTGTGTATATTTACATTCTCGGCATTTAATTGTGCATTAAGTTACAATCAAGATTTAATCCGAGCTTCCGCAAGAGGAGATGTTTCTAGGGTTAAACATCTTATAGATTTGGGTGCAGATGTCAATGCTATCGATTCACTCGGATATACTGCTTTTATGGCTGCTTCTGTAAACGGACAGCTTGAGGTTATGGAACTTCTTAAAAAATCTGGTGCACGAGCTCTCATTCATGAGAATGAAATACCAGTTCGAGCTGGTGCCAATCATTTTTAGCGCTAAGTGCGCATACACAAATCTTGTCCCATTTCTCAAACAGGGCAGGGTGGCACTTATTAAAATAGTTTTGGATTTTCTTTAAGAATCTGCCTAATAGGCTTCAAATCTTCTTCTTTATCTAGGCAGTTTAAAATAGTCTTATCTTTTCTGAACTTTAAAGTGCCCTTTTTTAGGTATTATTGTATCCTATAAAAGGGCAACAAACAGCTTGCCAGGGAGCCGTTCATGGCAGACAATTTTTCCGCATCGGGGCGCATCCTTCAGTCTTACATAAAGGAAGCCAAGCGTTTTCCCCGCCTCGAGCGTGAGGCCGAAAAAAAACTTATTGTCCAGGTTAAAAACGGATCTCTGGGTGCAATTCACGCCCTGGTGCGAGCTAACCTTCTCTTTGTAATAAAAATAGCCTATAAATACCGCAACCAGGGAATGGAGCTTACTGATTTAATCAGTGCTGGCAACCTTGGCCTTATTGAGGCAGCCCGGCGGATGGATCCTCATAAGGATAATAAATTTATTACTTATGCTGTTTGGTGGATTCGGCAAAGTATACGGTACGCCATTTTTAACCAATCTAGAATGATCCGCCTGGCATCAAATAAAGAAGAAAAATTAAGGGCCCTGTACCGCAACAAACTGGCCACCAAATCCTATGTGGGTGGTTATGCGCCAGACTTACAACAAGCGCAAGAAATTCTGGGCGAAGAAGAAAAAGAACTCTGGGATCTCATTCAGATGATGGAGGCACCTTTATCTTTCGATGCCCCCCGCGGCTCCGAAGAAAAAGGAACTTTAGGAGACCTTTTACCCGATGCAAGCCAAACTCCCGATGAAGCCTTTGCCGAAAAAGAACTTAACACTCTTATTTCCGAAGCAACGCTTCAACTAGAAGATCGTGAAAAAAAAATTCTTTCTGAATACTTTGGTTTGGGAGATGGGCCACATCAAAGCTTATCGCAAATAGGGGAAGGTATACATCTTTCTAAAGAGCGTGTGCGGCAAATTAAGGATGATGCACTTACAAAAATTAGGGATATGATAGATCATCCCGAAAAGCAGTCGCCTAAAAACAAACATTCCTGATAATAGGGCATGAGCTTAGGTATTAAGCTTACTTACCTTTAAAATTCCTTGAGTTCTAATCCCTTGCAGATGTTTCCAGGGTAATGTTTATTTTACACTTATAATTAGGGTCTGCTGAATAACTTAAGTTATAGCAGCAGACCATAATTTTTTATCACGAATAGGAGGGGCGGATCTGCGTCCCCCCTCCTATTTGCTCGTTTGCTAGTGCCTTCACTTACGATCAGGCACATAAC
>Ga0116204_1000795_pt1 | contig 18027 bp, 16 predicted proteins | sample LakKivwa52mmetaG_FD_94481 | JGI IMG/M metagenome (GOLD analysis project Ga0116204, IMG submission 94481) | Anoxic lake water microbial communities from Lake Kivu, Rwanda to study Microbial Dark Matter (Phase II) - Lake Kivu water 52m metaG | ecosystem: Environmental > Aquatic > Freshwater > Lake...
AAGGACTGTTTTATAAACCAACTTTGATCACGGGTCTTGACCCTGCCGCCGCAACTGTGCAGGAAGAAATTTTCGGACCTGTGCTTGTTTCGCTCACGTTCCGCACGCCGAGCGAAGCCATCGAACTTGCGAACAACACGCGCTATGGTCTCGCGGCGAGTGTGTGGAGCGATAACATCAACCTCGCGCTCGATGTCGCGAGCAAGATCAAGGCGGGCTCGGTGTGGGTCAACTGCACCAATCAATTCGACGGCGCTTCGGGCTTCGGCGGCTATCGTGAATCAGGTTACGGACGCGAAGGCGGACGGGAAGGTTTGTTTGAATATTTAAGACCGACATGGATGGAACGTCCGCGCCCTGAGTTTGTACTGGATGAAAAGAAGAAGTGGGGCGAACACGTGCCCACGCTTCCGACTCAGCCTGGATCTGCTCGGGCAAATGGACATTCGCTTCCGCCGATAGATCGCACGCCAAAGATGTACATCGGCGGCAAGCAGGTGCGACCCGATGGCGCATACACCACAACGGTGTTGAACGCCAAAGGGAAGATTGTCGGGCAGGTCGGTGACGGCAATCGCAAAGATATTCGTGATGCAGTCGATGCCGCACACAAAGCGCGGACATCAGGCTGGGCGATGCGTCACGGCTACAACCGTTCGCAAATTTTATATTTCATTGCTGAGAACCTCGATGCCCGCAACGCCGAATTTGTAAAACGCATTGTCGAAATGACAGGACGCACGCAGAAGTCCGCGCAAGCCGAAGTGGACGCATCCGTTGAAAGATTATTCACCTATGCCGCGTGGGCAGATAAATATGGCGGCAGCGTGCAAGAGACCACCCTGCGCGGAATCACTGTTGCGGTTAATGAACCTGTCGGGGTGATCGGCATTGCCTGCCCCGATGAAATGCCCCTGCTTGGATTCGTCTCGCTCATGGCGCCTGCGATTGCACGCGGCAACAGCGTGGTGATGATCCCCAGCCAGAAATATCCGCTCTCCGCCATGGACTTCTATCAGGTGCTCGACACCTCCGATGTGCCTGGCGGCGTGGTCAACATCGTCACCGGCGACCGTGACCATCTGGTCAAGACCCTCGTCCAACACGAAGACGTGGACTCGCTCTGGTACTTCGGCTCGGCGGAAGGCAGTTACCACGTTGAGAACGAGTCCGCTGCGAACATGAAGCGCACATGGACGGGCTACGGTCTGCCCCGCGACTGGATGGATCGCGAGCAAGGCGAAGGTCACGAGTTCCTGCACGAGGCGACTCAGGTCAAGAATATCTGGGTGCCGACGGGGGAGTGAAAAGGAAGATAATTCGATAGTAGAGATTAGATGATTAGACATCCGAAGCCTCAAAGACTTCGGATGTCTGGGTTTATGGACGCTAGAATCCGCGCTTCTGACCTTCCCAGGGTGGGGTCTTGCCTGCTTTGAATTCTTCCACGCTGGGACCTTTTAATTTAGCGAGCCGCCAAAGACCGTAGATGTAACTGACGATCAGCAACACAACAATGAACGGCCAGCCCAAAAAGATTCGCACCGTGCCAAGTGCGCCGAGTGCATCTTGTTGATATAACCAGAATTCAAGGGTTAGCCGTGCGGCGAATGCCACCGCCCATAGAATGGTCACCTCGTTGTAGGCAGGCAACACTTGCGGATGCCAATACCAATTCAATGTCCAACGTCTGGCGATGAAGCTAGACCATGCCACCATTGGACGGTTGAACGCCACGCTTACTACGCACAGAATCACGGTTGCGGCTCCCGAGAAAAAGCCGGGTAAAAAGAATCCTGCGCCAGATCCGCTCAGTTTGACGAACAGAGCCGCCAACAGCGTGCCACCCAAGCCCCCGAGAGCATAGGTCAAATTCTCCCGTCGAAAGAGGCGGTAGGCGGCGAATCCGCCTGAGATTGCCAGCGCGCCCCAAAGCGCCGCATCTACATCCGACAATGAATTGATCAGCAGGAACACCAACGGAGGGAAAAATGAATCAAGCAGCCTTGATCCTTGACCAGAGAGAACGCCTCTTAATTCCTCCCCGAGTTCCTGTAGTTTACCCATCAGCGTGGTGCCCCATCCAGAATTTGTTCCAATCACCTTTGCTGGCATTAAGCGCGAGGAAGGCGTAAAGACTGCCCGCGAAGAAGCCGAGCACCATCATCAAGACCACCCACACGATCGAGCGGACAATGGACTTCTCGCGGTAGACGATCCACGCGGAGAATAGGATGAAGCCCGTATATAGATCGACCATCGAGACGATGCCCCACGGGTTTTGAAGCAAGGCAGCGCCGTCTTTCCCGAAATCTCCAACGGTGAAACCGTAAAACAATACAGCCGTCATGGCGAGTACACCCAAAACGGAAATGATTTTAGCAATCTTCATGTTCATTTTCTTTTCCTTAATTTCGTCATTGTATATCCGTCATTGCGAGGGCGCTCTTGTTCTTGCCGGAAGCAATCCCAACTGTAATTCTGAGATTGCTTCGCCGCCAAAGAGCAAAAGCGGCGGCTCGCAATGACGGTTGAGAAGGTCTCAATTATTTCTTCGGCGGCATGGGCACTAAAACCGATGTCCCTGACTTGTAGGCTTCATACTCTGGCTGTCCGCCCCATTTTTCATCGGCGCGTTTTTCCAAAAGGGGTACGCCACTGATGCGGGTGAGCAACAGGATGATGAAGATGGGGGAGATAAGGGTTGCCCATTGCCAGCCTTGCAAAATGGGCAGGGCAATGATCGCAACGCCGATCCATAATACGATCTCGCCAAAATAATTCGGGTGACGCGACCACGACCACAAACCAGTGTGGATGAACTTGCCTTTGTTCGCGGGCAAGGCATTGAAAACGCTTTTCTGCCTGTCTGCAATGACTTCGATGCCAAAGCCGATCAGCCATACAATGAAACCAACGACGGCGAATGCATCCAACCCGACCCGAACTGTGGATGTGATGGCTGCGAGTCCTGCCGCCACTGAAAATGAAACCCATAGACCTTGAATGGTCCATGTGAGCAGGAAGCGTGGAAAGGACGGCTTGATCTCACGGAAGCGGCGGTCTTCTCCAGCCGCGCGAATGCGCATGAAGAGGAAGGAGCCGAGCCGAACCGCCCACACCAGAATGATGCCAAGCAAAAGAAAAGAGCGGGCATCCACCGTCTCGCTCAAGGCAACAGCGGTCACAATGACGAGGATGTAGGTCAGGCTGCCTGTCAGGTCGAAGAATGCTTCGGTCTGCTTCAGGTAGGCTGGGATAAATGCGATCCACTGAATAAAGAATGCCAGGAGGATGCACAACGCATACAGCGGAAAGCCGTTGACAGTGAAGCCTCCCTGACTTCCAGCGAAGGCTAACCCTGCAGCGATCAACAAGACGATGATAATTCCGATCAGCGAACGTTTGGCTACGGTGTCCATATTTTTTTCCTGTCTACCAAATTTATTTGGAATTCTTTATGTTCTTTGAAACAATTGCATATCCTACCGCCCCGGGACCAATATGCGCTCCAATCACTGGAGTGATGTCCATGGAATAAGTGTTTCCTATTGGAATTAAATGAGCGACTTGCTCGCGAAATGCACGAGCTTTTTCCGTGGCGTTTGTATGCAATAAACAGAAGTACTCAATAGGTTGAAGGGCTTTCAGCATTTCTGTAAGACGAATTTCCGCCTTGTGTGTTGTGCGTACCCGTTCCGAGCCGGGTAGCCCATCTCGCATGGTGAGAATGGGTTTGAGTTGTAAGACGCTGCCGATGCCCGCAAGAAAGGCGTTCATGCGTCCGCTGCGGCGCAGGAATTCGAGCGTATCCAGCCGTGCGGCAACGAATGTGCGCAGCATCAGATCGTGGAGTGCGGAAAGAATTTCCTCCAACCCACTGCCTTCTGCAGCCATGCGGGCCGCCCGCTCCACTTGAATGCCTGTTCCCATGCTAAGCTGGCGCGAATCTAGAACGGTTACGGGGATTTGTTTGAATTCGCGCGCGGCATTGCGTGCCATGTTAACGGTCGCACTGAGTTTTTCAGAGATATGAATGGAGAGGATATTCCGAAAGCCCTTTTCAGCAAGGGATTTATAGGTATTTGTGAAGATATCCAGGCCTGGCGTGCCTGTTGAAGGATGCGTTTTGTATGTTGGTAGATTGGTGTAGAAATCCCTGCGGGTGATCTCGATACCGTCCAGGAAACCTTTATCCCCGATATTGATGAACATGGGGATGACAGTGATCCCCAATTCATTGATGATGTTTTGCGGCAGGTCGCAAGTTGAGTCTGTAACAATGGCAATGGACATGTTTCACCTTTATGAAGGTACTTGATCATGCTGAGTGGAAGCGTGGATATGAGTGTACCCGATTTTGGTAGACAAGGTTTGCATATCTTTTAGTGGAACTTGTTCATTTTCTTTTTTTTGAATTTGCGCTTTGGTTCGCGTGCAACCATGATCTTCAACCGACGTACATCGATTATACTTTTTCGAAAAAAAGAAAGGATACTGTATGAGCGCACGTTATAAAATTCGTCAAAACCTCATTTCCATTGGAGATGATTTCTGGATCGAAAACGCAGCAGGTGAGCGCGTCTATAAGGTGGACGGCAAGGTCCTTCGCATCCGCAAGACATTGGTATTCGAAGATGCCAAAGGGAAGAAACTAGCCCAGATCCAGGAACGCTTGCTGACCATCAAAGACACCATGGTCATCGAAGATGCCGAGGGGCAGGATATCGCCATAGTTAAGAAAGCTCTATTCACTCCGCTGCGTGACAAGTGGAATGTGGATGTAAAAGGCGGGGAGGACCTTGTTGTGCAAGGCAATATTTTGGACTTTGAGTACACCATCAAGCAGGGACGAGACAAGGTGGCCGAGATCTCCAAAAAATGGTTCCGCCTGACTGATACCTACGGTGTGGAGATCGCCCCCGGACAGAATCACATTCTCATTCTAGCGATTGCCATCGCTGTGGATATGATGGCACACGATGACACTGAAAAGAAAAAGAATAAGGATAGATTGAGTAGAAAAGAATAGGATAAAATCCTGTCAAACGGCGTTTCTAATGGTCAACAAAACGGGCTTGCTTTACAGCCCGTTTTGTTGTATTCTTTTCTGCGATTATCCTGAAATGAAAGCAGAGCCAAGGAATGTCAGCGATGATGGAGTTGCTCAATGTGATCAATATTCAAACAGCAATCTTTTTGATCGGTGTTTCGGTTTTGATCCAATCAGGGTTGCTCTGGCTTCAGTCCATGATGATTCAGGAATATCGCGGTATTCGTACGGCTGCGCTGGGGAACCTTCTGTTTGGCATTGGCATGTTGTTGACTTCGTTTCGGGGGATTGCCTCAGATTTCCTTACTATTATTTTGGCAAATTATCTCGTTGCCATCGGAACAGCTGCATTGTATGTGGCGGTTTGTCGTTTTGTAAATGAACGTTATCGTCCCTCCATTATCGTAGTGGCAACTTTACCAGTTCTGGTTCTATTACCTTACTACACATTTGTACGTGTTGATTTTGTTGCACGTATTGTGATTATGGGGCTTAATGGGATGATTCTGGTGGGCGCATTGGCTGTTCATCTGTTTCGTTTGCGGCATGGTACCTATCGGTTTTCTGTCTTGTTCCTAACGTATGTCTCGTTGGTTTATTTCATTTTTTTAATGTCGCGCAGTGTCGGCATGTTGATTTATCCAATAGCTGATGCGTTTTCGCCAACCCCAGTCCTTGTCTTTCACGCTGTCGCTCTCTTTGCCTCCAGTTTTCTCTGGTCGATGGGATTTTTTCTGATGGTCAGCCAGCGTTTGCAGATGGATTTGAATGAGCTTGCCACTGTGGATAGCCTGACACGCATCCCCAACCGCCGCGCCATGGTTGCCCTTCTGGAGGCTGAGTTTGCCCGAAAGAGCCGCGTCGATATCGGATTCTCCGTTCTATTGGTAGATGTGGATCACTTCAAGATCATTAACGATCGCTATGGGCATGAAATGGGTGATATTGTTCTCCGTGATATGGCTCAACGGATGCGCGATACCCTGCGCGGACAGGATTTCATATCTCGTTGGGGAGGTGAGGAATTTTTGATCCTGTTGCCCGCCACCAGTTTGCGAGAGGCGGCGGAGATCAGCGAACGCCTGCGGATGTTGGTGGAGCAGTCTGTTTTTCGATTTGACAGACATCAAGTTTCCCTGACCATCAGTATAGGTATTGGGAATTCTGGCGCATGCCCGGACCTCGATAAGATCTACAAATGCGCCGATCTTGCGCTTTACAAAGCCAAACTGACCCGCAATGCCGTGGCGTGGAATGACATGAACATTGAGCAGATTTATCCGCTGCGCTGAATTTGATACTTGTTCTGAACAAACCCATTTTGAAATGTATGTGAATTCAACAATTTGAGATGAATATCTTGATGGAGTGTGCCGAACAACGGCAGTCCTTCGCCAAGCAGAATGGGGATGGTGGTAATGGTCAATTCATTTACCAAACCCTCGCGTAGAGAACGCTGAATGGTCACGCCGCCATCGAGATAAATGTGTCGGGCGCCGCGAAGTTCCAATTCGTGGATCAGGTTTGGGGGAGAGAGATGAAGCGCTTCCACTTTTTCGGTCAGTTCGGGGGGAATGGTCAGATCCCTGCTGGTGAGGACGATCACCTTTTTTTCGTAGGGCCAGCTGCCGAAGGTGAGTACCTTTTCAAATGAGTTGCGTCCCATCACGATGTGGTCAATGTCAGACATGAAAGCGGCATAGCCGAAATCCTCTCCATCTTCGCTGTCTGTGGGCAGCCAGTCGATGTTGCCGTTTTTGCGGGCGATGAACCCGTCGAGACTGGTTGCAATATAAACAGATGCTTTTAAGCTCATGAACTTCTCCTTTGATCAGTTGTATGGACGATAATATTGCTGGAAAGTTCCATTACATTTTCATGACCTTACAAAATCGAAAAATCGAATCTGGCTTCCCTGTGCTATGATGCAGACATAAACCGATAAAGGCAAACCTGTCGAAAGACAGGGACGCAAAGCCATGGGTCTACAGATGTCGAAGGACATCCACGATTGCCAAGCCGCCGAAGTACCTGCAATTTTTCGCAAGGGAATTTTGCTTCTTTGACGACCTGGCAATGCGCCAGGTTTTATTTTTTACCCATTGTTTTGCGGCTGCCAGAAGTGAGAAGAAAATGGACAGTCTGCAAATGAGTAGATACAACCCGCCCCTGCTGAAATTGATCTCTGTGATTTCGCTCGTTTATTTTTTGTATTACCTATGGTGGCGCATAACCCATACCATGAACCCCAATGCGTTGCTTTTTTCATGGGGCCTCTTCCTTGCGGAAGCGTTCGGCGTTTTTAGTTATTTTCTTTTTGCCTGGATGACTCGCGATATTTCTCCGTTACCGTCGCGCATTCCATCGCGGGACGATTTGAAAGTAGATATCTTTGTGCCGACCTATAACGAGGATGTGGATATTCTCGAAGCAACGCTGGTCGGCTGCCGCAATGTGCGCTATCCGCATCGGACATATCTTTTGGACGATGGCAACAGGCGGGAAGTTCGTGATCTGGCAGACAGGCTGGGTGCGGTCTATCTTGCGCGTCCTACACACGAACATGCCAAGGCGGGCAATATCAATTATGCGCTGAAACATACCGACAGTGATTTTGTTGCCATCCTCGATGCTGATATGGTTCCACAGCCCGACTATCTCGACCGCACGCTTGGCTATTTTGAAGATGAACAACTCGCGCTGATCCAACTTCCGCAGGAATTTTACAACCAGGATTCGATTCAACACTCTCCTGATTCTCCCTACTGGCACGAACAAGCATTATTCTTCCGCGTCATTCAGCCGGGCAAGAACCGTTCGAACAGCGCTTTCTGGTGCGGCAGCCCATCTGTGGTGAGGCGCAGCGCTCTTGAGGAGATTGGCGGTGTTGCCACAGAAACCATTACCGAAGACATCCACACCACTGTACGCCTGCACAGCCGCGGCTGGAAGACTCTGTTTGTGAATGAACCGCTGGCGTATGGCATCGCGCCCCAAACAATGGAAGCGTTCCTGCTTCAACGGCTGCGCTGGGCGCAGGGAACCATGCAGTTATATCGCAGCAAGGAAAGTCCATTGTGGATTCGCGGTCTGACATGGAGACAGCGTCTCTCGTATCTTTCAAGCTTTCTCGCTTATTTCGAATCTTTCCAAAAATTGATTTTGATCTTCACCCCGGTGTTGATTCTTACCCTCGGTATTTTCCCCATGAAAGTTGGGATCAGCGAATTTCTGATCCGCTGGCTGCCCTATTTTGTGCTTAATATCCTTGCCAACCAAATTGGCGGACGCGGCGTCTTTCAATATTTCAAGACCGAAAAATACAACATCCTGAAAATGATCGTATTTATCGAGTCGACCTTCACACTCGTTTGGAAAAAACCGCTGAAATTCAAGGTCACGCCCAAATCTGTAGACCCCTCTGTGTATGCAAGAGAGACCAGGGCATTGCGTTTATACATGCTAATCACAGGTGTTTTGGCAGGATCCATGTTGTATGGGTTTGCACAGATCTTCTCGCTTTCCAACTGGACGCTTTCGTATGATGCCTTCTTTATTGCCTTGTTTTGGGCTGGGTATAACAACTTCATCATCCTCTTTGCCCTGGGAGAGATTTTTCAAAAGCGGCACGAGCGTAAACACTATCGCTTTCCTGTGGAACTTTCGGGTAAGTTATACAGTGAAGGTGATATCTATTCCAGCGCACGGGTCAGGGTTACAGACCTCTCCATTTCCGGGGCGGGCCTGGTCTTTGAGCGCAAAATATTGCAGGATTATCGAAATGGAAATCTCATCTTAAGCCTGCCTGGTTTGCACGAGATCTCGTTGCCTGTTAAAGATATTCATTATCAAAAGGCAAATGAATCTCAATCAATACGTGCTGGTGTTTCATTGAATGACCCAAAAGGCATTGCGCGCGAGCAACTGTTTGAGTACCTGTTCGTAAACCTTCCACGCTCCACCTCACATACCTACTACCAGGTTATGGAGTGGGATCCAATTCAGGCTTTGCGTCATATATTGCAGCGAATGTTCTCTGCTTTGAGGCTCACCTAAGTCTCAACCACAATACCAAAAAAGACATCCGATGCAAAACGTATCGGATGTCTTTTTAGCTTCTAAAAATAATCCGCATATAATTATCACATGACACTATATCTTGGCTGTCCCGTTTGGTCGTTCAAAGGATGGGCGGGAAATTATTATCCAAAAGGCACCCAACCCAAAGATTTTTTGCGCGAGTATGCAAAACGCCTGAACACCATTGAAGGCAACACTACGTTTTATGCTGTGCCCGCCGCGAAGACGATTGAGTCATGGGTCGAGCAAACGCCAGAGACGTTTCGTTTTTGCCTGAAGATTCCCAAGGCGATCAGCCACAACGGGACTCTATCAGATTATGTGGATCGTGCTGCTGGATTTGTAGATGCCATGCGTCCAATCGCCTCGCGTCTTGGACCGATGTTCCTGCAACTGCCCCCAAGCTATTCTCCGCGCCTGATGCCTGACCTTGCCACTTTTTTGTCCGTTTTCCCAAAAGACATCCGCCTCGGCGTGGAAGTCCGTCACCTCGACTGGTTCGAGGATGAGCATCGTACCTCGCTCAACAAACTACTATCCGACCACAACATGGCGCGCGTTGTGATTGACACCCGCCCCATTCGCGATTTGGCAGGCGATGAGTCCATCAAAGGCAGTCCGTACGAAAGTCTGCTCGAAGCGCGGGAACGCAAACCCAATGTACCCGTCTACGAAGAAGTGACTGCCGACTTCACCTTTTTGCGATTTATCGGTCACCCTGAGATGAGTCACAACCAGCCTTGGATGAACGAATGGACTCCCAGAATCACCGACCAATTATCGGCAAAGCTGGAGGCGTTCGTCTTCTGTCATTCCCCCGATAACTTATTGGCTCCTTACATTGCAAAGGAATTCCACAGCCAAATCTCCTCCCGAATCAAAATCGCCCCACTTCCATGGGATGACGTTGAAACGCCGAGTGAGCCTTTTCAGCCGACGCTGTTCTAATCGGAAGCGCGGATGGTGATGGCAGCAGCTTTGAACAATCCTGCTGCTTTTTCCATTTGGGCGATGCTGTGTTCGCGTTCTTTTTTGTTATTTTTCGGAATGCCGTACATGAAGGTTTCCACATTGTGCGCCCGCAGAAGTTTTCCTTGAAGGTCAAGCGCTTCGGTATCCCCAACAAAATCCCCAATTGTTTTGGGGAGCGCCAGAGCAAGTTGTTCCATCACGGCGCAACTGCCATGTGGAACATCACCTGCCTTAAAAGTTTGCGCGGCTTCATGAATGGTATTGGCGATCTCATCCAAATACTGCGCCACCTTTTCACGCCGTGCATCCTTACGGATGTTGGATTTTCCGAGCAGATCAAAAACAGTCTTGCCTGCTTCAAGAAGTAAAGCGAGTGCATCTAACATGAGATATCCTTTTAGGGTGGAGCTTAAGATTTTACTTTTACTTTACTCATGGCATATTCTGCCAATGCCGTGATCGTCAGCGAGGGATTCACGCCCGGGTTGGCGGGCATGACTGAGCCGTCGATCACATACAAGCCGCTGTAATTATGAATTTCAAAATTCTCGTCAATTAAGCCTTCGTCATAACTTTTGCCAATGGGTGCGCCGCCGAGGATATGTGCGGTGGTGGGCAGGTTGAGCAAATTCTCGCCGATCGAGCCGAGCGCCACACCATTTGTGCGGTTTGCAAACTCACGTGTGATCTCATGTGAACCTTCCACTTGTGCGTTGATGGTGTAGCCGGGTTCCTCCTCTGCCACCATGCCCGTGCGGAAGAGCGTGAAAATACTTTTGCCAATCTTGAAGCGCATGCGGTTATCAGCATGTTGCATGACCAATAGAATAGTCACGTTATGCGCCCAGCCCGGCAAGAAGAGCGCCTTGCCAAAATCAATGGGGTGGGTGAGTGCCCAACCCAAAAAATTGAGCAGGCGACGCGGGATGCTGAAGTTCTTATCGATCAGCGGCGCGGCGAGGAAACGCATCAGCGAAGAACCATCGGGGTAGCGCACGGGTTCGATGCGGGTCATCTCATCGTGGTTGTAGATGGATGAAATGGCGACGCCTTCGGAATAATTGATATCGGATTTACGAGCCACGCTTCCGAGCAGACCTTCGGAGTTGGTTCTCACCATCGTCCCCAGTTTTGCAGACAGTTTTGGCAGTGACTTTTTTACATCACGCAAATTCAAGAGCAGTTTCATTGTTCCCATCACGCCTGCCGAGAAGATGACGTTGTTGGCGTGGACGGTTTGAGTTTGCTTGAAGAGTTTAGTCGAGTCGCGGTAGATAATTTCATAACGAGCGCTACTGACCATTGACGATTGACCATCGACCGTGGTCTGTCGTCCGCCGTCTGTCGTCAGCGGATGAACGTCGATAACCTCAACCTCAGAACGGACTTTCGCCCCGCGTTTCTCGGCAAAGTATAAATAATTTTTCGGCAATGTATTCTTTGCGTTGTGACGACATCCCACCATGCAGCCGCCGCAGTGTTGGCAACCTGCACGGTCGGGACCCTCCCCCCCGAAGTACGGGTCTGGGACGGTCACCCCAGCTTCCCCGAAGTATGAGCCGACATCCGTCGCGCGGAAGGTGTGCACCATGCTGCGTTCCTCTGCCATTTGTTTGAGCAGGAAATCCGCTTTCCAAAGTTTGGGGTTTCTTGCAACACCCAACATTCTTTTCGCTGTTTCATAATGTGGACGAAGCACATCACCCCATTTGATGTTTTGATTCCAAGCCGAAGTTGCAAAGGTTTCGTCGGTGGGGACTTCGAGCACGTTGGCATAACCGAGACTGCCACCGCCCACACCCGCGCCGTGCAAAACCATTACGCCTTTGAGGATTGAAATTTGCAAAATGCCATGCGCGCGTAACGCGGGAATCCAGACGTATTTCCAGAACTGCCAATTGGTTTTTGCAAAGTCGTTGTCTTCAAATCGTTTCCCCTTTTCCAGCACCAATACCGAATAACCTTTTTCGGTCAATCGCATGGCAGAAACACTTCCCCCGAAACCGCTTCCGATAATCACATAGTCATAGACTTGGGTCATCTCATGCCCTCCGCGTTGAGTTGACGAGATTATAGCATTACAAAACCAGAGGATGACAAAGTTAAGTAAGCAGGTCTAAATTATCACAAAAAAACGGTGATTTTTTCCACTACTTTTTCAACTGTAGATTTGTTATAGTAATAAAAGGAATGCTAAATAAGATTTCAAAGGAGTCACAATGAAAACATTGCTCGAAAAAGGTTTCCTTGCTGGGATTGGGCTGCTCTCGATGACCCGCGAAAAGGCTCAACAGATCATCGAAGATCTCAGCCATGAGGGCGAAGTTCAAAAAAGCGAGATCAAAACGTGGGTAGACCAGCTCGCCGATCGCGGTGAAGAAGAGCAGCAGGCGCTGCGCAAGTTGATCCGTGATGAAATGAAAAAGGTCATGGACGATATGGGTTTGGCAACCAAGGAAGACATCCAGAAATTGATGGAAAAACAGAACTAAGCCAGACGGTTCATTTTTTTTGACGGTGAACCAATGTCTTAATATCTTGAGACATTGGTCTCTGCAACCTACCGATATATATTTGATGTTTGCTCCCACACGTTCCATTCGTCACTTACAGCGTTACAGTGAAGCCGTTGCCATTTTTGCGCGTCACGGGTTTGGATTCCTGTTTCACCGTCCGGAGGCAAAGTCTCGTAATTGGTTCCGGACATCATGGCGGGCATCTCAAAAAATAGTGCCGCCGCAAGAGGATGCTCTGGCAGTCCATTTTCGAGAAGCGCTGGAGGAGTTGGGTCCTACATTCATAAAATTGGGGCAGATCCTTTCCACACGCGCAGATCTACTGCCTCCTCCATTCATCGCCGAATTAAGCAAGTTGGTGGATTCAGTTTCTCCTGAACCCTGGGAATTGATCCATGCGCTGCTAACCCGTGAACTGGGGAAGCCGACGGAAACATTATTCGCCTCCATTGACCCTCGACCGATGGCATCTGCTTCGTTGTCCCAGGTCCATGCTGGAGTGCTGCCAGACGGGCGGGAGGTGGTGATCAAAGTTCAACGCCCGAATATTACGGCTGTGATCGACACCGACCTTGAGATCATGGCTTCGCTCGCTGCAAGCGCACAAAACACCTCGCTGGGAAATTTCTATGATTTCATGGGCATCGCGGATGATTTCAGCTTTACCCTGCGCAACGAACTGGATTATCAACGGGAGGGACGCAATGCCGACCGTTTACGGGAGAGTTTTGCCGGGCAGGAACATCTCCTGCGCATCCCCAAAGTACATTGGGAGTTGAGCACCCAGCGCGTGTTGGTGATGGAACGAATTCACGGCATCAAGATCAGCGATATTCCTGCACTGGATGCTGCCGGGTATGACCGCCATAAGATCGCTTTGAATAGTGCGAGCGTAACGATCAAGCAGGTACTGGAAGATGGTTTCTTCCATGCCGACCCTCATGCCGGGAACTACCTGATCATGCCGGGCGAGGCGATCGGGTTGGTGGATTTTGGCAAGGTGGGTTACCTGCGCGACAAAGACCGCATGGATTTGATTCGCCTGTATATTGTTGCCATCGAAATGGACGTGGATGGGCTGATCGACCAGTTGATGCGCATTGGCGCAGTGACAGAGGACGTTGATCGGAACCGGCTGGCATATGACCTTGGTCGCTTCCTGAACAAATACTACGGAGTGCCCATCAAGTATGTCCGTGCCCGGGAATTGATCGATGAAATTACGACCATCACATTTCGCCACCGCTTGCGGCTGCCTGCCACCTGGTGGTTGGTGGGACAGACCATCGTAATGCTGGAAGGCATCGGCTTGCAATTGGACCCGGACTTCGATGTGTTCAAAGCGGCAGAGCCTCACATCCAGACCTTGATGAAGAACCTCCTCCTCCCGAATGGAAACTGGGTTCGGTCAGTTCTGATGGACGCCACAAATTGGGGTGAAATGCTTCATCGCCTGCCAAGGGTTGGAAATCGCATGTTGGAGCGTCTCGAACGCAATGAACCTTTCCGCATGGAGATCAAGGATACAGACAAGATCCTGACCCGACTCGACCGCCTGGTGACGCGTCTGTCGCTCAGTTTGCTGGTGGCTGCGTTTGTGGTTGGCTTGCCGCTTCTGATTCCGCTTACAACTCCAGACAGTCTACCGAGATGGCTATTATTGGTTGGCACGATCCCGATTATTGGTGCGGGAATGTGGCTCGGTTTTTCCTTGTTGAATACACCCAAAAAATAAATATATGTTGCGAATAGGGGAATAGTTTTTTTTATCATTCGCCCCACCTCGTGATGGGATTATACTTTCACCAGACCATAGACGATAGACGATAGATCACAGCCTATGGTCTATCGTCCATCGTCATCACAAACGTCACCACAAAGAGAAGCCCATGAACCCAACCACCTTCACCTCCCGTCGTTCTCCCGTTTATTCCCGCCGCGGAATTGTTGCTACGTCACAGCCGCTGGCAACTGCCGCGGGCATTGAAGTCCTGTCCAAGGGTGGCAATGCCGCTGATGCTGCCGTGGCTGCTGCTGCCGCGCTGAATGTCACTGAGCCAACGTCCACGGGCATTGGCGGGGATATGTTCGCCTTGTATTTTGACGCGCAGACCAAACAAGTCACTGCCCTGAATGGATCAGGGCGCGCCTCGTCCGCGCTGACGCTTGAGAGGCTAAAGCGTGAGGGACTCCTCACTGACAGTTTGCCGTTCTATCATCCACATACGGTCACTGTCCCTGGGGCGTGTGCGGGTTGGTGTGACTTGATCGAGAAGCACGGTTCACTCTCGCTGACAGAAATCCTTGCGCCTGCAATTCGACTCGGAGACGAAGGCTTTCCCGTTGCACCGCTCACGGCTCACTTTTGGGCACGCGGCGCGGACAGGCAATTGAAGTCCGCGCTGAATGGGCATGAGATGACCATCGACGGGCGTGCGCCGAAGGCGGGTGAAATCTTTCGAAATAAAGGCTTGGCGCGCACGTTCAAACTCGTGGCGGAGCAGGGCGCTATCGGCTTTTACCAAGGCTCAGTTGCAGAGTCAATTGTCGCCGTCATTAAAGAGGCGGGCGGATGCCTATCCGCTGAAGACCTCGCGTCACATATATCCACGTGGGAGAGCCCAATATCCGTTGATTATCGTGGACTGCGCGTGTATGAATGTCCGCCAAATGGACAGGGCATCACGGCGTTGATCGCGTTGAACATCCTCGAAGGTTTTGACCTTGCTGCAATGGATGTGACCTCAACTGAAAAAATGCATTTGATGATCGAAGCCATGCGCCTCGCGTTTGCCGATGCGAAGTGGTATGTGAGTGACCCGGCGTTTGCGAAGATACCGATTAAGGAGTTGCTCTCGAAGGAGTATGCGAGTGAGCGCCGCAAGTTGATTGATATGAAGCGCGCAACGATAGACCCGCAGCGCGGATCGCCGGTGAATTCGTCGGGCACGGTTTATTTGAGCGTGGTGGACGGGATGGGTAATGCGTGTTCGTTCATCAATAGCAATTACATGGGTTTTGGCACGGGCATTGTGCCGAAGGGCTGGGGCTTCACCCTGCAAAACCGCGGACATAATTTCAGCCTCGACCCGAATCATCCGAATGCGCTTGCACCCGGCAAGCGACCTTATCACACCATCATCCCGGCAATGGTCACGCGTGTTGCGGACAATTCGCTGTATGCTTCGTATGGCGTGATGGGCGGCTTCATGCAGCCACAGGGACATGTGCAAGTTTTGTCTGCATTGAAAGATGCGGGGCTTGATCCACAATCCGCGCTTGATCTGCCGCGCTTCTGCCTCGATGCGGAGTCTGCGGGTGGGCGTGTTGATATTGAAGAAGGCATGCCGACTGCCACCGTGAATGCCTTGCGTGACATGGGGCATTCGTTGAACGAGGTCAGTGGGTATGAGCGGGCCGTTTTCGGCAGGGGGCAGGTTATCTTGCGGGATGAAGCAGGTGTGTTGTGCGGGGGCAGTGATCCGCGGGCAGATGGGTATGCGGGCAGTATGTAAATAAAAAAAGCGGTTGGCAAGAAAGCCAACCGCTTTTTGCTAACCGCTAATAATGATAGAACCCTCTACCTGTTTTTCTCCCCAAATAGCCTGCATCCACCATCTTGCGCAGCAAATAGGCGGGACGATATTTGTCTTCGCCGAGATCGCGTTGCAACACTTCCATCACAAACAGCACCACATCCAGACCGATCAAGTCCGCCAGTGTAAGCGGACCCATGGGATGATTCATGCCGAGTTTCATAACCTGGTCAATTGCTTCAGGTGTGCCGACGCCTTCCTGCAAAGCGAACACCGCTTCATTGATCATCGGGCACAGGATGCGGTTCGAGATAAACCCGGGCGAGTCATTCGCTTCGACAGGTTCCTTGCCCATCCATTTGCATACGTCAACGATGGTGGTCAGTGTGTCGTCAGAGGTTGCCAGCCCGCGAATGACTTCGACCAGTTTCATCAACGGCACGGGATTCATGAAATGCATGCCGATAACCCTTTCAGGACGTTTGGTTACCGCAGCGATCTTGGTGATCGAAATGGACGAGGTATTGGTCGCCAAAATGGCATTGGCATGGGCGTGCGCGTCCATCTCACGGAAGATCTTGAACTTCAATTCGGGATTTTCTGTCGCGGCTTCGATAATCAGATCCGCATCTTTCATCGTGCTCATATCCGTCACGAATTGGATCGCGTCCGCCGAAGCTTTTTGTTCAGCGGTGAGCGTGCCCTTCTCCACTAACTTCGCCGTGGATTTGGCAATGGTCGCTTTGGCTTTTTCCAGCGCGGCAGGTGCAACGTCCATACAGGTGACCTGATAACCCGATGTCGCAGCTACCTGTGCGATGCCGTTGCCCATGGTCCCTGCGCCTACTATAAAGATATGTTTGATGTTCATGTGGTCTCCTTTGTTATGTCATTGCGAGGGTGCTCATGTTCTTCGCCCGAATCAATCTCCATCTTCAATCATGAGATTGCTTCGTCGGGAAGAACACCCTCCTCGCAATGGCAGGTTAGTTTTTTTCTTTCCATGCTTTGATGTTATTTTGTATCTGCTCAATATGCCCCGGAATATGTGCCGAGTAAATATTGATCCATTGCTCGAAGGTGTACGGCTCATCATATTCGGGATGTTTGACCGCATACGAAAATACTTCGTCAGTCTGACGTTTAAGCAATTCATACGTCGTTTTACGGACGAGTCTTGTCGTTTCCAACGCATCATCCATGCTGTGATCGTGATACTTCAATGAGACCGCCCATTCATCCTGATCGTACGCCATTAGCAAACCACCAGGCTCCACGATCAATTTCCGCGCGCGCAACGCCGCATTGGATTCACTGTCCGCAATGTGAATGATGATCTCATGCACACTCCACTCTTTCGGCTCAGGCTTGAATTTCATCGCCTCCTGCGGGACTTCAGCCAGTGCCGCTTTCAGCAGGTCATATCCACGCCCGTAGAGTTCGATCTTTTCATTACGTTCTTTTGCATCCATGGCCAATCTCCAATAAAAAAGGCTTGAACATTTTCACATTCAAACCTTTCAACTTTCCAACCTGCTAACTTTCCAACTCGACAGCCATCGCAACCGCTTCGCCGCCACCGAGACACAGAGATGCAACACCTCGTTTCAGTCCGCGGTCTTTCAGCGCGTAAATGAGCGTCGTCAGCACACGTGCTCCGCTCGCTCCGAGTGGGTGACCAAGCGCGATCGCCCCGCCGTTCACGTTGACTTTGCTCCAGTCCCAGCCGTCACCTGCGAGCGCGTAACCGTCCGCCAGCACTTGCGCGGCGAAAGCTTCATTCAACTCGATCAAGTCCACATCCGCCAGCGTCCAGCCGATTTTTTTCAACAGCTTCGGCATTGCATATGCAGGTGCAGCAAATAAATAT
>Ga0116204_1000797_pt1 | contig 17997 bp, 12 predicted proteins | sample LakKivwa52mmetaG_FD_94481 | JGI IMG/M metagenome (GOLD analysis project Ga0116204, IMG submission 94481) | Anoxic lake water microbial communities from Lake Kivu, Rwanda to study Microbial Dark Matter (Phase II) - Lake Kivu water 52m metaG | ecosystem: Environmental > Aquatic > Freshwater > Lake...
ACGACTTACCGATCGCGCACGCAAGGTCATGGCACTCGCCAATCAGGAGGCGCAGCGTTTCAACCATGAGTACATCGGCACCGAGCACATTCTGCTTGGGCTGGTGAAGGAGGCTTCGGGTGTGGGCGCCAATGTGCTGAAGAATCTTGGCATCGATCTGCGCAAGGTGCGGCTCGAAGTCGAGAAGCTCGTCAAGAGCGGGCCCGAAATGGTGACCATGGGCAAGTTGCCGCAGACGCCACGCGCGAAGAAGGTGCTCGAGTACGCCATCGAAGAAGCGCGCAATCTCAATCACAACTATGTGGGCACCGAGCATCTGCTGCTCGGTTTGCTGCGCGAGCAGGATGGCGTGGCTGCGCAGGTCCTTGTGAATCTCGGGCTGAAGCTTGAAGATGTCCGTGAGGAAGTCCTGAACCTGCTCGGTGCGGGTGGCGAAAGCGAAGAGGAGACTCCGCAGGGGCAGCAGGAACCTGGAGCGGGCGAAACGGGACCAGGCGAGCGGGAGCCAGGCGCACGGCGTGCGACCAAGAGCAAGACCCCTGCCCTCGACTCGTTCGGCCGCGATTTGACCGAACTCGCTCGCAACGGCGAACTCGATCCCGTCATCGGACGCCATCAGGAAATCGAGCGGCTCATCCAAGTGCTGTGCCGTCGAACCAAGAACAATCCAGTGCTGCTTGGCGAAGCAGGCGTCGGAAAGACCGCGATCGCCGAGGGTCTTGCGCAGGCCATCATCGCACAAGAGGTTCCCGACCTGCTGTTCGAGAAGCGCCTCGTGGTGCTCGACCTTGCCGCGATGGTCGCGGGTACCAAGTACCGCGGCCAGTTTGAAGAGCGCATCAAGGCCGTGATGAACGAAGTCCGCCGCGCCAAGAATGTGATCCTTTTCATCGACGAGTTGCACACCCTGGTCGGCGCCGGCGGCGCCGAGGGTGCGATCGATGCATCCAATGTGCTGAAGCCAGCGCTCTCGCGCGGCGAGATCCAGTGCGTTGGCGCCACGACCTTCGACGAGTATCGCAAGTACATCGAAAAGGATGCTGCCCTCGAGCGGCGATTCCAGTCGATCGCCGTCGAGCCGCCCACCGCAACGCAGACCATCGAAATCCTCAAGGGCCTGCGCGACAAGTACGCATCCCATCACCGTGTGCGGTACACGGATGAGGCGCTCAGAGCGGCGGTCGAACTCTCAGGGCGCTACATCACGGGGCGCGTTCAACCGGACAAGTCGATCGATGTCATCGACGAGGCGGGCGCGCGCCTCCGACTGAAGAGCATGACCAAGCCACCTGATTTGACCGAACTCGAGGAGCGCGTGGAACGCCTCGCAATCGAGAAGGACGAGGCCGTGAAGGGCGCCGACTATGAGCGTGCCGCGGAACTCCGCGATCAGGCGGAGAAGTTGCGCAAGGAAAAGGAGAAGCTCCAGCAGGCGTGGCGTGACCGAATGAACGAGACCGAAGCCACGGTGGACGAGGAGGTCATCCGCGAAGTCGTCGCCAAGATGACCGGCGTGCCGTTGACCCGCATGGCAAAGGGCGAATCGGAGCGGCTGCTGCAGCTCGAGAATGAACTGCATCGGAAGGTCGTCAGCCAGGACGAGGCGGTCAAGGCGGTGTCGCGCGCGATCCGAAAGGCACGCGCGGGACTCAAGGATCCGAAGCGCCCGATGGGTTCGTTCCTCTTCGTCGGTCCATCTGGCGTCGGCAAGACGCTCCTGGCGAAGGCGATCGCGGAGTTCATGTTCGGCGATCCCGAGTCGATGATCTACCTCGACATGAGCGAGTACATGGAAAAGCACACGGTGTCGCGGCTTGTTGGCGCACCTCCCGGTTACGTCGGATACGAGGAGGGCGGACAGCTCACCGAACGCATCCGACGGCGCCCCTACTCCGTGGTGCTGCTCGACGAAGTCGAGAAGGCGCATCCCGATGTGTTCAACATGCTGCTGCAGATCATGGAAGAAGGTCGCTTGACGGACTCATTTGGCAGACAGGTCGACTTCAAGAACACGATCGTCATCATGACGAGCAACATTGGCGCCGATCTCATCAAGGGCGGCTCGAACTTCGGCTTCACCAAGCGGGCGGAGGTGCAGGACTACGAGAAGATCAAGAAGTCTCTTCTCAGCGAAGTGGAAAAGTTCTTCCGACCGGAGTTCATCAACCGTCTCGATGACACGATCGTCTTCCGGCCGTTGGTGAAGGACGACCTTGTGCAGATCATCGACATCGAACTGGCGAAGGTGCGAGAGCGCCTCGGTGAGCGGCAGATGACGCTGGCGCTCGATCAGGTGGCCAAGGACTTCATCATTGAAAAGGGCTACAACCCCGACTTTGGCGCGCGACCTCTGCGGCGTGCGATCGGTTCCTACATCGAAGACCCGCTTGCGGAGAGCTTGCTCACCGGCGAGTTCAAGGCTGGCGATGCGATCGAGGGAACACGCCCTGAAGGCAAGGAGCATCTGGTCTTCACGGTACGCCCGAGCACAGGTGCTTCGACCGAACCGCCTCCAGCGGCAAGCACCTCGATGACGACGTGACGCTTCGCCTGCTTGTCATCCGCATGATGCTGCTGTCGCTCTTTGCGGCAGGAGTCCTCATCGCGGTTCTGCTGTTGTTCGACTCGCAAGGACAACTGCTTGGACAGGGGGTCGGCACTTGTGCCATCATCATCGTGGGTTGTGGACTGCTGCTGCCCACCCTCCCACGAAGCGATGAGATTGCGCTCACGCCCGTTGGTATCGCGAGTGCCATGGCGATCGCTGTGCTCTCAGCGCTTGGGATGACGCTGATCTGGGTACCCACGAACTTTCTTCGCGAGGATGGAGTGGTGGCGCTCATGTTCCTGATCGGCATGACATTCCCGGCGCTGCTCGTCCCTCTGCGGCATGTGGCATCCCCACACGCAAAGACGCGGCGCCTGGCGTGGGGCACGCTGCTTCTCATTGGCGGCAGCGCATGCGGACCCGCAGTCGTCGTGGGCGCTGCGGCTCTTCAATGGACAAGTCGAACATCACTCGACCGCTCCATGGGTATGTGGATCGTGCTCACGGGATCCGCTTGTGGCCTTGCCGCGTGCGCTTGCGGTGTGGCGCCCTCTCGCTCACGCTTCGTCCGCATTCCCTGCGCACTTGGCCTCGTACTCGTGTGCGCAGCGGCACTGCAGTGGACGCTGATCGTGTTGCAAGACCGGTTCAACGATGCCTGGGAGTTGCAACTCGCGCTGCCGCTTTTGTTCGCTGCCGGATCGCTGGCGGTTCTCGGCGCAGCGACCGCATTACCGCTCGGTATCGTCGAGCGGCGCCTCATCCCTGCCATCATCGCGCTTCTGCTGGTCGCAGGCGGACTCTCGTTCTGGGCGGCCGATGGACAGTCGCATGTCTCAAGCAACTTTCTCCCCGAGCGCTTGCTGACCGCAGACCTGATGATCGCCGTGTGCCTTGCGATCGCCGTTGGTGTGATCTACCGCGTCGGCGCCAAGCGCAGCAGCAAGTCAGCGACGATTGAATCCACGGAAGTCCTGTGTCCGCGCTGCGGCAAGCGCAGCCGTTTCGCCTCAGGCAGCGACTCCTGCAAGCACTGCGGGCTTCGAGTGCTCATTGCGTTCAACGATGTGCGCTGCCCACGGTGCCGACATGATGTCTCGCATCTCGAGGGCAACTCAACATGTCCCGAGTGCGGCACATTGGTGGACCGATCAGCCGTTCGCTACTTGCTGAACGCCTCCGCGACTGCAACGCTACTGTCTTGATGGGCAGCGAAAGAGCGCGCTCACTCGCGCTCGTGTTTCAGCGCGCGCCTTCGGGCGCTTGCGCTTCGACCTTTGCGTCAGGCTCCGCCTCAACGATCTCCGCGGGGCACCAGTTCGCGGCCAACTGCTTCATGCGCGCGACGAGTGCGTCCCTGTCCGTGAGGGAAAGATCCGCGCTCGCAGCTGGAACACGATCCTTTGGAGTGGGTTGCAGACCGCTCGCCTGCGCGAGTGCACGCTCGCGCGCAAGCATCGCAGCATCCACGCGCTCAGGCAGTTCGGGAGTCCCAAACCAGATACGAAGGTCGCGAAGGTTTGCTCGTTCCTTGATCGACTCTGATGCACCGCGCAACTCTGACGAGCCGGATGGCTGCGCGTCATCGACCCATGGGATGAAGCAGACTCGGTGCCCTGATGTGTGTCCGTGCTGGATCCACTCGACGCTCGTGATCCAACCATCCCCTGCTGCGAGCAAGAGCGGCTCTGCAAGTGAACGCGGGGCGAGCAGTGCACTGTCCGCGCGCACCACAGCCAACCAGCCCGCACGAACGAGAGGTCGCTCTGCGCGGAAATCGCTCTGATAGGGCTTTGCCAACTCCACCCACTGCAGGAGGATCGGCTGCGCGCCACTGTTCTGCGATGGAGTCCTCGGAAGCTCAGGAACACGGCTCACTTCGTCCGCCGTCACGGGCTGCGAGGGAGCAGATGCTTGCTGCGCTGCGGCACTGGCGTTCCACCAGATGCCCGTGATGGCCGTGATCACGGCTGGAACTAGAACACTCGATGACAGGGATGCTCGCTTCACATTCACTCCTTCACAAACTGCAGGTCATCGATCACGAACCGACCCGTGGCGCTGCCAGACGATCCGCCGACTTCCATACGCACCGAGGCGATCTGCGAAAGGTCGATCAGCGGATTCACGGACTTGAAGTCACGCAGCCGAAGCCGCACGGTACGCAGTTCGTTTTGCCATCCGGCACCCGTACCGCTGCCTGTGCGCTGGTAGGGACGATTGATGGCTTCGCCGGAGGCACTGCTCGACACCTTCGCCACATTGCCCTGCGCATCTTGGAGCACCCAGGTGAAGGTCGCGCCGCCATTGAGCGTGACGGTGTTGGGGTGCCGGGTCCCCTGACCAACGCGCGCCTGCACAAAGCTCCATGAGGAGAGGTCACGCAGCGCAGGCAGCAAGTTCCAGGTCATGCCTGCCGACACATTCCAGTCCCACGCGACCATGCGCTGCGTGTCGGTCGATGTGGCACGGATCGAGCCATTGTGAGGATTGCCAGTGCTCCAGGTGTAGGTCGAGTCCGTGTCACGCGCAAATGCCTCTGAAATGTTGGTGACCGTCGAAACCACGCTTCCACCACTGCTTGAAGTGCTCGTGCCAGTCTGCGTCTGGAAGTCATCAATGGTGCGCACGTTGGTGCCCGCGGCGGGCACGACCTCCTTGACAACCGTGAATGCCGAAGAAACTCCCGCAGGGCGCAAGGATGCGGAAGGTCGCCAGAGGAACTCGCCGAGTGCGATCTCGGACTCAAGGTGATACTTCAGCGCAGCAAGGATGAACGCCTTCGCAACAGCCTGCGCACCCGCGTTGTTGATTGCCGTGCCTGAGGGGCCTTGGAAGTCGTTCGTGCCGCAGCAGTTGAAATCATTGTGGTCCGCCCCGTGCACATAGACGGTATTGCGGAAACCTGAGCAGCGTTCGGCAAGATTGAATGACCAGGCGACCGTGTTGGTCGGGATACCACTGACATCGCCATCGGCAGAACCCCACAACAGCATGAAGTTGGCGGCGTGCGGATTTGCAGAATTGACACCAAGAAAGTCCGTGGGTGCGATCGAGCAGAGGAACTTGATGTTGGAGAGTCCGTAGCCCGTCGGGGTGTAGGTGTTGTCGAAGATGCGGTCGTACGCACGAACGATGCCTTCGCCGCCACGACTGTGCCCGATCCAACCGATGCGCGACACATCGATTCGTCCGTTGATGGCGCCGCCCGCGACGGTGCTCTGCTGCGCGATGATCGCACTTGTGTGCTGGAGAGTCGTCGTCGATGCAGTCTCGATCCCCGGCACCGTGTTGTTCTGGTGGCTGATCACAATGAACCCCCAGCTTGCCAGGTGCGTTCCGAGGTAGTCGTACCAACTGTATTGATGACCATTCCCGTGGGAAATCACCACGAGTGGTCGCTGTCCGAGGGATGCGATGGTGGTTGGGTACCACAGTCGCGATGTTGTGAAGCCCGATGTCGCCCCGCTCGCGGTGTAGGTCGAGAGCGTTGTCACCTGTAGCGGTCCCGATGCCGTCGGGTCTCGTGCGATCCACAGTCCCGCCGCGTTCCCGCCACCGTCAATCAGATCGCCTGCGCCAAGGCGACCATCGCGGTTGATATCCACGACCAAGTCGTAGCCGCGACCAACCGCCAGATTTCCATCGCCCGACAGCGTTGTCCCACCTGTCAACTCGAACACATTTTGCGCGAGCGTCGAACCGAGCGTGATCGCCTGCGCCGTCCCGCGGACATCCTGCAGGTTGTTGTTCGCAGCCCACTCGGCGGCGGTGCGGTTGGCGACCACCCACACATCAGCGACACCACCTGCGGTCACTGGCGTCAGCGCAGGGTCGATGCCCACGCGGATTGCGCTGCCCACCGTGAATGTCTGCACGAACGACACGAAGGGGGCGACTGCAATCGATTGGCATGCCAGTTTGATCTCCGTCGGCTGTCCGATGGGGCACGAGGCACCCCAAGCAGAGACCAGCGCGGCAAGGTCGATGCCATCCACTGCACCATCGCCGTTCACGTCACCTGCCGCCGTTTTCCCCCATCCACTGAGTACTGTGGCGAGATCGAGAGCATCGACGGTCCCATCGCTGTTCAAGTCCGCATCGCACTGGCCATGCGCGCTTGCCGAAACGAGAATCGCACTGACGCACAGGGGAAGGACGCACGTGGATCGCATCCTCTCAAGGTAATCGGGATGCGGACGCGTGCAACACAAAATCGTTAGAATCCACAGAATGGCAGTGATCTGTGCTCTGAGAACCAAGCGTCTGATCTGGCTCGTGGTGTACGCCGTTCTCTGCTTTGTTCTGGGAGTCTGGGGCGCATATGACTACTGGGTTCGCATTCCGCAGGACGAACAGCGGTACCGTGAGTTTGAGGATGTGAAGAGCACCTTCGATTCACTGCAGAAGAAGTCGAACGAAGGGAAGTCCTTGAACGCCGAAGAGCGAACCGCTTATGAGGAATCGAAGAAGCGAGTCGCGGAGTTTCAACCGCCCCCATCGCCCGTGCCATCGTGGGACCGTCCGCTGCAACTGTATGTGTATGTGATCGGCTGCGGGATCATCAGCACACCCTGGTTTCTGTGGTCGCTTCGGAAGGCACGCGGCAAGCGCGTGGAACTGACGGACTTCAGCGATGCCGGAGTCCTTCGAAGCGGGGACACCACATTCGAGGTTCGGCATGCAACCGAGATTGACATGTCGCGCTGGATGAGCAAGTCGATCGCAGTCGTTCGAGGACCAGACGGAGCCAGCATCGAGATTGATGATTACATGTTGCAAGACGGTGAGAAAGTGGTCGGCTTCTTCGCGCATCGCTTCCTGCCCGCCGAATGGACAACGGAGGCGAAGCGGGTCGCCCCGGCGAGTGCCGATGGCGAGGCGTCGAGTGAAGAGCCCGCCGCGGCCACAACGGAAAAGTCCTGATGCCTCGCGGACTGACCGAGCCGACCACAGCCATCCCGAAGATGGACCGCTGTGCAGACCTCCCGCACAGACCTCGCGTGCTACTCGGCAAGATGGGACTTGACGGGCATGACCGCGGCGTGAAGCTCATCGCACGCATCATGCGCGACAGTGGGATCCATGTGATTTATTCAGGACTCTGGCAGACCCCGCGCGGTCTCGCCATCGGTGCTCGCGATGAGGATGTTGACTGTGTGGCGGCATCGATGATGAGCAACTCGCATCTTGTGCTCGTGCCAAAGCTGCTCGAAGAGTTGAAGTCCGTCGGGCGACCGGACATTCCCGTCAATGTCGGCGGCATCATTCCGCAGGAAGATGTCGCCACGCTCATGGAAGCCGGTGTGGCGCGGATCTACCACACAGGGACGGGCATGGATCAGATCGTGGAGAGTGTGCGCGGATCGGTTCGCCCCTACGCCCCGCTCGGTCCTTCCGCACATCCGACGGCGCAATTGGGCAGACTGATGTCCATGGCTGCGGCCGGCACGCTCCCCGCGTCGACCACTCTGCGTCGGCCTGCGCGCGTGATCGGCATCACGGGCGCGCCCGGTGCCGGCAAGAGCACGCTCGTTGCTGCGATGGCATCGGAGGCAGTTCGGCGCGGTCGACGGACAGCGGTCATTGCCTTTGATCCGATGAGTCCGATCACTGGCGGCGCGCTCCTTGGTGACCGCCTGCGCGTCGACTTCAACGCTGTGGATGAAGGGGTGTTCTACAGAAGTATGGCGATCATCGGCGAGGACTACCGAACGCTCGAACAACTGATCGGGCTTGTGGGAGCTGCCAACTTCGATCATCTCGTGGTGGAGACGGTCGGCGCGGGACAGAACGATGTTGCGATCCGCCACTTCGTGGACCGGACTGCAGTGGTGACCGTTCCAGGAATGGGCGACAGCGTTCAGATGGACAAGGCGGGCATTCTTGAGATCGCTGATCTGTTCATCGCCAACAAGGCGGACCATGCGGGCGAAGCGAAACTCGTGCGCGAACTGCTCGACATTGCATCGGGTCGACCGATCTTCGAGACCGTCGCCACGCAGGGACGCGGCATCGTTGAACTGTACGAAGCGTTGTTCGGCAACTGAATCGTGCCGACTGCGTGCGCGGGCCTTCCGTAGACTGCGGCGCTCCACGGAACAAAACCATGACGGCAACCCAACTCCCACGAAACACGAATCAGGCACTTGGCATCGGGCAGTACGCGATCGACTTCCTTCACGCGGGCGATCCCTCCCCCGCCGTGCGGGAGCGAACCGTGCTGTTCCACACGGACAGCGTTCTCTGTGGTGTGTCTGCGCTTGCGCTTGGCACGAATGCACCTGTGCTGCTCCGCGAGGAGGCGCTCAGTTACCCCAGTGGAAAGTCTGGTGCACGCGTCTTCGGATCGCGTCGGCTCGTGGCACCCGAGAAGGCGATCGTTGCGAACGCCGCCGCCGTGCGCGAGTGGGATTCCAATGGAACGAACTTTGGTTACAACCCGGCGCTCGGACACACAGCGGGCGAGTTTGGCCACAACGACTTTTATCCCGTGGCGATCGCCGCTGCGCAGATCGCACGGCTCGATGGTGCCGCTGCGCTGCGCGGGATGATCGCAATCGACGAGATTCGCGGACGGCTTGCCGAAGTTTTCAGCCTGAAGACGTACAAGATCGACCATGTTGTGCATGGCGCGATCGCGAGCAGCGCTGTGTATGGTGCGATGCTCGGCGCAACGGCAGAGGAGATCGAAAGCGCCATCGGCATGACCGTGGCGCACTACATCCCATGGCGAGCGATCCGAGCGGGCAAGCAGCTTTCCGATTCCAAGGGCGCATCTGCAGCGCTGAGCACGGAAGCTGCGGTGCTGTCGATGCAGCGTTCCATGCGCGGCTTCCTCGGACCGCGCGACATCTTCCGAAACCCGGAGAGCATGTTCCGTCAGTTCGAGAAGACGCAGGGGGACAGCCCTTTCGATCTCGTGCTCGGCTTCGCCGGGGACGACTTTGCCGTGATGGGCATGCACTTCAAGCTCGGCCTCTACGAGCATCAGTCAGCAGGTGCGCTGCAGGGGCTTATCGATCTGCTCGTGGCGCAACCTGATCTGCTTGTGTCGCCCGATCGGATCGCGGCCATCCGCATCACCGCATACGAGCCGGCATTCTCGATCATTGGTGATCCGGCGAAGCGCGATCCGCACACGCGGCAGAGCGCTGACCATTCGATGGTGTACATCGTTTCCACGATGCTTCGGAAGGCCTTCGAAGCGCAGGAGGCATCGGGCGGCGACGGCTTGCCCACGACCGTGGACGGGTGGTGGAAGGCGATCATGCTCGGCCCCCACGACTACTCCGCAGAGGCGATCCATGATCCTGTCACGCGTGCGCTGATGAGCAAGATCACCTTCGGGCACGGTGGACCTGACTACGACCGCCGCTACCCAGACGGCATTCCCACTTCGCTGACGATCGACATGACCGATGGTCGAAAACTCGACAGTGGACTGGTGATGTATCCCGCAGGTCATGCGCGCAACACAACAGCCAACCTGCGTGACATTCTTGCGTCGAAGTTCGCGATGCTCGGCCGCCTCGGCATCCGCAAGGCGCGAAAGGCAGTGCGCGGACTGGAGCAATTGGAACACCTCTCAGCAAAGGACCTGCGCGGCCTCTACAACCTCGATGTGCTCGACCGCGGTCGCTTCGAGTGACTCGCGTGACGCTTCGTTCCATGCGGCGAGCCGCGTGATTTCTTGAAGCGGCGGCGCCTGCACTCCTTCATCGCACCATCGCGAGCCGCAGCCCCCCCGCTTCATTCTCAATCTCGATGATCTCGAAGCGAATGTCGGGGAGCGTTCGGCGGTCAAGCCTGTAGCGCAGTCGCATGGGCGCGGGGCGATCGGCGACAACGAGTGCGCCGTTCCAACCAGATGCCATTCGGGTGATGAACGCGAGCAGATCCTTGCGGTTGCCCTCTGCCCATGCCGTGAAGGCGGCCTCGCCGCCCGCCTTGTCATAGGACGCACGCGCCTCGCGCGAGAGCATCTGCGCATAGAACGGCGCGTACTCATGGTTCTTCAGCGCGTAACTGAAGTGCGAGACGACATGCTCCGGCATCACTGCCCGCAGCACGACGGTGCCATCGGGTAACTCCTCACGCAACTTCAGTTCTTCGGTGGGGCGCGGCTTTGGCTTGGGTGGTGGCTGCAGCGCAGGAGGGCTGTAGGGCGGCGCGGTGTACTCAGGTCGCGGCACGATGAACGATCCGATCGGCTGCGCGTCCGCATCCGCTGCGCGCGAGGGAAGTTCATCCACGATGACGACACGCGTGCCATCGGGCAGAGTGGTCTCGCTTCCCACGGGCGACTCCAGTCCAAACTTGCTTGCACCTCGCTTGACATGCACGGTGCGTTCCTCCGCACACCCATGCAGCGCACAGGACCATCCTCCCCCGAGCAGCACGCTGAGAATCGTCAGCAGTACGGAGTATGCGGCAACTCCACCCCCCGCGCGACGACCACACATCACGCACCGCTCCGCGCCGCGCGCCCAGTTGATCGCCAGAGCGGGTTTGCATCGCCGATGCACCAGAGCAAGTGCTGGGGTCCGCTCGAACTTTCCCCAGGCCAATCCAGCCGCGTGTGCGCGCCGCGCGACTCACGCCGTTCGAGCGCAGCCCGAGTCATGAGATGGCCAACCGTCAGCAGATTCTGCGTCTCCCAACCGCTTGGCGCATCGAAGACAGATCCAAGCGCGTAACGCCCCCAGAACGCAAACATATCGACACAGTCGCGCATCTTGGCTCCATCCCGCACGATGCCGACATTGCGCCACATGGCGCTTCGGAGACTTGAACGCACATCGTCGAGATCCAACTCGCCCGCGACCGAGGTACGCACCTTGCTCTCCCACTGCATGGGAACGGCGTCTGGCAGGGGATCGCGGATTGCGGCCTGCACCGTGCGCCGCCCGAATACAAGCCCCTCAAGAAGGCTGTTGCTCGCAAGACGGTTCGCGCCATGCACTCCGTTCGATGCGACTTCGCCGCAGGCATAGAGCCCGCGCAGCGAGGTCCGACCATCGAGATCAGTCCAGACGCCGCCGATCGTGTAGTGCGCCGCAGGGTGCACGGGGATGAGCGCGCTGCCGCCATCGATCCCATACTCGCGCAGCATTCGAGAAAGCCCCGGGAAGCGGCGGGCGAATCCATCGCTACCGAGATGACGCGCATCGAGGAACGCATGCGAGTCCCCCGAAGCGGCGAGGTGCTCGACGATGCCGCGTGTCACGATGTCGCGTGGGGCGAGATCACCTTGCGCATGCCGTCCCTGCATGATCGCCACACCATGGCGATCCACGAGACGCGCGCCCTCGCCGCGCACCGCTTCGCTGATGAGGTGCCGTGGTGCGCCCGCGACGTAGAGCGTGGTCGGGTGAAACTGCATGAACTCAAGGTCCTGAACCTGCGCCCCTGCGCGCCACGCCATTGCAATCGCGTCACCCGTCGCCACGCGCGGGTTCGATGTCTCACGGTAAACCTGTCCCGCACCGCCTGCAGCGAGAATCGTGGCGCGCGACCACAGCACCTGAAGACCGAAGCGCGGATGCCAAGTGATTGCGCCCGTCACGCGCTGCGCACCGTCCGTGCACAAATCAAGTGCGAAGCAGCGGTCAAAGATCCGAATGCCCGGTGTGCGCGCCGCCGCATCAATCAGCGTTCGCATCAACGCGCGCCCCGTCTGGTCGCCATCCGCGTGAAGGATTCGCGCGCGTCCATGTCCGCCCTCCAGAGCCAGCGACATGCCCGACTCCCCCTCGTCAAAGCGCATGCCTGCAGCTTGCAGCCACTCGATCTCCCCAGGACCCTCGCGCACAAGTGTCTGTACTGCGTCCTCGTCGCACAGACCGGCGCCCGCGATAAGCGTGTCGCGTTCATGTGCGTCTGGCGAATCATCCGCAGCGAGCGCCGCGGCGATGCCACCCTGCGCCCACTGGGTGTTCGAAAGATCCATCAGTCCCTTGGCAAGGACGGTGACCGTGCCATGACGCGCCGCTTCGATCGCAGCACGAAGTCCCGCGACGCCCCCACCGATGATGAGCGTGTCCGTGAACAGTTGCGGCAGTAACTGACTGCGGAAGGGAATCAGAAAGCGGCGTTCGTCGAAAACACTCATGTGTGCCGCGCTTTCATGGTTTCGCTGCCACCGACTGCACGAAGTCCGCGATCCACAGTTGGCTGGAACGCCCCTCGCCGCGCTGGCTGGTCCACATCAGCCGCCGCCCCGCCGCATCGAACACAGGCAGCACATCGGCACCTTGCGCGTGTGTGACGCGCGAGCGCTGCGGCGGCGATGAGGGATCGGTCGTCACCGCAAAGATCTCGTAGTTGCTGTGACCGACCTCGCTCGATGCATAGACGATCATCATGCCCGTCGGATGCCAGAACGGTGCCCAATTCACATGCTGGTTGTCGGTGAGTTGGCGCTCGTTGGCGGAGCCAGTGATCCGCCCATCGCTATCACGCACCAGATCCGCGACTTGCACTTGCAGCAGGCTGTCGCCACGACGATCGGATCGGTAGCAGATGCGCTGCTCATCGGGCGAGAAGAAAGGACCACCGTCATAGCCGGGGGCGTTCACAATGGTGACATCCAGACCCGTCGGCATATCGCGCACGCGCAGATCGCCCTGACCACTTTCGAGCGAACAATAAAGGAGACTTCGACCATCTCGCGTGGTGGATCCCTCGGCCGCATAGGCTCGGCCATTGCCCACGATCACCTTGGGCTTGATGCGACCCGCTGCGATGCTTGCCGAGTCGGCCGTCGAGATCTCCACGATCCGCATTTCCGGAGGGAACTGCCACTTGTAGCGACCAGTACCGCGCTGGTAGCCGGGCGCGTCGGTCACTGCTGGTGTTGTGATGGTCGAACCAAACAACACTGTGCCTGGTCGCGACTGCTCGAACCATCCGCATGTGTTCGCTGACGCAGGCGGACTAATCCGCTCGATACGCGTGAGCAGCGGTTGACCCGTTGCATCCGCGCCGAGTTCCGCCGTGAACATTGCATAGAAGTCATCGGGCGCCTGACCAGGCAGCGGCTGCTCGACCGCCTGAAAGATGATCTGTTGACCACTCGGCGAAAAGTATGCCTCCCCGGCCTTGACGAAGCGATCCGGAAAGGTGAGTTGCGTGTGGTTCTGCAGCCACGCCGATTCGGATGCGCGCCACGCCACTGGATCCTCGGTGGGCGGCTTGGCGACAGGCGGTGAGCTCTGCGGAGTGGAGCAGGCGGCAAGAAGCAGCGCGTGCGCCGCTGCGATGTATGGGATGATGGGACGCATGGAAGAGACGGCCACCGATGGCGGCGACCGAAGCGCGATTGTAGGTCGCGGCTATGCGCCGGTGCATGTGGACAGACACCTGATCGTGATCGAGAAGCAGCACGGCATTCTCTCCGTTCCGGGCATTGGCGAGGACAAAGCGGACTGCATCGCTCGCCGTGTGGCGGAGGATTTCGTTGGCGCTCGCATTGTGCACCGCCTCGACCGAGACACGAGCGGTCTCATGGTGCTTGGGCTCGATCCGTCCACGCACCGAGCGCTCTCGATGCAGTTCGAAGCGCGTTCAGTCCGCAAGGAGTACGAAGCGCTTGTGGGCGGTCACTGCGCGGAGGAGCACGGCGTCATCGACCTTCCCATCGCGAAGGATCTGGCGAGTCCGCCGCGCCAGCGGATCGATCACGAGCATGGCCGACCGAGCATCACGGCATGGCGGGTCCTCGAGCGTCTCATGAATCCCGCTCGCACACGCGTTCGGCTCGAGCCACAGACAGGGCGATCGCATCAGTTGCGGCTGCACATGCTGACGATCGGCCATCCGATGCTCGGCGATGATCTCTACGCCCCAAACGATCTGCGACAACTCGCACCGAGGCTCTGCTTACACGCGACGCTGCTTGCGTTCACCCATCCGATCACTGGCGAACAGCGGGTGTTTCAGTCGCCCGCGCCGTTCTAACGCGAACCGCGCTCGCCGCTGCGTGCTGCGGCGAATCGCCCGAGCGCCATCAGTGGAAAATAGAGTCGGTAGAGGTGGTAGCGCAGATAGAACACGCGCGGGAATCCCGTGCCCGTGAAGAACGGCTCGCTCCAAGACCCTGCCGGATCGCCATCTGGATTTCGCGCAGGATCGATCGCTGCAGTAGCACCGAGTTGCGTGTCGCACAGCCACGCGACGGCGCGCTCGAGTCCTCGGTCGCGCGGACCGAAGACTTCCTGCAGCACCATCGCACCCCATGCGGTCTGCGAGGCTGTCGATGGGCCCTGCCCCTTCAGCCGAGGATCGATGTAGGAATCGGCGGTCTCGCCGAAGGATCCATCGGGCATTTGCACAGAGCGGATCCACTCGCCCGCCTGCACAATCCACGGCTCATCCCGCCTGACACCACAGCGGATCGGACCGATCACGGACTGCCAAGTTCCATAGATGTAGTTCACCCCCCAGCGCCCGAAGAAGCAGCCCTCCGTCTCCTGATGTGAGCGGATGTAACGCACGGCGCGATCGATCGCGGGATGACCCACTCGCAGTCCATGCCACGACAGACACTCGAGCACTCGACCCGTGATGTCGGGGCACGACGGATCCTGCATCGCATTGTGATCGGCGAAAGGAACGCACTCCAAGATCGGCCGGTGTTCGGTGCGGTCGAACGCGGCCCAACCACCGTCGTCGTTCTGCATGGCCAGCAGCCACTCCACGCCCCGTTCCCCCGCCGCACGCGCGGCTGCACCACCTGTACGCGCGAGGGCCATGGCGACCATCGCGGTGTCGTCGCAGTCCGGATACCAAGCGTTGTCGTACTCGAACGCCCAACCGCCATTGGGCGCATCAGGCGCACAGTTCTCCGCCCAGTCGCCGCGGAAGCAGACCTCCTTGCGCACCAACCACGATGCGGCACGCGCCGCGGATCGGTCCGTGGCATCGAGCCCGCAGTCGTTCATGGCGTAGAGCGCGATCCCGGTATCCCACACTGGCGAGAAACAGGGCTGGATCCGAATGCCCTCTTCATCCTCGATGAAGAATGCGTCCAAATCCTGCTCGGCACGAACCACACGCGGATCACTGCGCGGAATGCCGAGTGCGTGCATCACGATCTGCAGATAGACCATCGGTGGAAAAATCGCGCCGAGCCCTGCCGTTGGCGCAGGCGACTCCTGGCTTGCACGCAGCATGATCCATGCGAATGACTCGCTGATCGCGCGGCGTCGCAGCGGCGTTCCTCCAAAGCGCTCGGTCACCTTGAGGAGCGAATCGACGCCGCCGAATACGCGGCGCCAGAAGCGCGAGCCATCGGGCCGCTGGTACAGACGAGCGCGTTCGCGGGGGTCCACGAACAGCTCATCGATGCCCTGACTCGCATCCAGCTTGCGCGTGGGGCGAAGGACACTGACGATCGCCAGTGGCAAGATCATCGTGCGGCTCCAAGCGCTCACCTTCGAAAGATGGAAGAAGAACCAACGCGGCAACCAGAGCACTTCAGGCGGAATCGTTGGCACTGCCGACCATGGCACCTGCCCAAGTGCGGCGAGATAGAAGTTCGAGAAGGAGTTGCAGTGCTCCGCGCCGCCGAGCGCAAGCACCTGTTCGCGCGCCCGTCGCATGTGCGGCGCGTCCGCCCCATCGCCAGCAAGTTTCAGGGCGAGGTATGCCTTGACCGTCGCCGACAGATCCGTTGCGCTGCCGGGGTACTGCCCCCAACCGCCATCGCTGCGCTGCTGCGCTCGGAGTACGCGTTCGATGCGCGCAAGCGTTTCACGCCCGGGCCGCCCATCCGCCATCGGCTGCGACTCCTGCCCGAGTACCCATTTCATCAGCAGGTACTCCGACTCGAGAATCGAATCGCCCTCGAGTTCCGCGCAGAAATGCCCGTCGTCCTTCTGCAGCGATTGCAGTGCAGCGAGCGCACCATCGCGCGCGCATCTCGCGCGCTGCGTCACGCCATCCGTCGCGGCGAGGGGATGATCGATGATCGTCATGGAGAGGTCCGACTCCGCATGCATGCGGATGCGCGAGCCGTATGCTAACCGCCGAGGAGCACGATTTCATGTTGAACGAACCTTCCGATACTCCGTCCGTCCCTTCCCTTGCTCAGCGACTTGACGCGATCGAGACGCAACTGACCAGCGCGCGCCGTGAATCGCGGCTTTGGCGCGCAGGCGCAATCACGCTCGCTTGCATCGGCATCAGCGCCGTCGTGCTCGCCGCCACGCAATCAACGCGCACACCAGATGTTGTCCGTGCGCGCCGCTTTGAAGTGGTGGATCAAAGCGACAAGGTCGTGCTGCTTGCGGGCATCGGACAGCATGGGGGGCAACTCGATGTGTGGGGCAACTCCGGCAAGAACGCACTTCGTTTGGGCGCCAATCCGAGTGGCGGGGACATCGCGGTCTGGAATGGCGCCGAGCAAGGTGTTGCAGGGCTGTACGCGACGGCCGATGGTGGTCGGGTAGAGGCCACTGCTGCCGATGGCAGCAGCGCAGTGCTGCGTACCGAAGGCGGTAGCCCGGCGCTGCTCATCACGGACGCGCAAGGCAATCCTCGCATCGCAGCGACGACCACGCCCACATCGAGCGGCATCAGCATTCGGTCCGCGGAAGGGAAGGAAACGGCGGCACTCGGCGCGACACCGATCAACGGCGGAATGATCCGCATCTCGCAAGAGGACGGCAGCGTCGCTGTGCAGGCCGTTGCACTACCGCACGGCGGATCCATCGGCGTTGCTGCGCGCGATGGATCGCGGGCTGCCCTGCTCGAGTCGCCCACTGAGTCGAGCGGCGGAACGCTTGCGCTCTTCGCGCCAGGTGGTGCGGAGGCGCTCTCGTTGACGGCGCGCGCGGAAGCAGGTGCGCGCATCACGTTCACCAACAGCCAACGGCTCCCAGCGGCGATGCTCGAAGTGGCCGCAAACGACTCAGCGATCCTTTCGTTCTTGCAGGGCGGCACTCGGGTGGCGGGTCTTGGCGGCTCATCCACGGGTGGTCTGCTCAATCTTTCCAACGCGAGTGGCAAGGGCGTGATCATCGCGGGCGCCGCAAGCGATGCCGATGGCGGTGCCATCACGGTGCGAAGTGGCGCAGGTTCCACACTCGTCCGGGTCGGCGTGGACCGTATCGGTGCTGGCGAGGTGGCTGTCTATGACGGTCCGGGCACGCGCAAGCGTCTCCTCAGCGCGATTGCGTCGCCCCCCTGAAAAAAGTGGATTGGTGCACGAGCGCGAATCGACTGAGGCGTCCGTTCACAGGCAGTCCGCTGCAGATCTTCGCAGTGCGGTGCCCGACTCCACATAGAAGTTGAGCAGTTCACCCGTTGCAAAGTCCGCGGCTGCCTGTCCCTGTGGAACACGCACCCACATCGGCAGACCCGCATGCAGCAGAACGCAGTTTGACTTCGTATCCGTCGCAAGCACTCGCCCCTGCACGATGCGTGGCGTTCCCTGAACTGGTTCG
>Ga0116204_1000798_pt1 | contig 17974 bp, 14 predicted proteins | sample LakKivwa52mmetaG_FD_94481 | JGI IMG/M metagenome (GOLD analysis project Ga0116204, IMG submission 94481) | Anoxic lake water microbial communities from Lake Kivu, Rwanda to study Microbial Dark Matter (Phase II) - Lake Kivu water 52m metaG | ecosystem: Environmental > Aquatic > Freshwater > Lake...
CTACGGGGCGTTGTATGTCGCCTCTGTGGGAATGCTTGTGTACCACGGGATCCTCCTAAAGAAAGAATCCAAAAACAAGGAGATTTGAATGAGTGAATGTGGATCGTGCATGCACGCGGCGGAAGGCTGCGGCGAACGTTGTCCCGTCTGCGGATCGAACGGAATCGTGGTTCCGGTTGAAACGGTCCGGTCCTTGGTGAAAGGGAAGTCCGTCTTGGAAGACGTTGTGTACAAAATTTGCACAACGCCAGGATGCGATGTTTCATATTTCAGTTGTGAGAATGTTTGTTTCTTCCTTTCCGATGTGTCGGTTCCGATATGGTTCAAACGAAGAAATCAACGCTACATGATTTGCTATTGCAAAGACATCGACTTGTTCCAGATCATGGAGGCGGTTACCGATCTCGACGGATCCTCGAACAAGGAGGAAATTTTGAACCACTTGGGAAAATCACACCTCAGTGAAGAAGACTGTCTTCGGGAGAACCCGCTTGGGAGGACGTGTGAGAAACTGTTTCAAAACGCCATCGAGTATGCGTGCAAAAAGTATGCAGAAAGCAAAGACTAAGACTGATATTTCGTTTTTGACCGTTTTGCCTTACATGGGGTGTATTTATGCGAAATGGGAAGAAAAACGAAGCACGGGGCGAATTTAAGGCCTCAGAAGCGAAGATAAAGGCTGAAAGCGGAAGAACATCCGCAAGCAAGCTTGATGAGGGGGAAATCATGAACATTTGGCACGACATCGACGAATCGAGGATCCGACCTGAGGATTTCATCGCCGTGATCGAAATATCAAAAGGAAGTAAGAAAAAATACGAATTGGACAAGCAAACGGGATTGATCATGCTCGACCGGATCTTGTACACATCGACCCATTACCCGGCAAATTACGGGTTCATTCCACGTACGTACGCGGAAGACAACGATCCGCTTGATGTGCTTGTCTTATGCAGCGAAGATTTGGAACCGATGAGCATGGTCCGCTGTTATCCTGTGGGTGTGGTCCGAATGATCGATGACGAGATGGCGGATGATAAGATTATCGCGATTCCCTTCAAAGATCCGATGTGGAACCACTTCCGGGAAATGGAGGAAATCCCTCACCACATCAGCGATGAAATCAAACATTTCTTTCAAGTGTACAAGTCGCTCGAACACAAGGAGACGACGGGATTTGAAGTTTACGGAAAAGAACGCGCCTTGCAAATCATCCAAGAGTCGATTGATTTTTACAACTATAAATTTTTGGGAATGTAAGTGAAACCTGGTTAAAATGACGGAGGTTCTTATGCAGGAATTTTATGACGTGATTATTGTCGGAGCGGGACCGATGGGAATCTTCACCGCCTACGAACTGATGGTGAAAGCCCCCAAATTGAGCGTGCTTTTGGTCGACAAAGGACACGACATCCATGACCGGAAATGTCCGATTCTTTCGAAAGCGGTATCCAAATGTCCGGTTGATAAAAACGGATGGATCGGATGCAAACCGGCCTGCTCGATGACCAATGGGTTTGGCGGCTGCGGCGCATATTCCGACGGCAAATTCAACATCACCGCCGAATTCGGAGGATGGATGACCAACTATCTTGACTCCGACGAAGTCTTGGAACTAATCCGCTACGTCGATGCGATCAACCTCGCACATGGCGCACCACAGGAAATCACGGACCCCTTGACCAAGGAAGTCCACGACATCGAACGAAGGGGCATCGCCGTCGGGTTGAAACTTCTAAGAAGCAACGTTCGTCACTTGGGCACCGAGGTCAATCTCCAAATTTTGAAAAACATCCACAAGACGATGAAGGATGGAATCTCGTACAAGTTCAAGACAAAAATCGAAGACGTTTTAATCGACCAAGGACGCGTCGTCGGCGTTGTGACCGACAAGTTGGAAACAATCAAAGCAAGATATGTCGTGTTGGGCGTGGGCAGGGACGGATCGTCGTGGCTTCAAGGCATTCTCGAAACCCACGGGGTCACGTTCAAAAACAACCAAGTGGATCTCGGCGTTCGCGTCGAAACAAACGACATAATCATGGAGGAAATCAACAAAAACCTCTATGAAGGAAAGTTCATTTTCAACACAAGCGTGGGAACGACGGTCCGGACGTTTTGTTCGAACCCGAGCGGGCACGTCGTCTTGGAAAACCATTCCGGAGCCATCATATGCAACGGACACGCCTATCACGATCAAACCCTCGGAAGCAAGAACACAAACTTCGCGCTTCTCGTGTCGCACGAGTTTGATGAACCATTCGACAATCCCAACGAGTTCGCAATCGAAATTTCAAAACTGGCGAACAAACTAAGCGATGGAACCGTCATTGTGCAAAAATACGGCGATTTGAAGAAAGGAAGACGCTCAACACCGAAGCGGATCGCGGAAGGATTTGTCCGTCCAACCTTGAAAGAAGCCGTTCCGGGGGATCTTGGTCTCGTGTTGCCATACAACACAATGAAGTCGTTGATCGAGATGACCGAAGCACTCAATCATGTAACGCCGGGAATTGCATCCGACCACACGTTGTTTTATGGCGTGGAGGCAAAATACTACTCCGCAAGACCCGAAGTGAACCGAGAGTTTGAAACGACAATTCACGGACTCTATGTCGGAGGAGACGGCGCGGGAATCACAAGAGGACTCGCCCAGGCGGGAGCAAACGGCATCAAGGTCGCTCGCTCAATCGTCCAAAAAGAGAACAAGATCGATTGAAAAGACTACCAAACAGTTGAAACTTGTGATATAATCGAATAAGACGAATAACATTAGGATGATCCTAATGTTTTTCTTTGGAGGAGGACGACATGTTGAAAGATATTGAAATCAGCAGGCAGGCCAAACGAGAACACATTTTGGAAATTGCGAAAAAACTGAACCTCAAACCGACCGACCTTGAAGTTTACGGAGACGACAAAGCGAAGGTCAAATTGAGCGTTCTCGATGAAAGACGGGAAATGCCAGACGGGAAACTGATCTTGGTCACGGCCATCACCCCGACCCCTGCGGGAGAAGGAAAATCGACGACGACGGTGGGGTTGGTCGATTCCTTGAACCGAATCGGAAAAAAAGCGGTCGTCGCCTTGCGCGAACCATCGCTTGGTCCAGTCATGGGAATCAAGGGTGGAGCAGCCGGAGGCGGATATGCCCAAGTCAATCCGATGGAGGATTTGAACCTTCATTTCACAGGGGACATCCATGCCGTCTCAACGGCGAACAACCTTGTCAGCGCGGTTATCGACAACCACATTTACCAAGGCAACGCCCTCAACATTCACCCGAAACGAATTGTGTGGAAACGCGCCATGGACATGAACGACAGAGCGCTTCGGAAAATCCTCGTCGGACTCGGATCCTCATCCGATGGCATCGTTCGCGAGGATGGATTCAATATCACTGTCGCAAGTGAAATCATGGCGGTGTTGTGCCTTGCGACAAGTCTTGCCGACTTGAGAACGAAGGTGGGGCGGATCATCGTCGCCTACACTTATGATAACAAACCGGTCACGATCACGGATCTCGGTGTCGTGGGAGCGGTCTTGGTCGTGCTCAAGGATGCGATCAAGCCGAATTTGATCCAAACCTTGGAGAACAATCCGGCGTTTGTTCATGGTGGTCCATTTGCCAACATCGCACACGGATGCAACTCGATCCTCGCGACCAAAATGGCGCTCAAACTCGCCGATTACGTGGTTACGGAAGCGGGATTCGGCGCAGACCTCGGAGCGGAGAAATTCATCGACATCAAGTGCCGTGAGGCGAACTTGAATCCAAGTGCGGTCGTGCTCGTCGCCACTGTCCGTGCTCTCAAATACCATGGAGGGGCGAAGATGGAAGACATCGCCAAAAGCGATGTCGACGCGTTGAAAAAGGGAATCAGAAATCTCGAACGGCACACGAAGACGCTTCGAGGGTTCAATTTGAATTACGTGATCGCCGTCAACCGTTTCCACACCGACTCCAACGAAGAACTTGACGCATTGATGTCTTGGGCCGAGGCGAACAACCACCCGATCGCATTGAGTGAAGTTTTTGCGAAAGGAAGCGAAGGAGGGGTGGATTTGGCGCGGAAAGTCGTTGAGCAACTCTCGGACAAACCGTTCGAACCCGTATATCAAATCGGGGATCGGATCGAAGATAAAATTGGAAAAATTGTGAAAAAAGTGTACGGGGCATCCTCGGTTTCATATTCCGAGGAAGCAAAAAAAACAATCAATCAAGCTAGAAAACTTGGGTTTTCGGACTTTTACATATGCATGGCGAAAACGCCGTTGTCCGTCACGGACAATCCAAAAGTCGCGGGGGTACCCGAGGATTTCTCCATTACGGTCAAGGAAGTGCGGATTTCATCCGGAGCGAGGTTCCTTGTATGTTTGACCGGAGACGTGATGACGATGCCGGGGTTGCCAAAGGAACCCGCAGCGCTTCTTCTTGACATCGACGACGAATACATCATTCACAACTTGTCGTAGAAAGGAAGGAATGTCATGTTGATAGACGGAAAGAAAACAAGCATGATCATTCGCGAATCGGTGAGGGCCGAAGTGTCCGGACTGATTGAAAAAAACAAAATCCCACCGAAACTCGCCGTGATTTTGGTCGGCGATTCCGAAGCGAGCAAAATCTATGTGCGCAACAAAGAAAAAGCGTGCAAGGATGCGATGATTTTGACGCAGACAATTCGTGAAAACGACAAGATCACCGAGGAGGAATTGATCAAAATTGTCAAATCGCTGAACGATGACGACACGGTGCACGGAATTCTCGTCCAACTCCCTTTGCCGAAACACATCAACGACACCGCAGTAATCGATGCGATCGATCCCGAAAAGGACGTCGATGGATTTCACACGATCAACAAAGGAGCGATGCTTCTTTCGAACAAAGGGCTTCTCCCGGCGACGCCAAAGGGGATTTTGACGCTTTTGAAAATGGAGGGTGTTTCAATTGCGGGGGCGAAGGTCGTCGTAGTCGGACGAAGCAACATTGTTGGGAAACCAGCTGCGATCATGCTTTTGAACGAAAATGCCACGGTGACGATCACGAACTCACACACGCGGGATTTAAAAAGCGAAACATTGCAGGCGGACATATTGATCGTCGCAGCCGGAAAGGCGAGACTGATCACCGCTGACATGGTCAAACCAGGAGCCGTCGTAATCGATGTCGGAGTCAATCGTGTTGATGACAAAATTTGTGGTGATGTTGATTTCGAAAACGTCGAAAAAGTCGCTTCGATGATCACGCCTGTTCCGGGCGGTGTGGGTCCGATGACCATTGCGAGTTTGTTGGAAAACACCGTTGTCTGTTACAAAAAAAAGATGCGACTTTCATAAGGGATGTGATACGATGAAACTCTTCGTGGGCCTTGGAAATCCAGGGCGCGCATACCAAGCAACAAGACACAACGTCGGATTTTTGTTCGTTGATGAGGCGGTGAAAAGTTTCGGTGGATCTTGGAAATTGGAGAAAAAACTCAAAGGCATCGTCGCATTCGCCGATATCGATGGGGAAAAACATCTTTTCTTAAAACCAACGACCTACATGAACCTTTCCGGCGAATCAGTTGTCGCGACGATGAATTTTCACAAAATACCACCCGAGGACGTCGTGGTCGTCTACGATGACTTAGACCTTCCGCCTGCAGTTGTGAAAATCCGGGCAAAGGGAACGAGCGGGGGACACAAAGGAATGGCTTCGATCATCCGACTTGTCGGAGTTTCCGACATCCCACGAATCCGAATCGGAATCGGACGTTCCGAACATGCCGAGGCATCCGACCATGTTCTTGCAAAATTTACAAAAAATGAAATTTCTCTCGTCCGAAAGACGTTGGATTCCGCGTCTATGATCCTTCGGGATTATCTAGCGGAAGGAATCGAATTTGCAATGGCGAAACACAATGGAAAGGCGAAAAAGATGTCATGACCTCCATCCGTGATTTGTTCAAACATCACAAGAGGGTCGGCAACTTCCTTTCGAAAACCGACTCTAACCGGTTCTCGATCCATGTCTCGCAGACCGTTCCGAACGTCAACCGGCTTCTCGCGGCAGAAACGTTTCAAACAAGCAAGGCGACCTGCTTTTACGTCGCATCGAATATTTACAAGGCACAGGAGGCTTACGAAGTGTTCCTGACCCTGGTGGGGGCTGACAAAGTCAGCCTTTTTCCAGTGGATGAACTAGTCACGACCGAACTCTTGGCAGCGAGCCCGACCTTTCGCCTTGAGCGCATCGACACAATACGGAAACTCCTCGACGATGAGCCAAGAATCGTTGTAACGCACACGGTCGGAGCTCTTCGTTTGATTCCTAGTCGAACGCGGTGGATGGAATCGATTTTGACGCTTGAGACCGGCAAAGAAGAAGACATCAAAGTTTTGGCGGAAAAACTGGTGTCTTACGGATATAAACGGACCCCACAAACCGTGAACCAAGGAGAGTATAGCGTTCGTGGAAGTATCCTCGACGTATTCCCGTTCCAAGCGGAGAAACCGTTTCGTATTGAATTGTTCGATATCGAGATTGAGTCAATTCGATCCTTCGATCCCGAAACGCAAATGACGGTGGGAAACGAACAACGTTTTGAAATATTCCCGGCCTATGAGATTTTTTATTCCGAAGAGGAAAAAAAATCGATCATCGAAAAAATCAAAGTCGATGCCAAAATCATCGACGATGAATTGGAAAAGGACTTGAGAAATTTTGAAAATCATCACGATCCCGATCGACTGAACCGGTATGTTCGTTATGTTGATGAGGGGGCGCAAACTCTTTTCGGGATGTGCAAGGATCCGATTGTTTTTTTCGACAATTACACGGATATATCGGACAATTACAAACAATCGTTTTTCGACTTGGCGGAATACCTGGCAAACAAAAAGACCTCAAACGGCGTGAAACACGTCTATTTCGAACCAATCGAAACATTGCCGGAATTGTCGAACAAGATGGTGTTTTTTTCCGAATTTGCAAGAAGTCTTCCGGGAATCCACTTATCCGCTCTTTGTTCGATGGAGGCAGCCTCTCCCATCGATTATACCTTAAACCCTAAAGCGTTTCTCGCCGATCTTGAGGCATCGAGGGAGACGAAGACAATCATTCTTTGTGCACCGGATGCAAAACGAAAAGAATACTTTGAACAGTTGTTGAAAAACGCAAGTATTCCGTTTCGCGAACACGAGAAATTCCCCCCTCAGGCAAAAAAGGGAATCCACCTTGTCGAATGCGAAAACGCCGTCGGATACACGATGCTTGAAGAAGGCGTGAGCGTGCTCACGACGAAGGAGATCATCGAAAAAACATCCAAACACAAATCAAGATTCAAAACACTCTATCAAGAAACGATCCGCATCAGTTCCAAAGAAGATCTTTCGCGGGGGGATTACGTCGTTCATCAAGATTATGGGATTGGAAGATATCTCGGCATCCGGACGATTGATTTGAAAAATGTGAAAAACGACTACATCGAAGTGATGTACGAGGAGGATCGGACGCTCTACATTCCCGTTGAGAACATCCACATGTTGGAAAAGTATGTTGGAAGTGAAGGATCGGTTCCGAAGCTGACGAAACTCGGGTCGAAGGAATGGGAAAAGAAAAAAGAAAAGATCAGGGAGAAACTCGAAGACATCGCCGACAAGTTGATTGAAATCCAGGCGGCAAGGGAATCGACTGCAGGCACGCAGTACAAAGTTGATTCGCCCGAGCAGGCGGTGTTTGAGGCAGGATTCGAATTCGTCGAGACATCGGATCAGACCAAAGCGATTGCCGATGTCAAGAAAGACATGGAAAGTCGCTTCCCCATGGACCGATTGATTTGTGGGGATGTGGGATTCGGAAAGACAGAGGTTGCGATGAGGGCGGCGTTTAAAGCGATTGAAAACGGAAAACAAGTCGCATATCTCGCCCCCACGACCGTGCTTTCAAGGCAGCATTACTACACCTTCAAAGAACGATTTGAGAAATTCGGAATGAGGATTGAACTCCTCAATCGCTTCGTCGATTCGAAAATGCAAAAATCGATTTTGCAAGGTCTTGAGAAGGGGTACGTCGATGTCATCATCGGGACCCACCGGTTGCTTTCTTCAGACGTGAGATTCAAAGATCTCGGGGTTCTCGTCATCGACGAGGAGCAACGTTTCGGAGTCGAACACAAAGAACAAATCAAGGCGATGAAACACAACGTCGATGTCCTCAGTTTGAGCGCAACCCCGATTCCTAGGACGCTTCAAATGTCACTCATGGGAATTCGCGACATGAGTTTGCTTGAAACCCCACCGACAAACCGTTATCCGATTCAAACCTATGTCGTTGAATCCAACGACATCATCATTCGCGAGGCGGTCTATCGCGAGTTGTCAAGAGGGGGACAAGTGTTTTATTTGCACAACCGGATCAACGGTCTCGATCGCGTGCGAAGAAAGATATCCCAACTCGTTCCAAACGCCCGGATTGAAACCATTCATGGGAAAATGGGGAAAGACGACATCGAGGATGTCATGCGCTCGTTCATCGACAAGGAATGCGATGTTCTGATTTGCACGACAATCATTGAAACCGGAGTCGACATCCCCAATGCGAACACACTTTTAATCGACGATGCGGACAAACTGGGTCTTGCCCAAATATACCAAATAAGGGGACGGGTCGGAAGAAGCGACCGACTCGCCTATGCCTATTTGATGTACCAGTCGGACAAAGTGTTGACGGAAACGAGTCAAAAACGTCTCGAGGCGATCAAGGAATTCACCGCTCTTGGAAGCGGGTACAAAATCGCTGTCCGAGACCTCGCGATTCGAGGAGCAGGGGACATCCTCGGAAGAGAGCAATCAGGATTCATTGATGCAATTGGTGTTGATTTGTATATGAAGATGCTTTCCGAGGCGGTTGAAAAAAAGAAAGGACACTTGAAAAAAGCCGAAGAGGCCAAAAACTTTTCAATAGAGGTGTCCAAACACATCCCAAATCGATACGTCAGCGACGATGCGATCAAAATCGAAATTCACAAACGCATTGGACGAATCCGTTCAAGAGAAGACCAAAGCTCAATAACGGAGGAAATGAGAGATCGGTTCGGACGATTGAGCGATGAGGTGTTGTTGTACATCGAGGAAAAGTATCTCGAACATCTCTTGAGATCGAAGGGAATCGAACAATACGTTGAACTGTCCGATCGCGTGAATTTAAATTTCACCCCAGGCAAGACACAAACGATCAACGGCGAGGGATTGTTTCGTTTGGGAATGATGATTTCAAACAGCATCAAGTTCGATTACAAGAACCGACGGATCAAAATTTCAATGTACAAGAAGGATTTCAAACCGCATTATATATATGCTTTAACCAAATTGTTGGAAAACGTGTGAGGTGAACATGAAAACTTTGAATGATCTATTGCCGTATGAACCTTATTTGATAGAAACGAGACGAGCCATACACAAGAACCCGGAAGTCGGCTTCGACGTTTTCGAAACCGCTTCTTTCGTCGCATCCGAACTGAGGCGGTTTGGTTTCACCGTCTATGAAGGTGTTGGCATTTCAAGCGTCATCGGGGTTTTGAAAAAGACCGGATCCACGAAAGTGATTGGTTTGCGAGCCGACATGGATGCGCTTTCGATGACGGAAGAAAACAAGGATATCCCTTATTGTTCGACAAAACCGGGGATGATGCACGCGTGCGGACACGATTGCCACACGGCGATGTTACTTTCAGCATGCCTATTTTTCAGCGAGCACAAACATTTGCTAAACGGAACTTTGAAAGTTGTTTTCCAAGCGGCGGAGGAAGGTCCGCTTCCTGGTGGTGGGAGATTGGTTGTTGAATCGGGTTTGGTTGACGATGTCGAAGCGTTTTTCGCTCTTCATGTGACAAACACCCTCCCCGAAGGACATGTTTCGATCAAAACCGGCGAAGCGATGGCGGCCTCCGACAAATTCACCCTTCGTGTGATTGGAAAAGGAGGTCATGCGGCTTATCCACACTTGGCAATCGATCCGATAGTTATGTCCTCTCAAATCGTGATTGCCATGCAAACGCTCGTCTCAAGAGTTTTGGACCCCACCCACTCCGGTGTGATCACGATTGGACAAATCGAATCGGGAACGGCGTTCAACATCATTCCGGAAACGACCCTCATGAAAGGGACTGTTCGGACACTCAATGAAAACGATCGGAAACTCCTTTTCGACAAAATCAAGGATGTGTGCGAACATGTCACATCGATTTACGGAGGGGATTTCAATTTGGATGTTCATTATGGATATCCGGTTCTCGTAAACGATGAGAATAGCGCTGTGTTTTATCGACATGTCATTGAAAACAGTTTGGGGAAAGACAAATTCATTCCGGAGAACAAACCGTCGATGGGGGGAGAGGATTTCGCCTATTACCTAAGAAAAACCAGAGGAACGCTCGCATGGCTTGGAGGAAGAAACGAATCCGCAGGATTGGTTTTCGACAACCATCATCCCAAATTCAACATCGACGAGAAAGCACTCTTGAAAGGAATGTTGATCCACGTGAACACCGTGCTTGAGTTTTTGAAAACAGTTGAATAATTCCATGAACGGGTGTATAATGGAATCAACCGATAAAGGAGGAAACAAAATGGCAAAAATCGCAATTAGTGTCGACGTGAACGGTGGTCTCGACTATGTCGGATACGACACGAAGATCCCTTGTTTGCGTTCTAGCGTCAATTTCGGAGAAGAAATATTGATCGACGGAATCGACATCCGCGCAGACGGATTCTACAAGCGAATTATTGAAACTGGGGAAATCCCCTCAACAAGCATGGCGTCGCTTGGGGATGTGATGAATTTGTTTGAAACATTGATCGCACAAGGGTATACGGATTTGATTCACTTTCCGATTTCGTTCGCCCTTAGCGGAGGTGGACCGAGTGTTCTCAAGACCGGAGAGGAATATGCCGACCGGATCAACACGCACGTTGTTGATACGAAGACGGCGGCCTACTTGCAAGGATACATGGCTGTTGAAGCAAAGAGGATGGCGGATTCGGGTGCGACCGTCAAGGAGATTCTCACCCACACGGACCGATTGGTCCAAGGGTGCCGTGCATATTTCGTCGTCGACAATTTGAGTTATTTAGTGAAAAACGGAAGACTAAGCGGAGCCGCCGGGTTTTTGGGGGGCATGCTTAAAATCAAACCAGTTCTCGAATTGACAAGAGAAGGAAAAATCGTGTCGAAGGAGAAAATCAAAACCCACCGACGCGCGATCGAACGAATTATTGAGATTGTCCTTGAGGAAATCAAGGACGCAAAAAATGTGAAAATGTTCGTTCTTCATGCGCTTCGTGAAGACGGTGCGAAAGAAATCGTCGAGACATTGAAGACGGCCCGTCCCAACCTTGGCGAAATCGAAGTGCACTTCATCACACCTGCCGTCGGAGCTCATGTCGGATACGGCGTACTCGGAATCGGTTTTTTCATTTTGGACTAGAAAAATTTAAAGAAAACAAGTTGGAGGAAAAGACAATGCCATTAGTGAACATGGTCAAAATGCTGGAAAGAGCGAAAACTGAAAAATATGCCGTCGGGCAATTCAACATCAACAATTTGGAATGGACGAAAACGATTCTCACCGTCGCGCAAGAAATGAATTCTCCGGTCATTCTCGGAGTCTCCGAAGGAGCTGCGAAGTACATGGGTGGGTTCATCACCGTTGTGCAAATGGTCAAAGGATTGATGCAAGACCTTTCGATTACCGTCGATGTGGCCATTCATCTCGATCACGGATCGTCTGTTGAAAAATGCAAACAAGCAATCGATGCGGGATTCACATCCGTCATGATCGATGCCTCGCATTCCCCGCTTTCGGAGAACATCAAACAAACGCGGGAAGTGGTCGACTACGCCCATGCGAGGGGCATTAGTGTCGAGGCGGAACTCGGCACCGTCGGCGGTCAGGAAGATCATGTGAGCGGATCCATTCATTATGCGGATTTGAACGAATGCGTGGAACTCGTCAAAGCCACAGAGATTGATTGCCTCGCACCCGCCCTCGGGTCGGTGCACGGACCGTACAAGGGAGAACCTGTTTTGGGGTTTGACGAAATGGATGCCATCAAAAAAGCTATCGACAAACCACTCGTGCTGCATGGAGGAACCGGAATCCCCGATTATCAAATCCAAATGGCAATCGAACGCGGAACATGCAAAATTAACGTTAATACCGAATGCCAGATGGCTTTCGCAAAAATCGTGAGGGAAGTCCTCGAACAAGACAAGAAAGTCTACGACCCTAGAAAATACCTCGGACCGGCATGCAAGGGAATCGCGAATGCGGTCAGGGAGAAGATGACGGTCTTCGGATCGGCCGGAAAGAATTAGTTGTGGGAAACCACAACTTTTTTTTCGGGATGGAATTGGATCATCGTCTGTGATATAATGATGTTCGAGGTGGAGTCCATGTTGAAAGTCGAAAACATCAAAAAACAATACGAAGGACACGGAAGAAACGTTCTTGACGGTATTTCATTCGAGGCAAAAAGAGGAGAATTTGTTGCAATCATAGGCAAAAGCGGAAGTGGAAAAACAACACTCCTCAACCTCATCGCAGGTCTTGAGATTCCTTCATCCGGTGTGATAAAGATTGACGCTGAAGACATGTCGGGGTATGGACCAGAGGAGTATTGCGACTTTAGAAATTTCAACATTGGAATCGTCTTTCAAGAGTTCCACTTGATAGACGAGTTGAATGTTTTCGACAACGTGATGTTGCCGCTTTCCCTTTCGAATGCAAAAGCTTCCGACAACAAAAAGAAAACCGCTCAAGCGTTGAAACGACTTGGCATCGACCACATCCATAAAAGACTTGCGAAAAATTTATCCGGCGGTGAAAAGGCGAAGACGTCAATCGCAAGGGCGATGGTTCACGACCCGGATTACGTTCTTTGTGATGAACCGACCGGATCCTTGGACAACGAAAACGCAAGTTTGGTCTTTCAAACGTTGAAGCAAATTTCGAAAGAAAAACTCGTGATTGTGGTCACGCACGACGATGCACTGATTGAGGAATATGCAACGAGGTTGATTCGACTTCACGATGGGAAAATCGTTAGCGACGAAACAAGAGGAGGATTTGTCCCAAGACAAATCTTTCGCCCATCCAAATCGGAAAAAAGAACACAAACAAAAGATGCTGCGCTGAAATTGGTTTGGGCTTCGCTTTTCAAAAAATCAAGCAAGACCTCATCGGCTATCACCATGTTATCGATTTCGTTTTTATTGTTGATGACGTGCATGATGGTTTTGACAGGGTATCAAGAAAATGTTTCGAACACCGTCTCTTTGGTCATTCACCCGCAACAGTACATCGCGATTAAGCAAAACTACACCGGATTTTCGCAAACAGAGATCGACAAAATTGAGAATCACCCCAACGTGATCGAGTCATATTCCAAAATGGAAAGGGCCGTTGTTGCATCTTTTGGGGAACAACGGTTGTCCGTCACGTTTCAAAACATCCCATCCGATGAATCATTGTTTTCATATCATCGGTTCTTAAAAGGGGGGTATCCTTCCGAAACGGGACAAGTGGCCATCAACGCACGTTTGGCAACCCTTCTTTTTGGTTTGGATGAGAATGCTCTCCGAAACTACGATTTCGAATCCACGCCACTCCATTTGTCGATTGAACTATCCGATCAAGCGATTCGAACGTTCATAGTGAGTGGAATTGTGGATGTGACGTTTCAAAACGATGAAAATCATATATATGTTTCCTGGGAAACAGCGGAAGAATGGTTTGAGGAGGAGTCGTTTCCGCAAGAAGGCGAACACGGGGAAATGATTGTTTTTGCGGCATTGACGGCAAGACAAACGAAATTGTGGAGCGAGGAACTCGCCAAGGAAGGCATTCTTCTCGAACGAGCGAGCAAGACGGTTATCGAAGACATCGAATCTCGATTCGGGTTCATCACCTCGGTTTTTTCGGTGGCAACGGTCGTAACGATCGCACTATGTGCAACAGCCATCATCATCCAAGTCAACCGAATCATCGAGCGAGACAAGAAAAAAAATGTTGTCTTGTTTTCTTTGGGGGCGAATGCGAAAGACATCCGGAGGATGATCGCGCTCGAACTGGTTCTTGTTGTGACTTCCTCCATTGTAATCGCCACCTTGGTTTCTTCGATGCTCTCCGTATTGCTTGATCTTGTATTGGGAACCCATGTCTCACAAGTGATTTCTTTCCATACTGGAGTCCTCGTTCCATCAAGGAGGATGCTTGCGGACGGGTGGTTTTTTTACCCGATTTTCTTCGTGTTGGCGAATGCATTCACATATACCACAACGATGCTTGTATTGTCGAAAAACGAATCCATAACCAAGATACAAAACTTGAAAAGAGAGTAGGTGAAATTGTGATACGATTGAGAGACATCAGCAAAACCTACATCGTCGATGAGGAGGACATCCGTTTTTTCGAAGCGCTCAAATCGATCAACCTCACGCTTGCAAAAAAAGAACTAGTCGTTATTCTTGGTAAAAGCGGAAGCGGAAAGAGCACGCTTTTAAACATCATATCCGGACTCGACACGTTCGACAACGGCACCTATTATTATTTTGACAACCGGGTAAACAAATTCGAACAAATGCATTTTGATCATTTCAGAAGCGAAAAAATGGGAATGGTTTTTCAAAATTATCATTTGGTGGAATCGATGACGGTGCTTGAGAATGTTGTTTTGGCTCAACGTTTCGGAATGATGAAAAGACCAGACGAACAAACAGCGAAGGAAGCGTTGAAGGAAGTTGGGATGGATGGGTTGGAGGACAGGGTGGTCTACCGGTTGTCAAGTGGAGAACGACAAAGAGTGGCGATCGCAAGAGGAATCGTCAACAACCCTGTGATGTTGCTTGCCGATGAACCAACCGGCAATCTTGATTCTTCGACCGCCAAAGACATTCTCGACCTTCTCAAAAAACTTTCGAAAGACCGGTTGGTCGTGATGGTCACACACGATGAAGAGGCTGCGGTCGACTATGCGGATAAAGTTGTCCAAATCGACGACGGAACGGTTGTCCTTGACTATCGGGTCACGGACTCCGGCAAAGAACTCGTCGATGAAGATGTCGTGTTCAAGAAAAAAAGAAACTTTCGAGGATCTCTTTGGATGGGACTTAGAAATTTTACTGTATACAGGCGCAGGATACTGGCGATGGTCGCTTTGCTTGCTTTTTCCTTGTCGCTCATCTGTGCTTCTTTGTTTTATCAAAAAGGCTATGAATCCTTGCTTTCGGGACTTTCCGAAGAACTTTCAAACCGAAACGTTTTCCTTCTTGAAATGGATCAAGAGGCATTTGCGGGAAAAACAACGGAGGAGGTTCTCACGATGGTGTCAACCATTCCCGGGATGGAGGTTTACGATTCCCCGATCCTTGCTTTGCCGGTTCTCGCTTTCGAAGGTGCAGCGACCGCGGTTTGGAACACGGTGGAAGATGTGATGTTTTATCCGAGGGGAGGTCTACCTCTTCACGAGTCCTTCTACGGAAACGGAAGGGCTCCCATGACGGAAGGCGAGATTGTTTTATCAATAGACCAAGCGAAAAAACTTGTTCGATCCGACTCGTTTGAAGAAATATGGAAAATTCTTGATCAAACTGAATTCACGGTTCCGCTTGAAGTGAAACGACAAGTCGACCGATCATCGTTCATTCAAGAATTGACCGCTCAAAATCCAAGTTGTGTTCTTTACTCGCTCGATGAGGAAGGAAACACCGGTGACTTTCGGGAAGATTTGTTTGGCGAGTATGAGGGCTATGTTTTGCTTCTTGATGATTTGTTTGGATTAGAGAAAATCCCGTATGCAGGTAATCAGCATTTTTCCTGCGCGGAGAGTTTTCTTGTTGAAAACAGTTTCTATGACATGGAGGCATCAAGAGAAGAAAGGAAAATCACATCGACCATGGTGTTGAAGGTTGTCGGAATCTTTTCAAACCCCTACCAAAGACATGGATATCTCCATGCAGACACCTATGAGGCGATGAGAGGGAAAAATCATGTTTCCTCCAAGCAAACTTTGATTGCGTATTCCCCTAATTCGGAACCACTGGACGCATTGGGGATAACCTATCAAAGAATCGATCAAGAAAACGGAAGACTTACGGTTTTGAGGAATGATTCAAAAGGAAATCAGGAAGTCATCATTTTGGTTTTCATATCTTGTTTTTTGGCACTGTCTTCCATCATGGGGTTTTTCTCCATCCTTGGCGTACAAATGAGGAAGGAAAGAAAAACCATCGCAGTCATCCGCAGCGTCGGAGGCAGCTCGTTGGATGTCGGAATGATATTTAGCGTCCAAGGAATTTTAACTGGGTTGTCCGTTGTGGTTTTCGTTCACGTTGTCGGATTTCTCATGTTATTATTAGGGAATGTTTGGATCGGTACGTTTCCACCCGACCACATTTTGTTTCTTTTCGGCAAGGCCCCTAGTAGCATGTTTGAATATTCCTATGAAGTCACTGCCTTATTCTCTTTGGTTGGATTTCTTGGTTCGCATCTTTCGTTTGTGATTGCGGGAAAGAACACATCAAAGGAGAAAATTTTAGCCCTCGTTAGGGATAAATGAGAGAAAAAAGACCCGAAAGGGTCTTTTTTTATAAGAAAAGACCATCAAACCAATTATTAAATTAATACAAAAATTAATAAAATTAATAAATATATTAAAATAATTAATAAAAGTGTTGACAATCATAAAAAAAGTAGTATAATGGGGGCAGAGGTGAGGATATGAGTAAGAAAAAAATACTGATGCAGGTGCAAAACAACGAGATTTCTTCGGAAGAAGCATATGAAAAACTATACCGAAAAGAACCAAAGGGGAGGGCGTCATTTGTGAAACTAAGCATCAAGGCCCTTGAAGAGTCGAAGGGAACGAATCGTCTATTGTCTGTTTTGTTCTTCCTTCCCGTTCCGATTGTATTCGTCCGTTGGGCGTTGAGATTCGTCGGCAAAGAACTTACTCCGATGGAGAGAAGGGAACTCGTTAAAATCATCAACCATGCGAAGGGCACAAGGGTCCAGGTGCTGACCGCAAAAGAAGACGTCAAAGTCAATGTAAAAATCTATTAGGAGGTTCAACATGAAAAAACAAATCATTTCCACATGCCCCGTATGCAAACACGATCTGACAATTTCCGCTGTCCATTGCAATCATTGTGACATCACGATCTCCGGGCAGTTCACGTTGTCAAAATTTGATTATTTGAAACCGGAACAGTTGAGTTTCGTAGAGACGTTCATCAAGACGCAAGGAAACATCAAAGCGATTGAAAAAGAGATGGGAATATCGTACCCGACCGTTAAAAGAATTTTGAGTGAAGTGATCATCGCACTCGGGTATGACACCGTCATGGATTATGATTCGTCATATGCGGGATATCAAGCTCCACCAACATCAAACTCGATTGTGAAAAGCGAAATTTTGAAAAAAGTCGCACAAAAGAAAATGTCGGTTGAAGAAGCCATCGAACTGCTGAAAGGCGAGGGAACCGAAAAATAAAAGGAGGGATGACCGGTGCAATCGGTGATTCAAGAAAAAAACTGGTTTCGCAAGAAATCGGAAGAACAATGTGTAATGAAAGAAATCATGGAATCCATGTATGGAAAACCGACAATCCTACAAAGGATTTCAATCAAAATTTTGGTTGTCGGTTACATTAAAAAAATGAAGAAAGAAGGATGAATCATGAAAGCGAAAGAAGAAATTTTGGAATTGCTTGAAAAAGGAATTATAAACGCAGAAGAGGCAAAAATTCTTTTGCAAAACCTAAAAACATCAAATAACCAGACAAAAGAAGAAGAAACCGAAAAATGCGAAGAACACAACCAAAACTTCGATGACGAAGACGAAGACGATGACGATGACGACGAAGACGAAGATGAAGACGAAGATGAAGATGAAGATGAAGATGAAGATGAAGATGAAGATGACATAAATC
>Ga0116204_1000800_pt1 | contig 17967 bp, 29 predicted proteins | sample LakKivwa52mmetaG_FD_94481 | JGI IMG/M metagenome (GOLD analysis project Ga0116204, IMG submission 94481) | Anoxic lake water microbial communities from Lake Kivu, Rwanda to study Microbial Dark Matter (Phase II) - Lake Kivu water 52m metaG | ecosystem: Environmental > Aquatic > Freshwater > Lake...
CTCATAATGCCCTGAGCCGTCGGTGTATCGGTTCAGTTTCCATACGAAACTTCGTTCCGTCGTCCCGTACAGACACAGCAGCCGCAGGTCGCGGTCGCGTCCGTCAGCTTTCGCATCGGCCAAGGGCATGATTGCCGGCGGCCCGTAGGCAGCGCAAACGTAGTGCGTAATTTTGCCGTCCAGGAAGTCTTCCAGTCGTTTCAATTGGTCGTACTGAGCCAACTTGGCGAGCCGTTCCTTGCCTTCCGTTTCCACCGTTCGGATGGCGGTCGTCAGTTTTGACAGTTCCGCTCTCGCCGCCGCAATGTCCCTGTTCAGTTCCGCCAGGGCCTTGTCTTTCTTCTCTCTCGGGGCGCGGTCGTACAGCGGCTCCTTGACGACTTCCAGGTCGGCTTCAAGTTCGTCGCCGGTCTCAAAGTCTTCGTACAGCGGGCAGGCCAATACGGTTCCGTCTTCCAGTACCGCCTTCACGTTGAAAGCGTTTCCGTTAATGTCGTACTTTAGGTTACGCATCGGTCATCGTCCTTTCACTTCCCGCCACGCCATCCGCGCCACCAGCCACACGGCCAGCAGCGCACAAGATAGCAGGGACAGGTATTCGCAGGGGGTTAGTTCGATCATTGTTTCAGTGCCGCCTGGCACAACGCAAGCCACTCGGGCGTCCAGTCGCGGAAGTCATCGTAGCGGAATTCCTCGCCGGTGGTCTCGCCGATCCATTGGCTGAACGCGAGCTTGATCTGATTGCGGTCCTTGCCTTCGAGTTCTGCCTTGTTCGCCGCGAACCAGTCCTGCTTCAGTTTGTTCAGGCTGGCGAGGGTGACATTGCCCTCTTTTGCAAACCACTCTGGCGTGTGGGCGTCTGGGTCCACAACCGCATACGGGATCGAGAACAGTTGGCAGATCGCGGTTTTGGACGCTGCGGTCTGGGCTTTGGCACAGCTCTTGTCGCCGCTGTCCATGCCCTCGCCAAGCGCCGTAACGGTGACGCTGGAGCCGTCGTCCGCAAAGAACGTGTACTCCACGGTCACGATGGAGTAGTGCATCTGGCCGCCTTTACTGGTCTGGCCGACTTCACGCGAGTGATTCGTGACCTTGGGGACCATGAAGATGCCGTGCTTGGCCATGAGCGGCTGCGATCGGTTGTAGACTTGCTCTGCGGCGCGGTACTTGAACTTCTGCGCCTCGTTTGTGGCGTCCTTCCCGATGGCTCCGATTTCACGCATGACATCAACGATGGCCTTGTAGATTTTGCCTTCCGGCATTTGAATTCCTTTCAGAACGGTGGTTTCTGGGCGAGCTTCGAGTATTCGGACAGCAGCCAGTCTCGGAACTTGAGCACCTTGGGCGCAAGCTCCTTCTGGATGTACTGCTCGTCACGCATGACCTTGACGACGAGCAGCGGATTCATGCCAGACGCTTCGACACGGGGATCGAAGGAACAGAATGCGTACCACATCCGGCCAGTAACCCACAGCGACCCCTGGACCTGGGCGTTGTGCTTGTCTGGCATCTCGCCGGTCATCACGGTTCGCAGGTGGTTTGTGGGGTTGTACGGAGCCTTGATTTCCAAGAGCCCGTCGTCGCCAATGATCCCGTCTGGTGAACATCCAATGTACGGCTCGGTCTCGTGCTCAATGAACGCGAAGTTGCCTTCAGGTCGAGCAAGGTCACGCCCGAACTCTTTCTCGATGACGGGAATCGCGCGGTCGAACGCCTCGGCCTCCCACTCAGTCCCCCATCGCGTCGGGGCGCTGGTGAAGTTGTCGGCAGGAACGCAGGTAATGAGTTCTGCCAGCTTCTCGATCATGTACGACTCGGCAGTCTTAGACCATTCCGCGCCCTTAGTCTGCGGTTTGGTCAGTACGTCGGAGAACCGAGAGGCTGTTACGCAGCCAAGGCGTCTCTTACGCCAAGCCGTGCTTCGTTGTTTCAGTGCTTCTTCTACCATGTTCTTCCTTTCTTTCCCCCTGCGCCAGCGGCTGGGCATGCCTGATTCGTTGTCTGCCACAGCCCAGCCGCTGGCCCGTCAGTAATCACTTTTTCTCGATGACGTTCTTGGGAAGCACTTGATGGGCGACCCAGAGAAGACAGAACGACGTAAGCCATCCGATTTTCGGGAGGCCAAACACGGATGTCATGGAGTAGTTCCAGGCCCACATGAACGGGAAGGCCATAGCCAGTGACAACACGGCAATGACAACGCTGAGTACAATCATAAATCCAATCGCTTCAAAAGACTTCATTTCAATGTCCTTTCATCTCGTTCTCGTTCCCATCGTTCTTCCGCATCGCACTCCGCTTCTTCCTTGGCTTCATCGGCTGCTTGTTGAATGGCACTGGAGAACAAAAACGAGTACATGCCTTCGTCAACAAGGTCCGCCAAGTCATCTCCAACAAGCTGCCGTTTCTTGCCGTCAGAAAATGTAACCCATGTCTCTGTGTCCTCAGCTTCAGGGCTCGAACCAGGGTAGTCGCGGGTTCGCGGCTCACCTGGGTACACATGGAACGTGACTTCCAGTGTTGTTTCTCGGACAACGAAGGCCGTGTCACTGATCGCTTCTGGGACCATGATCGTGCGACTGACTGTTGTGGTCCTCATGCTACACCTTTTACGTCTTCGTCTGCGCTCTCGACGAGTCCAGACTCGATGATAATGTTGCACTCGGGGCCTTTGCCGACCCGCTCGACAAACAACTGGATGCCGTTCTCTGCGGCTAGTTCTGCGAACTCAACAAGAGCTTCGTTGTCAAGTAGTGCTCCATCCTTGATTATACTGAACTTCATGTCAGGACTCAGCGCCACACAGATCCCCATTGCGACCTTCCGCTGCTCGTAGGACGATCCCTGGGCGAATGGGCGACCGTTGTATGTCACGCCCGTGTCGTCGTATCCAAGGCCATCTACGGGCCATTTTGCGGACCTTCGCATCTCTTCCTTCTGGGCTTCGATTTCCTTCAGGCGGGCCGAAGCGGCGAGCCATTCCTTCTGCTTGGCCTGAACGGACTCCGCGAGTTCGTTGTGTTTGGCGTTCTCGCGGACCATGCGATTGAGTTCTTCGGCGCTGGCGATCTTCTTTTCGATGTCCGAGGTGTCCTGGTCCTTGAGGGCGTTGACGACCTTGATCTGCTCCGTGACCTTGCCCAGTGCGTCATCGTGCTTGTCCCGTGCGGACTTCAGAGCTCCGGTCGCCCGTGCCAGCTGTTCCTGTAGTCTGGCGACCTCTTGCTCTGCGGCACCAATAGCGGTCTCTGCCGCCTTAGCGCTGTGCTCCAGTGTCCGCAACAGTTCGCGTTGTGATTCGTTTTTGCGGTTGTCCGCATGAACCTCGTTCAACTGCGCCGCCAGCTTGGACACGCTGACTTCCTGATCGGGGGCGTCTTTGTGGATCGGGGCGGCTTCGAGCTGGCTCTTGAGCTTCTTGCCTTCGCCCGTCAAGACGGTTCGGCGGTCGTAGATTTTCTTGTACTCAGCGTCCAGTTCCGAGAAGTCCAACCCGACCAGTTCCCGCAAGACTTCGGCCTGCTTCTTGGGGTCCATGCGCAAGAACGACTCGGGATCGAACCCGAGCTTGCCCATCAAGTCGTTGAGCATTGTCTGCGGAGAAGGTGCCTTGTAACCGTCCTTGGTGATGATCTCCAGTTTGCTGTCAAACGATCCATCTTCCTTGCGGTAGAACTCGCGGGTGACAGTGATGGGGGGGATCATCTTGGTTGGCTCGCCGTCCAGTTCGACGGTGACGCAGGCGCTGTCCTGGCCGTCTCGGATAGGCTTTTCGGGGCACAGCTTCTTGCCTCCGAGTGCGGCAGCGATTCCGTCCAAAAGGCTCGATTTACCTTGACGGTTGCGTCCACCAAGAACAGTGACGGTCTTCTTGGGTCGCATTTCAATGAGCTCAATGCCCTTGAACCCCTTGGCTCTGACGCTCAAAATCTGCATTTTGCTGCACCTTTCTCTTAAAGACACCCACCCGCCGCCAGGTGTACGATTGCCTAGCGGCGGGCGGGCTACACGAGGCTACTTCCTGGGGCCGCTCTTGATCCGCTTGCGCTGCCCATCCTTGAGGCCAGCGGCACGGATCGGATGCCCAAGCGTGCGGCGGTCGGCTTCACGCTTCGGTCGGCGGTCTTTGGCAAACATGATTTCTTGCCAGAATGTCTTCATTGCTCGTCTCCAACTATTGATCGGTCCCGTCTTCCTACGCACCATGTTATCCGTCACCCCAGATAATTGCAAGTTGTCTTGCAATTTTCCTGTGGATCGTCTAGGATTACGACAAAGGAGAACTCAATGGCTAGAAACGTAACAACGACCAATGTGTCCGAAATGCGGGGATGTCACACGTCGTCCGTGTGCCGCATGGCGAACAAGCGGGGGATTGGCAAAAAAGTCGGGCACGTTTGGCTTTTTACCACCTCCGAGGCAAAACGCCTCTGCAAGCTGATCCACGACGGTCCTGGGAGGCCAAAAACTCGAAGGCGCTGACACGAAACCCCTAAATGGAGAGACGAGATGGATGCGAAGAATAGCGAAACCGCTGTGCTTGCAGAAACGATCCGGGGTCTGGTTGACCACATTATGGGGAGGATGGACGAGTCTGGCACGTTCCAGGTGTACTGCGAGGCGTCCAGGGGGCGACACGCAGATCAAGGTGGACATTGACCGCAACCGCTATACCGACTTCTGTGCGGCTGCCGAAGACGGGGAATGAGGTGAATAGAGGCATCTCAATGGTGCGAGAAACAGCGATACTGAAAAACAAGGACTTGCTGATTGAGTATGCCAGACAGCGATTTGGCGTGTCGATGTCAGACAAAGACGCTGAAAAAGTGGTGGATCAGTTTTTGGAGATACGTGACACTAGAAAGTGGGGGTGGGCGTGCCGTGACGAAACGTCCGCTGGGCACTTGGTATGGTTATGTAAGCGGCTTTGTGAGTTTGGGTATTTTCAGGTTCCGCATGTCGATCCAACTGATATTCGCCTGTTTACCGAGCTGCATTTCTGGCCGTGGGATGGTGGCGAGTGGCTAAGCGATTCTGCGTCCGATGTGCCAGATTGGCCTGTCACGACCCGTCGCAGTCCTTTGTCGAGGGTGGTTGACTCTGGGCCGATCAATCGGGTTGCTCGCCGGATAGCTGGCAATGGCGACAAATCCTGTCCATACTGCAATCGGTATTACCGAAATCCCGCAGCGATGTCGCTGCACCTGCTGGAATCGCATGGGCAGGAATTGAATCGGCAGACACGTTAGTGCAAAAATGGCAATTTTGATATTTTGATGTTGACCAAGCCATCCCCAGGCTGCTATGCTTTGGTCTGTCGGTCGCGTGGAAACGACCGTCGAGAAGAGAAGGGCTGTACGAATGACACTGAACAACGTACAATTCGGTGACTCTTACGGTGCGTCGCACAGCCCGCTCGCTCCGTTTCCACAGAAGGCCAGTGTCCGCGTAACAACGGACACTGGCTTTTTTCGTGCGCCGACACGCGACTCAAGCGTGTCCAGTCGTTACAGCCCCAGATGGCAACCAACGACACGCAGCAACAGCAAACGCGGACGGTAAGGCCACAAGCCGAGAACGCGAGCGGACCCCTGGAGAAGCAACCCGGTGACGACTCCCGATATGGTTGCTGTTGCTTGCTTCCTTTATTGGTCATCCGGCTACGTTGCGCGCCTGGAGAATCCCGAAACAAAGTCACTCGCCTGTTCTGCGACTTTTTCTGTTTTTCTGCTTTTTAGGCGCGTTGAATGGCTCTGTTGTTTGCCGAAACACCCAATAATCGACCCTGAAATCCTGTTTATAGCCCAAATCAGCGCGGCAATAGTGCATTGAGGAAAGGACAATGGACGGGGAATACAAGAGAACGTGGAAATACTTCCTGGAGAAGTTACCCACGCGCTGGAACAAGGACGTTTTGCCTTATGGCGAGGTGGTTGTTACTCACCGCGATGCCCACGCGCAGAGCGAAGAGTACATGGCCAGGAAGTTGATTGCCAAGCAGATTGGTCGTCCTCGCTGCCCGCACGGGATGCTGGTTTGGACAGAAGAGCCAGGTCCAGTGTGGATATCCCTGCCGCACAGTTGGGAATACTTCGACGCAGAGACGAGGCGTTGCCGTCGCTGTGGGACGTTTCAGCACAAGCGATTTCGTCGCCAAGACTTCCCAACTGGCAAGAAGCGTTGGCGACCACGCGCCGCTCTTTGTCGGGAATACGCGAGGATGCGTAAGCCCATGTCTGAAATCTACAAAGAGAACTCCGAGCGCAATCAGTTTGGTTACTCGTTCATAGTCGTTCCTCGTTTACGTGATGAAGAAGGCGGGCAATAGTACCGTGTTCAGAGGTTCCAGTAAAGAAAGGGGAAACGGCAGTGTTTAAGTGCCTGTGTGGCGCAGAGTTAACGCTAGAAACCGCAGTTCCGCTGCTTGGATTGCGGGTTCTTGTTTGCCGTGAGTGCGCGTTGAGTGCACGAGTCGGCGAGGGCGTGTTGCCTAAGACTGACGGAGGAATGCCTTGGTCAAAGGCTATTGAGGCAGAGTTTGACAGGCGGCGTAGTCTGTCGTACATGGTGGATTCTAACTGAAAGGGAATTGACATGGCGGACGCATTATCAGCGCTCATTTCTGAGGTTGGGGCTTCTGTGCCTCCAGACCGAGCGGAGATTGTCGAGCTTAGCAAGCGAGCCAGAGACGGCGACGAGTCGGCGGTGGCAGAGATTGTTCGGCGCAATATGCCGATGGTCATCAAGATCGCGAAGGGTTGTGTTTGCAAGGACGGCGACATGATCGAGTTCGTGCAGGTTGGTGCCATCGCATTGTGGAAGTGTGCGAAGGAGTATGACTGGACTCGCGGCACGAGCTTCAGCACGCTTGCCTGGATTGCCGTCCAGCGTGCGATCTGGCGCTCGACTCGCAAGCGAAAGCGTGATGGAGCGTTCCAGAATGTGGACTCGTTGGATGGCTTCGTAGGACGCTTTACGGCGAAGGACGGAGTGGCAGAGTCTGTTGCCGCTGCGGTTGCGGATCTGCCTGAGTGCGACAGGTACATTGTCGAGCGTCGGTTTGGACTTGACGGGGATTACAGACAGTCCACGCTGAGCCAGCTTGGAGAAGAGCTTGGCATGTCGCATGAGAGCGTGCGGTTGATTCAAGTTCGCGCCTTGGGACGGCTCAGGGAGCGGTTGGCAGATTTGGTTTAGGATCACGGGAAGGCTGGCAAGAGTACAAGACAGCGGATGACACGAACACGAAAGGGACGAACGATGAGACTGCGAGAAATTGAAACCGGCCGCTGGACGACGATCGAAACCGGGACAATCACCGGGCTGCCCCGCGAGGACGCCATCCACCAGGCGGCCGACAGGCTGGCTATGCGGATTCACGGCGGAGACTGCTTCGCCCGCCGGGCAATCGGATGGGCGAATCTGCCGAACCAGTTCCAGGCGACGATTTGCCGGGCTGTCGGCGGCATGACCGAGCAGATCCGGGCGGCGGAATTTGTGGTCGAGTAACGAAACCAGGCCCCACGGGGCCGCAACGGGAGGGTGATGAGATGCTGACGAAAGAGACGATCAAGACGGCAACGGCTGCGGAAATCCTGGATGCCTACGCAGACAGCGACTATCCGGACGGCTGGACCATCACCGTCGATCACTTCGGCGGGACGGGCGGCAGTGGCGCGGTGCTTGGTATCCGGCTGTTGGTCCGCGACGAGAACGACGAGATCCTCCGGTCGATCACCGGAGACGTGGGGGGGGAGCTGGCGCAGGCGCTGGTTGGCGCGGCGCTGGACAGCTGACGACACACGGGGCGGCGCGGCCCCATTGAAGGTGGCTCCTACAGTGCGGCAATTGCGCCGCGAGCCAAACATCCGCGCTGCCCCACTTTTTTTCCACGCCGGCGCGGCGGCTTCATTTCCCCTCACCGCGCATGAGGGGACGGGAGATGGATGATGACGATCGAACTGACACCAAGCGAAGCGAAAGCCCTTATCGGTGACCAACTCGCCGGGACCGGAGCGGAAAACCACTGGAACGGCGCGGCTCCCGACGTCGTAAACGAGTACGTGATTATCGCGCAGCGACATGGCGTTGACGCTGCTGTCGATGCTATTTTGGATTACGTGGACGACGAGGACTGACCCACCAACAGCCGCCCAGGCGGCAGGAGAAGTATGATGTTGATTTACGAAACCCAACTTGGACTGATCCGACAACGCAACCAGGCAGACGCGGCATTCCGGGCCGCGCATCCCGACGACCCGCGCAACGTCGCCAAGGGACGCGACGGCTGGTATCAGGGCGGCTACGGCGCAGCGGCTGGCCAGATGGCTCGGGACCGGAAGGACGAGTTTAGCCGTGAGTGCGGCTGCCGAGCCTGCCAACTCTGGCAGGAGGCATGGATCGGAGACGGGCAGGTGCTAATGGGCTGCGACGCCCGCGAGCATCTCGGTGGCAGGATCTACGACAGGCTGCATGCGGCCCTGTCGTGATGCTTCTCAGCCGGCGCGGCGGCTTCATTTCCCCTCACCGCGCATGAGGGGCGGGAGAATGATGATGACACCAGACCAAAAAGTCGAAGCATGTCTGACCGCAAACGGCGCGGTGTACGCCGGGCGCAACGTGCTCGGCGGGAGATTTCAGCGAGTGGTCGTGATCGTCGCCGCTACGCTCCGGCGGCTGGAGCGTGCTGGACGACTGACGTTGAGTATCAGCCCCGACGGCGGGCTGATGGGGACACGGAAAATCTAGCAGCGGTAGCCCGCGCGGCAGGGAGGGTATCTCGGCGACTGAGTAGAAACCTTGCTCAGTCGCCGTTTTTCTGTTTATGGGTTATTTTAGGTAGGCAATAGTGTTGCGTGTGGTTCCATGTTTCTTGTTTTAGGAAAGGGTTTGACATGAAGGCGTTGACGAGGCAAGAGAAGTGGCTGTTTGGTTTGACTGGCAGTAAGGCCAAGACGACTGCGGCACAGCGGGCGGCCATTGAGCGCGAGGGGTTGTCCGGGATGACGATCCAAGGCGTCGAGATGGTTCGTCGCGAGAACTGGAGGCGGGCTCGCGACCTCAATAAGAGCGTCCCTGCGCTCGTGCTGGCGTTGCAGAGGTCTGGTTATTTCAGTTGGAAGATGAAGCTGCCCAGAGGCGTGAAGCCTGGGGTGCTGTGCGAGTGCAACGCTGTTCGTCTCGCTGCCTACGGTGCGGTGGATTGGGGGCGGTTGCGGAAGCATGCTTATGGGTCCAGCTCGGCTTATGGCGCTGCCGTCCGAGAAGAATCGAACGGCAAGGGTGGCTGGGACAAGGTTGTGTGGCGGTACGCGGACTACGGGTGCGTGCTGTCTCCTGACGGCAAGAAAGTTGCCTACAGCATCCGGAGGGATCGAATTGGCCCCGTCTGGAAGGTTTCGTCGTGCTTTCGCGGCCGATTCTTCTTTGAGGGGCGTCCTGTTCGGCTTTTGATGCCCGAGCCGCCCTGCTATCAGTTGCGGTTGCGGGACTGCTTGCGATTGCTGCAGAACGCAGGGTTCACTACTGCTTACTTGACGCGACAGACGAAGACGCAGATCGCCGCTGGGTCTGGCGATCGTGGTCGCAAGGGTGAGTTGGTTTTGATTGTGGACCTCGGAAGGCTGGGGTTCTATCACGCTGAGGCGCGGCTCAACGTGGTTGCGACCGTTCGGCAGGCGGCTCTTCGCAGGGAAGAAAGCCGCGAGCAGTCCGAGCTGGAAGCCATCGTCGCCCGAGGCGAAGCGGCAGGTGTTTACGTCTGTGCTGCGGACAGCTACCGCGCAGGCAACTGCCGTCCTGGCACGACAGCGTTTGCTGGCAGGCATAACTTGGAGATGACCCGCCACTACACGGCAGGCGAACTGCTGCAGTTGGCGAACGGAGATGCTCGGTTCGTCCGGGCAGCGGTGATTACGGCGCTGCGAAGGGAGCGTCGTGAATGTGAGCAGGGTTATGCCCTGCTGGAGGAACACCGCGCATAAGTCAACCCCTTTCTGATGCCGTCCGCACTCGTGGTGCGGGCGGCTTTTTTTGTTTACGTGGTCGGGAAGTGTGGCAATAGTACAGCGGTGGTTGTGGTAGTACAGATTCTTTTGTGGAAAGGGTGACGATATGTCAAAGACGCTGATGGAAGTGTTTCGCGACGAGGGAAGGGAATGGGACGGCAGTGGCTTGCCGATTCGTCCCACAGAAGAGTTGCCGAACGGCGCGATCGTGGTGGACATCCGCTGGACCTCACCGCCTCCCAGTGTTCCGGTTAGCTGGTTTGTGCTCGCGGTGTGGCTCCGAGGTGGCAAGCATGAGTACATCGTGTGGAGACTTATCCCAGAGACGCTGGAATGCGTGCATGGGGATTACACTCCCGATCTGGCTCATGCGGAGCAAATGCTGACGAAGAGGCTGAATCGGGCTTCTGGCGTTTAGCGGGGGTTGCGTTGGTTTGGCCTCCATACGCCAGGAAACGACTTCGCCATCGACATGGCGGATTACGAGGCGTTGTTTGGGGGCGAGGGCTAATAGTCATTTACATTGGAGGACGAGACGTGAGTAAGCACACACCGGGACCGTGGGAAGCCGGAAACGGCGAAGTGACGACGCAACAGATTGAAGGCCGATCGTTCCGCAGGATTGCGGCGGTCCAAGACTACGGCATGGGCTGCCTTCCGGAAGTCGATGAGGCCAACGCCCATTTAATCGCGGCCGCGCCGGACCTGCTGGAGTCTTTGCGGCGGCTACTTGATTGTTGCGAACTCAATTTGGACGAGATGGAACCGGAGACACTGTTACGTATCTATGAAGCCCGCGCCGCCATCGCCAAGGCGGAAGGGCAGTAAAGGAGTGATGTTGCATGGATGCTACAAGGCTGGCGCTCATTCATACGCTGGCAATCTGGTTGCCAGCGTTGGGGTATTGGACTTGGTGTTTACTTTGGAAAGGGAGCAAGCATGGCGACTGAAAAGGAGAATGCTGAGAGCGTGCATCATTTCTTGTGGCGACGGTTTTTGTGAAGACCGTGCGGCTGGCGGTTGATCGGTTATGGGCGGCAGCTTTCGGGCTGCCGCCCTTTTTTGTTTACGTGCAATTGGGGCGTGGCAATAGTCTTGTGTTGGGTTTATGTTTTTGTGTGTTTCTATTAGGAAAGGGGATAGCGATGGTGCAGATGAGTTTCTTGGATCAGGTTATTGAGAACACGGGTCGAGGCGCTTCGGTAATATCCGAGCAGCATGACGGTAGCCAGATCAATTGGGCTGCTGGCTTGTCAGATCCCGGCGAGATGATTCGCTGTGGATACATGCCCGAGGCTCGGCGATTGGAGGGCGAGTCCGACGAGGATTACCAGAAGCGGCTGCTGTCGATGGACATGCCTGCCATCTTGGGCGCTGAGCGGTTTGGGAAACTGCTGGAGGCCGCGCAGATGCGGGCGAGATTAGCCAAGACCAGGGGCGGTCGCATCAGCATGTTCTCGGCAATCGTGCCTCCGTGGCACGGCCTGGGGACTCTGATCGACCAGGCTGCGACCAGCAAGGAGGCGCTGGAGTTCGCTGGGCTGGCGGACTGGGACTTGAAAAAGGTCGAGCAGTACATCGACTTCAACGACAAGCGACTCAAAACGGGTATGTACGCGGTCGTTCGGGGCGACAAGGGCGTGGTTCTGGGCAGCGTGGGCAAGCGATATCAGATTCTAAGCAACGAGGCGTCGTTCGACTTTCTGGATTCCGTCGTGGATGGTCAGGAGACTCGCTACGAGACTGCTGGCGCAATCGGGGAAGGCGAGAAGGTCTGGATGCTCGCCAAAATGCCGAGTGCGTCATTCGACGTGGTAGGTGGCGATACGGTCGATTCGTACATCATGTTCGCCACTTCGCATGATGGCTCGCAGGCCGTGACTTGCTTCCCGTGCTCGGAGAGGGTGGTGTGTGCCAATACCTACCGCAACGCGATGAATCGTCGTCGAGGCGCTGGGATCACGATTCGTCACACGACCAATCTGGACAACAAGGTTCGTGCTGCGAAGCACGCCTTGGGGTTGGCCAAGGAGTCCTGCGAAGCGTTCGCCGAGACCGCTCGGACATTGGCGGGCAAACCGATGTCGAATCCTGATGCGTTGTTCACGATGGTCCTGGACGACATTGTGGACGTGACCATTGCGGAAACGAAGGTCACGGGCGCGAACATCAACGGTCGGGAAGTTCTGGACGCCATCATGTCCATTAGGGACGTGGAAGAGCGCCAGAAGTCCGAAGAGAGGCTGGCGAAGGCCAAGGAGCGGCGGGCGAGCTTATTGGACCAGATTGTGGAGACCTACCACAACGAGCGCTGCAATGGCATGCCTGGCTTGCAAGGCACAGCCTGGGCGGCGGTCAACGCGGTCTCCGAGGCCGTCCAGCACGACGGGATGTTTCGCTATCGCGGGACGGAACGAGAGCGTCGGGAGTCGCACTTCGAGTCGGTTATGACGGGTCGGGCGCAGGAACTGACTCAGCTTGCCGTCGAGTTGGCGATGAAGGCGTAGGGTTCGCTTAGCATGAGGCCAGTGCCATTCGTGGCGCTGGCCTTTTTTCGTTTACGTGCAGGTGTCGCGTGGCAATAGTAAGGTGTTCCGGGTTCAACCTTTAAGGAAAGGGGATGTCATGGCACAAGAGAAATCGAAAGTGTTGGCGAACCTGCCTATGTGGGCGTTGGTTCGTCGCGACTGCGTTGACGGGCACGAGTTTGTCGTTAACAACGAGCTGACTTGGGATGTTAGCTCTGCAGCGGACATGCAACGACAGGTTGCGGAGGGCAACCCGGTCTGGGACTCGCGGTGCCCTGTCGTCCGCGTCGTACCTGTCAAAGTGATGATTGAAGAGTTGGAGAACTAGGCATATTTGCTGCCTCTGCGTGGCACATTGTCGCTGATTGCGAGTCGCAGGCCAATAAGCTGGCGGAAGGGCTGCGTGGTCGGAAGTAGGTTCAGGGAGGGCAGGCTTCGGCTTGCTCGCCCTTTTCTGTTTATGAGCTATCCTGGGATGGCAATAGTATTCTGGTTAAGGCTTTGCTGTTTTTTTTTGAAAGGGGATTTGACATGCCAAGGGTAATGGAAACGACGGTCTACAAGTTCAGTGAGTTGTCGGACAGGGCGAAGGAGCGGGCGCGTGATTGGTTTCGCCAAGGGAATCTCGATTACGATTGGTGGGACTTCATCTACGAGGACGCTGCCACCATCGCGGACCTGATGGGCATCGACCTGCGAACCCGTCCCGTCAAGCTAATGGGCGGCGGGACACGCTACGAACCATGTATCTTCTTCAGAGGGTTCTGCTCGCAGGGCGACGGAGCGTGTTGGGAGGGGACGTACTCGTACAAGGAGGGCAGCGTCAAGGCGGTAAAGGACCACGCACCGCAAGACAAGGAGCTGCATCGCATCGCCAGCGGGCTATATGATGTTCAGCGGAGGTACTTCTACAAACTGTTCGCTCGCGTGTCTCACCGCGGTCACTACTGTCACAGTCACTGCATGGACATCGACGTGGACTTCGGTGACTTCAACTACAACAAGGGCACCGACGAAGAGCTGACGCAACTGCTCCGCGACTTCGCCGACTGGATTTACAGCCAATTGGAAAGCGAGTACGACTATCGCATGTCGGACGAGGCAGTGGACGAAGACATTGAAGTGAACGAGTACGAATTCAACGAAGACGGAACTTGTGCGTGATTCCGCTTGGGCGTTCGAGCTACGGCTCGAACGCCCTTTTTTCGTTTACGTGCGCCTACTGCATGGCAATAGTATCTTGGTGAGAGTTTCTGTTTCTTTCTTTTGAAAGGGGATTTGACATGACGCGGTATGTTCGAGAAGATGTGGCCCATGTTTGGGCGCACAAACTGTTGGATCACGCCCGCAACAAGACGGGCAACTTCTACTTCCACGGCGACACGATCTACAGCTACGGGAGGCACTTCCCCATTGCTATGCATGTCGAGCACAAGGGGAAGAAGTGCATCCTGTTCACGACTCGCACGTACTCCAGTACGACGAGCAAGCATATCTGGGGCACGCAGAAGGCAATCCCGTCCAGTGTTGAAGTGTTCCGTGTAAGATGCCCGGCCAACAGTGTTCGCGCGAGCATGGTCGATGAGTACGTGGAGAGGATTACTTCCAAGCTGGAAGAGGCTGCCAAGGCTCGCCAGCGCCGCCCGTACTTGTTGAGTGAGGCTCAGCTTCTGGTCGAAGAGGCTCGGCGCTTCTGTGCGTTCTTCGGTTTCCGGCGCAAGTTCAACGACGTGGGGAACATCGACGAGATCAAGGCCGAGCTCGAAGCCGTGAAGAGACGTAAGGCTGCAAGACTGTCTCGCCAGCAGCGCGAGCTGGAGAAAAAGAATGCGGAACGACTGGCGTCCTGGCTGTCTGGTGGCGACGACTGGCCCTATCGCCTGGAGTTCGATCATCTGCGCCTGTACGAGAATGATGACGGGTCGAAGTCCGTCCAGACGACGCAGCGGGTGCAAGTCCCGGTCGAGGATGTGCGCAGGATTGCCAAGCTGGTCCTGCGGCACATCAAGTCGGGTGAGCACTGGCAGAAGAACGGCGAGCACATCAAGGTCGGGGATTACGAACTTGATGCAATCACGAGTGACGGAACGATTCACGTCGGCTGTCACAAGTTCAAGCGAGAAGAGGTCTTGAGGTTCGCAGAAGTTCTGGGGGTCAAGTAGAACGCGGGGTGGTGGTCTTCGGACTGCCGCCCCTTTTTTTCGTTTACGGGCGCAGGTTGATTGGCAATAGTAGTTCAGTGAGAGCTGTTCTGTGTTCCTGTTGTGAAAGGGGAATTTAGTTATGGCTACGATAACGAGAGTGTCCAAGAAGGCTCGGGAGTCGCTGTTGAGCTCGTCCAACCTGGAAGAGTATTGTGCCGCTGGCGGGAACGAGTCATCTGCCGTTAACCAGCGCATCATCGGGGACTTGGTGCATCGAGAGGTGGTGTGCTGCATTTCCTGCACCGTCTCTGCGCTGATGAAGGTGGCGAGTGAGCATCGGTGCGAAGGTTTTGACTACGACGACTTGCTGAATCTGTGCGAGCGCCGGGCCGATAACTCGGAACGTATCGACGAGATCACGGAGCGACTGGGTGAGATCGAGGACGAGGAATTGGACGCGGGCGAGGATGACAGCGATAGGCTGGGTGCCTTGGCTGTTGAGAAGTCCAGGCTCGAAGACGAGAAGAAGCAACTTGAAGACGAGCAAGAAAACCCGTCGGAGGTGTACGAGCATTGGGCCGTGTCGAAGTTCTTCGCCCGCAGGTTGGCGGAACACGGCGAGGTGACGGGCGACTTGCTGGACTTCACGGTCTGGGGTCGATGCTGCACAGGGCAGGCAATCCTGCTGGATCACGTTGCCTGTGCCATTGCGGCCGAGATGCAGATTCTTGAGGGCCAACAGAACGACTGGTCGAAGTCGTAGCTAGTGCGGGGCGAGTCGGGAACAATCCTGGCTCGCCCTTTTTCGTTTACGTGCGCTGGCCCCTTGGCAATAGTATTCTGTTACGAGTCACTTTTACAAGGGGAACTGATATGTTGATTGACTTGCGGAGACCGATAAGGTCTGAGAGGGTGCGCGGATTTCAGCCGCCGTGGCGAACCGTATTCGTCTATCAGTGCGCTGCTGGCCATGAGGTCCGTGTGAACGCCAGCAGCTTTCGTGGCAGGCAAGCTGTGCCTGGCGTTGGGGCAATCCATTGCCCTCAGTGTGAGTTCGCGGAGAGGTATCCACAAGACAAGGGGAACTGATATGCAAAAGTATTCCGAGTTTAGTCCGACCTGCTTCGATTCTGCGGGCGCGTTCCTGGATGATCGGCAGGACTGGCTGGTTTGTCCCGTGTCGAGAACACGGGACACGGGTCCGTTCGAGGAAAGCAACTTCGAGACCGCGCTGAAAATTTTGGGCGGCGAGTCCGAAGAGGTCGAGGTCCACCGATTCGGGCATTGGGGGCCTGGGTGGTTTGAGATTATCATTGTCGCGCCGGGCTCGGACGCCGCAAAGAAGGCGGAAGACATCGAGCGCAGCTTGGAGAATTACCCGGTGCTCGACGACGAGGACTTCTCCAGCAGGGAGTGGGATGATTTCCTGGAGTCATGGGGCAATTGGGCTGCGCGGGGCTTTCGCAAGTTCCTTGTCAGCACGTTTGCGCTTGGCGAGTGCGCCGAAGAAGCCCTTGACGACATGGATGACGACAAGCTGCGCGAGTTCTACATGGAACACGCCAGCGAACCGTACTACTTGGAGTCGTCGGGCGTGTCCATGAAGTTCCGCGAGCGGGACTTTAGCAGGGACAGCGTTGCGGGGCTGTTGCGGGATTCTCGGTCCCCGGTGCGGGATGCGACTGAAACACTGCTTGCGGAGGTCGCTGCAATCAAAGGAGGTGGGTGATGAGGTACGATGGGAGGTCCGTCTTGGATATGATTGCTCTTGAGCAACAGAAGACGCATTGGCGTGCTGTGGATCAAGAGACTGGTGAGGTGGTCGTTGCTCGCGAAGAAGACCTGGTTTCTGCACTGAAAGAAGACCATGTTTACAAAATGACCAGAGTTAAGCCGTGACTTGCTGGCGGGTGTCCTTTTCGGGCACCCGCCCTTTTTCCGTTTATGAGCGTCTTTGGTCTGGCAATAGTATGGTGTTACGAGTTCAGGTTCTTTTTGCTGAAAGGGGTTCTGCGATGTATATTCCGAATGTTGGGTCGCGTGTGAAACTGAAGACGTTGGGCGACTACTACGTGCTGGGCGTGACGCCGAATTGGCAGTGGTTGCGGGTCGAGTCGGTTGCATCCGAGTGCGCGGCGGTGACGGTCCTGGACGGCGACGAGCCAACGGACGTTGTTGGTCTGGTTTCCTTGGAGACGATTGACCCGCCGCTTGGTTGGCGGGAAGCGAAGCCGGGCGAGTTTCTGTTTTTCATTCCGCCTTCCAAGGTCGCGGAAGTCCGCGAGTGGTACAAGTCGCGGGGCGGCGCGATGCGGTGGGTGTCGAAAGAGCTTGGCGTTTCTCGGCCCGAAATGCTGACGCCAGCCGAAACGGACGGACAGCCGACGCGCCCGCCGCATTGGGCCTATGTGGGCGAGTCCTTCCCTGTGAAGCCGGAAGAGATCGGCGTGCGGGAAGAAACGGGCGTCACGCTGCCGGTCGAGTGGTTTCCCAAGTGCGATCGGTGCGACGGAACGGGTAAGGTGTCGGTCGCCAGCCTCGCCAAGGTGCGCAAGGAAACGCAAGAAGCGACCTTGGCCGCGCTGAAGTCCGACGGGCGCACGACGCTGGTTGACGCCAAGAACATCCAATGCTGGTGCTGTGACGGCACGGGCCACAAAGAGCGGTACATCCAGGTGCGTGTCAAAAAGGCCGCTTGGATCGGCTACGACCTGTTCGACGCGGGCAAGGAGAAGGCCCGCAAGATCGCCAAGAAGCTCGGTCCCGACGTGAAGTGGGACTGGGAAAACTGGGGATACGGGTTGGCTCGCCTACGGTTCTTCCGCGAGAAGATTGAGCCGTTCACGCTGTAACAAATCAACCCCTTGGGGGGAAGGTCGTCTCGGTCGTTCCGAGAAGGGCCTGCCCCTTTTTTCGTTTACAGGCGCGGGTATTGGGGCAATAGTAAGCTGTTCAAGGTGTTTCTCTAACTCGAAAGGGGTTCTAATGGATATTGTTGTGCGATTTCCCGATGACGCGGATGAGTTTGAGGCGCTCGTTCTGGTTCGCGACGCCTTAATGGACTTCGCTAAACTGAGAGCCTATCCGATGATCGACGTGGCGGTTTTGCGGGACTATCCCGAACCGCACTTTGACGATCAGTTTCGTGCTGGCAAGGTCGCCAGCAGGGAAAGGCGGATCGGGTGGGCGCGTGAAGCGAGAGTGTTGTCGTTTGACGACTCTCGCAACCCTGACTTCGACTGAATTTCGGGCGGCGGTCCTTCGGGGCTGCCGCCCTTTTTTCGTTTA
>Ga0116204_1000801_pt1 | contig 17956 bp, 22 predicted proteins | sample LakKivwa52mmetaG_FD_94481 | JGI IMG/M metagenome (GOLD analysis project Ga0116204, IMG submission 94481) | Anoxic lake water microbial communities from Lake Kivu, Rwanda to study Microbial Dark Matter (Phase II) - Lake Kivu water 52m metaG | ecosystem: Environmental > Aquatic > Freshwater > Lake...
AATTATGCTCGTTTCAATTAAATGTCTTTTCCAAAAAAGTCCCCTATAGGGGGCAACTCCCCCGGGCTCCTGCCCGAAGGAACTGCCGATTTGCCTATTATTTTGCGAACGGGCAGTTTCCCGTATCCTCCGCCGACAGACTCAATCACGCCGTTATCGAGAAGCACTTTGACATGGTGCTCGGTTGTCTTATAGTCAAGCTCGGCCAATTCAGAGAGCTTGTTAGTGTTCACAGGCGTTTTTGAGAGGATTTTCAAAATAGATGTCCTGCTTTCCCCTCCCCTCGAGCCGAAGAAGAGCCAATAGAGAATCCGCCCGAAAGGAGTCATTATTTCTTTCCTTTCCCGGGGGAGGATTTCATTTTTATCATGTCCCCAAAAGTCATTCCGACGGATGCTTTCGGCCCCAAGACTTGCTTTCCCGCTTCCCCTTCCCCGGTCTCAATAAGGGAAATCCCGAGTATTTTTTCAAGCTTCTTTGCGGTTGGAATTGTCGGGACGAAATCACCCTGCTCAATTTTGGCAATAACCGATTCCCTCTCGTTAGATTTATCCGCCAATTCCTTCTGGGTCAGTTTCAGCCTTTCTCTTCCGGTCCGAATCCTCTTTGCATAATCGAGCGCAACCTGCGGTTCAGTATCCTCAGGCGATGCCCTCGCGCCTCCGCGAAAGCCCCCCTTCTTGATGAAAACGTCCCGAACTTCGCTCCCGAACTTCCCGCATTTTTCGCATACGGAAAGTATTGCGCCTTCGACGGCATGCCTTCCCCGGGCAGGTCTTGAACCGCAGATTTCGCACAGAAGAGCCATGCCGAGAAGAGGATTTTCCGGGTTAAAATGGTTTCTAGTTCCTCAGTAGTTGGCAAAGTAAATCCAGAGCGTTCTCTGGCTGACTAACGCAGGCAGTATAGAACTCCGAAAATATATGTTTTTCCCTATGAAAGTTCCAGTAGAAAAGGTTGTTGGAGCCTAAAACAGGCAATTTTCCGTTTTCGGGCGAGGGCTCACGCTAACTTGAATTTACGCAGTCTGGCTCCGTCTCCCTTCAAAGACGAGGATGACTCCGAACCTACGTGCTGGGACTACAACAGGATTCTTCCGTTTTTCGGCAAATCTCGCTATGGCATTTACAAGAATCCACAGGTTAAACAGCAGAACGGAAAAGAGGAAGTAGAAGAGCCTCACTGGATATTTCTTCGAGGTTGTCTTTGCCCGAAAGTCGTGTGCAAGCTGTCTGAAGGCGGTCTCGATTCCCCCCCGCTTTGAATACAAGAGTGCTACTTCATTCTTCTTGATTTCTTCATCAGTCAAGTTAGTGAAGAAGCCATAGACTACTTTGTTAATCTCCTTGACGTAGACTTTCATATTTGTCTTCGCTTTGAACGCCCTCTTTGTCGTTAGCACAGACCAGCCCGTCATAACGTGGTGGAGGATTTTTCCGTCATTCTCCTTGACGAGCATCTTCATTATTCTGCCCTTTCTCCGAATCGCTGGCATAATGTATTTGAGATGACGCATTTCAAGGAACTCAAACATCTCCGTTCCAAAGAAGCCTCTATCCAGAAAGACCCTGTTTATTTTGAATCCGCATCCAATTGCATAATCAATAAGTTTCATCGCAACGTCAGTAGGCGTCATAAGATGCCCTCTCGGTTGGGTGTGGATTATGAACCTCTTACCTCCTTCAACAATGCTGACGCATCCGAACTGGAAAGCATAGCAGGTTCCTCTTGTCGGCTTTGTCCCAACAACCATCTTGTCCGTTTTGTCTCCATAGTAAGGAACATCGTGGAGGTCTACCGCAAGGTCAACGGGCTCTTTGGGTTTCAGTATCTTATTTTTTCTGGCAATTGAGAATATGGTGTCGTTTGCACGGTCAAACTTTTGCATTATTTGGTTGGTTTTCAAGTTTCGTATGTGATACAGAAGGGTATTTGATTTCGGACTCCGAGACCCCGTTTCCAATTCGTAATCGCCAACACCTCCGTGAGCGAAGATGTGGCGAGTAGCCATATACGAAAGGAGATTCAAGAAGTTCTCGTTTGTGTATCGTGCATTGTGATGCAGCGACAGATGGATGAGTGGGAAAACTTCTTTTGAGGCAAAGCTGATGGCTGCCTTTATTCTGGGAAGGCGGGTGTTCTCCACGTTTATTTTAGCTATTTTTGTATTCACCATACCATTCATCATCTTAATTACTATTCGTCATATGATGCTTAAATATATTTTGATAATCGGCCTACTTTGAGTTTAAAATATTCACAATTAGCCCATTTTTGGCTCAAAGTTTGTCATAGGAAAGTATAAAAATAATGGAATGTATAGTAGGATATGGCGAATAACAAGGACGCCGTAGGCGAGATTCTGAAAGAGAACGCCATTCCGTCAGTTCCATTTGAGCGTATTGTCAAAATAACTCTTGATTCAAACGGACAATATCTGTTGAGACTGCCTCAATTGTTCTCTGGCGAGTTGGGTTTGAAGGTAGAAAAAATCACGAAAGCAAAGATAAAAATGCTTTCAAAGGGAGAAAAACGCATAGAGGTGAGTTTTCTGAAAGATGGTTAGTATGCGGTTGAAGAAAATAGGCATATACGACAAAACTCTGCTTGAGGTTCTCCACACATCAAGAGGGACTCCTTTCACGACTGCTGATTTGAAGAAGCAAACTGGGTTTGCCGCCACAACAATAAAAAAACATATGGAAAAATTGCATAAGAAGAATCTTATCCTGCAAAAGCCCGCTCCTACGGCAGATGACGCCAAACGAAAGAAGTTTTACTGGATATACGAATAAGCTATCTGGCTCCCCGCTTTCGCTGTGAACCTGGTCGGTTCTCTATGTAGAGCTAACGACCCGCATAATACGAGACGGCTATTTCTTCGGTTCAATCCCAAACGAGGTAAGTATTTCCTTTATGGCATTCAGAGTCCGTCCATCATCGCTTTTAGGGTTATATTCTGAAAGGCTAAAACCAATCAGTTCATACCTGTTCAGTATTCCCTTGAGCAGTTTCTTTGATTCTTCTATACTCAATCCTTCAGGAACAGGCATAGCAGCGGAAGGGCTTTCTTTTGGGTCCAAGACATCAACGTCAAAGTGTATGTATGCCTTTTTGGTCTTGGCAATCCTGGCATCTTTGGCAATTGTTTCAAAGAATCGCTCAATACCTCCAGCAGTAATCTCATCACTTGAAAACTTCAAAATCTTTTGTTTTCGTATAAACAGCGTTTCTGGAGGGTCAAGGTCTCTTGCCCCAACCATAACGAGTTTATCTTTAGTAATTGAATATTTTTTTCTTTGAAGGTTAACCAACCGTTTATCCCCAAATCCTAACGCTATTGCCAAAGGCATTCCGTGAACTGTGCCACTCGGGGATGTTTCGGGTGTATTTATGTCTCCGTGAGAATCAAACCAGAATGCTACAAAATCCTTGTGAATCTCCGAGAGACCTGCAAGTATTCCGAAAGTATAACTATCATCCCCAGTTATTACGGCGGGCACAAACCCCGCCCTTGCGGTAGCCTTTACAACGTCTTTTGTTTTCTTTGATACTTCCACGCATTCGGGTAGGTATTTTACTTTCCCTTTAGCGTTTTCAGGATTCCCTTCTGGAACTTCTATTAACTCTGCACTTGAGAGCCCGAAGGAATCTAATATCTTCTTTGGTCCTTCTTCAACGCCATCTTTATGTGCACCGCCAAACCACGCAGGAACTGCTATTATCTTGAACATATACACTCATCGAGTTGCCGCTTTATTATATTTTGTAGAAAACTGGAGAGTTAACCGCCTCATAATGAAGTTGAAATGAGACCGATGACGTCCCCATCTATGTATTGGCTTCAGAGAGGCTCATTTCCAGATTGAAAACTTCTTCGTGAGTTCAGATAATTTCGTGAAATTACCGAATGCAACAACACAGTAATATTCGAGGTTTTCTTCAAGAGTTATGGCACTTCTCTCTATTTGTTCGACATAAGTCCCTATTGTCATTGTATCGGTGAAGTCTACGAATGCAATGCCTTCAGCGAGAAGGGCTTTCCTATACTCTCTAAGTTTTCCAGAATTTCTTGCTGACAAGACGATAAACGGCATTTCGGACACATTGGCGTGACTGTTGCCGCTTTTGTCCTGGTAGTCTGTAAGCTGTAGATTTTCCTTTCCGACAAGAGCCCCAAGTCCGACAGTAGCGTGAGCAAGGGCGTTCATCAGCGTGCCAGGTTCTATTTTTTCATTCAATACTGCGACAAGTTTATTTTCAAATTCCATCTTCGATTTTCAAACCAATCTTTAATAAAGGTTCCCTGCGAACCGTTTGGTATGGCACGTATTGCCCCAGAAATAGTAAGACAACGACTCGTAATAGAGGGTTACTTTAATAGAAAAGTTGCGAAAACGGATGTTGAGAAATATCTGAAAGGGGTTGCAAAGCACCTAAATCTTAGAACATATGGAAAAGCGGCAGTTTTTTCTCCTAGCGGAATAGGCAAGTCGATTAATCAAGGATTTGATGCTTTTCTCCCGTTGATAGATTCGGGTATTTCCCTATATGTCTGGGGAAACGCAAAATTTTTCTCGGCAGTAATATACACTTGTAAGAAGTTCGATAATTCGGCCGCAATTAAATATACAAAGAAGTTTTTCCGAACAAACAAGGTCGCCGTAACTTCTTTCTAAGTCATCCACTGTTTCAAGGATGCAGACGAAACGGCGAGTTTCTGGCGTCCCTTTCTATAAATCATCCAATTATTGGAAATTTGCCTTGAAAAGCTTGGATTTAAGCCCTGTTCACTTTGCCATCAACTGTTCCTAGACGATACGAGCTCATATGCAAGATAGGTTGCGACATCCGGCCCCGCGGGAATGTCTTTTCCGTAAAGGCGGATTCTCGCATAACTCCCCCTTTTCTCAGACCTTCCTGCCTCGATTTCAAGCCGCCCTTCTTGTCCGTCGGTCCTCTTGATAACTGCCAGGTATTTCCCGTCCACAGAGGGGAGCTCTTCAGTTTCGCTTGCCCCCCATCCAAGGGGAGCCTCCCCCAGGCTCGACTGCAGGTTCGCTTTTACAAGAGCCCCGTCAACATTGTGCCTGAAATATCCGGTGGCTTCTTTCACTACATAGCCCCCCTTGAATGGGTCAAGAGTTGTCCGGAATCCCAAGTTGCCCTTGGCACAGCTGAACCTCGGCCAGAGGTTCCGAAGGGAGAGCTTCCTCGGGTATTTCAACGCAATTTCATTTTTCGCATCTTGGAAATTTCCGGCAACCATTTTTGGGAGAGCCCAGGGGCTCAAAAGGGGTTTTAACCCTTCCCAAAACCCATTATTGGGCCGAAACTTTGGAATATCGGAAATTTGCCCTGGAAACCCCTTAATAGGAAAATTAGAGTTTCTGATTTATGGGACTACGCCCCAACCTTTTTATTCCGGACACCCGCTATAGCGACACTATAATGGCAAAGAACTCGACGACAATACAAGTCAGCCCAAAGCTCCTCTCCTACCTAAAGAAAAGGAAAACCAGTCCGAAAGAGAGTTATGAAGATGTTCTCTGGGACCTGATAGAGGATTCCCTCGAGCTTTCAGACGAGACGAAAGAAGCAATTGCCAAGGGACTGGAGGAATACAAGCAGGGCAAATTCGTCACCCTAGATCAACTGAAGCAGGAGCTCAAAATAGGAAGAAAGAAATGACTGCCTTGGTTTATTCAGTCGAAATTTCTAATCAGGCAAAGGGACAGATAGCAGGCCTTGAGCGCCCCCTTCAGGAGAGATTTGTCGCCTTTCTGGAAAGGATTTCCCCGAATCCCTTTCGATCCGCTGTTCGCCTCTCCAATTCCCCATTCTACCGTTTCCGAGTGGGAAGCTACCGGATAATTGCAGAAATCTCCCTTTCCGAGAGGCGGATTTTCGTCCTGCGAATAGGAAAGCGGGAGAATATTTACAAAAAGCGAATGGCGAAAACGACCCTTATTTGACCAATCCAAAACAATTTTAAACCCCCCTTTCCCCAAAAATATTGCCCAAAAATCAGTACTACTCGGCTTGTGTCCGAGTCTTCCCGGAAGGGAAGGCGAGGTGCCAGTAGAAGGGCAGAAGGAACTAACAGAATGGTAGAAAAGAAAGCAGTATTGGAAGCGCTAAAGCAAGTTAGAGAGAACGCTGGAAAACGGAACTTCAAGCAGTCCCTCGACTTTGTGATAAACTTGGTGAACGTTGACATGAAGACCCTAAAAGTGGCGGACTCTATTGAGCTTCCGTCAGGCAGGGGAAAAGCGGTCAATGTCGCGGTAATTGCGGACGGCGAAGCGTCGCTTCAGGCAAAGACCGGCGGAGCCCACACAATTGTCACGAAGAAGGAGATTTCCCAATATGACAAGAAGAAGGTCAGGAAATTGGCCGAGCAGTGCGAATGGTTCGTTGTCCAGGCCCCCTTGATGCAACCCTTTGCAGCAACGTTCGGTATAATTCTAGGGCCAAGAGGCCAGATGCCCTTTCCAAAGGACGTCCTCGGGCCGGTCGCTGACCCGAACCCGATAATAAAGAGGCTGAAGAACAGCGTGAGGGTCCGGGTGAAAGATAGGCCCGTAATCCACGCGTTCGTCGGGACTGAAGATATGGCTGACGACGCCCTTTCAGAGAATATTGTCACAGTCTACAAGAGCGTTCTAGCAAAGCTGGAAAAGGGGCACCACAGCATTGGGAAAATGTACCTGAAAACGACAATGGGGAAACCCGTCATAGTGAAATAATTGAAAAAGGAGAGAATGAACAATACCAATGGCAAAATCAGAACACATTTCAGAGAACAAGAAGAGGAAGATGGAGCAGTCAAAAGCTCTCTCGGAAAAGCTCTCGGGCGCGAAATCAATTCTCGTAGTCGAGATGAAGGGGACGCCGGGTAGCCACCTGTCCCGCATGAGGAAGGTATTCGGCAAGAATTCGGAAGTTGTTGTCCGGAAAAAGGCGGTTGTCCTAAAGGCGCTCGAGCAAGGGGCGGGGAAGAACCCGAACCTCTCAAAGCTCGTCCCGTTCGTTGAACAAGTCCAGCCGGCCCTCGTCCTCTCAAGCGAGAGCCCGTTCAAGGTGAAAGGCCTCGCGACAAAAGAGAAGAAACCGGCAAGGGCGAAGATAGGCCAGGTATCTGACAGGGAAGTTGTTGTTCCGGAAGGGGACACCGGGCTTCCTCCGGGACCGGCAATTGGCGACCTCCAGAAAGCGAACCTTCCTGCTAAAATACAAAAGGGAAAGATTATTGTCGAGAAAGCGACTACAGTCGCAAAGCCCGGGGAGACGATAACGAAGGAAGTTGCGGACGCTCTCTTGAAGCTAGGCCTCGAGCCTTTCGAGACTGACTTGAACATCCTCGCCGCTCTCGAAGGCGGACTGGTCTACGGCTCTGACGTCCTTTCAATTGACGAAACCTATGCTCTGAACCACATTGCTCAGGCTCATTCCTGGGCATTCAACTTGGCAATTGAGGCCGGCTACCCGACTGCGGATACAGTTGAACTGCTTGTGCAAAAGGCGGTTCTTGCTGCGGCGGGCGTTGCTCTCGAGTCCAAGGCGGTTCCGGGAGAAACAATTGAGCAGATACTCGCGAATGCCTAAGGGAAAAAGAATTCGAAAATATCTGTAAAAAACGAAAAAAACAAAAAAAAGGAGAAAAGAAGAAAATGGAATACGTATATGCGGCAATGCTCCTGCACAAGGCGGGAAAAGCGGTTGACGAAGCGGGTCTGAAGGCAGTCCTTCACGCGGCAGGAATTACTGCTGATGAAGGCAAGGCGAAAGCACTTGTCTCTGCTCTCTCAACAGTCAATATTGAGGAAGCAATAAAGAAAGCGGCGGCAATGCCGGTAGCGGGCGCAGCCCCTGCGGCGGGCGCAGCTGAAGCGAAGAAGGACGACAAGAAGGAAGAGGCGGATAAAGCAGCGGAAGACGCAGCAGCCTCTGCAGGTCTTGCGGCCCTTTTCGGGTAAAAAGACCAAAAAACCAGAAATCGGGGGAATTTGGGGCCAGGAGGTCCCTTTCCCCCAACTTTTTTTATTTTTTAAAAATTTTCTTGCAATTCCCTCTTTTCAAGGAAAAGAAGCCCAATTCTTCCCTTTTCAATATCATTGAACAATTTTGGTGTCACTGCTTGGGAATTCTAAGGGGTATAAATGCTCGCAAAACATATTGTTGTCGGGAGTGGGGGGAACTTGGCAACAGGACCAAAAGTAGAAAAATTTTCGGAAAGCGGGGATAAGAAAAGGTTCGTCGAATACACAATTTCCGAGAATTTCGGAGGGGATGCAAACGAACTTATTGGCGCCGTCTTAGGGGTCTATGCGGAAGCGTCCCAGGAAATGATGTCTAATAGGGGGGGGCCCAATACAGAGCCTCGGGAGGCCCCGCGCAGAAATAGTTGATTCGGACAAGGATTTCGCCCAGGCCGACTTTGTGGCAGGCTCACTGAAATACGCCGAAGTGAGTGCATATTTCGAGGACGGGGATTTGAAGCTCAAGGTTTCGGTTGACGGGGAAATGATAGGGAGCAGGGGCTCCGTTTCCTTGGGGGAACCAGTCCTTCTCGGCCGGAAGAGAACGGAATTCTCAAGGGCAATCCCTGAGAGCTATGGAAAAAGCGGGCCCAAATACGAGGGATTCGATGACGCGCTCTATCTGGTTACGAAAGAAGCTGTCGAAAAATACTGCTCAATGCATGTCGGCGAGCGGGGGGGCTAGGGGGACTTTCCCATGGGCAAAAAGTCCAGGGAAAAACGGCAAGCAAGGCGGATTGCAGCTGAAAGAATATCGAAAGAGGGCCCCTTTTACCTCTCAATACATTCCCTCCACGGGACAAACATTGGCGAGGGAACCGCAGTCAGGTATGATCTCTACAATTCCCTAGGGGAAAAAATATACACAGTCCAGGAGGACGCAGGAATCGGATTCTCCGATATGGGGGGTGGCGGAGCTTCCGGAGGCTTCCGAGGGGACGTTGATCTCATTCTCGTCACCCACACCCATAACGACCACATAAACGGCTTCACAGATTTGGTAGACGCCTGCCAGAAGAACGGCAAAAAACCCCAAGTAATACTCGGGAACGAAGCATATTCGGTAATGGCTCCTGTCCTGATGGACAACATTTCCGTCAGGAAAAAGCGCCACGAGCTTGAGGGGAAGGAATATGCGGACGATAAGAGGACAATACGGCAGCTATTTCCAGGAAGAATACAGGACAAGCCATCGAGCCGCAGGGGAAGCCCCCGCCAGAAGAAATACTGGGCGGAAGCCGAGCGGATAGATTCGGGAAAGGGGCTCCTTGATTTCAGGAAAATAGGAAAAGGGGAGAAATTCAGGTTCGGTCCGGGGGGCGTGCATTCAGTCTACGCATACGGGGGGCCGGAGGGAATGGAGCATCTTCCCGGAACGCGCTATTACAAGCTCGTTTTCTTCGAGGGAACGAATAACGAGATTTCAGTCTCAACCCTCTTCGATTTCTATGCAGAGAGCACGGGAAACAGGGAGAGGGATTCGAGAAACCAGCCCTTTCTCAAGGCGCTCTCCGGTTCAGATGCCCTTGTTATTGAGGGAACGACCGCATACAAAAAGGAGGGCGCAAGAACGCGGAAGGAGCGGGAAAATGCCCTTGCGAGAACGCTTGCAGAAGAGGTTTCCAAAGGAAGGAAATACATTGTTCTTCCCGCGTTCGCCCAGGGGAGGGCTCCTGCGCTCCTAGATTCAGTCGAGGCCGCCTGCGAGATTTCCGGCCTTGGAAAGGATCGCTACGAGGTAAATTATCTCGGAAAACTCTCAACTAACCTCGTCACATGCGAAGGAAGCCCATATGCGAGGCACCGGCCGGAATTGAAGCGCGCCCAAAAGAAAATGGGCTGGAAATACAAGGGGGACGACAACAAAGTCCATTTCGTTGTCGCAACATCCGGATTCTGCCTCGAGAACACCGCATCCGAAACGCAGCTCAGAAAGGCGCTTGCAATTGATGACGGCGTAGTTATCCTTACCTCTGATTACGCCCCTCCGTCTAGCCCTCTCCGGGAAATACTAGATGACGCTTCTCCCGAAGGCTATCTTGCGACCGGAAAAGTGAGGATTGTCTCCCAAACAGGGCATCCAGGTCCCAGGGGATATTCCCTTGCAACCGACCTTGCCCGCCCTAAAAGGGGAGGTTCCCTTGTACTTGTCCATTCCGGGCCGGAGGCAATCCCTTCGTTTATGGAAATTGTTTCAGGTCAGGGATATTCCCCAACGCCCTCGCTTGCCTCTGAGCAGGAAGAAACTTCCGGGCGCAAATATCTCCTTCAGAACAATCCGGAGACCTGCGCATACCTCGGGTCAAGGAGCGAGACATTGGTAATTGGTTCCAATGGAAAGCGCGCGCAATCATCAAGCCTGTTTGTCCCTGAAACAGTCCGGATTCTTTCCGGAAGTGCCAATTCTCCCTGAAAACCCGGAATTTCCGCGTTAAAACGGGGAAACACTCACTCTTTTAAACCCTCGAATAATGGCTAAAACGGGATGGTTGATAACACATCATCTTCCACTCAGGAACAAGCAATAGGCTCGGAGGCCCAAGCTCCAATGGCGGAAGCTCAGGCTCCGGTTGAAAAAACAAAGCAAGCCAAAAAACGGGCTCCGAGGAAGAAAAAGGAAGATTCCCAATCCCCTTCAGAAAAAAAGCCCCGGGCGAAAAGGGCGAAAAAGGACGCTTCTCCCGAAACCTCCGAAGGCAGAGCCGAAGGCAGAGCCGAAGGCAGAGCCGAGAAAAAACAGTTTCCCCGCGAAGAGCAAAAGTTCGAGATACCCGATCTCCCGAAAGACAAATCAGAGCTTCAACAGGTGTTCTTCAACGAAAAACGCAAGCGCGACGAATCCAACTTCAAAATAAGGGAGCTTATTGGCGAGCTCCGCCTTCTCCGGGATGAGAGGGATAAGATAAATTCCGAGATTTCCCAATTGAAAAACAGCCGAAACGAAAGCAGGAACAAGGGAAGGGAAGTCCTGAAACAGGCGAAAAACATCAGGGAAATCGTGAAAACGGTCCAGATTCCAAGAGGCCTTCCTTCAGAGGCAATTGCCAGGCAGATTAGGGAATTGGATTTCAGGTACCAGACAACGACAATCCCCTTCGCCGAAGAGAAGCGCATTGTCAAGAAAATAGAGGAGCTGAAAAAACTCTACCGCGCAAAGCGGATAATGGAGACCAGCAGGAAGAACCTAAACAACCTATCAGGCCAAGTTGACGATTTGTTCTCGGAATCAGACGACCTACACAAGCAGATAATAGAAAAGGCGGCCAAGTCCGAAGCTACCCACACCCTCTATATCCAGAAAATAAAGGAAATAGAATCCCTCCGGAAGAAATCGAACCAGGCGCATTTCAACGTAATCTACTATGCAAAGGCGCTCGGCGACACAAAGGAGTTGGAAGAGGAAGAGCGGAAGCAGAAACGGGCGGAGCAGATTGTCGAGAACGAAAAGCTCATGAAGGAACGCGCGGAAGAGGTCAAGGCGACCGTTGCCGCAATTGCCACATCAACGTCCGGAAAGAAGAGCTTCAATTTCAGGGACCTCCAGGTCCTCGGAGCTGTTGGAGAGGATTTCAGCCTTGAGAAAATTGCCAAGAGCACGGAAGAGTCAGAGGAAGAAAAGCCCAAAGGGAATTAGGGCGGTAATTTTCGACCTCGACGGGGTCCTAATTGACAGCGAAAGCGTTTTCTCCCGGATTGTCGAGCGCTTTCTGAAGAAGGAATACGGAATTTCTATTACTGAGGAGGATGTCTCGAACGCGACCGGAATGTCTGATGAGGGCCTCTTCAGATATGTTCTTGAAAAGTACGGCGTGGAAGTCGACCCGAAAAAATACAAAGAGGTTGCATGGAGCTATTTCAGGAAGAGAAAGCGCCTCCCGAGGACGAAAAAAGCCCTCCAGGCTGTCCGGGCGCTCTCCCGGAAATTTCCCCTGGCAGTCGCATCCGCCTCGTATTCCTGGTATGTCGGAAAATTCCTCAAGGCGGAGGGCTTTCGGAAATACCTGAGGTTCTATCTCGGGAGGGACGATGTGCGGAATGCAAAGCCTTCGCCGGAAATATACCTTCTTGCGGCAAAGAGGCTGGGAATCCCGCCCGAGAACTGCCTCGTTATTGAGGATTCTTTCCCCGGAATATCCGCGGCAAAGGCAGCAGGAATGGCGTGCATTGCCCTGAAGGGCGGCCACAATCCTGCCGGAATTGACCGCTCAAAGGCGGACAGCGTGATTTCGGAGCTATCAGAACTAATCAACCTCCTTTCCTGAAAAACCTATTTAACTGAAACGCCCCAAATAGTCCCCAATGGGAAATCTAGTCAATAAAATCCAGCTGCCGGTAAAGTGCTCGAAATGCGGAAACAAGATTTTCCGGGCCCAATACACTGCGCCCTTCGACAGGCACATACATTCCCTCGACTATTGCGCGGAATGCGACAAGGAGAGGGAGTACAAGCTAATGAAGGAGATGGATTTGGAGCGCTCGGTGAACTTGCGTAACAAGAACCTGGCGTCAGTCGCCCTGATTCTTGCAATAGCCGCGCTTGTCCTGATAATCCTCTCCCAATTGGGGCTGCTAAATATCTGAAAATAGAAACATTTTAAGCCCGAAAGCCCGGCCTTCCCTTTGGAAATGGCAGAAGAAAAAGGCGCGATAATTGACAGTTCCCTGGCTGAAAGCTCCCAATGGTCCCTCTCTGAGAACAGATGGGACCCGAAGCTCGAGGCAGTAGTTTTCGGGGTATGGGATTCGGAGAGGACGTTCCAGTTCAAGCGCATCCCGGGGAAGAAAATCTGGACAATAGACACCCCGCCTCCTTATGCCTCCGGAACCTGGCATGTCGGAGGAGCGGTCCACTATTCCAGCATTGACATAATTGCCCGCTACAAGAGAATGAAGGGTTTTTCAGTCAATTACATGATGGGAATTGACCGAAACGGCCTCCCAATAGAGGTGCAGACGGAGAAAGAGTACAAAATACGGATGTATGAGACCGACAGGAAGCACTTTCTCTCCCTCTGTAAAGCCCTCCTTGACAAGTATGAGACTGAGATTCTCAGGGTATGTAAAAAGCTCGGATGCTCGAACAATTCTCTCGAGCCAACAGGAGTCTATAGGACGGACTCTCCGGAATACAGGGCAGTCACCCAGGCGACATTCATTGAAATGTGGAAGAGGGGCCTAGTCTATCAGGACGACCGGCCGAACAACTGGTGCACGGACTGCGGGACGACAATAGCCGACGCCGAAATCGAGTACAAGGACAAGGAGTCAACCCTCCTCCACCTGACTTTTCCGGTAAAGGATTCCTCCGAGAAATTGACAATAGCGACTTCTAGGCCGGAGCTCATATGCGCCTGCGCATGCGTCCTTGTGCATCCGGACGACGAGAGATACAAAAAGTTCCACGGCAAAAAACTCATAACCCCGATTTTCGGGAAAGAAGTCGAGATAATCGCCCATCCAGAAGCCTCAATTGAGTTTGGAACCGGGGCGGTAATGATCTGCAGTTTCGGGGACTATACCGATGTCCGTCTTTTCAGGAACCTCGGGCTTCCGGTTACAAAGGCAATATCGCCTGATGGGAAAATGACTGAGGCCGCCGGGCAGTACTCCGGCCTGAGAATCGGAAAAGCCAGGCAGGCAATAACTGAAGACCTTGAAAAGGAAGGGCATGTCGTAAAGTCTGAGAAAATCGTGCACAGGAGCCCGGTCTGCTGGCGTAGCAAGACCTCAATAGAGTTCGTCTCAATGCCCGAATTCTATCTCAAGCAGAAGGACTATGTTGAGAGCCTTCTCGCATCCTCAATGGGAATAAGATTTCATCCGGAATCCTCCCGCCAGATACTAGAGGACTGGCTAGCGTCAGTAACGCTCGATTGGCCAATTTCAAGGAGGCGCTATTATGGGACAGAGCTCCCAATCTGGTACTGCCAGTCCTGCGGGGAGGCGGTTCTCCCCGAACCCGGGAAATACCACCAGCCCTGGCAGGAGGCTTGCCCGGTGAAGGAATGCCCCAAATGCAAGGGCGCGGAGTTCTCAGGCGAGAAGCGGACTTTTGACACCTGGTTTGACTCGAGCATATCAGAACTCGTTGTGACCGGATATTCAAAGGACCCCGAGCTTTTCAAAGAGTCCTTCCCGGTATCCGTCAGGCCCCAAGGAAAGGACATTGTCAGGACTTGGCTCTACTACACCCTTCTTCGGGCGCACCTGCTGTTTGAAAAGCCCGCGTTCGAGCATGTCTGGATTTCTGGGCACGTTGTCGACGAGAAAGGCGAGAAAATGTCGAAATCTGTCGGGAATGTCGTGATGCCTGAGCCCCTGATTGACCGCTACGGAGCGGACGCCTTTAGGTTCTTTGCCTCAAGCGAGGCCCTTCTCGGGAGCGACCTCCGGTTTTCAGAGGAGAGGCTTTCTGGGTCCGCCAAATTCATCCAAAAGCTCTACAACATTTCCAAGTTCATCTCCGGCTTTCCGAAAGTGGAGGGGGCTCCGGAAAAGCTCGAGCCCGCGGACGAATGGATTTTGGGCGAGCTAGATTCGGCGGTCTCTGACGCCGAAAAGGGATACGAGAACCTCGACTTTTTCACTCCGGCGGCGAAAATAAGGGCCTTTGCATGGGACCTCTTTGCCAGCCACTATCTGGAACTGGTCAAGGGAAGGGCATACAACAGGGAAGGCAAATTTTCAGAGAGCGCCCAGAAATCGGCGCACTACACTCTGCACAAGTGCCTGCGGACAATACTCCTCTTGTCCGCCCCGATATCTCCTTTCGTAACTGAACACTGCTGGAGAGCGCTTCAATATTCGGGTGGCTCGATACACTTGGAGAGTTTCCCAGAGAGTGAGGGCAAATACGAGAGGAAACCGGGAGTATCTGACGCGCTTGTCGAATTCAACAAGCTTTGCTGGAAAACGAAGAAGGATGCCCAGAAATCAATGAAAGACCCCCTCGAGCACGCGGTCTGTCTGGAGGAAATCGCAATTTTCGGGGCGGACCTCATCGCAATGCACAACATCTCAAATCTCAGGGAAGGCAGGTTTTCGTCCGCAGGAATCTAGCGCAAGGGGTTGGAAGGAGCGAAAGGAGGTAGTCTGAAAAATGGGTCTGGAAATGTTCGAATTCAAAAAGCACTTGAAAGAGCTCGCAGGAAAGCGGGCCCGCCACACCGAGCTGATAACCGTATATGTCCCGCCGGGAACGGAGTTGGCAAAAGTAATTGGCCAATTGAAGGAGGAGCAGGGGACCGCGACCAACATAAAGTCAACCGCAACGAGGAAGAACGTCCAGACGGCTCTCGAGCGGATGATTCAGCATCTCCGCCTGTTCAAATCCGTTCCGGAGCACGGCCTTGCCGTTTTCTCAGGGAACACTTCTGAAAAGGAAGGGCGGGACAATTTCGAGATATTCTCAATAATTCCCCCAAGACCCCTGAAAACAAGGACCTACTTGTGCGAGCAGAAATTTTTCCTCGACCCCCTCTTTGAGATGGCTGAACACAGCGAAGTCTATGGCCTGATAGTGGTTGAGCTTGGGGGCGCGGCAATCGGCCTCCTCAAGGGGAACGCGATAGAATTCGTCCAGGAAGTGAGGTCAATTGTCCCCGGGAAATTCAGGGCAGGCGGGCAGTCTTCAGTAAGGTTCGCCCATGTCAGGGAGAACCTGGCAAACGACTTTTTCAAGGAAATTGCGCAGGTTTCAAGGGGAATTTTCGAGAACACAAAGAACCTGAAAGGGATAATAATAGGGGGGGCGGGGCCGACAAAGGAGAGTTTCGCGAACGGAGAATTCCTGACGCGGGAGCTCCAGGCGATTGTCCTCGGGATAAAGGACATTGGGACTGACGGGGAAGCAGGCCTCCGGGAGCTCGTTGCGAGAAGCGAAGACCTCCTTGCAACTGCCGAGATCACAAAGGAGAGGACGCTAATGAACGAGTTCCTAAGAAGGCTTGCGACAGGGGGCCTAGTCTCCTACGGAGAGGTGGAGACACGGAGGGCAATTGACATGAACGCGGTCGAAACCCTTCTGATATCAGACAAAATAGAGCGCGTACGCGTATCGGTAAGGTGCTCTAACACCTCCTGCAATTTTTCAAAGGAGACGACAATTGACACGAACATTGACTCGTATTACTTCAAATTGAGGAACGAATCCTGCCCCAAATGCTCCTCAAGCCTGGAGATTTCAGGGAAAAAAGACATTATTGAGGAGTTGGCGGAGACAATGCAAGTCCAAGGGGGGGCGGTCGAACTAATCTCGTCAGGGACTCCTGAAGGGGAGCAGCTCTTCAATCTCGGCGGGATCGCGGCTCTTTTAAGATACCGAATATAGGAAATGGAGGAACGCGCAGAAAGGGCACGGGAGGAAATACTCTCCTCTTCCAAGGGGACGCGCATGTTTTCCGAATTCCCGGAGCTGATTTTTCCGGACTATGGAAGGCGCGCCATCTCAAACATCGGGAATTCCCTTCTCTCCTCTTTCGGCTTCAGGGCGGGAAAGGGGAGGGCGTTCGAACCTTTCAGTCCTTCCGGAAAGCTAGTCCTAATTGTAATTGACGGTCTTGGCTTCTCCCTCCTGAAGAAAGCTCTCCCGAAACTTTCGGAAAAAGCCGGGCTATTGACTTCAGTCTTCCCTTCAACGACATCCTCCGCATACACTTCAATTCTCAGGGGCGCCCCCCCTTCATTCCACGGAATAACCGGATATTGGCAGAGGGATTCTTCAGGGAATTTCGGGCAACTAGTGAAATACAAGAGCCATCCTTTCTATTCGGAAAAATTCCTCCCAAAGAGCCCAAAAGCCCTCCTCCTGAAAAAGGGCTCGATTTGTTCCGCCCTCCTCTCAAAGGGAATTCCCTGCACGACAATTGTGAAGAGGGAATATGTCGGGCGGGAATTCTCGAAAATTCTCGGAAACCAGGAAAAGGGAGTCTCAATTGTTCCCTTCTCCGGCGGCGCGAAAGAGATGGGTGCCAAAATTTCCCGGGGAATTCGGGAGTCTTCAAAACAAGCATTCATAAGCGCCTATTATGACGGAGTCGATTCGGTGAGTCATTCGAAGGGGCCGAATTCCCCGGAAGCCCTTGCCAAAGCGAGGAAGATTTTTCGCTCGCTTAAAAACGCCCTTTCGAATGCCGGAAAGGAGACCTTCGTTGCAATAACTGCGGACCACGGCCAGGTTCCGGTCTTTAGGGAAAAAAACAGGCTATGGTATCGAAAGGACGAAAAGCTCGCCTCCCTCCTCTCAGGCCCCCCGGCAGGGGATAACAGGGCAGTCTATCTCTATCCGAAAGAAGGAAATGAGGACGCCCTCGGAAAGCATCTCTTGCGCTCGGAATTCTTCTCGAGGAATTTCGCAGTCTTCAGGTCAGAGGAGCTTGTTGACGGGGGGCTGTTTGGACCCGTCCCCAAGGAGAATAGAAAGGAGCTTTCGGCAAGGGTCGGGGAATTCGCGCTCCTCTCAAGGAATTCCTCCCAACTGGGCCATACGGAGAAAGGAAGGCTTCTTGGGAATCACGGCTCATTGACTGAGGATGAACTTTTCGTTCCCCTCCTTGTCGGGACTGCTAGGGAAATATTTTGATTAGCTGGGAAAAATTGGTAGCCCCGGGCATCCGTGAGCAAATTCTGCTCTCACGGACCTCGGCCGATGCCTCGGGATTCTTATTATTCGCCCGGGGAGAAAATGTGGTAGCCCCGGGCAGATTCTCCGTGTCTAGTAGCGACTTCTTTCCGACACGGATGGCCTGAGGGCCAGAACTGCCGTCCGGCAGGGAAAGACCTGCCCGGAAAAATTGGTAGCCCCGGGCAGATTCGAACTGCCGTCCCGGGCTCCAAAGGCCCATATCCTTGACCGCTAGACGACGGGGCTGTTCTTTCTGATTGGGGGAAATCCGGTTTATAATGTTTTCAAGAAA
>Ga0116204_1000802_pt1 | contig 17945 bp, 17 predicted proteins | sample LakKivwa52mmetaG_FD_94481 | JGI IMG/M metagenome (GOLD analysis project Ga0116204, IMG submission 94481) | Anoxic lake water microbial communities from Lake Kivu, Rwanda to study Microbial Dark Matter (Phase II) - Lake Kivu water 52m metaG | ecosystem: Environmental > Aquatic > Freshwater > Lake...
GGTGGACATCTGGGGCCTGTGCACGGGCCGCTACTCCCGGCGCAACAAGCTCACCCCCCAGAGCATCGCCGATCAGCTCGCTTCCTTGCCCGCCCTGGACGGTTATGCCGCGGCCAATGCCAGGCCCGAATACGGCAAGGCCTACCGGGCCGAAGCCGCCGCAACCCAAGCCCCGGATCATCCGGACCGCATCCACGCCCGCTTTGCCCCGGCTTGGGACCGGCGCCAGGAACTGGTCCTGCTGGGCAGCGCCGGGCAGCGCATCGTCACGGCCGGCGAACTGGCCTGCCTGGCCGCCGCTTTGGCCGGGCGCCACGCCACCCAGAAAAACGATTACCCGATCACCGTGATGCGGGGCCATTCGGTCAGCGAGGTGATCCTGTCCGCCACCCCGGTGGGATACACGGGAATTCAGTCGCCCACCACGGTCTTTGCCCTGGCCACCGAGGGGGTCAATCGCCGCCAAAAGCTGTTCGCCCTGCTCGGCGCCGAGGCCCTGGTGATCAAGGCCACCGGCGTGGCCATCCCGGCCACCGCGGCCCAGGTGGTGGAAATCGATTTCAAGGCGGCCCGGATCAAGCCCCAGGACTGGGCCCTGGCGGCCCTGGCCATCGCCGCGGCCATCGGCAAGGCCCCGGCCATCGAGACCCTGGAAGCGGCCCTGGAGCTGCGATTTTCCGGCGAGGCCCTGAAGGCTTCTTTGGAACTCATTGCCCAGGCACGGGGGCTTTGAAAAATAGGTTTAAGTTTTGAGATTCAAGTTTTAAGTGAAGGCATGCTGCTGTTTTTTCAAGCTTTGCCAGGGGCGATATTTTATCTTGACGAAGCCATGACGGTAATATAGCTGGAATGTAGCTTGCGCAATCCGCTTTACCCGCTGCTGCGGGCAATGGATTCCAAGGCCCTGGAACTGGGAATCGCCTGCGGATAGAAGAGAAGAACCGGATTAACGATAGGACAAACAAAATCTTTTAACATCCGCGCCAGCGGATATACATTTTAAATTTCGTACCGGTCCAGTGGGTGGTGCCATCGTGGAGGCAATCCCCATGGATTCATCTGACCATCGGGGATCGAACGAAATTTAAAACGGCGAAATTTAAAATTAAAGGAGACAAAATGGATTTCAATTTGTCCAAAGAACACCAGATGCTGCAAAAAGCCGTGCGCGAATTCGCCAAGAAGAAAATCGCCCCCTTCGCCGACCAGTGGGACGCCGAAAACCATTTCCCCTATGAAGAAGCCGTCAAACCCATGGGTGAACTGGGCTTTTTCGGCACGGTGATCCCCGAGCAGTACGGCGGGGAGGGCATGGACTTTTTGGCGGCGATGATCGTCACCGAAGAACTCGCCCGGGTGTCCAGTTCGCTGAGGGTCCAGGTCAACATGCAGGTGCTGGGCTGCGCCTACACGATCTTGCGATACGGCACCGAGGAGGCCAAGCAAAAATACGTGGCCAAGCTGTGCTCGGCCGAATACCTGGGCGGCTTTGGCATCACCGAGCCCAACGCCGGCTCGGACGTGATGGCCATGGAGTCCGTGGCCGAGGACAAGGGCGACCACTGGCTGATATCCGGTTCCAAGACCTGGATCTCCAACGCCGACATCGCCGACGCGCTGATCTACTACGCCTACACCGACAAGGCCGCCGGTTCCAAGGGGCTGTCGGCCTTTGTCATCGAGCCGAAAAACTTCAACGGCATCAAGGCCTCGCGCCTGGAAAAAATGGGCTCCCACTCCTCGCCCACCGGCGAGTTGTTCCTGGACAACTGCAAGGTGCCCAAGGAAAACATCCTCGGCAAGCCCGGGGACGGGGCCAAGATCGTGTTTTCCTCGCTCAACCAGACCCGGCTGTCGGCCGCGGCCGGCGCCGTGGGCCTGGCCCAGGCCTGTCTGGATGCCTCGGTCAAGTATTGCAACGAGCGCAAGCAGTTCGGCAAGCCCATCGCCCAGTTCCAGATGAACCAGGACATGATCGCCCAGATGTCGGCGGAAATCGAGGCCTCCCGGTTGCTCGTGTACAAGGCCGCCGTGGTCAAGGACCAGGGCAACCTCAACAACGGCCTGGACGTGGCCCATGCCAAGTACTTTGCCGGTGAAACCGCCATCAAGTGCGCCAACTACGCCATGCGCATTCACGGGGCCTATGGTTATTCCACCGAGTATCCCGTGGCCCGTTACTACCGGGACGCCCCCACCTACACGATGGTGGAAGGCTCGGCCAACATCTGCAAGTGGATCATCGCGCTGGATGAGTTGGGCATTCGCAAGGCGAACAGGTAAGAGCATAGAGCTCATAGCATATCGCTCGTAGCGTATAGCGCGCAGATCGTCGTGAAATGCAGTTGCCTTTGCTATGAGCTATCAGCTATGAGCTATCAGCTATGAGCCAAACAGGAGGTTTTCCGTGACCGACGATGTCGTTGCCAGAACCCAGAAGACCGCGGCCCTTTACTTTGCCGGGGTGACCGACGAAAAGCCCTTCGACCTGTGGCGGGCCTTTGACAAGGATTTGGCCAAAGAACTGTCCTTGTTCATCACCGGCCGGATGTACGCCCGGGAAAAACTGCCCCACCCCACCCGGCAACTGGTCACCGTGGCGGCCTTGACCGTGCTGGGCCGCACCGAGGAACTCAAGCTGCACATCCAGGCGGCCCTCAACGTGGGTTGTACCCCCGAAGATGTCGCCGAAACGATCTTCCAGACGATGATCTACGGCGGAGTGCCCGCGGCCAACGCGGCGCTCAAGACCCTGCGCACCGTGCTGGAGCAAAAGGGAATGTGGCCGTTGAATAAGGCTGAAGGCTGAAGAGCCAAGTGCCGGACCCGTCAGACCGGTCGGACGCGTCCGACATGTCCGACAAACCGCAACCGTTTGTTTAAACTTATTACCATTCGCCAGGGAGCAACACGATGAGGCCTTATTTTGAAAAGATGACCGAGTTCGGCCGACCCCTCAACGAAGGCCAGATCAAAAGCAGCCAGGACAACGTGGCCAAGATCAAGGAAGTGGAGGCCGCCATCCGCGCGGCAGAAGAAAAAGTCAAAAACGCCGGCTTTTCCACCGAGCAGATCAACAAGCGCGGCCAGATGACGATCTGGCAGCGGCTCAACTACCTGGTGGACCCGGGCACGTTCGTGCCTCTGCACACTCTGTACAACCCGGCCGGCAATGCCGAAGGCTCGACCAACGTGTTCGACGGCCTGGCCAAGATCAGCGGCAAATGGGCCGTGGTCATCGGCTTTGACAACAAGGTGATGGCCGGGGCCTGGATGCCGGGGCAATACGAAAACATCCTGCGGGTCACCAACATGTCCAAGCTGCTCAACGTCCCCCTGGTCTGGCTGGTCAACTGCTCCGGGGTCAAGCTCACCGAGCAGGAAAAGTTCTACGCCAACCGCCGGGGCGGGGGCACGACGTTTTTCCGTCACGCCGAACTGGAACAGATGGGCATCCCCGTGCTGGCCGCCATCTACGGGACCAACCCGGCCGGCGGCGGCTACCAGGGAATCAGCCCCACGATCTTGTTCGCCCAAAAGGACTGCAACATCGCCGTGGGCGGGGGCGGGATCTTGTCGGGCATGTCGCCCAAGGGCTATTTCGACGAGGAAAACGCCGAGGCCCTGATCCGCGCGGCCAAGATGTACAAGGAAGTGCCCCCGGGCTCGGTCGGGGTCCATCACGACGCCACCGGCTTTTTCCGCTACGTCTATGAAAAAGAAACCGATGTGCTGGACGGGCTCAAAGACTACATGCGCGACATTCCGGCCTACAATCCCAAGTTTTTCCGCGTGGCCGAGCCCAAGGCCCCCCGTTTTACCGCCGAGGACATCTACCGCCTGCTGCCCTTCAACCAAAAGCAGATGTACAGCTTCGACGAAATCCTGGCCCGCCTGGTCGACGGCTCGGAGCATATGGAGTTTCGGCCCGGCTACGGCCCGGAAATCTACACCGGCCTGGTCAAGGTCGATGGCTATCTGGTGGGCGTGATCGGCAACCGCCAGGGGTTTTTGGGTGAAAACTACCCGGAATACGCCAACTACCCGGGCATCGGCGGCAAGCTCTACCGCCAGGGCCTGATCAAGATGAACGAATTTGTCACCCACTGCGGCCGGGACCGGGTGCCGGTGATCTGGTTCCAGGACACCAGCGGCATCGACGTGGGGGATATCGCCGAAAAAGCCGAACTGCTCGGGCTGGGCCAGAGCCTGATCTACTCGATCCAGAGCACCGGGGTGCCGATGATGCTGGTGGTGCTGCGCAAAGGCTCGGCAGCGGCCCACTACGTGATGGGCGGCCCCACGGCCAACCGCCACAACGTGTTCACCTTGGGCTGCGCCACCACGGAAATTTACGTGATGCACGGGGAAACCGCTGCCGCGGCCACCTATTCGCGCCGCCTGGTCAAGGAAAAAGACGCCGGCCGCCCCCTGGGACCGGTGATCGACGAGATGAACAAACTGGCCCAGCAGTACTACGACAACTCCCGTCCCCTGTACTGCGCCCAGCAGGGCTTTGTGGACGAGGTAACGGCCCTGACCGAAATGCGCCGCTACATGGCCGCCTTTGCCGGTGCCGTCTACCAAAACCCCCAATCGATCTGTCCCCAGCATCAAATGCTGCTGCCCCGTCTGATCAAGGGTTAAAAAAATTCCGGCGGAAAGTGCCAACCTTCCGCCGGAATTCTTTAAAAGCTTCAACCCTTTTCGGTCCAGTCGTCGCCATACAAGGCATTTGCCAAGCGGGGGGAAAGCAATAGGGCAAACGCCACGAAAGATGCAAAAAGAAGATTGCCAGTAAAAAGCACCCCAGCCAAGCCAGCCAAAAAAAAACCAGCCATCATGGCCTTTTTACCCCTCCTCCACGGGAGCCAAGGCCTTGCCAGAAGACCATGGGCATAGCGGCGTATCGGATAAGGCATTTTCTCGTTGTTGGCGATTTCAAAAAGCGCCTTTTGATTTTTGTCCAAGTACAGCAATTCCAATCTGCATATCGCATCGTTTTCATTATCGCCGTTCACTGAAGCTTTGCCCTCCCGCACTGGCGATGGACCAGCTGTCCTTAACTTTATGAATTTTATATGTTTTGATATATAACGAAATCAAGTTTTCTGATATCTGAAATCCCGGCATGGCCTTTGACGTTTTCGTTAAACAGTTCAACGATGGCCTTGCCTTCATTGGACCTCAAATAATTGAAATACCAACCCTGGATCTGCCGGTATTTTTTTTCGGCCTTATGAAGTCTTTGGGGATCGGAATACCCTGGTGCCGTTATCCCGGTCTTGTTCAAAACGACGCTATCCCAAATGGGCAGTGCAGGATTATGGAGAGCGATCAGCTTGCTGGAAAAGGAGGGTTCATAACGGCCCATTTGGGAAGCAAAATAGCGCAAAACGGTGGAAAAGTTGGGAGCGTGTCCTTTTTGCTGTTGCATATAGAAATAATAGGATTGGTGCCAAATTCCTGTTTGGTGCCGCACGCGGTAAAACAAATTGAATTGACGCTGGAAGCGGTTATCGATCGAAACATCAGTTGCGCCAAACCGTTCGATCAGTTCGCTATATTGGTCAATTCGCTTTTGGGCTTTTCGGATGGCCGCAACAATGGTTTCCCTGTCCATGGACGAGATCGGCTTGCCGACTGCCAACCGGTCGTTTTTCGCCAACAGAACGGGGCCGGCCGAGCGGCCCAATCCCTTTCCTCGGAACATCGGCCGACTCACGGCGCACTGCAACGCACCCATGGTGGACCCGCCATTTCGCATTACCGGCGTCTCGTTTTTTATTGTTTAATATCAAAAATTTATTTAAGAGCGGCCAGGAAACCCATGTTTACCCTTGAAGCGTATAGATCAAGCCGCAACGTCGGTAAATGACGAACATTGCCAGATCTATGACAGGTATAAACTGTTATTTCGGCAGGGAAAATAGGTGCGAACCGAGATTGACCCTGCGGTTGCCAAGGCCAAGCTTTTTGCGTAAATTTTGACGGTGAAACGAAATCGCCCGCGAGGTGGAATTCAACAAACTGGCGATCTCTTTGGTGGTCTTGCCCTCTTTAACAAGATTGGCCACTCGAATTTCCGAAAGCGTCAAGCCCAGGTATTTGGAATGAAGGGACAATGAAAACGAGGAGACAATGTCCTGCAGTCCCCTTTCAATGGCGTTTGCAAAGGCGGCCTGGTCTTGTTTCAGCCCACTATTTTTCAAACCAATTATCATCGGCTCGACGAACGCCTTGACGTTGAACAACACACTTTCTTCAATCCTCTGTTTGTCTTCATCTCGCTTTTTGAGCAAAACATTGAGCGCCGCATTGACTTGCTCCAGCGCGAACTTTTGCATTTCCAACGCTTCGGTTCTTTCCTTGACGCGTTTTTCCAATTCCTCGTTGGCCTGTTGAAGCGCATCCTCTACCTTCTTACGAGCGGTAATTTCGGAAAAAAAGCCGACCAACACCATCCCGCCATCCATGTAAATAGGCGATGTGCTGATATCGGCATAAACGACGACGCCATCCTTGCGAATACAGGCGAGCGCCGGGGCCAACGTAATTTCACCTTTTTTTTGCCTCTCGAATGCGTCAAAAACGCCTTGCAGGGCCTCGGCCGGATGGATATCCGCGATGCCCATCCGGAGCAGTTCGGCTTCGGTATAGCCGAGCATGCGGCAAATGGCGGGGTTGGCTTTCAAAAACCGATCACCCCGGTCATCCGCAACCAGGATCCCAACGGGTGATTCTTCAAAGAGAAGGCGCAAGTTGTTCTCGATACATTTGCGCTCGGAGATGTCGATCTCGATCCCATCCCAGCAGGTCACGCCGTCTTCCAGCAAACTCGGGCTGGACGCAAAATACGACCAGCGCAGGCCACCGTTGGGATTGACCACACGAGTCTCCGTGGAAAACGTGCAAAGCTGCTGAAACGCGTTTTCCTCTTCCTCATAGACGCGTTGCTGGTCTTCTTTTGCCACCATGCCATAAATGCGTTTTGCATCGGCCATGGCCTCAGCCGGGGTGCAGTTGTAAAAGCGGCGAACCGCCTCGCTGACATAGGTGAACCGGCGGTAGCCGTCAGCCGTGCGGACAATCTGATAGAGCATGCAGTTGGGCAAGTTGTTACCGATGGAGCGAATCAGCGATTCACTCTGCTGCACTCTCATCTGGGCAAGCTTGCGCTCGGTGATGTCGCGAGCGATGATTCCAATTTTAAGGATCTTTTCTTCATTATCGGGCAATGGAAAAAAAAGAGTGTCAAACCATGTTCCCAACAGTTTTTCTTCGAATCGCACGGATTTGCCCGTTGCAAGAACCTGTTGCCCATATCGCTCGATGGTGGGGGCTTCCTCCGGTGGCAGCAAATCCCAGATCCGAAAACGGTTTATTCTCTCTGGTTTTTTGTCAAATTTTTTAAAAAAGGCCTCGTTTGCCTCAACAATGAATCCTTTTCTGTCGACAAGCACGAGAAGGTCCGTGGCACTGTTGCTGAATGCCAGCTTGACCCTTTCCCTTTCTATCCGTTGCTGTTTAAGCTCATCATCGACGCGGGTGTCTCGAACGACTTCAATGAAACCCTCGACACGACCGTTGGCGATGATCGGGATGAAGCCAATCTCGCAGTTGCGGATGTCGTTGTCGGAGAATCGATCGTTGAGCGTGGTGCGAAAACACTCACCAGCCAGGGCCCTGCGACGAAGCCCGTCCCAGTATGCGGCCGTCTCGGGGTTGGCCACCATTTCATGGGGGAGCAGGCCCGCTTTCATCTCCACGGCGAAGGCCTTGGCAACCATCCGGGCATAAGCGGCATTGAAAACCCGAGGCGTGCACTGTTTGTCGCAGACAAGGGTGGGATCAGCACTGTTGGCCAAAAGTGTCGTCAACACAACGGCGGGATCGCTGAAAATGGACCAGTTGTCAGCCCGAGGGTCATCCCCCTCATCGCAGGCATGCACGGCTTGGAGGGTATCGCTCCGCTGTCCCAGTTTTCGGTGATTCGGTTTTGGCGCCATGGTCCTTACTGCCATCGGGCCGATGCCTTTGGGTGTTACCGGCACCGGGCCGGAATTCAGATCTCGGCCAGCTTTTTGGGATAGGTCGCACGCAATTCGGTGCCACCGTCGGCCGTGGAGGCAAAGGCCACCGATCCGCTGGGCCAGCGCTCCGCGAACCGTTTCACGCCGCAAGTTCCCAGACCCCGGCCAGCGCCTTTGTCGGATTCCATCATCAGGCCGGCCGCCGCCGGATCAATCGCCGCCGTCTTGCCGTCCCGGTCGGCAGCGGCCAGGTCGCAAAGGGACTGGATTGCCTCGATCAGCTCGGCCGCAACATCGGCCAGGCCCTCGCTTGCAAAAGCGCTCACGGTGCGGGCAACGGTCTGGGTCACCACGCTGACGCCCTGGTAGATGGAGATCCGAATCGATTTTTCCAGAAACTGGAGGTGGAGCATGCCCAAGACCGCCATTGCAGCGGTCACGGTGGTTGCCGTCAACAGGCTGGTTTGGGTTCTCAGGCGCATGCCCCCCCCATAGCCAAATGGCGGGAAAACTGCAAGCAGCTAAAAAACAGCTGGAAAACAGCTTGACCCGTCATCATGTCGGTGTTACACCCGTCGGGTAAATGGTGTTCACAAAATCGGTTGTTATCCAATCCGGGCTGGCCGGAACCCGAACCGATTTTGGCCCTGAAGCGATTGACAATGGCCCCTACCGGTAAAAGGCGAGACACCGTGACCGACGAAAAAGACGATACCATGGGAACCCCGGCCGGCGAAAACGCCGGCAACAAGGTCAAGTTCGTGGTGTTCGGGGAAGAGATGATCGAAAAAGAGGTCAAGCTTAGCGGCAACAGTGGCAGGGTCTATCTGCCGCCCAACTGGGTCGGCCATCACGTGAAGATCATCCGCATCGACTGACATACCAGAAAAAAGGAAAGCCCGCCGTGGAAGCCGCACGCATTCGACGCATGACGATTGACGATGTCGAACAGATCAGCCGCATTTATGTGGCCATCACGCAAAAGCCCGTCCGGGACGACTTCAAGACCCTGGTGGAAAAACATGCCCTGAGCACCCATGACGCCTGTTTTGTGGCCGAGGTGGACGGCAAGGTGGTGGGGTTCATGATCAGCTACATCCTCACCCTGGGTTTTGGGATTGAAAAAAGCGCCTGGATCGCGACCCTGGGGGTTGACCCGGCCTTTTGGGGCCAGGGCATCGGCGCCGACATCGCCAGGGAGGTGTTCGCCATCTACAAGGACGCAGGAATCACCAATGTGTACACTTCGGTACGCTGGGATTCCACCGATCTGCTTTCCTTTTTCAAGACCCTGGGATTCAACCGCAGCAATTTCATCAACCTGCGCAAGGTCCTGGAGGATTGACCCACCCATTCGCGGGCAAACCCGGCGATGGGCCGGTTTCGTCCCGCTTGGTTCCGGCTCGCCCGGGTCTGGCAAATTCAACGCCGACGGCGGCCACCACCGTTTTCTAACCTGCCGTACTATTGACGCCGTCCACCTCCAGGTCGGACGCCGTCCCGCCGGCCAATGGCAAAAGATTCAATCAATCAGACAGGTTGAAAAAATGTTGCACCCAAGCCGCCCCCTCGGCCATTAGGGAACGGTTCTTGCTGACCTCATGGGGTAAACCCCTTAGGTGGAGTCCGCCATGCAGGAACTGTTGTATATCGGTTGCTGTCTTTTGGCCGTTGTCCTGATCAGCGGCTACAATATCGTGTTGATGAATTCGGAAAGGGCAGACGCGGGGACGCGGAGACGCGGGGACACGGAGACGCGGGGACACGGAGACGCGGGGAACGAACAGACCAGATAGACGGGAAAAACTTCGGACCCAAACGGGCTAAAGGCTATCGGGTAGGGGTATCGCCTTGATGGCTTCGGGCCGAAGGTTCATCCCCAAAACAGCCGGCCCCTTGGGATCGATGAGGGTCAAGGCCCCGTAGTCCAGACCGATGCGAAACAGGTTGGCCAGGTCGATGCCCAGCAGATGGCACAACACCACCCGGATCACCCCGGCGTGGGTGACGATCAGAACCGGTCCTGTGGCCGCGGCGCCGATGTCCATGACCGCCGGGACCACCCGTTGGGCCAAATCGGTGAAACTCTCCCCCTGCGGGGGCCGACAATTGGGCAAATCCTGCCAGCGGGCCATCCACAGGTCCGGGTAGCGGCTTTTGATTTGCTCGCGGCTCAGCCCCTCCCAGTCCCCCAGGTTGATTTCCCGCAGCACGGGCAAGGGCCCCACCGGCCGGCCGGCCGCCACGACCCTGGCCGTGTCCCAGGTGCGGCGCAGGTCGCTGGCCACGATGCGTTCGAAGGCCACCGGTGCCAGGATTTTGGCCCAGCGTTTGGCCTGGGCCCTGCCCTGGCGGCTCAAGGCCAGGTCGATCTGGCCCACCATGCCCTGGCCGGGATTGTCGATGGCGCCGTGGCGCAGCAGGAATACTATTGCCTTCCTCAACCTCTACCTCAACCCAACCCGGACGAGCCGGAACCAAGGCGTCCGGGTTAGCTCATAGCCAATAGCTTGTAGCTGATAGGAACAACCACTTCCTTTGTCTATGAGCTATCAGCTATGAGCTATGAGCTATCAGCGATGCGCTTCACAACAGCGTCTACCGAACAGAAATTTTTGATCATTTTGCACAGGATCTCAGGCATAAGGAACTAAAGCCTATTTTTCTGCAAGCCCTGTTCCTGCAGGATCTGGTCAATCGTCGTCCCCGTGAGGCGCTCCACCTTGGCGGCAATGGCCCGGGCCTCGGCCAGGCGCTGCTCGATCCGCTGCACCGCAGCCGGATCTTTTCCATACTTGTCCAGTTTGGCTCCAAAACGCGCATCCAGGCTCACTAGGCCATCGCCTTTGACGAGCTTGTCGGCCAAATGAACAACCTCGGCCTCGTCGAACCCCTCGGGCTTGGGGGTGATTTGCATGTGAACGGCGACAACGGCACCCACCTTGGCAAAACCAAGGCCGGTCAGCAGCTCGGCCCCGGCGGCGGCATGATCGGGCTGGTGGCGGACGATATCGTGAAGCAAACCGGCGCTTTGGATCAGATCCAGGTCCAGAGCGCATCCGGCCCGGTTCAACGCCCGTCCCAGGCTCAGGGCCACCGCGGCCACGGCCTTGCCGTGGGCGAGGATCTTGGGATCCACCCCCGCCACCGTCTCCAACAGATACAGGGCCTCGGATCGGGATGGAATCTGCCGGCGGCCAATCATCGCAAGGGTTTTTTCATAGTCTGCGGCCGTATCGATGTCCAGATGCACGGCTTTATCGGCAACCGGCACCTCGACGGCCCGCGCTTCCCATGTTCCCAGGATCATGTCCAGGCCCCCCGGCCCCTGCCAGGAGACAATCCCGGGGATCAATCCGGCATCGATCAGGGGTGGATGGCCCCGGCGGCCCTGAAACACGGGATAGACCAGGGCACCGGGGACAAACCGCCCCATCAGGGCGGCAACCGTTGCCGGCCGCACCAGGGCCACGTCCACGGGCAGAACGAAAACCGCCTCAACCCCGGCAGCCGCCGCCAGCCCGGCCTGCACCGATGAGAGCATCCCGTCCCGATAGCGGGCATTGACCACCACGTTGGCCCCGGCTTGCCGGGCCTCGGAGGCAACCGCCCGGGCCTTGAACCCGGCCACCACCCGGATGTCTCCCACCCCCGCGGCCCGGAACAGGGCCACGGTTCGGGCCACCAGGGTCGTACCCCCCAGTTCCAGCAAGGGCTTGAAGGCGCCCATCCGGGTGGACAGGCCCGCGGCCAGGATCACGGCGGCAAACGATGAGGGTTCAGGGTTCATGTAAAAATAGTGGCGCGTGACGGGTCAAGGGCGACAACTGCAATTCAAGTCGGTTGAACTTGTCACTTGTTACCCGTCACCATTAACTTGCTTTTTAGCCCTTTCCGCCACCAGCTCCGCCACGATGCTCACGGCGATTTCCGCCGGTGTTTCCGCGCCAATGGCAAGCCCGATGGGACAGTGGACCCGGTCCAACGCGGCCTGGGCCACGCCCTGTTCCCGCAAATGGGCATAGATGGTGTCGCGCTTGCGGCGGCTGCCGATCATGCCGATGTACCCGGCGCGGGTGGCAAGGGCCTGGGCCAGCACGGTTTCATCGTGGTGATGGCCCCGGGTGAGGATCACCAGAAAGCTGGAAGGGCCGACGGGCAGCCCTGCCATGCACGTTTCAAAGCTTGCCGGAACGATCACCTCGTCGGCCGTGGGAAAACGCCGGATATTGGCGAATTCGGCCCTGTCGTCAAGGACAACGCAGGCAAACTCCAGCGGGGCCAGCAGCGCGGCGACCTGCTGACTCACATGGCCGGCGCCGAACAAAAAAACCGTGCCGCGGTCAACGATGGGCTCGATGAGAAAACGGCGGTCGCCCACGGCCGCAATGCGCAAGGACCTGTTCTTGCCACCGGTGGCTTTCAGGTGGTCTTGGAGCTCAGCGGGAATGGTGGCCGGCAGCGGGCCGCTGATTTCCACCACGTGGCGGGTCAGCCCTATGGCCGAAGCACTGGCAACGGGAAGTTCGCTGACGGCCGTGGCTCGGCCTCCGGCCGTGATCAGGTCATTGGCCTGGGCCCACCACCGGCGCGCTCCCGTCTCCGGGGCCAGGCGCTCCAGCAATACCGTGACGCGGCCCCCGCAGATCATGTCCAGGTCCTGGGTACCCGGACCATTGCCAAGATCAAAGGGCAGCAGGTGGACGGCTTCGCCGGCGAACATCGATCGGGCCTTTGCCATGACCTCGGCCTCGAGCCGACCGCCGCCAATGGTTCCCCAAATGGAGCCGTCCGGGTCGATGATCATCCGCGAACCGGCCGTGCGCGGGGTCGAGCCCTGGCTGTCGATGATGGTGGCCAGCACCAGGGGCAGGCCGCTTTCCAACCGCCGGGCGATTTCTCTGAAAATCCCTTTCACGCAGTCACCGCCATCCTTCACTTAAAACGTAACACTATTTTTTATTTCCCAAACCCGCAGACCGGCCAGCGGCACGATTCACAGCCGCTGCACAACCCGCCGTGGCCAAGGACGGTGATGTCGGCCCGGGTGACGGTCTCGCCGGCCAGCAGCCGGGGAATGACCAGGTCGAAGATGCTGGCCCGGTAGTACATCACGCAGCCGGGCAGTCCCACCACCGGCACCTCGCCGATATAGGCCAGCATGAACATCGCCCCGGGCAGGACCGGGGCCCCGTAGGTGACCACCCGGCCCCCGGCGGCCCGGATGCTGGCCGGGGTCTGATCGTCCGGATCCACGGACATGCCCCCGGTGACCGCCACCAGTTGGGCGCCATCGGCAATGGCCTGCTCGATGGCCCCCACGGTCAGATCCACATCGTCGGCGACAAAATCCTGACGGATCACGGTGCTGCCCAAAGCGGCGAATTTTTCCCTTAAAACCGGCCCGAAACCGTCCTTGATCCGGCCGTGGAAGATCTCGCTGCCCGTGGTGACGACGGCCACCTTCCAGGATTGGAACGGTCTGACTTGGATCAGGGGGAAAAACTGCCGGCAGATGGCCTCCACCCGCACCACCTTGGCATCGTCGGTGACCAGGGGCACGATCCGGGTCCCGGCCACCTTGAGGCCTTCGGTGACCGGCTGAAAACCATGCAAGGTGGCAAAAACGATCTCGTCCACGCGGTTGACCTGGTTGAGCCCTTCCACGTTGATCTTGAGCAGGCCGCTGCCGGTGGCAAACAGATCCACCTTGCCTTCTGATGGCGCGCCGAGACGCAGGCCATCGCCGGCCGCTGACCGGGCGATGCGCAGGGCGGCATCGTTTTCGTGGACCTGGTCGGGCCCCAGGCTTAATGTATAGATGTGTTCCTTGCCCAGGTCCTTGAGCAGGGCAATGTCCTTTTCTTCGATGACATGGCCTTTTTTAAAAGCCGGGCCCTTGCACTCACCGGGCACGATACGGGTGATGTCATGGCCCAGGACCATGCCCACGCTGTCGTCAACGTCAACCACTTTGAGCATCAATCCCTCACTGATGGAACGGATAGCGCATAGCGCATAGGTCATAGCTGATAGCTCATAGCTGATAGCTGATGGCTGATAGCTCATGGCTGATAGGCATAGGCGATACGCTATTGGCTATGAGCTATCAGCTACAAGCACCATGCTGCATGCTACATGCTACGCGCTTGGTTAGCCCCCGGCCATGCATTTGTCAACAGCGGGCAATTGACAAACCACAGGGGACATTTTACTAAACCGGTCAACCCCGACCCGGACGAGCCGGAACCAAAGCGTTCTTTCGGGGCCGGGTATCGGAATCGGTATCGAAATGAAAACCGGATGGAAAGACCCGGCCCCCGGCCCCGATGGGCTTCGGAAAAATGGCTGACGTTTTGCATTCAATTTCTTTGGTAGCCTTACCGACATGGAGGCAACGTGAATCCAGCCGCTTCATCCCTTGTGGCCCGCCGTGATTCCCGCAAATTGATGGACGTGGCCCTTGGCCGGCAAAAAGCCGACATGGCCGTGATCAACGCCACCTTGATCAACGTGTACACCGGCGAAATTCTCACCGGGCAGGCCGTGGGCGTCAAGGACCAATGGATCGCCTATGCCGGCGATGATCCCGGCCCCCTGATCGGACCGGACACCCTGGTCCTGGATGCCGCTGGCCAGACCCTGATCCCCGGACTGATCGACGGCCATACCCACATGGCCTGGATCTGTCCGGTCCACGAGGCCGTGGGGGCCGCCATGGCCAGCGGCACCACGACGATCATCACCGAAACCATGGAAACCTATCCGGTGGCCGGCTACAGGGGGGTGGTCGATTTTCTCGGTGCCCTGGCCGATCAGCCCATCACGATCCTGGCCACGGCCCCGCCGATGATGTCGATCAGCCAGGCCACCGCCGGTATCGACCCCCAGGAACTGGACAGTCTGCTGGGCCGGGGCGACATCGTCGGACTGGGAGAAACCTACTGGCAACAGGTGCTGGCCCAGCCCCACCGTTTTTTGCCCCTGATGGCCCAGACCCTGGCCCGGTCCAAAACCTTGGAAGGCCATTCGGCCGGGGCCCGGGGGCACAAGCTGGCCGCCTATGCGGCGCTGGGGGTGTCCTCCTGCCACGAGCCCACCAGCGCCGACGAGGTGCTGGAACGGCTGCGGCTGGGCATTCACGTGATGGTGCGCGAGGGCAGCATCCGGCGGGAACTGGAGGCCGTGGCCCCCATCGTGCAAAAAGCCATCGACCTGGGCTTTGCGCCGGCTCGGGCCGTGGCCATGGCAACGGTCAACGTGGCCGAGCATTTCGGATTGGACCCCGTGATCGGCGGAATCGCCCCGGGCCGTCAGGCCGACATGGTGATCGTGCCCGAACCGGCTCGCATCGCGCCGTCCACCGTCATTGCCAAGGGCCGGATCGTCTGGCAAAAGGGCCGGCCCGCGGCCAAACCCCGGCCACATGTCTACGAGGCGGCCAGTCTTGCCACGGTGCGCCTGCCCCGTGCCCTTGACCCGGCTGATTTTGCCATCAACGCGCCGCCGGGGGCCACAACGGTCAAGGCCAGGGTGATCGAGCTGGTCACCGATCTGGTCACCCGGGAGACCATCCTGGACCTGAAGGTCAACTGCGGGCTGATCACGGCCGACCCGGCAAGGGGTTTGGCCAAGGTCGCGGCCGTGGACAGGGCGGTTCAACCGGGCAAACGGTTCACCGGCCTGGTGGCCGGCTTGGGTCTCAAACAAGGCGCCATTGCCTCCAGTGGCGCATGGGATACGGCCGACATCATCGTGGCGGGGGTTAACGACGCAGATATGGCCCTGGCCGTCAACCGTATCGCCCAGATGCAGGGCGGTGTTGTGGCCTGTGCCGGTGGCAGGATCTTGGCCGAACTGGCCCTGCCCGTGTTCGGCCTGATCGGCGATCTGCCCCTTGCCCAGATCGCCCGGCGGCTCAACGACCTGCAAACCGCGGCCATGGATTTGGGGGTTCCGTTTCGCGACGCCCTGTTGACCCTGGTGACACTGACCGGGGCGGCCATTCCGTTTTTGCGCATCTGCGAGGAAGGACTGGTCAATCTCAAAGACGGTGCCACCGCGAGCCTGCTGGTCCAGGCGAGCTGACCCGGACAAGCCGGAACCGGCACGAGGCTAAAGCATGTCCTGTTTTATCCGATATTCAGATAAACAGCCAAACCACCCAATCCGGACGAGCCGGAATCCGATTGGATATCGCGTCCATTTTGCATTCAATTGCACCGATAATGGCCAATGAAACTCATCTGCCCCCACTGCAGCAAGAGCCTCGCCGTCCCCGACGACAGCGCCGGTAAAAGGGGCCGGTGTCCGGCCTGCGGGCAGGCCGTGGATGTTCCGGCCCTGCCCATAACCTCAGCCGACAAGGAAAAACCGATGACCGACGATCAACTGGACCGCGCCACCGCCGGATTGTCCCAAGCCACCCAACCGGACAAGCAACCGGCCAAACCCGTGCCCAAGGCCCTGCTCGGGGCCGCGGCGTTGGGCCTGATCGCCGTTGTCGCAACGATCTTTTACCTGACCGGCGTGTTCGGGCCAGCCAAGCTGCCGGCGGTTTCCCTATACAGCACCGATCCGCAACTCTACAAAGCCCGGTACAACGCCCTGGCCCCGGCAACCCTGAGCGCATGGCAAAACGCCCTGGCCAAAGCCACGGGCGAATACATCACCGAGCGCAACGTCGCCTTTGCCCTTCCCAACCTGGAAAGATTGTGGCGATCCGACGCAACCCTCAACCAGACCGTTTCCGATACTTACACCGCCCGCCTTCAGGCCATGGCGTCCCAGGTCCTGGTGGACTGGCGCGACCGGTTGCGCGCGGTTTCCGCCGGCGCGGTCAGCCCGGAACTCACCGATACGGCCCTGCGGCTGGTGGAAATCGACCGGATTTTCAACGGCCAGGAAGTGGACCCGAAGGCCTCCCAGGCCCTGCTGGACCGCCTGGCCGCCATCGCGCCCGAGCAGGTGGCCCAATGGGCCGAGGTGCTGGCCGTGGAACGGGGACAGGCCGCCCTGGTGCTGGTCTGTATGGACACCCTTTTTAAAGGCGGGCAGCTCAACCCGGAAGCGCTCGCCAAACAGGTGGCCCGGCGGCGTTGATGACAGGCTTTGCCGTCTTGTTCGCCCTGATGGGAATGGCGGTGGCCGGCCTGGCCCTTTGCTGGCAGGACTGGGCCTGGCTTTTGATCTGGCCGGCCCTCAACCTCCTGGCCCTGGCAGCGGCCTATGGCCGGTGGGGTCCGGCGCTTTTAGGGAAAACCGCTTCAGGTCAGGTGGCCCTGTGGGCCAGGTTTTTTTTCCTGCCCTTTCATCTGTATATCCTGGGGATCTGGCATCTGGCACGGGCGTTGGGCCGTGAGCCCGCCTTCGCCTTTGTCACCGAGGACCTGATTCTGAGCCGCCGGCTCCTGGCCCATGAAATTCCGCCGGGTGTGGTCAACTGGGTCGATCTTTGCGCCGAGTTCGCCGATCCCCCCCAGGCCCGCAACCGGACCAACTATATTTTTCTGCCGGCCATGGATGCCGGATTTCCCGACCCGGCCGATCTGAACCGGGCCATCGACCGCCTGCGGCCCGGCACCACCCTGGTCCACTGCGCCCAGGGCCACGGCCGCACGGCCCTGTTTGCCCTGGCCCTGCTGGCCCGCCGTGGCCAAATTCAATCCATCGACCAGGGCATGGCATTGATCGGCAAGGCCCGGCCCGGGGCCGCGCTCAACCGCCATCAGGACCGCTGGGCCCGGCAGGTGATCGAAACGATGATTAGGAACCGCCAATGGCCGGCTTCACCAGCTTTGACGAATTGAAAAGCCACGCCCGGCAAGGTCTCGACTATGCCATCGCCTGGCGGCCGTTGCCGGGCAAGTTTCTCGTCATGGCCGTTCACGGCGGGGGCATCGAACCGGGCAC
>Ga0116204_1000805_pt1 | contig 17920 bp, 12 predicted proteins | sample LakKivwa52mmetaG_FD_94481 | JGI IMG/M metagenome (GOLD analysis project Ga0116204, IMG submission 94481) | Anoxic lake water microbial communities from Lake Kivu, Rwanda to study Microbial Dark Matter (Phase II) - Lake Kivu water 52m metaG | ecosystem: Environmental > Aquatic > Freshwater > Lake...
CGGATCGCAAGTTCTTCACCGATACAAAGAATCGGTTTCAATTCATTTGCCAGCGCTGCTTTAATTTTTTTGTTGATCTTTGCGTCATCTTCATTGTGATTTGCTCGGCGTTCGCTGTGGCCCACCAATACATATGTGCAGCCCAGCTTGTTCAACATAGAACCCGAAATTTCACCGGTATATGCTCCAGATTCGGCCGTCGATAGATCTTGCGCTCCGTAAAGAAGTCTTAAGCGATCCCCATCCACCAAAGTTTGAACCGACCTAATATCTGTAAATGGAGGAATTACAACAATTTCAACTGCATCATAATCTCTATCTTCCAGTGAATAGGCAAGCTTTTGTGTAACCGCAATCGCCTCTAAGTGATTTAAATTCATTTTCCAGTTACCAGCAATAAGTGGTTTGCGCATTTACTACTCCTAACTTAAAGCCAATAGGCCTGGTAGTTCTTTTCCTTCAAGATACTCAAGTGATGCACCACCACCAGTCGAGATATATCCAAAGTCTTGATCTGCAAAGCCTAGTTTACGAACCGCAGCAGCTGAATCTCCCCCGCCGACTACCGCCATTCCATCTACTTCTGTGAGTGCTTGGGCAATCACCCTTGTGCCATTTGCAAAATTTGGAAATTCAAATACGCCCATTGGCCCATTCCAAAAAACAGTTTTACATTTCTTTATCTCGAGTGCAAATAAATTTGCACTACTTGGACCGATATCTAATCCCATCATATCTTTAGGAATTTGGTCTGCTCTCACAATCTTTGGAGTAGAGTCGGCAGTAAATTCAGCTGCAACAACAATATCCTCAGGTAAGACTAACTTAACTCCAATCTGATCTGCTCTTGTAATTAACTCTTTAACAGTTTCGATTAGATCTACTTCGACTAGAGATTTTCCGATACTAAATCCCTTTGCTGCGAGGAAAGTAAAAACCATTCCGCCGCCAATTGCTATTACATCAACTTTCTCAAGTAGATTTGAGATTACTCCTATTTTGTCTGAAACCTTGGCTCCCCCTAGTACAACCCCATAGGGACGAGATGGGTTCTTCGTCAATTTTTCAAGAACCTCTACCTCATTAGCAATTAGATCACCTGCGGCATGAGGCATGAGATTTGCTAATTCAAATACAGATGCATGCTTGCGATGTACTGCACCAAATCCATCTCCAACATAGTAATCAGCGTAGGTTGAAAGCTCCTTTGCTAATTTCAATCGCTCGCTGTCATCTTTACTAGTCTCAGACATCTCAAACCTTATATTTTCTAGTAATAAAATTTGTTTAGATTTAAGACTCTTCGCTAGTTCGCTAGCACCCAATGCCGATTCGGAAAAAATAACAGATGTTCCTATCAATTTTTCTAATTTTTCTGCAACCGGGCGCAAGGACATCTCTGGTTTCCGCTCACCCTTTGGTCTGCCTAAATGAGCGACAATAACGATTGAACAATTAGCCGCAACTAGTTTCCTAATAGTTGATATGGACGCAACGATTCTGCCATCGTCAGTTATAACGCCGTCTTTTATTGGTACATTCAAATCACATCTTAAAATCACTCGATGTGATTGAAGGTTTAATTCGGAAAGTTTCTTTAGACCCATCTAACTAAATTTTTTTACCAATATATTTAATTAAATCAACCAAACGATTTGAATATCCCCACTCATTGTCATACCAGCCCACAACTTTGGCTGTGGTGCCAATGACCTTGGTCAGACCAGCATCTAAAATACAAGAGCTTGGGTCTGTCACTATGTCAGCTGATACGATAGGATCTTCCGTATAAGTCAAATATCCTTTTAAGGATCCCTCGCTAGCTTTCTTAAGCGCAGAATTTATCTCACTAACGCTAACCTCTTTTGCAAGCTCAACTGTTAGATCGGTCGCAGAACCAGTTGGGACTGGAACCCTCAGGGCATAGCCATCAAGTTTTCCTTTTAACTCTGGCAAAACCAACGAGATTGCTTTAGCAGCGCCTGTTGAAGTTGGAATTATTGAAAGTGCGGCAGCTCTAGATCTTCGCAAATCTTTATGTGGAAAATCCAAGATAACTTGATCATTTGTATAAGCGTGAATTGTTGTCATTAAACCTCGAACAATTCCGAATTCATCATTTAATACCTTCGCCATTGGTGCTAGGCAGTTTGTTGTACAAGAGGCATTGGAAATTATATTGTGCTTAGATGGATCATACTTATCATGATTTACACCCATAACAATTGTTATATCTTCGTCAGTAGCTGGAGCAGAAATGATCACTTTCTTAGCTCCAGCAGCTAAATGCTTCCTGGCATCTGCAGCCTTTGTAAAAATTCCAGTGGACTCAATCACAACATCAACTCCCAATTTACCCCAAGGTATGTTCGCAGGATCTCTTTCCGCACTTACGGCAATAGTTTTGCCACCAACGGTGATACTAGATTCAGTGTGGGTTACACTCTGTGAGAGTCTGCCAAGAATTGAGTCGTACTTTAAAAGATGAGCCAGGGTTGCATTATCGGTTAGGTCATTTATGCCAACAATTTCAAAATCTGCTCCAGACTCCAGTGAAGCCCTAAGAAAGTTTCTACCGATTCTGCCAAAGCCATTTACGCCAACTTTTAACATGAGTTCCTTAATCTAAAATAAAAAATTATCGCCACAACTCTGTGAGAAGATAATCTTATCAGGAAAAAAATACTCTAATTCAACAGATCTGGACTGATGCTTGCCTCAGTATCTGGCACTCCTAATTCCCTAGCTCGTTTATCGGCCATCGCAAGTAAGCGACGGATCCGTCCTGCAATTGCATCTTTCGTCATTGGAGGTGAGGCTAAGGAACCAAGCTCTTCAAGACTGGCCTGGCCATGCAAAACTCTTAACTCGCCTGCTTCTTTTAAGTGACTTGGTATTTCTGGTCCAAGTATTTCCATTGCTCGCTGAACTCTGGCAGATGCTGCAACGGCAGCTCTGGCTGATCTACGTAAATTTGCATCATCAAAATTTGCTAATCGATTTGCAGTAGCTCGTACCTCACGTCGCATTCTGCGTTCTTCCCAAGCAAGTACCGTTTCATGAGCACCAAGTCTTGTTAGTAGTGCGCCAATCGCGTCACCATCTCGTATAACTACACGATCCACGCCACGAACTTCACGCGCTTTAGCGGTAATTCCAAGTCGCCTTGCAGCACCTACCAACGCAAGAGCAGCTTCAGGTCCTGGACAAGTAATTTCCAATGCAGAGGAGCGACCCGGCTCAGTTAGTGAGCCATGAGCTAAAAAGGCTCCTCGCCATGCTGACTCCGAATCACAGATTGCGGCCGAAACTACTTGTGGGGGTAGACCCCTAATCGGCCTATTGTTTGCATCAACTAAGCCAGTTTGTCTCGCCAATGCATCTGCATCAGCAATCACTCTTACAATATATCGACTGCCTTTTCTAATTCCACTGGAAGAAACAACAGATAACTCACTTTCATGACCAAAAATTTCAGATATATCTTTGCGTAGCCTTCGGGCAGTCTGAGCCGCATCTAGTTCAACCTCAACAATTATCTTTCCAGCTGCTACATGAAGTCCACCAGCAAATCTAAGTAGAGCCGATACCTCGGCTTTTCTACAGCATGGCCTAGTTACGGAGAGTCTGCCTAGCTCATCTTTTACTGCCTCTGTCATTGCCATTTAATCTCCCCCGTTATTTATGTGAATATCTAAGCAGGTATTACCCTAAAATGTGGCTAAAAGCGGAAATTAATTTCTCCTTATCATGACGGTAGTTCTGCTCACTATTTTTCAAATCTAATGCTATGACTTGGCCACCGCACTTTTTTACAAGGTCATAAAACCTTGAGTCAGCATTATTTTGAGAGTTATCAATTAGCGCATAGTCAAATCTAAAACTTGGTGCATGTTTCAAAACTAGGAGTAGATGCTCCTCTAAAGGCTTGTCATAATACTCATCAGCCACCTGTTTATCAGGTAAATTGAAAATGATGATTTTTTTAGCCTTACTTTGCTCAAGCATTCTTGCTTGTTGTTGATGTAGAAAATGTGGCATAACACTAGATAGCCATGATCCTGGACCTATGCATATCCAGTCAGCATTTTTTATCGCATCATTAGCTTCATTAGCAACTTTGGGATTACCTGGAATCAATCTCAAATCTTCGACTTTTCCCTTAAATTCGGCCACCTCTATCTGGCCTCTAACCACTTTTCGTCCACCCCTTGTAGCAAAAGTAGCCTCAATATCTAGAGGTTCTAAGGCCATAGGAAGTACTCGACCAACAACTTTAAGTAGCTGCCCTACTTTTTCTAAGCCCTGCACTGTCTCTAATCCGCGATCCCATAGCGCAGTAAGTAGTAAGTTGCCTAGTGCATGATTATTTAATGGACCTTGACTGGTAAATCGATATTGCAAGATATCAGCCCAACTCCTGCCCCACTCATCATCTGCACACAAAGCCGCTAAGGCCATTCTTAAATCACCGGGTGGCAACGAGTTGAACTCATCCCGTAAGCGCCCTGATGAGCCACCATTGTCGGCAACCGTAACGATCGCAGTTACATCAGGGGTTAAATTACGCATAGCACCTAAAGTTGCAGCCAGACCATGACCACCACCCAAGCACACCACTTTCAAATTCTTCACTAGATCTCTCTACCCAAATCTCTATGTGTGGCTTGAGAATTAATCTTGAATTTATTTAACCTACTTCCATTTTTTAATCGATTCAATAACTCTTCTGTGATAGCGACAGACCGGTGTTTACCGCCAGTGCATCCAATCGCAAGTGTAAGAAATTTACGGCCTTCATTGATAAACCCAAGCGCCATGGTCTCAAACAGAAGCTCATATCTACTCAAGAATTCTTGAACATTTTCACTACTGAGCACAGCTTTTCTGACTTCCTGATCCAGCCCATTTAGAGGTCTTAGTTCTGGGACCCAATGTGGATTTGAGATAAACCGGCAGTCCATGACCAAATCAGCATCTGCTGGTAACCCATACTTATAACCAAAGGAAACAATATTCACACTTAAATCAGCATCGCTGACATCTTGGAAGTGATCTGAGATTTTTCGCTCTAGTTGGTGAATATTCAAAGAAGATGAATCAATTATCAAGTCTGCTGACTCCTTGATCCCACGTAGGCGCTCACGCTCCTTTGATATTCCATCTAGCACGCGCCCTGACCCTTGCAGCGGATGGGGGCGTCTAGTGGATTCAAATCTTCTTACCAGTGCATCGTCGGCGGCATCAATGAAAAGCGTTTGACCTAGAACGCCGGATTTAGTTAGATCAGAGACAGTTTTTGAATAACTATCAAAGAATTCTCCTCCTCTAACATCAACAATAATTGCAATCTTAGTAATTGTAGATTTAAGAAGATTTACAAGATTCTCGATCATGGCTGGAGGTAAATTGTCCACAACGTACCAGCCTAGATCCTCTAAAGCGTGAGCGACCGTGGTTCTACCTGCCCCACTCATTCCGCTGACGATTAATACTCTGGAATCTTTACTCATGACCTTATTTTGCTCCATCTGTCAAGCATCTAAAATTTCCCCCGTAGTTGTGTCAATATTTTGCTGCCGAATTAACTTTTCAAAAATTACTTTTGCTAACTTAGGTCCTATCCCCGGTACGGCAGATATCTGATCAAATGATGCTGATTTCAAAGCTGTAACACTTCCAAACACCGCCAACAGCGCTTTTCTCCTAGTTTCACCGAGTCCATCGATTTCATCAAGTAAGGACTCAACCATTAACTTCGATCTTTTGGATCGATGAAAATTGATAGCAAATCTATGCGCTTCATCTCGAATTCTTTGAAGTAGGTAAAGTGCCTCACTATGTCGAGGAAATATTATTGGTTCACTACTGTTCGGCAACCAAACTTCCTCCAGCCTCTTTGCGAGTCCGCATAAGGCAATTTCACTGATTCCTAATTCACTTAATGCTTTAGCAGCAGCATTTACTTGAGGCTTTCCACCATCAACAATTACAAGTTGTGGAGGATATGCGAATCTTGGTTTATTACTTCCTTGAATATTTGCCTCTACCACATCAATAGCCTTTTCCTCCAAGTAGCGCTTAAATCTTCGCGTAATGACATGTGCAATGGCTCTTGTATCATCAAACTCTTCTTCATCATTGATCGAGAATCGTCGATAGTCACTCTTTTTGGCTTTTCCGTCTTCAAAAACAACCATTGAAGCAACCATGCTTGTACCCTGAATATTGGAGATATCAAAGCACTCAATTCGAAGTGGCAGCTCTGCTAATTCAAGCTCTTCAGCTATATCACTAAGTGCGCGGCCACTTACCGCAGAGTCATTGGCCCGTTTACTTAAATACTGAATCAGTGCTTGATGGGCATTTCGTTTTGCAATCTCAACGATCTCTAGCTTTTCACCTTTTAGCGGCTGAACTAATGAGACAGTGGTTCCATTTTTGTTTGACAGCCAACTCTCAAGTGTCTTTGAATCGGAGGGTAGTTGATCAACAATTATCTCCTTTGGGGCTGGCACTTCAGAATAAACCTTTCCAATCATTGCAGAAATTATCTCTTCTCCCTCAAGTAAGTTCGACCTATCGATAATCCAAGATCTAGAACCTGTAATACGCCCGTGGGAGATATTGAATTGAGACAGGGATGCATGTGTTATGTCCTCATGAATTCCTAAGACATCTGCAGTAATATTTTCATTTAGAAAGCGGTTTGTAGATTCAAATGCCTTTTTAATAGCCTCCAATTGATCGCGTAGTTTTGCGGCCTTTTCAAATTGCTCAAGCTTGGCTGCCTCATTCATTTCATTCTCGACTGCTGTGGTTATATCTTCAGGTGACTTCTTTGCTAAAAAATTAGCCAAATTGTTTGCAAGTATTTTGTGCTCTTCGACACTTATCCAGTTAACACATGGTGCAGAGCACTTTCCAATATCTCCAAGCAAACATTGCCGCCCATTACGTTGTGCAGTGTTGAAGTTGGAGTCTGTACAAGTTCGAACTGGATAGATTTTAGTGATTGTTTCAAAGGTGCTACGAAGTGCCCAAGCATGAGAATAGGGACCAAAATAAGTCGTACCCTTAACTTTCTTTGATCTTGAAATAAAAATCCTTGGATATTCTGTTTCAAGATTAATAGCTAAGTATGGATAGGACTTGTCGTCTTTGAACTGAACATTAAAATCTGGATTAAATTGCTTAATCCAAGTGAATTCAAGTTGTAATGCCTCCAATTCAGTTTTTACTATTGTCCAATCGACCCTACATGCTGTTTTAACCATTCGCCGAGTCTTTATTTGTAGATTGCTGCCAAAGTATGAGTTGATTCTATTCTTGAGATTCTTCGCTTTACCAACGTAAATTACCTTGTCATTGGCGTCAAAAAATCGATACACACCAGGGTCAGTTGGAAGATTGCTAGGTCTATAACTTTGTGGGTCTGCCATAGATCACTTCTTTAAAACTTCGAGCAAAAATTTACCCGTATAGCTCTTGTTTACCTTAGCAATTTCCTCTGGTCTTCCTTCAGCAACTACCAATCCACCTCCGGATCCTCCCTCAGGACCTAAATCAATTACCCAGTCGGCAGACTTAATCACATCGAGATTATGCTCGATTACAACAACAGTATTTCCAGTATCTACTAATCGATTCAATACAAGCAATAGCTTTCGTACATCTTCAAAATGTAGTCCCGTGGTTGGCTCATCCAGCACATAAATAGTTCGGCCAGTTGATCTTCGCTGCAACTCGGTAGCCAGTTTTACCCTCTGTGCTTCACCTCCAGATAATGTAGGGGCAGATTGGCCTAGGCGAACGTAACCTAAACCGACATCGCATAGAGTTTTTAAAAATCTTGAAATTGCAGGAACTGACTCAAAGAATTTACTTGCTTCTTCGATAGGTAAATCAAGTACTTGGGCAATAGTCTTACCTTTATAGTGAACTTCAAGGGTTTCTCGGTTATATCTGGCCCCGTGGCATACCTCGCAAGGAACATAGACATCGGGCAGAAAATTCATTTCTATAGTAATAGTTCCATCGCCAGCACAATTTTCACACCGCCCACCCTTTACATTGAAGGAGAATCTCCCCTGTTGGTAGCCACGTACTTTCGCCTCGGTAGTTTCTGCAAAAAGTGCCCGAATCTTGTCAAAAACTCCGGTGTAAGTTGCCGGGTTTGAACGTGGCGTGCGTCCAATCGGTGATTGATCAACGTGAACAACCTTATCTAGTTGGTCCACTCCAGAAATTGTTCGATGCCGTCCTGGAACTAATCGAGCACCATTTAATTTGTTGGCTAAAACTGAATACAGTATGTCATTTACTAAAGTTGACTTACCCGATCCGCTCACACCAGTTACTGCCACAAAAACTGCTAAAGGAAATGTAACATCTATGTCTTGTAAATTATTTTCCTTGGCTGACTTTATGGTTAAAACTTTTTTTGAATCAATATTACGTCGAACCTTTGGTATTTTGATTACAGAGCTTCCAGAAAGATAGGACCCTGTTATGGAGGACTTATTGGATATGAGGTCCTGATAACTACCAGAGGAAACAACCTGCCCACCATGTTCACCAGCACCCGGGCCAATATCGACAATCCAGTCTGCAGTTCTAATGGTTTCTTCATCATGCTCTACAACAATAAGAGTATTTCCTAAATCACGTAGCCTAGTTAAGGTCTCAATAAGCTTTCGATTATCTCTTTGGTGAAGGCCAATACTTGGCTCATCAAGTACATAAAGAACCCCAGTTAGTCCAGAGCCAATCTGTGTAGCCAATCTAATTCTTTGTGCTTCACCGCCTGAAAGCGTTGCCGCCGGTCGAGCCAAAGATAGGTAATCCAATCCAACATCTAAGAGAAAACCTAGACGAGCATGGACTTCTTTTAGTACTCGCTCTGCAATTTTTTTCTCTCTGGCTGAAAGTGAGATCTGTTTCAAAAATAAAGCACACTCAGCTATTGAAAGTTCGCAAATCTCAGCAATATTCTTGCCACCGACCGTTACGGCAAGTACTTCCGGCTTTAATCTACTTCCATTACAAACATGACATGGAGTTTCTCTCATATACGCTTCGTATTTATCTCGGCTGTAGTCGCTATCGGTCTCACTATGCCGCCTATGAATAAAAGGCACCACGCCCTCAAATCCAGTCGTATAGTTACGGACTCTTCCATATCTATTCTTATACTTAACATGGACCTCATAGTCCCAGCCGTGCAAGATTGCATCCTTTGACTTTTCAGATAATTTTCTCCATGGTGTATCTAAAGAAAATTTAATATCAGAGGCTAATCCCTCTAATAAGCGTAAAAAATACTCAGATGATTGTCCACCCGACCATGGTGCAATTGCACCCTCATAGATAGAAATTGAATCATCGGGAACAATCAGATCTTCGTCAACTTCAAGCTTTGTGCCAATTCCCGTGCACTCTTGGCAAGCACCAAATGGCGAGTTAAATGAAAATGATCTTGGTTCTAACTCTTCAAATGATAGTTCACAGTCATGACAAGCCATATGTTCGCTAAATACTTTTTCTTTATCCCGAGATCCAATCTCTTTGTCAACAAAATCCAAAACAACCAGTCCACTCGCTAATCTCAGTGCCGTTTCGATTGAGTCGGTTAATCTTGATTTGCTCTCACTTTTTACACTAAGCCGATCGACGACTACCTCAATTGTGTGCTTTTCTTGCTTCTTAAGTTTTGGTATTTCAGAAATTTGGTGAACAGTTCTATCGACCCTTGCTCTGGAGTAACCTTGGGTTATAAACTCTTTAAATAGATCTTGGAACTCACCTTTTCTGGCTCTGACAACTGGGGCAAGGACTTGAAACTTAGATCCTTCAGGCATTTGTAAAATTTGATCTACAATATTTTGCGGAGTTTGCTTAGCGATTTCTCTTTTACATTTTGGGCAGTGAGGTTTTCCTGCACGGGCAAACAAAAGTCTTAAGTAGTCATAAACCTCAGTAATCGTGCCAACAGTTGATCTTGGATTACGGTTAGTGGATTTTTGATCAATTGAAACTGCAGGCGATAAACCTTCGATAAAATCAACATCAGGCTTATCCATCTGACCCAAGAACTGGCGAGCATAGGCAGAGAGTGATTCAACATATCTGCGCTGACCCTCAGCAAAAATAGTGTCAAAAGCCAATGAAGATTTTCCGGAACCAGAAAGTCCAGTAAATACGATAAGAGAATTACGAGGCATATCTAACGAAATATTCTTCAGATTGTGTTCGCGCGCACCTCGAATAATTAATCTATCATTCATTAACTACCCGCCTCTTCCATTCCTTTTAGTTCACGCTTAAGTTCTCTAATTTCATCTCGAATTCTGGCAGCTAATTCAAAATTTAGTTCAGAAGCAGCAGTTTTCATCTGCTCGGTAAGCGATTTAATAAGTGCAATTAATTCACGCTTAGGAAGTGAAGCAATTGAACTTGGAGTAATTCCACTACTGATACTACTTTGCCTTGAGGATAAGGCTATGTCTTCGGTGTCATCAACTTCTTTTACGATTAAGTCGGTGATATCAGCAATCTTCTTCCGAAGCGGAGTTGGATCAATTCCGTATTCTTGATTATATGCCAGCTGTTTTATACGTCGCCTGTTAGTTTCATCAATTGCAAACTGCATGGATTTAGTCATATTGTCTGCATACATATGAACTTCACCGGACACGTTTCTGGCAGCTCTACCGATAGTTTGAATCAATGATGTTGAAGATCTTAAAAAACCTTCCTTATCGGCATCTAATATTGCAACTAGAGATACCTCAGGAAGATCCAGTCCCTCTCGAAGAAGGTTTATGCCTATTAATACGTCATACTCTCCAGTGCGTAGCTCCGTTAATAGCTCCACTCTTCTTAAAGTATCCACCTCCGAGTGCAAGTAGCGAACTTTCAATCCTAAACCTAACATGTAATCTGTAAGCTCTTCTGACATTTTCTTAGTCAATGTAGTGACTAAAACTCGCTCATTTTTCTCAGATCGCATGGTGATCTCATGGACAAGGTCATCAATCTGACCCTTAATTGGCTTTATAACTATTTTGGGATCAACTAAGCCAGTTGGTCGTATTACTTGTTCGACAAAAGTATTACCAGTTTTATCCAGCTCATATTTTCCAGGTGTAGCAGAGAGATAGATTTTTTGTCCACATCTATCCAAGAACTCCGCGAATTTTAATGGTCGATTATCCATTGCGCTGGGCAATCTAAAACCGTGCTCAACAAGAGTTCGCTTTCTTGCCGCATCACCTTCATGCATTGCCCCTATTTGTGGAACTGTCACATGGGATTCATCAATTACCACTAAAAAATCTTCAGGAAAATAATCCAATAGACAGTTTGGAGCGCTGCCAGGTTCTCTTCCATCTAAATGTCGTGAATAGTTTTCAATTCCGGAGCAGAATCCAAGTTGTCTCATCATTTCAATATCAAAAGTAGTCCTCATCCTAATGCGTTGTGCTTCCAAAAGCTTGCCTATTTTTTCAAACTCGGCAACTCTCAATTCCATTTCTTTTTCGATATTCTCAATTGCGCGCTCCATAGTTTCCGGGCCAACGGCATAATGAGTTGCAGGGAATACATACATTTCACTCTCTTCACGAACTATTTCACCAGTTAGTGGATGCAACGTCATTATTCTTTCTATTTCATCACCAAACATTTCAATTCTAAGCGCAAGCTCTTCATACATCGGAATGATTTCAATGGTATCCCCTCTTACTCGAAATGTTCCTCGTTCGAAAGCAACATCATTTCGCTTATACTGAATGTCAACAAATTTCCTTAGCAGTGAGTTTCTCTCTATAGATTCTCCAACACGAAGTCGAATCATGCGATCTACATATTCCTGTGGTGTACCTAATCCATAAATACATGAGACGGTAGCAACGACAATCACATCTCTTCGAGTTAGTAAAGAATTTGTTGCCGAATGTCTTAATCGTTCGACCTCGTCATTAATAGAGGAATCTTTTTCAATAAAAGTATCAGTCTGTGGAACGTAGGCCTCAGGCTGGTAGTAATCGTAGTAAGAAACAAAATACTCAACAGCATTATTTGGCATAAGTTCTTTGAATTCATTTGCTAATTGGGCTGCTAATGTTTTATTAGGAGCTATAACAAGTGTTGGTCTTTGAACCTGCTCAATTAACCAGGCCGTAGTTGCTGATTTTCCCGTGCCGGTTGCTCCGAGCAAAACTATATCTTGCTCATTTTTTTCCAATCTAAGCACAAGCTCTCTAATAGCGGACGGCTGATCACCTGCAGGTACATACTCGCTTATGACCTCAAAGGGATTTACCTTACGGGTTAAGTCTGTAATTGGTCTCATTTATTCAACCTATTTAAATTCTTTAACTCAAGCCAGATAATTTCAACCTGCTTACGAAGATGTGCTTCATCCAGGTTATTTCGGATAATGCTATTTGAAATGCTCTCACGCTCAATGTCACTGGCTTGGGCTTCTAATCGACTCTTGATCTCCGACAAACCTAGTCCACGATTTTTGAGCCGCTCGATCCTCATTTCTTCTGGTGTTGAGATAGTGATTATGTAGTCGAACTTATATGCCCCTTTTGACTCAAATAAGAGTGGGATTTGGTTAATCACTATTGATTCTTTGGGTAAGTTTGAAGTTAATTCGGCAAAACGCTGTCTAATAAGCGGGTGAGTGATACTCTCTAGTTCGGAGCGTTTTTGAGAATTATTAAAAATCAAGCTTGCTAACAATGAGCGGTTTAGCTCGCCATTCTTAAGAATTGAATCTCCGAATTTGGCCACCACTAAATCAAAGCCCTGTGATCCTCTTTCTAAAACCTCTCTAGCCAACTGATCAGAGTCAATCACAACTGCACCCAGCTCAGAGAAAATATCTCCAACGGTAGATTTACCTGAACCGATCCCACCAGTTAGAGCAACAATCAACATAAGTTAACCCTACACAATATAAAAATAGCCCCAGTTCCCTGAGGCTATTTCTAAGTTTAAATTACTCAGCAGCAGGTGCGGCTGCGTCGGCAGCTTTAGCCTCAGCTTTTTGTTTCTTATGGGCCATAAATCTGGCCTGAGCCTCGGCGTATTGGCGTTCCCATTCCTCGCGTTGACTCTCATATCCTGGCTTCCACTCTTGAGTATCGGCATCAAAGCCTTCTGGATAAATGAAATTTCCTGCTGCGTCATAGCGAGCTGGCATTCCATATTGTGCTGGATCAAATGCCTCTACTTCAACCTCTTGACCCTCATTCGCCTGTTTTAGAGATAGGGAAATTCGTCTACGTTCAAGATCTATATCAATAATTTTTACAAATAGCTTATCGCCAACCTGTACCACTTGTTCAGGAATCTCAACATGGCGCTCGGCTAATTCAGAGATGTGAACTAAGCCTTCAATACCTTCAAATACTTTAATGAATGCACCGAATGGCACTAATTTTGTTACTTCACCATTTACGACTTGGTTAATACTGTTTGTACGGGCAAAGGCCTGCCATGGATCCTCTTGCGTTGCTTTTAGTGAGAGTGAAACTCGCTCTCTCTCAAAATCAACCTCAAGAACCTCTACCGTTACCTCATCACCAACTTCCACAACCTCTGATGGATGATCAATATGTTTCCATGACAATTCCGATACGTGCACCAAGCCATCAACTCCGCCTAAATCAACAAAAGCGCCAAAGTTCACAATTGATGAAATTAGGCCGGTTCGAACCTGTCCTTTTTGAAGTTGGTTTAAGAAAGTTGTTCTTGATGCAGATTGAGATTGTTCTAAAAAGGCCCTGCGAGAAAGAACCACATTGTTGCGATTCTTATCTAGTTCAATAATTCTGCATTCAACTTGTTGACCTATATATGGAGTTAAATCTCGAACTCTTCGCATTTCAACTAGTGATGCAGGTAAGAAGCCTCGAAGACCAATATCTACTATTAAGCCACCTTTTACAACTTCAATAACTGTCCCAGTTACAACTTCATCTCGTTCTTTCTTACCTTCAACATCTCCCCAGGCTTGCTCATATTGAGCGCGCTTCTTTGAAAGTATAAGGCGTCCTTCTTTATCCTCTTTTTGTAAAACTAAGGCTTCAATCCGATCGCCAACTTTTACTAATTCGCTTGGAGCAACATCATGTCTTATTGACAATTCTCGAGAAGGAATTACACCCTCAGTTTTATACCCAATGTCTAGAAGAACTTCTTCACGATCTATTTGGACAACAATTCCAGATACCAAATCTCCGTCGTTAAAATTTTTGATTGTGCCTTCAATAGCGGCTAAAAAATCTTCTGCACTGCCAACATCGTTTACTGCAATTTGAGAGGGGGTCATTAGGTAGATGTACTCCAGGGTAAAGCAACTAGTAGGGACAGGGATGGGCAAGGTTACTTTCTAAGTGTGTCTGGGGTCAAACTGCTCGAATTCACATCCAGTTTTTTACTTATGAGCCTGATTTCTCACCCTATTGCGAGATTTTCTACTTTCCTATAGATGTAAGTTCACGCTAATGGGCTGCTAAGTCCCAGCTTTTACCTATCCCAATATTTACATCTAATGGAACATTTAATTCATAAGCTTTCGACATCTTATCTTTAACTATTTTAGTCAGTTCCTTTTCTTCCCCATCTGCGACCTCAAAAATTAACTCGTCATGTACTTGCAAAAGCAATCTAGACTCAAGACTTTCATTCAAGATTGCCGCTTCGACGCTCAGCATGGCTATTTTAATAATGTCTGCTGCTGATCCCTGTATGGGCGCATTGAGCGCTGCTCTTTCAGCAATTTCGCGGCGCTGTCGATTCTCACTATTTAGGTCTGGCAAGTATCGACGCCGACCAAGGATTGTTTGTGTATAGCCTTTAGTTTTTGCCTCGACTACAACGCCTTTTAAATAATCTTGAATATCGCCAAATCTTTCAAAATACTTACTCATCAATCTTGAAGCCTCTGTTGGATCTATATCTAGTTGCTGTGACAGTCCAAATGAAGATAGTCCGTAAGCCAATCCATATGACATAGCTTTAACAGTTCTGCGCATTTCTGCATCTACCTCATCTGGCTTTACATTGAAAACTTGGGAAGCAACTGTCGAGTGTAAATCCTCCCCAGTCTCGAATGCGGCTATCAAGCTTTTGTCATTAGATAGATGAGCCATAATTCTCATCTCAATTTGACTATAGTCAGCTGTCAATAAATTTGTATATGGCGCTTGAGCCACAAAGCAATCTCTAATTTTTCTACCCTCGTCCGTCCTAATCGGAATATTTTGTAGGTTTGGCTCAGTGGAGGAAAGTCGACCCGTGGCCGCAACTGTTTGCTGAAAATTTGTATGAATTCTTCCATCGCTTTGAGTGGCTAATAGCAAGCCTTCAACTGTTGATAGCAACTTGCTGGTTTCACGAATGCGCAATAAGTGCTTAAGAATGGGATGCTTAGTCTTATTAAAAAGCCACGCCATACTTTCGGCATCGGTTGTAAAACCGGTTTTGATTTTTTTTGTCTTTGGCAGCTCTAATTCATCAAATAAGACAGATTGAAGTTGCTTTGGAGAGTTTACATTGAATTCGTGGCCAGCTGACTTATGGGCCAATGAGGTTTGCTCTTGAGTTATTTGACTGAAATTGGAAGCCAGATCTTTAAGTTTTGCTCTATCAACTGCAATTCCGGTTGTTTCAATTTTTGATAATAGAAGTAATGTCGGTTGCTCAATTTTTAGGTAGAGATCACTCATACCCTGAGCTGAAATCTGCGATTGTAAATCATTCTTTATTTTGAAAATCCAAGCTGCACTCTTAGGGTTAAAAGTAGCGAATAAGTTTTCACTCTCATCCGATACCCCAAGAAATTTTTGCGCTAAATCAGATAAATCCAAATTTCTACTGCCCGGATTAACAAGGTAGGCAAACAACTCTATATCAGCGGCAAGTCCGGTTAGATCTGTTATCTTCAATATTTCCTTCGCCCGATGAAGATATTTTGGTAATGCAGAATCGACAACCCATTCTCCAAAAGTTCCGCTTAAGACATGAAGTACTTCAGATTCACTTAAAGCAACTGCATAGCTGATTACTTTCTTATCTACAATTTCTACTGAAAGCGCAATAGGTAATCTGCGATTATTTAGAATTTTACTCAGTTCTGAATAATCAACAACCCTGACCTTTATATCTATCTCACTTGCAGTGCTAGCACCTATTTGAGGTAAGGATTTTAATCGCTCCCTAAGGGCCCTAATTTCTAAGAATTCAAATATCTTTGTAATATCTGTAGGATCAATTCCAATCCACTTCAACACATCTAAAGATAAGGGAAGCTCTAAGTTTGTCTGTAACTGTGTTAGTTCTCGGTTTAACTTAACTTGATTAATATTTGCCCGCAGTGCATCACCGACTTTTCCACTGATATTCTCGGCATTCTTGATTAAATCCTGAAGTGAACCAAAATCAGCAATCCACTTGGTTGCAGTTTTTTCTCCGACCCCAGGCAACGATGGCAAGTTATCGCTTGGATCCCCCCGAAGAGCTGCAAAGTCTGGGTACTGCTTTGGAGTCAGCCCATACTTTTCTATTACTGCTTCAGGAGTCATGCGGGCCATTTCAGTTACACCTTTTTTAGGATACAAGACTGTTGTTTTTTCACTAACCAACTGAAATGTATCTCGATCGCCAGAACAAATTAATACCTCGAAACCTTTTTGCTCTGCATTTTTGGTTAGAGTTGCGATGACATCATCGGCTTCAAACCCTGGCAATTCAAAGCGATTAATTTTGAACGCATCTACTACCTGATAAATATGAGAAATCTGAGATTTAAATTCATCAGGCGTTGCAACTCGGTTCGACTTATACTCAGAGAATTTTTCTGTTCTAAAAGTTTGTCGCGAGACATCGAATGCCACTGCAATATGAGTAGGCTTCTCCTGGTTGATGAGGTTGATAATCATTGCTGCAAATCCATATATTGCATTGGTTGGTTGACCTGCAGATGTCTTAAAATTATCAACTGGTAGGGCGTAAAAGGCCCGATAAGCCATGGAGTGTCCATCTATTAGTAACAATCTCTCACTGCTCTTGGCCATATTGAGATTCTAATTGGCAATACAGGTTAAACTAATCAACATGACGGATTTTTTAAAAGTAATTCGAGAGCGTGGTATCGGTGCGCTTGATAAGAAAATGGGAATCGAGATTATTGAGGCATCTCCTGAACGGCTTGTGGCCACCATGCCTGTTGAAGGCAATACTCAACCAATAGGACTTTTACATGGCGGAGCAAATGTTGTGCTAGCCGAGAGCTTAGGATCGATTGGTACCCAGCTACATGCAGGACCCTCTAGAAGAATTGTTGGAATTGAGATAAGTGCAAGCCACCACAAGAGCGCAACAGAGGGTTATGTAACAGCGGTTGCAACTGCAGTAACGCTTGGAAAAACTCTCTGCACTTACAACGTAGAGATTACAAACGAAAAAGGCGAGAAAACCTGCACTGCAAGAATTACATGCTTAATTCTTGCTGAACGCTAGTTAATCTAGCTCGTGCGCCCCTGTTCCAAGATAAGCTGACTTAACATGCGGATCATTTAGTAAGTCTTTGCCCTTGGCTTCCTTGGTAATATTTCCAACTTCTAACACATATGCTCGGTCTGAGCGCTGTAGCGCTTGCTGAGCATTTTGCTCTACTAGAAGAATTGTCACTCCAATTTTGTTAATCTGGGTAATGATTCGGAAAATATTGGCAATCATCTGTGGGGCAAGTCCCATTGAAGGCTCATCAAGAAGGAGCACTTTTGGCTTGGCCATGAGTGCTCGCCCAATCGCAAGCATCTGTTGCTCGCCGCCTGAGAGAGTTCCTCCTGCTTGAGTGGCACGCTCTTTTAACCGTGGAAATAACTCATAAACTGTTGCA
>Ga0116204_1000806_pt1 | contig 17919 bp, 17 predicted proteins | sample LakKivwa52mmetaG_FD_94481 | JGI IMG/M metagenome (GOLD analysis project Ga0116204, IMG submission 94481) | Anoxic lake water microbial communities from Lake Kivu, Rwanda to study Microbial Dark Matter (Phase II) - Lake Kivu water 52m metaG | ecosystem: Environmental > Aquatic > Freshwater > Lake...
AGAGTGGCTGCTGCGCATGGAAAAGGCAATTATTCCATAACAAGAACAAACGTTCCAAAGGTTTCCAAACGCTGAAAAATTGCCAGGAAAACCTTCGGGACGATAACAAGGAGGTTTCAATGCCCAAAGAACCCGAATACATCCCCAAACGCGCCATGAGCATCCACGCCCACCCCGACGACCAGGAATTTACCGTTGGCGGGACGCTGGCGAAGTGGGCGCAGGCCGGTTGCCAGATTGTCTCCGTCACCATCACCAGCGGCGATGCTGGCAGCAACGACCCATCGAAACATGCTGCTTACAAGCCAGAACTGGCAAAACTCCGCGAGGGCGAGCAAAGCGACGCCAACGCCGCGCTGGGCATCAAAGAGTCGCTTTTCCTGCGCTATCCCGATGGCGAACTGGAACCGACCCTGCCCCTGCGTAAAGAACTGGCGCGCCTGATTCGCCTTTACAAGCCCGACGTGGTGATGACCGGCGACCCGCAAGGTGTCTTTTACGGCAGCGGCTACATCAACCACCCCGACCATCGCGCCGCGGCCCAGTCTGCGTTGTACGCCACCTTCCCGTCAGCAGGGACGCGGCTGATTTTCACCGACCTGCTGGAAGCGGGGTACGAGCCACACAACGTCAAGCGGGTTTACATTCACGGGTCCGAAAAAGCCGATACCTGGGTCGATATTGGGGCCACCATCCACGTGAAAATCGAAGCGCTGAAAAAGCACGTTTCGCAGTTGGGCGATTGGGACCCGGAGGAGATGATTCGCAAGTGGGCGCAGGAGGAGGGCAAGGAACACGGCCTGGAATATGCCGAATCGTTCAAAGTGATGCTGTTGGTCGAAGACGAGGATAAAGGTTGATGGAAAATTTCCTGCTCGCTTTGACTTTCTTGTGCGCGGCTGTCGAGTGGCTGGCGGTTGCCAGGGGCTGGCGCAAGGTGGAATATTTCGCCAAACCGGGCGTGATGGCCTTCCTGTTCGCCTGGTTGTGGCTGGCGGGCGGGTTGGGCGGCCCGCTCATTTGGTTTGGGCTGGCAATTTTACTCTCGATGGCGGGCGACATTTTCCTGCTGCTCAAAAATGAGCATCGCTGGTTCCCGTTTGGGTTGGGAGCGTTCCTGCTGGCCCACATCGCCTACATTGCCGGGTTGAACATGCCTCCTGCGCCGCTCAACACGCTAACGCTGGGGATTGCCCTTTTTGTGGGCATCAGCGTTTTTCCGCTCATCCGCCGCGTTTTGCGCAGCCTGCCCAAACGGGGACTGCGCCGTCTGGTGGAGCCGGTGCGCTACTATGCGGCCACCATCTCGCTGATGTTGTTTTCGGCGCTGGTAACGCTTTTCCGCACCGACTGGTTGAATCTGCCTACCTACCTGGTCAGCCTGGGGGCGGTTTTATTCGTCGCATCTGACATGATTTTGGCCTGGAATAAGTTCGTCAACCCCATCCGGCGCGGCCGGCTGGCGCTGATGGTGACGTACCATCTGGGGCAGATTTTGATGGTGATGGGGGCGGTGGGGCAGTTCACTTCGTAAGATGAGAACGTCCCGAAGGTTTTGAACCTTCGGGACGTTTTTTACGAGTAACGCCATGTGCTGCCTTGGCGGCTGTCTTCCACCGTGACGCCCAATTCCTTGAGCCGGTCACGAATCAAGTCGGAGAGCGGCCAGAGTTTTTGCTTGCGCACTTCGGCGCGGACTTCGAGCAGCAGGTCGATAAATTTGTCGGCGTCGCCGCTGCCGGTTTTTTCGGTCAGGCGCAGGCCCAGCACGCCGGTTAGTTCATGCAGGGTATCCTGGGCAAGCTTGAGTTGGGACTCGGTCGCGCCAGCGTCACGGGCAGTGTTGATGGCGCGCACGAAGTCGAAGATGCTGCCCAGCGCCCCGGCAGAGTTGAAATCGTCATCCATCGCGTTGACGAAGGCGGTTTTAACGGTATCGATGGCAGCGGGCAGGGCGATAACGGCTTCGGCGGTGGAGTCCGCTCCTTTGGCGGAAGCAGGCCGCAGGGCAGATTGGATGCGCTCCAGGCCTTTTTCAGCGGCATCCAATGTTTCGTCGTTGAAAATGAGCGGGGCGCGGTAACTTCCGTTTAAAACGAGCATCCGCATCACGTCGGCGTTGCGCTTCGAGAGAAATTCTTTGATGCTGACGATGTTGCCCAGGCTCTTGGACATTTTCTCGCCGCCAAGCTGCAACATGCCGTTGTGCATCCAGTAGCGGGCAAAGAGTTTGCCGGTGAACGATTCGCTCTGGGCGATTTCGTTTTCGTGGTGCGGGAAAATCAGGTCGTTGCCGCCTCCGTGTATGTCAATTTGTTCGCCCAGTTCGACCAGGTTCATGGCTGAGCATTCGATGTGCCAGCCCGGGCGACCCTGTCCCCAAGGAGAATCCCAGGCAATTTCGCCAGGTTTGGCGGCTTTCCAGAGCGCAAAGTCGAGCGGGTGTTCTTTGGCTTCTTCCACCTCGATGCGCGCCCCGGCCTGCATGTCTTCCAGTTTGCGAGCCGAGAGCCTGCCGTAGTCTTCATCTTTGGTGACGCGGAAGTAGACATCGTTGTTGGCGGCGGGGTAGGCGTAGCCGCGCTCAATCAGCCCTTCGATAAAGCGGATGATGTCGGGCATGGTTTTACTGACCTGGGGGGTAGCGGTGGCGGGCAGGATGTTGAGGTCGAGCAGGTTTTGGCGGTAGTCTTCGATGTATTTGTTGGAGAGTGCGAGCGGCGGGATGCCGAGCTGGTTGGCGCGATTGATGATTTTGTCATCTACATCGGTGAAGTTCATGACGTGACGAACGTTGTAGCCGCGATATTCGAGGTAGCGGCGCACGATGTCGAAGACGAGCGATGACATGGCGTGGCCGACATGCGCATCATTGTAAACGGTGACGCCGCAGACGTACATTTTCACAACGCCCGGTTCGAGCGTTTCGAGTTCTTCTTTTTTGCGGGTGAGGGTGTTGTAAAGGCGAATCATGGTGGCTTTCTCCTGATGAACGAATTATAAACGAGATAAAAAGTAAAAGCGCGGCTCTTTTAGGGAACCGCGCCACTGATTACTGCTCACTGATTACTGAGCCACTACTCTTCCGGTTTGGCGAAAATCATCCGTCCGGCGGCAGTTTGGAGGACTTTGGTAACGTTGACGACCCTGATCTGGCCGATATAGCGATTGCCGTTTTCTACGACCACCATCGTGCCGTCATCCATGTAGCCTACGCCCTGGCTCGATTCCTTGCCTTCCTGGATGATGGCAATTTCCATGGCTTCTCCGGGCAGGACGACCGACTTGACGGCATTTGCCAGTTCGTTGATGTTCAGGATGGTGACTCCCTGCAATTCAGCGACGCGGTTTAAGTTGTAGTCGTTGGTGAGGATGGGACATTTGAGTTGGCGAGCCAGGATAATCAGTTTATCATCCACCTCGCGCACGCCCTCCACGTCGATGTCGCTGATGCGAACACTGACGGCGGATACCTTTTGCAGTTCGGCCAGCACTTCCATGCCCCGGCGCCCGCGCTGGCGGCGCAGGGAATCGGCAGAGTCGGCGATATATTGAAGCTCGTTAAGCACAAAGCGGGGAATCAGCAGCGTGCCGGGCAGGAAGCCGGTCTTGGCAATGTCGGCCACGCGCCCGTCGATGATAACGCTTGTATCGAGCAGGATGGTGCGCGAACCCTGCCCCCAGGCGGCGTTTCCGTTTGACTGCGGTTCGCCGTTGCGATTTAAGACGGAGGTGATGACGTTCATCATATCCGATTGCCGCATGACGAACAAGGCAACGCCAAAATACCCGAACAAGACGACTGCCACAAAGGGCAGGACATTTCCAAAGGGCGCAGGCAGTTGCGAAATTGGGAAAGTGAGCAGGGCGGCGACCAGCAGGCCAGAAACCAGCCCCATTAACCCGGCCAGCAGGTTTTCGGCTGAGATGCGCACCAGCAATCTGCGGATAAGCCGTACCGGAACAACCGTAAAGTAAGGCGTGGCAATCAGCCCAAATAAAGCCCCGACTGTGCCAATGCTGAGGGTATAGGTCAAAAACTCATCCGGCGCATTGCGTGTGGCAAACCAAAACCCCCAATAACTGCCAACCCCTGTAAACAGAATCATGCCGATAATCCGAACAATAAAATCAGAACTCATGAATAACTCCTTGAAAAAATAAAAACAAATGAATGCGACAATATAAAGGTTGCTCCATCATAGCACGTCGGTCGAAAAGCGTCAATTACAGCATTGGACTTTAAAATCGCGCATCAAGGAATAGGGCGACCTCCCAACCCATATCGCGTATAATGGGCATGGAGTACGCAATGATTCATTCTTACAAAATTAACGGAATCCCGCTCAAAACTGGCGACATCATCTGCACCATGAACGGCAAGCCCGACATCCTGCCCGGCGAATTCTGGCGGCTGATTGGGATGCTCGTCCCAGGCGATGTTGACCATGTCGCCATTTACCTCGGGCCAGAAGGACGCTGCGCCGAGGCTGGCGCGCTGGGCGTTGTTACCTTTGAAGTGCATGACGGCCTGTGGGATGCCGAACACACCATGCCAGAGCGCGGAATGTTGGTAGATACCTTTTACGGCGTGGCCTACCCTTTGCAAAATATCGGCCTTAGCCGCGATGAGGAAAACGCTATCCGAGAGGGCGTAGCCGCCTACTGCCTGGCGCAGTTGGGCAAGCCCTACAACCTCAACTTCCTTGACCCCGATACCGACAACGCCTTCTATTGCAGCCAATTGGCCTACAAAGCCTACCTGCCCTTTGGCATTAACCTGAATACCGGTATGTTCATGGAGCAGTTGCCCGGCACGAACCAGATTATCTATCCCCAAGAAATTTGGGATGGCTGCGCCCACAAACAGATGGAAACTCCGCAGACCTCCAGCAATGTGGAATTGGCCGCCAATCCGTCAACCTGATTGGTTTGTCAGCGCTTGACCGGCGAATCAAAAGACCCTGACGCTTTCGCGTCAGGGTCTTTGCTGGTCAGATTATACTAACGAGACGTTGGTCGCCTGCGGGCCTTTGGGGCCTTTTTCGACAGCAAATTCGACTCTCTGTCCTTCTGACAGGTTGCGGAAACCGTCACCCTGGATAGCGGAGAAGTGGACGAAAACATCCTCGCCGCCTTCACGGGCAATGAAACCAAAACCCTTGTCACCATTGAACCACTTTACCGTACCTTGAATTCGTTCAGCCATTGTTGCCTCCTTTGGGCAATAAAAAAATTTAGGCGTTCTGTTTGTTCCATCGGAGGGTAAAACAAAACGGCCCACAGAGTAAACTGTGAGCCGTCGCTGTTTATTCAACCAACGTAAACTTACTGTTATCCTATTGTACTTATAGTACCACACACTTCCATCGCGTGCCGACCCAATTTTCAACCTTCCTGATCTGTCAGGAACTCATTTTTTGTTAATGCTATAATCCCCACGCTATGAACTTCCTCATCACCGGCGCAGCCGGATTCCTCGGCTCGGCCCTCGCCAACCAACTCGCCCGCGAGGGACACCAGGTGCGCGGGCTGGATGACCTGTCCACCGGCGACCCTAAAACCCTCTCGTCTGATATCCACTTCACGCGCGGCGATGTCAACGACCGTCCCAAACTGTGGACACTGCTCCAGGATGTGGACTGCGTCTACCACCTCGCCGCGCGCGTCTCCGTCCCCGAATCCGTCCTTTACCCACGCGAGTACAACGCCGCCAACGTCGGCGGCACGGTCAGCCTGATGGAAGCCATGCGCGATGTCGGCGTGCGGCGCGTCGTCCTGGTCTCCTCTGGCGCAATCTACGGCGACCAGGGCGAACAACCCTTGCGCGAAAGCACGCCGCCCAACCCGCGCTCACCCTACGCCGTTTCCAAACTGGCCGCCGAATACTACCTCAACACCATCGGCGACCTGTGGAACATCGAAACCGTCAGCCTGCGCGTCTTCAACGCCTATGGCCCCGGCCAGCGCCTGCCCGCCTCGCACCCGCCGGTCGTTCCCTACTTCCTGCGCCAGGCCCTGCGCAATGGCTCGCTCGTCGTACATGGCGACGGCTCCCAAACCCGCGATTACGTCTACCTCGACGACGCCATCTCCGGTATGATGGCCGCCTCCACCGCTCCCGGCATCGACGGCCTGGTCATCAACATCGGTTCTGGCAAAGAGACCTCCGTCCGCGACCTGGTCAAAGCCGTGCTGGATGTGACCGGTAGCAAGGCCGAAGCCATCTACAACCCCAAAACATCCGGCGGCGTCTCGCGCATGTGCGCCGACCTGAGCCTGGCCGCCGCCAAACTCGGCTACCGGCCCTCCATCCCGCTCGGCCACGGGCTGCGCCTCACCCTGCAACGCGACCCACGCTTTGGGGGTTAATAACAGCATGGACAAACTCAACATCCTCTCCCTCGGCGCGGGCGCAATCGGCACCTATATCGGCGGCTCGCTGGCCCTGGCCGGTCACAACGTTGTTTTTTTGGAACAACCCCCGGTTGTGGACATCCTTCACACGCAAGGCATGACCCTCGACCTGGGCATCGACCCGCGCAGGAAAGAGCAGACCCGCTTCACCCTGACTCCGCCCACCGTTCAATTTACCGCCTCGCTGGCTGAAGCGTTGTCACAAACCCGCTTCGACGTAATGCTGTTTGCTCTCAAATCCTTCGATACCGAAACCGCTCTCCATTCTCTCACATCCACCGTTTCACCTGCCGACCTGCCCCCCGCCCTCTGCCTGCAAAACGGCGTCGATAACGAACCCGCCATCGCCGCCGCCCTCGGGCCGGAGAAGGTCATCTACGGCACAGTCACCTCCGCCATCGGGCGCAACGGCCCCGGCAATATCACCCTCGAAAAACTGCGCGGAGTTGGCGTGGCCGATGGGCATCCCTTGTCTAAAAGATTGGTCGAAGCGCTCGACAGCGCCTATCTCAACGCCAAACTCTTCCCCGTCGCCGCCGATATGAAATGGTCAAAAATGCTGACCAACCTGCTGGCAAACCCCACCTCGGCCATTTTAGACATGACCGCCGCCGAAGTCTTCGCACACCCCGGCCTGTACCGCCTGGAAATCGAACAACTGCGCGAATGCCTGGCCGTGATGAAAGCCAAGGGCATCCAGGCTGTCGATTTGCCCGGCACGCCCGTCCGCGCGCTGGCATTGGCCACAAAACTGCCCCTCTGGCTTTCGAAACCGCTGCTCAGCAAAGCCGCCGGGGCTGGTCGCGGCGGCAAAATGCCATCCTTCCATATCGACCTGCACGCCGGGCGTAAACAGAGCGAGGTGACTTACCTGCACGGGGCGGTCGTCCGCGCCGGCGAACAAGCGGGCGTCCCCACCCCGGTCAACAAGCTGCTGACCGAGACCCTGCTAGCGCTGACCAAAGGCACAATTCCGCTTACTGAATTTGCCCACCAGCCGGGGAAATTGCTGGCAGGCTGGCATTCCTGATAATTTCCAGGCATCGCGCAAAACAATCAAAACGCCGTCCGGGTTAATCCGGACGGCGTTAAATTACCAGGGCAGCGGGTGATGTGCTTTACATGCTGTGAACTTGTTGTAACAACCCGGCCACAATCTCTTCGGGGTGCATGGGCAGCGATCCGGCCTGGAACATCAGCACGCTGACCAGCGGCATGTCGCTGAACATTTCCATGATGTTCATGCCGATGTCGCTTTCGTTGCCATAGCGCTCAGATTCTTCCCCGCCGCCGAACATTTTGCGGGCTTCGGCTTCCATCATGGCGTACATCGGGCCAAAAACAGCCTGGCCGCGCGGGTCGGCCATCCATTCGCGGATGGTCGACTCTTTGTCGAGCAGGCAGGGCAGCTTGAGGGTCGATTCGAGCGTCACCGTCAGCGTCTGGCGGATATCGGCCGCTGAAGCCGCCACCAGGATGTCAAAGTCGCCATGCTCGGTAATCCATTGCTTGTATTCGGGGTGGTAGTAGGCGAAGGCGCGGAAATCGAGGTGGATGGAAACGGATTTGGTTTCACCCGGCTGGAGCTCCACCTTGGCGAAGCCTTTCAGCTCCTTTTCAGGGCGATGCAAGCCCGACTGGTGATCGTGGACGTAAACCTGGACAATTTCCTTGCCGGCGAGTTTGCCCGTGTTGGTGACATCGACCGTGACTGTCAGACCGTCGACATCTTTGAAGTTTTTCGCCGAAACCCTGGCGTTGCTGTATTCAAATGTGGTGTAGCTCAACCCAAAGCCAAACGGGAACAGGACCGGCATCTGCTTGGCGTCGTAGTAGCGATAACCAATATACAGGCCCTCGCCGTAGCGCACGAGGCCCATGTCGCCCGGCCAGTTGGTGTGGGAGGGCGTGTCAGCCAGCTTGAGCGGATAGGTTTCGGCCAGCTTGCCACAGGGGTTGACCGCCCCAAAGAGCACCTCGGCGATTGCCACGCCACCGGCCTGGCCCATCATCCAGCCTTCGAGCACGGCAGCCACCTCGTCGATCCAGGCGTTCATCGCCACCGGCGCGCCGTTGTTCAACACGACGACCGTCTTGGGCTGAACTTTGGCGACGGCCTTGATCAGCGCCACCTGCTGGTCGGTCAGGTCGAGGTCGCGCCGGTCGTAGCCTTCGGATTCTTTGAAGGATGGCAGGGCGATGTAGAGCACGGCCACCTCGGCGGACTGCGCCAATTTGACGGCCTGGTCGATTAAATCCTGGCGGAAGGAGTTGTCTTTCGGATAGCCTTCAGCGTAAGTCAGTTCAGCATCGCCAGCCCGGGCTTGCAGTTCCTTGAACGGCACGGCGACTTTGGTCGGGTTGATGTGCGAGCTGCCGCCACCCTGGAAGTGAGCCGCTTCGGCGGCGCGGCCTATCACGGCGATATGCTGCTGGCCTTTGAGCGGCAGCAAACCATCGTTCTTGAGCAGCACCATGCCTTCGGTGGCAATTTGGCGCGCCAGTTCGTGATGCGCATCGACATCGAATTTCCCGGTTTTGGGCGTTTCCTTGGCCTTGAAAACGATCCGTAAAATGCGGCGGACCGACTCATCGAGCACGGCTTCATCCAGCTCGCCAGAACGGACAGCCTCGACCACCGCCTGGACGCGCCGGGCCTGCGGGCCGGGCATTTCCCAATCCAGCCCGCCCTTGAGCGCGGCCACCCGGTCACGCACTGCGCCCCAGTCTGAGACGACCAGGCCCTCGAAGCCCCATTCGTTTTTCAGGATTTCGGTCAGCAGGTGGTAGTGTTCGGACGCAAAGGTGCCGTTGACTTTGTTGTAGGAGCACATCACGGTCCAGGGCTGGGCCAGTTTGACGGCTTTTTCGAAGGCCGGCAGGTAGATTTCGCGCAGGGTGCGTTCATCGACCTCGGCGCTAATGCTGAAGCGTTGGAATTCCTGGTTGTTGGCAGCGTAATGCTTTAGCGAAGTGCCGACGCCTTTCGATTGGATGCCGTTGATGAAGCTGGCGGCCAACTCCCCGGCCAGGTAGGGGTCTTCGGAGAAATATTCGAAGTTGCGGCCACCCAGCGGGGAACGTTTCATGTTCACGCCGGGGCCAAGCAGCACATCCACATTGAGCGCGATACACTCTTCGGCCAGGGCCGCGCCCATTTTGCCGAGCAGCTCCACGTCCCAGGTGGAGGCGGTGCAGGAGGCCGTCGGGAAGCAGGTGGCGGGCAGGCTTTGCATGCCCATCGAGTGGACATCGGGCACGCGCCGCACGCCATGCGGGCCATCCGACACAATCATCTCAGGGATGCCGAGCCGTTCGACCGGGGTGGTCGTCCAGGCGCTGGCGCCGGTGCACAGGGCGGCTTTCTCCTCAAGGGTCATTTGGGAGAGGATGGATTGAAGGTCTTTCATCTCAAACTCCTTAATTTTAGGTTAGGACTTACGCAAATAAGAGTCTTGTCCGCCAATCTACGCTAATCATCGCTAATCAAAGGCATTTAAGCCCGAAATTGTTCAAAAATTCGCGTGGATTGGCGCAGATTAGCGGATAATTTCATGGGGTAAATCGAAAAAGGTCAGGCTGGCGAACCTGGCCTGGCAGCCAATGTATAACAGCCGAACAAGGCGGCAAAGACCACCACCATCGCAACCGGAATGATTTCCAGCGAAACCTGACGCGCCAGGACACCGACAAGGCTGGTGACGCCGACCGTGCCCAAACCGGCGGCGGCCATTTGCATCCCGATTGTGTTCGCCGCGAAATGGTCGCCCACCCGCTGCGCGGTGCCAGACATCATGGCCGGGAAGATGGGAGCGATTGCAAAGCCAATCACGGCTACTGCCACGAGATTGGCCGTTGGGAAGGGATTCCAGACCAGCAAAAGTGCGCCCAGTAAGGCGCCAATCACACCGCCTGTCACCAGGAGGTTGACGCCGATGCGTTTGGCGTATAGACCGGCCACCACCCGGCCAACAGTAAAGGTGGCCCAGTAACTGCCGGCAAACAAGCCCGCTACCGTTGGGGCAATGCCACGCGCTTCAGTCAACAGGCTGTAAGTCCATGTGCCAAGCGAAACCTCCCCGCCGACATACAGGAAAAACAGCAGCACGCTCAACCAGACACGTGGCTGACGCAGGGTTTCGCTCATTGGGGTTTGGTAATCGGTCAGGCGTTTGGGTTCCTTGCCTGTTGCGGATGTACCTTTCTGATTCCACATCGCCAGGGTCAGCACAAAGCCGGTTGCCAGGAGGAACTGGAAGCCGCCGACCACCTGGTAGCCTACCTGCCACGAGTTGAGGGACGATAAGGCGATGGTCATGATGATTGGCCCGAGCGTCACGCCGATTCCATAACTGGCGTGCAGCCATTGCATCAATCCCTCGCCAAAGCGGGAGGCAACATAAGTATTGAGACCGGCGTCAATCGCGCCCGCGCCCAAACCGGCAAAAATGCCCAGCAGCACCATCATCCACCAATCCGGGACGAGGGTGTAGCCAATCAGCCCCAGGCCGGTCAGGGCGCAGCTAGCGGCCAGCACCCGTCCTACCCCAAACCGTGAAATCAGCGGACCGTTCAAGAAACTGGCAATCATGTACCCGGCCACCGAAGCCGTCAGCAGCATCCCGAGGGCGTCGAGGGGTATGGAAAAGTCAGCCCGAATCGAGGGCCAGGCCACCCCCAGCAGGCCATCCGGCATTCCCAGCGCGATGAAAGCGATATAGGCCAGCAAGACCAGGCCAAGTTGGGGGTAGTGAGCGACTTTGTTCCAGGCTTTCATGCTTTTTCCTTTTGTTTGGACTGTTTGAAGCGCAGGGTGTATTTTACTTTATAAACTTACCTAATTCAAGGTAAGTAAGTTACGGGTTCTGACGTATAATAGAACCATGCCAGAATTGAAGCGCTCCAGACGCACACAGGCCGAACGCACCCGCGCCAGCCGCGAGAAAATCATTCAGGCGGCCATAGAATTCTTTGCCCGGCAGGGATTTCGCGGCGCAAAAATGGCCGACATCGCCAGGGCCGCCGGGCTTAGCGAGCCGGGGTTGCTTCACCACTTCCCCAGTAAAACCCACCTGTTGATGGGAGTGCTGGAGGAGCGCGACCGGATTGATAGTGAGCGGCTGCGTGCCACCCTGCAACAAGAAGGCAGCCACTTTCTCGATGCGTTGACTAAATTGGTCGAGCATAACGAAACAGTCCCTGGCCTGGTGCAGTTGTTCACCATCCTGGCCGCCGAGAGTGTTTCAGCGGAACACCCGGCGCATGAGTTTTTTATCGGGCGTTACCAGCGTGAGCGCGAACACATGACCGAGTCAATTGCGCAGGCCCAGCAGGCGGGAGAAATTCGCGCAGACCTCCCCGCCGAAACCCTGACGGCGCTACTTTTCGCCATGATGGACGGCTTGCAGGTGCAGTGGCTGTTGGAGCCGGAGAAAATCAGCATGGCGAGCCTGTTCCGGGCGATGGCAGATTTGCTGAAGGCGGGAATCAGGGAATGATTAGGTACACCCCATGGTGATAAAATACATTCTCCACAGGGAGAAAACCGCATGACCGATTTCAAGATTATCCAACCCAGTGAAACCATCCAGGTGCACTTGCCTGATGGACGCACCATCGAAGGGCCGCGCGGCGCAATGGCGGGGCAATTCACCAGCGCAGTCTACGCCGATTTAACAGCGCCCGTTGTCGGTGTGATTGTTAACGGTGAACTGCACGAGTTGACCTATCCCATCGAAATGGAAGCGCGCCTCCAGCCTGTAACGATGGCTGATTCGGACGGGGCGCGCATTTATCGCCGCTCGCTCACTTTCCTGCTCGAAGCCGCTTTCTCCAACTTGTTCCCGCAGGCCGGGTTGTATATCGACCACTCGGTGGCCTCCGGCGGCTATTATTGCGAGGTCAAGGAGCGCGAGCCGCTTTCGGCGCAGGAAATCGCAGCCCTGGATGCTGAAATGCGGCGTCTGGTGCAGGCCGACTTGCCTTTCACGCGGCGCGAAGCATCGGTCGAGGAAACCATCGCCCGTTTCGAGAAGGAAAATTATCCCGATAAAGTTCGCTTGCTCAAGCACCGCCGCAAGCCGTATGTCACTCTCTACCAATTAGGAAGCCACATTGATTACCATCACGGCTACATGGTGCCTTCGACCGGCTACCTGCAATGGTTCGAGTTGGTTGACTCGAACGGTGGTTTTACCTTGCGCTTCCCGCGCCGCCACAGCCCGACAGGGTTGATGCCCCTGGAAGATTTTCCCCAACTGCTAAACTCGTTCCGGCAGTATGGCGGTTGGCTGGAACGGCTGGGCATTGAATCGGTCGGCGCGCTAGATGACGCCATAAAGGCCGGCCGCAGCCGCGAAATTATCCTCGTTTCGGAAGCCCTGCACGAGCAGCATATCGCTTCTGTCGCCCGCCAGATTGCCGAGCGACGCGACGAAATCCACCTGGTGCTGATTTCCGGGCCGTCTTCTTCGGGCAAGACCACTTTCTCGCGGCGGCTGGCCGTGCAGTTGCTGGCGCTCGGTCTTTCGCCGTTTGCGCTCGAAATGGACAATTACTTTGTCGACCGGGTGAAAACGCCTAAAGACGAAAACGGCCAGTATGATTACGAGACCATCGACGCGCTCGACCTGGCGCTCCTGGGCGAACAGATGGAGCAGTTGATTCGCGGTGAGGAAGTGCATCTGCCGCATTACAATTTCAAGACCGGATTAAGCGAACCCGGAGAAAGCGTGCAACTGCGTCCCGGCCAGTTAATCATCCTGGAAGGGATTCACGGACTCAACCCGCGCCTGATCCCCGCTTCGCTGGCCTCCGAAACCTTCAAGATTTACGCTTCCGCCCTCACCCAACTGAACCTCGACCGGCACAACCGCGTCTCGACCACCGATACCCGCCTGATTCGGCGCATCGTGCGCGATGCGCGTGAGCGCGGCTACAGCGCCCAGCAAACCATCAGCCGCTGGGAATCGGTGCGGCGCGGCGAAAAACGGCACATCTTCCCCTTCCAGGAAAACGCGGATGTGATGTTCAACTCGGCGCTGGCTTACGAGTTGGCCGTGCTGAAGCCGCTGGCCGAGCCACTCTTGCGCCAGGTGCCGCATAACACGCCCGAATTTATCGAGACCAAACGCCTGCTGGCCTTCCTGGAGTGGTTCCTGCCGCTCGAACCCGACCTGATTCCAGACAATTCCATCCTGCGCGAGTTTGTGGGCGGCTCGATTTTGAAGGATTTCAAGGTGTGGGGGGCCTGAAACCGAAATCACACCCACTGGCTGCCCCGAAGAAGCCCCAGGGGCAGGTGACTCGCGGCAAAACCGCCCGCAACCGCCTGCGCCAGGTGGATAATTTTTTGCTGCTTTACGACCCCGGCCTGCTGACCCGCGCCGATGGGGATTTTGCCGATGCCCTGTTTGTGGACCTCGGTTACGGAGCGGAGGCCGTGACCACGCTCGAATCTGCCGAGCGCTTCCGGCGGCTGAATCCGGGTCTCAGAGTCCTGGGCGTGGAAATCGACCCAGAGCGGGTAGCTGCGGCCCTGCCCTTTGCCGATTCCCGCACATTTTTCCGTTTGGGCGGCTTCAACCTGCCCCTCCAGCCCGGCGAAAACGTCCGCGTAATGCGCGCCTTCAACGTCCTGCGGCAATACGAGGAGAGCGAAGTCGCCCCAGCCTGGGAGCGGATGGCGCGCGGCGTGCTGCCCGGCGGCTTGCTCATCGAAGGAACCTCCAACCCCACCGGCGCGATTTGGGCAGCAAACCTGCTGCGACGGGTCGAAACAGACTGGAGCCAGGAAGCGCTGGTCTTCTTCACCAACTTCCACCTCGGATTCGACCCGGAACTCTTCCAAACGATTCTCCCCAAAAACCACATCCACCGTGTGATTCCCGGTGAGCCAATCGGCGATTTTTTCGCCGCCTGGAAAGCCGCCTATGCCGAAACCAGCCCCATGCAAACCTGGGGGCTGCGCCAGTGGTTCGTCTCCGCCGCTGAAGGGCTGGCAAAACGCGGCTACAAAATCAACCTGCGGCGCAAGTGGCTGGCAAAAGGTTGGATGATTTGGGCGTTGTAGCGCAAAATGACATTTTGCGCTACAAAAGGGAGGAGTTTTGTACACATTCGTTTATGACGCTTGGCACTACCCGCTTTATTCCGAAAACGCCATAATAAAGTGGCAGAGAATATCTGCCAATTTTTGTCAAACTTCTCATAAAGGAGTAACGAATGCCCGCAAAAGGTTGGATTGAAGTATCTGACCAATACTGTAAAGGCTGCGAACTATGTATAAGCGCCTGCCCTCAGGACGTAATCGAGCTTGATATGAGCCGACTGACTCCTAAGGGCTACCACCCTGCCCATCTATTCAAAGATGGCTGCACCGGATGCGCAATCTGCGCGCTCGTATGTCCGGATGCAGCCATTACTGTTTATAGGGAAGTCGTCAAGACTGCCCCGGCGGGAGCATAGGAGAAAACATGGCTCGTGAGTTAATCAAAGGCAACAATGCAATGGCCGAGGCCGCCGTGCGCGCCGGCCTCGAAGCTTATTTTGGCTACCCAATCACCCCGCAGTCGGAGATTCTCGAACATCTCTCGCGCCGCCTGCCGGAATTGGGGCGTGCGTTTGTCCAGGCCGAAAGCGAAGTGGCCGCCATTAACATGGTCTATGGGGCGGCCTGTACCGGCGTTCGGGTCATGTCATCCTCCTCCAGCCCTGGCGTCTCACTGATGACGGAAGGAATTTCTTACATCGCCGGAACCGAAGTGCCATGCGTGCTGATTAACGTCATGCGCGGCGGCCCCGGGCTGGGCAACATCGCCCCGGCACAAGGCGACTACTACCAGTCCGTTTACGGCGGCGGGCACGGCGATTACAAACTGATTGTGCTGGCCCCCTCCACCGTGCAAGAATCCGTCGACCTGACCGTGCTGGCCTTCGACCTGGCTGATAAATATCGCGCCATTGCCATGGTTTTGACCGACGGCTCGCTTGGCCAGATGATGGAACCCGCCGAAATGCCCGAACTGCGCCCGGTCGTTCGCAAAAACTGGGACTGGGCCGTGACCGGGGCGATTGGCCGCCCGCGCCGCATCCTATCCTCCATTCACCTGGAAGTCCACGAAGAGGAAGAGACCAACCTGCGACTGATGAAGCGCTGGTTCGAAATCGAAAAGAACGAAATCCGCTACAAGGAATACTATCTCGATGACGCCGAGTTTGTGGTGGTTGGCTTCGGCACCGCCGGGCGCGTGGCGCTCTCCGCAGTGCGCGAAGCCCGACAGATGGGCATCAAGGTCGGCCTGCTGCGCCCCATCACCCTCAGCCCGTTCCCCTTCGATGTGTTGGATGAACTCTCGAAGCGCGTCCAGGGTTTCCTGGTGGTTGAGATGAACATGGGCCAGATGCTGACCGATGTCCAGTTGGCAGTCAAAGGCCGCGCGCCGGTGGAATTTTACGGACGCCCCGGCGGCGTGGTCCCGTTTGCCGATGAAATCCTGGCTGAAATCCAGCGCATGACGACCTCGCCCTTGAGCGTGGTCAGCGACCCGCGCAAAGCCTGGCTCGAACGTATGCTGGCCGTTGTGAAATAGAGGTGAAAAATGGCTACCGTTGAAGTTGAAATTGTAAAACCCCAAAACCAGGTCTATTGCCGTCCGCATTCCTTTACCGATTTCTCGACCCACTACTGCCCCGGATGCACGCACGGCGTGGCCCACCGCCTGATTGCTGAAGCGCTCGACGAAATGGGCATCCAGGAGAAAACGATTGGCGTCGCGCCGGTGGGATGTTCGGTCTTTGCCTACAACTATTTCGATATCGATTTCGTGGAAGCGGCGCACGGACGCGCCCCGGCCATGGCGACCGGCATCAAGCGCGTCTTACCCGACCGGGTCGTGTTTACCTACCAGGGTGACGGCGACCTGGCCTCGATTGGCATGGCCGAAATCATGCACGCTGCCGGACGCGGCGAGAACATCACCGTCATCTTCATCAATAACGCTATCTACGGCATGACCGGCGGCCAGATGGCCCCCACCACCCTGCCCGGCCAAAAGACATCCTCCTCGCCGCTGGGCCGTGACGTGGAATTGCAGGGCTACCCGCTGCGCATGTCCGAGATGATTGCCAAGATGGACGGCGCGGGCTATGTTGTGCGCCGCTCACTGCACGACCCGGCCAACATCCGCAAGGCCAAGAAGGCCATCCGCACCGCTTTTGAAACCCAGGTGCGCGGATTGGGCTTCTCGATGGTCGAACTGCTCTCCACCTGCCCGACCAACTGGGGCATCACCCCGATCGAGTCGCTCAAATGGGTCGAGACGAACATGGTTCCGGTCTTCCCCCTCGGTGACTACAAGGTGTCATCGGCAGTAGGCGATTTGCGATTTTAGGCAATATGGAGTCCAGAAGCAAGCTTCTGGACGGTCGAATGGCAAGCCATTCGACTCCATGCCTCAAAGAGGAGATTTGTATGCAAAAAGAGATTATCATCGCCGGGTTTGGCGGGCAGGGAGTCCTGTTTGCGGGACAGGTTTTAGCTTACGCCGCGATGGACTTGGGCAAAGAAGTGACCTGGATTCCATCCTACGGCCCCGAAATGCGCGGCGGCACGGCCAACTGCACGGTTGTCATTGCCGACGAAGAGATTGGTTCGCCGCTCGTGCAGCATCCGCCCTTTGCGATTGCGCTCAACCTGCCGTCTTACGACAAGTATGAGCATGAAATGCAGCCGGGCGGCGTGCTGGTGGTCAACCAGTCGATGGTTGACCGCGGCGCAAAGCGGGCAGACATCCAGACTGTCATGGTCCCGGCCAACGAAATTGCCGAGGAAATTGGCAACAAAAAACTGACCAACATGGTCACGGTCGGCGCGCTGGTGGCCGCCATGCCTGAACTGGTCACGCTCGAGGCGGTCGAGGAAGCCCTGCGCGGCCACCTACCCAAACGCCACCAACACCTGCTGCCCCAGAACTTCCAGGCCCTGCGGCGCGGCTATGAAGCGGCCAGGGAGCAGTTGGTAACGGTTTAACGGGTTTGCCTGGGGTCGCTGCGCCGCGGCGCGCAAACGACAAATTACACTCGCCGCATCTGGAAACCAGGTGCGGCGGGTATTGTTTCGCTTTACGGGTCACCTATAGCAAAACGAAAACCCAGTGTTAAGGAAGAATAATTAGGTAGAGCCGATTGCCAGAATAAACCAAAATAGGCGATTATATTGATATTCTCGCGCAACCACAGGTTGGGGTCAATTGAAATGGTTATCTTTGGTATTGGGTTTCAAAATTGGCCCTAAAACACCCCCGTCATCATCGCTGATGACCATCTGCTCGCGCGCAAAGACAATCACCCAAAGGGCCGCCCTGCGCGTTGGCTGGTAAAATAAAGCCAATGCGCAACAACCTTCGCTCCATCTTCCTGGCTTTATTTTTCATTTCATTTGTCGTCGCCGTTGGCGGCGGCCTGTTTTGGGGCAACCTGCAATTTGTCCGCAGCGCGCCCACC
>Ga0116204_1000808_pt1 | contig 17905 bp, 17 predicted proteins | sample LakKivwa52mmetaG_FD_94481 | JGI IMG/M metagenome (GOLD analysis project Ga0116204, IMG submission 94481) | Anoxic lake water microbial communities from Lake Kivu, Rwanda to study Microbial Dark Matter (Phase II) - Lake Kivu water 52m metaG | ecosystem: Environmental > Aquatic > Freshwater > Lake...
GAGCTTCATTACGGGAGTTCCATCCCATTTCCATATATGTACCTCTTCTGACCAGTCATAATAGAAGGGCTCTTCTCCCTCCTTAAAACGATCCATAACCGAGAACCCGCCATAAAGGCCATAAATATAATCGTCAGTTGAGCTGACATGGTGATAATAACTAATCTTTCCCCCGGTTCCGGGCTGGCCCTGTCCTGTCAACATTACTTCCCGGTTATGTGAAGCATCAGACATTTGCAGCTGTGCAATCAGCTGTTCGGTTTCGAGAGAATATATCCTGAGCAATGGGAATTGGTTAAATACTGATGCTATCAGGTTCTCCTTTGAATTGACTGTTGTAAGTTTTGCATTATTAAAAGCCAGCATATACTGTGGGATACTCTTGTCAGAGAAAAAGTATGATTCTCCCCACTCAGACATCTGTCCGGTTTCCATATCATAAACAGAGAAATCCCTTGAAGCGGTATCAAGATAGTTGGAAGTAAATATTTTGTTGTTAACCAGAAAGAAATCCACCCCTTCACGCATTGCAGCCGGCAGATCAATTTTTCTAAGAATGACCATATTGGCTGAATCACCAGATAAAAAGATTCTTGCAACCTTCAAATCACTTTCGCTCTGATATATAATCTCATCATCGGCGTGTATCTTAAAAAACGGACTGATAAATACCTCCTCACCCGGCCCCCTTCCTTTTCTTATAAAACTGCCAAGATGGTTAAAGCTGTCAATGGAAAACAGATGAAAGAACATATCTGTCTGTTGGTCCAAAACTATTACAAGGTCATTCACTACCAGCATATCCATGGGCATTCCAAGCAATATTGAGACCTTGTGCTCATCAAACTGAATGTTTTTTGTAGTTTGAAAATCAGAATAATGCACTGAAGGACTTTTACAGGAGATGAGAACCAGAAAGATCAGAACAAAGAGGATAAGGGATGGTGTTTTCATTATAATGGGTCTTTATTACTATTCGATATGATAGTAGATTTCAAAACTGAAATTGAAGAAATAGAAGGTCACATCTTGAGTTTGTTAATGAAAACTATCAGGTCGTTGTCATCACATTCAGACATTAATCTCCTCAAAGACTGAAGGTGTTCTGAATTGTTGTCCGTGTCCCTTAACCGGTCGGAGTGCCTCTTCTCCATCTCTTTCTTCGAAAACCAGTATACAAGGTAGTCACTATTCCCTTTAAATCCCCAATTTGGTAGGTTTCGCATGAGAGCAGACAGTTCAAAGCTGATACCTCCCCGGAAATCGTCGGTGAGCCTGGTAGTTCTGAATCCTTCTCTTGTACTTTGGTTGAAGAACAGATATTCTGTTGCTTGTTGCCAGGATAATTCAAGAAGGTATCTATCCTGACAATATAGAACGAACGTTCTGTAATAACGATGTATATATCTTTCTTCCAGAGCAGCGATATCGGGGATTACTCCGGTATTCATATTTGTCCCGGTCTTTGATGGCTTGGAGAAAAAACCTACAAGAGGTATTAATGTGTGGTTTACATGGTCAAATAGGTATACTGTATCGTTTATAAATGGGGTAGATACAATGACTTTGTTTTCTCTTTTCAGAAAATCGGCCCGGTAGACATAATTGAGCGGATCCTTACCCTCCCGTGTTATTATATTTCGCCGATGCTGTGAATATAATGAGCCTGATTCAATCCAGTACTTATTCTCATAGTGTGATGATAGGATAAACTTTTCGCTATCCAAAAACACCAGCGACTCTTCGCCATGGAGATGATTATGTTCAGATGCATTGTTAGCGGGAATATGGTATGAGTACCAATGCAGCCCTTCCGTCAGCATTATGATTGTACTGTCATGATCGTTAATGACGGCATTTAGTACCTTGTATGTTTCGTCACCAGGATTGCAATGTGTGATTAAGTCGCCATTATGGTTAAAGAGAAGAGGAGGTGTCTTAATCTCATAACTGGGAATAAGTAACATGAAGCTGGAGGAGATGAAAATCTCACTAATGTTGGCAGCAACTAATGGTGCAAAGCGTACGGATGGAATAACAAGGACCTTCGACTCTTCTGCTATCATGCTGAGAGGCAAGTCGCGGGTTTCACGAACTCTGTCGATATTCCAGGATATAAAACCTGTCTTCTGATCTATGTGAAATAGTGGCAGCTCTGAATCACAACAAGTGATTAGAGTAGCACCAATAATGATGAACTGAAGAATATATTTATTACTTTTCTTACTCAGGTAATGTGCGATTCTCTGACCATCTATAAGAATACATGGAACTAACATGAAATATTTAAGTTATATAAGATTACCAATTTACAAATGCTGGTTGTCTATACCATTCATTTATCCAGCCGAACTTCAACAATTCGGTATTCCATCTCAACAGTGGTAATACAATATAGGGTTCCATCTGCCGTCGAGAAAATGCAGTAAGGTATAAATGGCAACTCATAACGGTTTTGAGGTATCCCTTCCCATGTAAAAGTAAGAAGATTCCAACTTTTATCCTCACGTGACAAATCTTGGTAGCATATAAAGATATTTGATATTGATCCTGTAATTCTGGAACCGGTAATTGCGTTAAGAGATTCGTTACTTTGTGGACTGTAACGATTCCCGTCTTTATCCCATTTAAACTGGGCAAATACTCTTCGGTCTACAAGGACGAGCTCTTCATGATTAAGATCCATGACATCTACTATCAATTGCGATGCTTTAAATGAAACGAATCGGTTGGAACCAGGTTTCTTTACAATATGACTGTAAAACATTCGTTGTTTGGCAAATTCCGGGATTTCATCATTTGTCGTTGATAATGGGAAATCTATATATGAAAAGGCTGTGTCTCGTAATAAGTCAAGTACGCCATAGTTCTTATCAAATGGTTCCTGTCCATTTGTTACCATAAGATTCTCATCATAGGGGTAGATGTTGTATGCCATTGGAACACTAACCTCATTGTATTTCAATACCTTTTCAGAGGCTATCTTGTAAAATGATATTCGTTTTAAGACTCGATCGCTAATAATGAATGATGAGTCTGATAAAATGGCGAGACCATAACCATCAACATACTCACCAGGCCCTCTACCCTGAATACCAAACCTAAATGACTCTCCCTTTTTATTAATAAAAGTAAACAGAGTATCTCCCTCAAAATCAGCAATAATGAATTGATCATCTAAGACGATCATTCTTATTGGATGAGTAAGAATCAGAGCTGGAACATGACTCAGAAGGCGAAAAGAAACCTCATTTTTCAATTCAAAGGTTTCGATGAACGGTTTTTCACTACGACACCCGGTGAGGATCATTGAAGCCAGGATTACTGTAATCTTTTGAATGCTCATTTGCTTGGTTGTTTTAGTATCTTTTTTGTTTTTGAACACGAGAAGCGTTGCACTAAATTAACAGGCAACGTTTCTCGTATTCAAGTATATATATTTCTTATACCTTCACTACTGTGACTAGAAAGCTTCATTCCCGCATTTGTTAGGCGGGCAGTTAACTACGTGCTCCTCAGCCCATCCTCTTCCATATCCATTACATGGTTGAGAGCCCACATATCCTATATTACTCTTGCATGTGGTCCAGAAATAGTCATAGCTATAGCATCCAAATTCCTCATTAGGGCATTTAACGCATCTGCATTCAAGATTGCCAGGCTCTCCACCCTCACCCTCATCAAACGCTTTTACCATGACTGAGATAAGGTCGAGGGTAGTGTCGGTGCTGACGGGTCTGTTGGCGAGACCGATATTGAACAGTGTAAGCCCGGCAAAGAGGCAGAGCACAATTGGTATGATTAGTTTTCTCTTCATATTTTTGTTTTTTGTATTGTTTACGCACCGGTTCGCAAGGCTTATCGGCTTCCTCTTCTTCGTCCCGGTAACAGGTTTAGTTCATTCTTTTGTTCCTGTTATTATGTGAAACACCTTTGTCATATCCTCCGTTGCATAAGGGGCGCCAATAAGTTTAATCCTGTTCTCCTGATCAATAAGTAAGGTCCTGTCGATAATCCACCGGGGTATATTACTATTGTTTCTGAGAAATCTATTTTCGGGGTCAATTACATGATAGTATCTGTCATCAATCTGCTCGAAGCCCATTGCACCATCGATAAATTGTTTGTAGTTTCTTGCATTAATAATGAACAGGGTGGTGTAGTTTTCAGGATGGCTGACTGATTCCATTTTTCTGTGCCATTCCACAAATTTGGGATAGCATGGGGCGCAACCATCTTGCAGGAATACAACCGAAATGAATTCATACTGCTTCCGGAAATCAGTAAATGAAACAGCTCCTTTTCCATAATGAACAGAATCAAACAACACTACATTAAGAGGTGTATTAATAACCTTCTCCATTTCTCTGGCTGTCTGTGGTTGTTGATTGTTGCATCCAGCCAGGATTGCAAAACAAAGCAATGGTATTGTTTTCATAGCAATTCTAGTTTCCTCTTTCCTCACTACTTTTACTGGTAAGAACCCTTATAATCGGATTGTCGTCAGCCTTAACTCCATGATAGATTTCATAAAGGTGCGATCCTTTACGGAACTTGTCAGGGTTAAGTTTCTTTAATTCAAATGGGAATATTACCGATAGATGAGGTTTGTTGTATTCAGGAAGTCCATAAAATGCTGGTCCATTATCAATATCATCAGTATATCCACCTTCTGGGTAATCATACAATGCGTTTTCATCAGGATTAAAAAGAATAATTCGTTTCCTGAAAAAAAGGGACAGTAAAAGGTAGCTTTTCCCATGGGTTCCAACTTCATATAAGTAATGTCTGTCTTTTGCCCCTCGAACGTTTATTGGTCTTTGATATATTGGATCAAATACCACTTCCTCGAGGGTCACTATTCTTGGATCAATTGTAAGAAGGACATTCTTTTTAACTAGAGAATTGTCAAGGGACCAGATAGTGTCAGACTGCCACAAATAATAGCCGTCTTTAAACTCTCCGATCCTCCTCTGTGCTATGTAGCTGCTTCCTCTGCCATTATCATAAATCCGTTGTGGGAAATTAGGTTCAGTAAAAGATTGAATGATCTTACCCCCGCGTGTAACTACCCATGCCCAGGGATCGTTTTTATTAGTGCCTGTTTGAAGGAGGTACGTTCCTGAGTCTAAAACTGTCAGATAGAATCCTTTTGCAGGAGACAAATTCATCTCTTCAATCAGGTTTCCGTTATAATCGTAGATGAAATGTCTGGCGGTTTCAGAACAAGTCAGGATAATTTCTCTTCTCCACCTATCAACATCAACGTCCCCTACTCCTGAATATTCGCCAGGACCGCGACCCTTATTAAAGACCTTCCAGATGAAATTCCCCATATGATCAAATAGTAGTAGTGATTCTCCATCTGTAATCAAGATGCCCTCATCAATCCTGATTACACTCATAACGGTTCGGAAAACGGATTCATCTGTGGTTTCAAGTTGAATGTATTTTATGATATAGTCTTCATTAATCTCCTTAACTGATTTAGCAGGAGGATCATAAGAAGAACCCAACGCATCAGCAATGGTAATCCCTTTTTCATCCGTTATAGTGGGCGATAAATCATTGCAACTTATCATGGACACAGAAAGGCCGATTATGATAATCATTTTTTTCGAAATGGCTTCTTTGAATTTCATCTGGATGGTCTTTTTAGAGAGTAGGTCTAAAATCTTGGATTAGGAGGGATCACCGCAGTAGGTTGTACTACTACATGAATTGCAGCACCAATTGCAATTAGTATAGTAACCCAAAGCGCAAAGGCCCATCATGTGATCTGCTGTTGCCTTATTTACGCCACATTCAAAGACATATCTGCCAAAAGTCCCGTCCCCATTTTGGGCATTTGGAGCCCAAACCCTCCACCCACATGTTCCGGGTCCTCCGATCTCCTGATCTCCCCCCTCCCCCTCATCAAACGCCTTAACCATAACTGAGATAAGGTCGAGGGTAGTGTCGGTGCTGGCGGGTCTGTTGGCCAGGCCGATGTTGAACACTGTGAGCCCTGCAAAGAGGCAGAGCACAATTGGTATGATTAGTTTTCTCTTCATTTTGTTTGTTTTTTGTATTGTTTACGTACCGGCTCGCAAGGCTTATCGGCTTCCTCTTCTTCATCCCGGAAAATAGGTGATTCAATTTTTCATTTCTTTATCGATAAGAGAATATTTACGAATTTCATTAAACTCGGATTTAAGAGTGAATAAAAATATTGAATGTTCATTGTCAGAGACTGTGAAGTCGATTGATTCAGAATCGAGTTCATACCTGCCGGTAAATTTACCATCCCAGGACCAGGAGTGTAACTCAGTTACCCCGGTTTCTGTTCCGGGGAGTGAGTTAACATATTTCATCCAGATATGATTCTTCGTTATATAGGGTTGACTGTAATAGATGGGGCATTTTCTGTTGAACAGGGCATCTCGTGTAGGGCAATCGCTTTTCCTGTCAATATATATCTCAGTCTTGAGTTCAAAATTCCTGTAAATCTGAAAAACAGGAATGTCGGTGAAAATAGCCGCAATTGTTCCTTTATCATCACTAACTTTTACAAAGCAGGAATAAAGGTTCTGAAGGTGATCCTCTCCCTCAATTGGTACATTGACCTCCGGCAATTCCCCGAATTTTTTAATCTCCCTCTGATTCTTTGCATCATAAAGAATAAACAGAGATTCTCTCAGTTTGGGATTAATATACACATAAAGCGTATCGTTTAGTTTATTAAGTTTATTTACAATGCTTTCGAGAAGTCTGATTCGATATTCAGGAGCTCTATCATCTGCCAGAGGCAGGATAAAACTCTCTTCAAAGAAGAAATCAGTATAGAAAGTAACTCCCCGGTCTGTCTTCTCGAAGAAGTAGGGATCAATCCCGGTGTATTCTCCGGGTCCCCGACCAAATTTTCCTATTGAGAAGTCGACCCTGAAACTAGAAGTGTCATAGAAAACAACCGGATAATTGCTGAACTTCTCAAGACTGGTTATTCCGACCATCCATTGTCTATACATATGCAATTCAAAAGGAATGAATATGTTATTGGTAGTAAATGTCGTATCAGCTTTCAACTTTTTAAGGTTAACCGAATTAATGTTATAGTAGTCGCTGGAATTGGACTGACAACAACTGAATATTAGCATAGATGCTAACAGATATGAGATTATTGTTTTTTTCATGGTTTTACTGTTTTAATGTTACTAAAGAATCAATAGAGACTATATCTTTCAAATATATCTTTGTCTTCATCTCTTATCAGGATAAAGAGTGATTTCCCGTCATCTGAAACAACGAAGTGATAAAAACTTTTCTCGATCAGATATCGGATTCTTAGGTCTCCATCCCATGACCATGCCTGTAGCTCTGTTGAATGACGGGTTTCAATTTTTGACTTGCTGAGATACTTTACCCAGATAAGGTCAGCAGCTTTTTTTGGACTTTCAAAATATTCTTTACATGTGCCATTTCGAATATCATCACCGAAGGTGCACTCTGCAGATTGTTGAGTCCATATAGCTCTTCTAAGTTTATAGTTCTGATCGTAGAAGTGGATTACCGGATTGAACACATAAAAATCAGCCAGTATGGTTTTGTCATCATTTGCTATAAGCCAACTTGAGAAGAACTTTCGGCAATCTGCAAAACTTAGCCTCCTTGGTCCAATATCGGGTTGTTCACGGAAACGGCCAATTCTTTGCTGGCTTGATGTATTGAAGACGACATAATTACAGCTATCATGGTCGTCATTGCGAAAGGTAAAAATCGTATCTGAAATCTTTGTTAATCCGTTCAGGGGTTCAAACGCAATTAAAGGGCTATTCAATATTTCGAAACTATTTGGCGGAGTATAAATATACTTTGTTTCATAGAATGCGTTGGTATGGATTGCAATAGATGTGTCAGTCTTCTCGAAATAATATGGATTTACGGAGGTAAACTCTCCAGGCCCTCTCCCAAAAGTCCCAAGTTTAAACTCCACTTTCATAGTTACCGCATTTATAAATGTTAAAGGCGCCTGACCAGCCTCAGGTGATCGACAAATCACAACGATCCAGTTATTGAACCAATGCAACTCCGGTACTGAGGGCAGGATTGACTCTAGAACGAATACTGAATCTGGAAATGGGCCTAGTGGTTTAATTCTGGTTAAACCAATGATTTGTTTTTCCTTTGGACCAATGCAGGAAGCCAAGAAAAAGCCTGCAATTATAATAGCCTGAAAAGTTCTCTTCATATCTTTGTCTGGATTGTCTGCTTTGGACTGGTTCTAAAGTAATAATTGAGCCTTGTCTTTTGAGTTGCCGGTTGATCTTTCATAATTTCAAGGCCCAATTATTACTGTTTTCGCGCAGGTATTCTATACAACCTGGTAATTACATTCTTTCTTTTTAGTCTCATCAAGAATCCATCCTAATCCAATTGGGCATGCTAAGGGACCAGGATTCTTTGAACACATTCTGAACCATTCCTGAGGACCACTACCCAATTCAGGGTCCAGTGTCCAATCATCGTAGCAAAAGCGCTTTATAGATCCACTTTCTCCCTCGTCAAAAGCTTTCGACATTACAGAAATCAAATCTAGTGTGGTGTCCTTTTCAGAATTGTTTTTGGCAATACTGAGGTTGATGATTGAAATGGAGATGAAGATTGTAATTGAAGTAATATGGATTTTTCTTTTCATTTCAATAACTTTTAGTATAACTTATAATTAGTAACTTGGAGGGATCTCGGCACAACAAAAGCAGGGAGGCCCAATGAATCCTGGTTCAAGACAAGAATTATTTCCACAGCAGCCTGTAACATTTTTGTCGATGCATTCCTCTTTATCCATTGGCCTCTGTACTATCGCAGAATAGCAATCAGTATCGTCAGGATTTTGTCCACACTTATAAATAGTGACCCAATCATAGTTTGGATCAAAATCGTGTAACCATCTTGAGTAGCATTCTCTTTTCAATCCGGAACCCTCCCCCTCATCAAACGCTTTCACCATAACTGAGATAAGGTCGAGGGTAGTGTCGGTGCTGGCGGGTCTGTTGGCCAGGCCGACGTTGAACACTGTGAGCCCTGCAAAGAGGCAGAGCACAATGGGTATGATTAGTTTTCTTTTCATTTTTTTGGTTTTTGTATTGTTTACGTACCGGCTCGCAAGGCTTATCGGCTTCCTCTTCTTCGTCCCGGTTATTAATGATTTCTCTGTTTTTATTCATCTTTATCAGGATTTTCTTTGACTCTTTTTACTTCTTCAAGCATCTGCCGGGTGGCTGTCGATTCTATACGGATATCCATTGAAAGAATATCATCAGCAACCTCCGATGCCCGGTCCTTTTGTCCGGTTTCGGAAAAGAGCATGAAGAGCTGATATCTGGGATAAAGCATACCCGGTATCATGTTTTGTGCATTCATGTATGCCACCTCTGCCTTTCTGACGTTGCCCTGCGCCCTGTGATTATCACCCAGTGTGAGGCTGATTATCTGACTGCTGAAATATTTACCGGCATTGTCGAGTACCTCATTGCTTCTCCGGTAGTCGCCGGCCTGGCTTAGTGCCTTACCATACATTTGCAGGAATAATCCATCATCATTCAAAGAGGCCAGCGCTTTTTCATATTTTAATACAGAAGCATCATATGCCTTCATGGAATAGAGCCTGTGAGCCTCGCGCCATTCCTTCAGGGCTGCATAATAATCCTTTCGCTGTGAATAGAATATGAATGGAAGCAGAAGCATAAGTAAGGCAAGAGGCACAACAATAATCCTTTTTACAGGGGTTCTCAGAATGAAAACCTGTTGTGAAAAGGCTGCCAGCAGGGCAGTGGCAGCCACTATCTGCAAAACGAACGGAGAAAGGCTGAATGGATAGGAGAAGATGCTGAACGTAATAGTCGCAATCAGCGCTCCTTTTAATCCTGTAATGGTTGCTCCGTTCAGTTGTTCACCGAATCCTTTCACACTATATGAGGAAGGAGGTGGATTACCAGAGCGTGTCAGTCGCGGGTATAAAAGGCAATAGATTCCGAGAAGGCTGACTACAACTGCAATAAGTCCTTTTTCGAGCCACAGTTCGAGGAGTTCGTTAAAAACATAGTTGGGTGACCCGGCACGATCGATCTCTGACTGTGTACCCCTGCCTGATGAAAACCAGTCTGCCTGGGCCTGCATATAGTCGCGGGTGAAAGAACCTGCTCCATGACCTGTAAGGGGTTTTTCGCCTATGAGAGTGGCAGTTACCCGCCATACAAGCAACCGTCCCTCAACCGACTCCTTCTTAAGTGAGTAAAGTGCAAAGGCGGAAGAAAGAGAGAGTATAATTATTCCGGCAGCAATTATGGTTATGGCACCTGTGCCAAGGCTCCTTACCCTAGTCAGAATGGGTTTTCTCCAGTATCTCAGTCGTTCATGGTTCATTATAACGAAAAAGGATGCAACTGCTCCTGCTATCCACGAGGCGCGCGATGTGGCGGGTGGCAGAACCAGAACGATTGTGGCCATTGTTACGACCGACAGAGTGAGAATAATATGACGGACATACCAATGAGGAGAAACTGCAATCCGGAGTTTATTCTTCCATAGTTTTACCATCCTGAATTCATTCTCAGACTTACTGCCATAAAGGTCAATAGCATAAGAGAGTGCCAGAGGCAAGGCGGCGACTATCCATCCTGAAAAGGGGCCCGGATTATGAAAGGGCCCGGTAATGCTGAACAGATTGTGTTTCGATGGGATCATTCCGTAGAGTTGCAGTAAGCCCATAACAGCAATAATCAGAGTAACTCCGATCCATACGGCAGGGATAATTGCCAGGGATACCGGGTTTGTGGCAATGATTCTGAAGGCCAGCCAGATAACTGTCCATAGGATATAGCTGTAAATCAACGAGGGGCTGAAGTTATCGTTATGGATGAAGATCTCTGTCAGGGTGCACCATACAATGAAGCCTACTACGAGGATATCTGCGGTGGTGATCCTGAAAGAGTTTTTTAAAATAAGACCCATAGCGGTAATGATTGCAACAGGAATAGCGGCCTTTTCCACGGCCATCATCTTGGCTGTGATTAGTCCATCGAACAGAAGGTTTGATACAGCCAGCGGACTCACGAACAGGAATCCTGTGGCTATTATCATCGGTATTATATATAATATCTCCTTCTTCATCCCCTCAGAATACTATCGTATTGTTGTCAATGGAAAAAGGTTTCGAGAATCCGCCCCAGTAGAAGAGGGCATTCCCGGGCAGCCTGTTAAAGGATATTTCATATAGTACCGGTCTGTCAGGGAGTATATCCCCGTCATTATACCACACCTTTACGCTGTCGGCCCCATAGTAGAAAGACCTGTAGCTGTCGGAACGAACCGGTTCCCACCTTCCGGCAGAGAGGTACTGCAGGGTGAACCCCGAATCGGTGCCGCTTCTGTACAGTTTTATCCAGTGCTGATCGGGTGTTTTCTCGAGTACAATAGACTGAGGGTTCCCGAAATCGGGGATAAGCATATTGATTCTGCTCAGGGAGTCGAACCTGAAGGGAAGTGTATGATGTACCATGTCATTTCCATTGAAGCTACACAATCTGTAAATGGTTTCCGGTGTAACTGAGGGGAACATTACCTTCCCTTCTTTGCCTGCAGTGGTAAAAGCAACCGGTCTCCAATCACCGAAGTTGAATACGCATAAATAAACATATTCCCCCTCGATGTATTTCTCGATCTGAAACTCAAGCATTTTAACAGGTGCGTATAAATGGGTAATGTCGTAGTAATAAGGATTAATAAACTGAGGGTGGAGCCCATTAGCTGCTGCCAGTTCCTCAGGAGGAGTGGAAAGGGCGAAAGTGAGCCTCCAGGTACGGGTCCGGTTCAGGTGCCTGTCAATGACTCCCCTGAATTTGCCGTGCAGGCCAAAGTAGTATTCGGTCCCATCTTTATCGGCGACAGAGTTGTAGAGATGTTGAGAGCTCCGGTGACGCCATGCCAGTACCTTGTCGCACCTGGCAGGCACTCCCAGTGACCTCAGTGCCAGTTGAAAATAGAGGGCCAGATTCTCGCAGGCAGCAACTTTCACCTGTTCAAGTTCATAGGGGTCAAGGTAACCCTGATAGAAAAGAGGCATTTCTTCAGAATAGACCATTTTTTTCTCGAGATGGCGTTTTACAATGTTAACCAGGTCAATAAGTTCATACTTTTCGGTCAAAGAGTCAGGCAGCCAGCTGAACATAGACATAAAGTGCTTTCTGTATGATGTGAGGGGCTCGGTCTGACTTCTGTAAGGCAGGACATCCTTGCAGAAATCGTTGAATGAGAGATGCTGTGCCCACGGAAAGTTCCAGGCAGTAAAGGCATCATCGATATTTTCAATCAGGTAACCGGCTTTAATAATCTGAATGTCATATACCGGATCTTCTCTTTTGTACCTGAACCCGATTGAATCCATCACCCTTATTAATCTTTTGAAATCGCCGGGCTGGTATGTACTATAGTCGAAATCAACCCTGTTCCCGTTCCGGTCAGTCAGATGCTGATCAGTACCATGGTGGTATACCATATTATATATGAGGAACCTGGCGGCTTCAAGTTTGAGAGTATCTTCATTGTGCCGGGAATAGTGCCTGAGGACTTTTGCAAGTTCACTTCTGTTCCTGCCGGCCAGGGATGGTATTTCATCGTAGAACCTGCGCGAGCGTAGCCAGTATAAGTTTGTTGCCATAACAACAATAATCACCATTGATATTGCAATGGTGCCCCGGGCTTTTTGTTTTGACTTTGTTGTCACACAGACAGAAATTATATACTCGATGCTGTTTATGTCATTTCGTATACGATCTGCATTTTTCCTGCCTTCTCCGGATAACCGGACCTTCCTAATGATATCTGATTCTTTTTCTTCACACTCGGGCCGGCTCTTACTATTTTGCCGACAGCATCCCTAAAATCAACTATCAGTCACTGATTGCAGATCAGATAATTACAAAAATAAAAAAAAAAAAACGGAAATTGCAAAGGAATTCATGAAATATTTAAAAATACTGTACAAAATACAGAGGCACACCCGAAATGGTAATTTACCGCTTTATTTTCAACTTTTCAGAATATCTTTACTTAGATTAACAACCTCAATTTTTGTTTAAGAAAGGCTATGAAGAAGGTTGTAGCTGCAATATTTACAATAGGTGTAATGATTACTCTGGCAGCAGGCATGTATTGGCTTTCAGTGTCTATGTTTATCGCTATTGCGGTATTTTTGCTTCTTTCATTAAGGTGGAGTGATTACCCCTTTTTGAGGAGGATCGGATTTCTTAAGACCCCCTTGCTCTTTCTTATCGCCGTGGTTTTAGCAATAGTGGTCAGACTATTCTTCTTTGGCATTTATAATGTGGGTTCAAACTCAATGAGGGATACCCTTGTTCCCGGCGATTATGTTTGGGTAAACAAGCTAATTTACGGTCCGCTGTTGCCAACTTCGGTTTACGATATTCCATGGGTGGGGGTTGGATACTGGCTGATTAAGGGGAGGCCGGCTGATATTTACAGTATTACAAGAATCCCATCCAGGCTTAAGGGTTACAGGTCATCTGCTGCAAATGATGTGGTTGTGTTTAACAAGCCTGGTACGACTGAGGCGTTTATTAAGCGATGTGTTGCCGGGCCGGGGGATACTTTGGAGATAAGGAGAGGTGATATTTTAGTGAACGGAAGAGTGGTTGTTGATGCTGTTAAAGTAAAAGGAGGCGGCCCTGAAGTACCTGCCTGGAAGGTATATCCGGGCGTTGATTCCCTGGGCTGGGATATTGATAACTGGGGGCCATATATATTGCCCTGCAAGGGAATGGAGATAGTATGGGATGAGAAATCGTTACAACTCTATGGCAAACTGGAAGCCCTCTGTGAGATCAGGAGGACTGATGTAGTGAACGGAGAACCAGTCACACAAACTGACAACCATACATTCAAACACGATTATTACTTCATGGTTGGGGATAACAGGCATGCGAGTCATGATTCAAGGTTTTTCGGTCCGGTGCCTGATTATGACATAATCGGCAAGGCAACCTTTATTATTTTTTCACAAGGGGAGGGGCTTGATTCCGGGAGGAGGTTCCTTCGATGCTTTAACCGGTGACTAGATCAGTCCATTGTCGGCGAAGCTGTAGTAGGCTGAGCCGGCAATGATGATATGGTCGAGGAGCTGGACATCGAGCAGTGTTCCTGCTTCACGGATCTTCTGGGTTATCTGTATGTCTGATTCGCTGGGATTGTTGTTGCCCGAGGGGTGGTTGTGACAGACAACCAGTCCCGATGCAAGATTCTCAACAGCCTTTTTCATTATTATTCGCACGTCGGTTACCGTACCGCTGATACCTCCCTGGCTTATCTTCATGCGGTTAATGGGTTTGTTCGACCTGTTGAGGAAGAGTATCCAGAACTCCTCATGGGTGAGGTCGCTAAGCAACGGATGGAAGATATTGAAGACGTCGGCTGACGATTTTATCTGTCCGTTTTCGGGTGCTTCGGCCAGCTTGCGGCGTCGTCCGAGTTCGAGGGCAGCGGCTATGGTAACAGCCCTGGCTTCGCCTATACCATGCAGACCCCTGAGTTCAGGTATACCCAGGCGCCCCAGGGTGTTGAGATTGTTGCCGGCAAGGGCCAGCAGTTCACGACCCAGGTCGACAGCCGACTTGTTTCTCGTTCCCGATGAGATAAGTATTGCCAGCAGTTCGGCATCGCTGAGGGCTGCTGCGCCCTTTTCGATAAGTTTCTCCCTCGGTCGGTCGGAGGGGGCCCACTCGGTGATTTTGATTCCCATGAAGCGAGGTATTATTCCGACTCTAATTTAAGAAATTCTCTGTTACTTTCTTGTCTTGATACAAGAAAGTAACCAAAGAAGATCAAGGCTGGCAGATTTTTTTGGGATCCGTCAGCTCGTCAGGTGCACCGCGTTACAACTCGCCTTCGGCTCAAACAGTAACGCTATCTGAATTTCATAATAGAGTCCTTAAAAAATGCACCCGACTATGCTTCCGGATAATTACCCAAAAAAATCTGAGGCCGGGGTTTTAGGGGCTGGTATTTCCGGCTAATATTCTCAATCCCGAAAAATATGAGGCCGGGACTTTCCCCATACCACATACCGGTTACCGCATAAAAAAAAGACCGTCTCATTGCTGAAACGGTCTCCTGATATTTTGTTGAGTCTGCTGGTTACTCCAGACCCTGCACGTGCTTAGTAAGAGACGACTTGAGGTTGGCTGCCTTGTTCCTGTGAATGATATTCTTTTTTGAAAGTTTATCAAGCATGGATGCTACTTTTGGCAACATATCACCGGCTTCCTTTTTGTCGCTTGTTGAGCGGAGAACCTTGACAGCATTACGCATTGTCTTTGCATAGTACTTGTTTTCGGTCTTTTTGGATTCAGTCTGCCTGATCCTTTTAATTGATGATTTATGGTTTGCCATTTCTGTAATTTATTGTTTCATTATGTTCCGAAAAAAATAACCCAGTAAACCGGGTTACCTTATATCGGCTTGTACTCCGTAGGGGAATCGAACCCCTGTTACCAGGATGAAAACCTGGCGTCCTAACCCCTAGACGAACGGAGCGTCAAAGAACTTTTTTATTGCGGATGCAAAGGTAATACTCTTTTTTGAAAGTACAAAATATTTTCCCCGCTTTACGATAAAAAACGGGTTGATCCGCACTGGTTCCCTACGTTATCAGAAAACGTACCTTATTGAGAGGCCGCCGTTGATACCGTTCCAGCCGGTATGGCCGATAAGGTTGAAGCTCGGCAGTATATCGAGTGAGAGGTTGAGCGGCACCTCATCGAAGGTGTACTCGAGCCCTACCACGAAGTCGGCACCGATTACGATTCCAACGTCGGTATTGTTGTAATAAGGACTATTATCCCACAACCCTGCATGGGCTCCGAAACCGAAGTACCAGTTGAGTCCGGGATACTTGCCTGTCCAGTGAACGTTTTCATATAAACCGGTAAGGACGAACCCGCCATAGCTGCTTGCGAGTATTCCCTCGAATGCATTTGCCTTGCTGACAAAGTGCTTGACGGTTATACCGTAGGGTATGCCTGCACGTAATCCGAGTGATGTCTTGTAGTCCTGGCCGCTGGCTGCCATTGCCATTCCGATGGTAAGGATTGTTATGAAGATTGCTTTTTTCATGATAAGATATTTTGAGTTACGGGTTTCGGGTTTACCTCGCCTTCGGCTCGGTGAGCTCGCCCGGTAAACCGGGCTCGGTTCGGGTTTATTATTTCGGGGGCAAAAATAGTGATTTTGGTTTTATAAATGCAACAGTTGAAATATTGATATGTTCGTTAACGGAGAAGCAGGAGGCTTATTGCCATCACAGCCATTCCGGCAATAAGTCCGTAGATTGAGAGGTGGTGTTCGCCGTATTTTTCGGCTCCGGGGAGGAGTTCGTCGAGCGAGATGAATACCATAATTCCGGCTACCGCTGCAAAGAGCACGCCGAATGTTACTTCACTCATAAAGGGCATAAGCACAAGGTATCCCACCAGCGCACCTATCGGTTCGGCGAGTCCGCTGAGAAACGACAGCATAAAGGCCTTCCGCTTGCTGCCGGTGGCGTAGTAGACCGGGACAGAGACCGCTATTCCTTCGGGGATATTGTGAATGGCCACGGCTATTGCGATGGCTATACCTATCTGGGGATCATCGAGTGCCGCAACAAATGTGGCCAGTCCCTCGGGAAAGTTGTGAATGCCTATTGCCAGGGCGGTAAAGAGTCCCATTCGCATAAGCCTGTGCTTGTACTGGCCCGAGGTGGCTTCCTCGATTTTTTTCAGTTCGTGCGGGTTCTCCCCCGAGGGTATGAACCTGTCGATAAGGGCAATCAGGGCTATCCCGCCGAAGAAAGAGGCTACTGTAACAACCCATGCGGTATCTTCCCCGAGCGGCACTGCCAGCGATTCCCTGGCCTTAAGGAATATTTCGACGAACGATACGTATATCATCACGCCGGCTGAGAAGCCAAGGCTGACAGACAGGAACCGGGTATTGGTCCGTTTCGCGAAGAAAGCAACGGTACTTCCGATTCCGGTTGAGAGTCCGGCGAAGAGGGTGAGGAGGAACGCGAATATGATTGTGGAGGTTTCCATTGTCGGTTTGCATTTTGGTTTTACAGGGTTCCGGCAAGTTTATTCAGGTCGGTTCCGTTGAAGTCGCCTGAGCTCATAAAGAGCCAGGCGGTTTTGTCGTCAGCGGCTTCGGGGAGGCTGGCGAGGAGTCGCGCTGAGTTATCGGTAACCATCATGGTGCGGTGGGCAAAGGCGCCGGCCACGGTTGCAGGGCAGAGGGGTGGAAGTTTCTTTATTTCGAGGGCGTGCGGGTTGTAGTAGACGTAAGCCTGTGTGGCGTCATCCATTGTTCCGGCATACTGCGAAATGAATTCGGAGTTGAGGCTGCTGTAGGTGTGAAGCTCCAGAACGGCCACTATCTTCCATCCTGGGTAGGCGCCGGCGACGGCACTGACGGTAGCCCTGACCTTCGAAGGGGCGTGGGCGAAATCGTGAAAGACGACAACATTACCGTCGTCGCGTAGTTTCTGCAGCCGCCGTGCAGTTCCGGGGAATGTTGTCATAGCCCGGTAGAAATCATTTTCAGCCAATCCGGCGGCAAGGCATGCCTCGCGGGCGGCGCTGAGATTCTGGAAGTTATGGTCGCCGAAAAAAGGGACGGGTATATTGCCGCCGGGGGTGACTGCAAAGTGCTCATGGCCATTGCTGATGTTGGGGTGGATGCCATAGGGGCGCCTGACAACACCGGGGTGCGCGGTGGCTGCTATGGCTGAGGCGTAACTGTCGCCGGTGAACCAGGCGAGTGTTCCCCCGGGAGGAACCATCCGGGCGAATATCCGGAACTGTTCGAGATAGTTATCCCA
>Ga0116204_1000810_pt1 | contig 17878 bp, 18 predicted proteins | sample LakKivwa52mmetaG_FD_94481 | JGI IMG/M metagenome (GOLD analysis project Ga0116204, IMG submission 94481) | Anoxic lake water microbial communities from Lake Kivu, Rwanda to study Microbial Dark Matter (Phase II) - Lake Kivu water 52m metaG | ecosystem: Environmental > Aquatic > Freshwater > Lake...
CTTGGGAGATGAGGGAAGCCCTGAGGGTGCATAACCCCACAACCTACATTCTAATCGAGGACGAGAATCATTCGCTTCTCGGATTTTCAAGTAACTGAGCTTTCGTCCTCCTGGCGAACAGGGGAGGGCTCTTGTCAAACACACAGACGGAGTCCTTCCCTGACATTTTTCCAACCTACTGAAAGGAAAACAATGAAAATCTTCATGCGGTTCTTCAACGAGAACTTCATCAACAAATTGAACATGTTCTTGTTGATAGTGTCAATTTCAATTTTAGCGTTCTTGGTGCTGCTTGCTTTGGTGAGCAGTATACTAATGAACTTCTTACTGATATAGAGAAGATTGACTCTGAAGTAGATCGCTATTTCGCAGACTTGAATCGTTTTGGTCTCGAAATAATGGCTACCTGCGCCAGAATCAAAGCCCAAATAAACCAAAAGGGAGGTTAAAAGAAATGTGCTTAGCATATATTACAGGAAAAGGGAATTCTGTCAAAGATATTGGGTTACCTAGCTTCTACAAATGGTTTCGTCGAAAACACGATGGAACAGGAGACCTCATATACGCAAATTCTGTCTGTACAAGTGTAGAGAATTATGTTTTGGACATAGTTTACGTCGCAAATGATAACAGACTTCAAGACATTGAAAATAGAGGCTATATTTACACAGACTCTTCTGACGAAAACGGAAATTGGGTAAAGTACCCAGTAGGTTTCCACGCGTATTTTCGTCTTGAAGACGCTCTCAATTCAAGAGAGGTCGGTCTTATGATTCAAAAAGGGCACGTACTCTGCGAGGTCGCGCTCGCAGGGAAATACTCCATCGGAACTGAAATAGGATATTTAGGTCACTTAGCAGGGGTTATAGTAGCGGAAAAAATGAGAATTGTTCGTGAAATTTCTATGAAGTTCGTCAATCCTGTCATTGGCTACCAACAGAACTTTTTGGAGCAGTACATTAAACTTTCCGAGGTAACTGCCAGAATGGACGGAGACTGGAAAGAGCATCAGGAATCCCTTGAGGAGAACGACCTGTGAAAAAGCCTTGTTTCTGGTGCAGAAAGAAAGATCTTTACAAGAAGTCCATCTTAAGATACTGCGTCAAGTACTACGACAAGGTGTGGAAAGAAGTTCCGCTTGTAGAGACGATCGCCAAGATAACCACTAAAAGGGGAGCGAAATTCCCCGAGGAGAACATGACATGAAACAAGAGATGGCAAAGATTAATTTCATCTTAGAAGTGTTGAACAGCTGGCTGAAAGACATGGTTTCAATTCATCAGCAGTCCCCGCTCCAAGCCGAAAGTCTTATTTACGTCATCAACAAGACGCGAGAACAGATTCTCGACGCTCTTATCATTATCAAAAAACACCAAATCGAGGAGATAGAAAACCATGCGTCTAAGTAAGGACTTAGTCCAACTTCTTTGTGAAAAGATCAATCAGAAAGAACGTGAAAAGCAAACCGAAAGAAAAATCTTACTCATGGGAAAACCGCCAGTCAGCAAATTCGTAGCTGATTTGAAAAGCTTCCTGAAAAAGAAGCAGGTAGAAGCCAAAAAAGTAAACCCGAATATCGACGTAGAAATTGTCATTGACGATGTCTACAACAGAGTCAACGCAACAAGATTTGCAAAGGCAACCACACCTGGGCAAATCTACGAGCAACTGCGAGACTTCCTGCCAAGACTCTTCCCAGATTTATTCAAAAACGAGCCTCTTTCACATTGGAGGGATTACGAACTGGAAGTCCACGAAGTGGCTGCAGACTGCGAAAATCTGGCTAAGGTGAAGGAAAGACTCGGCTTGAGCAGTTAGACGGGCTCCAGCAGGGGGTGGTCTTGGGTTGGAAGAAGACTCCCTCACCTGCTGGTTCAAGCGTCAAGGTCACTTTGCCCGTCAAACAAGTACAGTACAGCCATTAGAGTAGTGACCTCGTTTAATACCAGCAGAGAAATTACGGTCTCTGTTCACGTCAAGGAGGGTCTGTGTAGGAAGGATTCCAACCCTCACTTGATTGATGCGGCGCCTTGATATGGGCAGAACTATTACGCGACATCAAACTAGGTACAATATAAGAAAGGACCAAGATCATGTCAAATGCAGTCAAGATCGTGTACGAGTGCTACGAGCGGGAAGAACGAAGAATCATAAATCTCACCAACCTAATGCCTGAACAGCAGGCAGAAGAACTGAATGAAAAGGTGAGAGAGTACGATAAAGACTCGGTTGTAGCGGATCTTTACATCAGAAACTTGAACAGAGTTGTTGCTCCTCAAACAGAGAATATGTACATTGGAACTCACCACTAACTCAAGGAATTTTAATGGCAATTCTTATCCTCGATGCTGATAGATCGCTGTCGTCTATCGGTTCAACAGACGTCATCAAAAAGACGTTTGGAATCACACCTGTTGTTGTCTCTGACGGACTCGACCAAGTAAAAGAAATCTTCAGGAAGCTTTTCTCCGCCAAAAGAATCGTCACCAAACACGAGATCTTCGGAGACCAGGAAGAAATTGTGTTTGAGATGGCAGAGAAGGCGAAGTCTCTTGATGTCAAGTGTGTCGCAATAGACACGCTCTCGCACGTCTTCAGACAAGACCTGAAGAAACTTGAAACTGTCAAAGACAGCAATAAAACAAGACAAATGGAACAGAGGGATTGGGGAACGTTGGACAGACTCTATCGTAATTTTTTGGAGTCGATGAAACAGCTTCCAATCCCCGTGGTCATCAATTCACACCAGCGGACAAAAGACGACGGAGACGGTGTCCAAATCAAAGACGCGAACCTCAAGGGGGGTCCTAAAGACCTCATCAGAGAGTACTTCGACGTAGTCGTCTTCACACAGACCCAAAAAGGCAAGAAAGTTTACTTGTGGCAAACCTTCGCGGATCCAGTAACGCCTGCGAAGACAAGACTTGATATTCTCGAACCCATCATGCCACAGGATCTTTCCATAATCATTAACAAATACCGAGAGCACGGCCACAACGCTCCGAAGATACTTGTCATCGGAGAGTCTGGAACAGGCAAAACAAAAGCTCTTGAAACCCTCACAAAAATCTAAAGGAGAAGCCATGAAAGCATCAGCAGTCGCACAGGGACGTGAACAATTTTTCAACACCAACATGCCTGGCGTGTACATCAGCAAGGGAAAAGTGATCTCGGTATCGGATCAATCAGGAACAAAGAAAGACGCGAAATTCCCGAAGGACATTGATCTCATGATCCGCGTGAAAATCGGAGACAAAGAGCGTCCGATTTTTATGCAGGGCAACATCAACCTGCAGGGGACATCACCCTACAAGTTCTGGAGTTCGGCGAGACCAATAGCCGACCTTTACGTTTCTGCGGGGTTGGATCTGGAGCCAGTTGGGAAGAAGCTCCAAATGACGGAGCTGAACCAGCTTATCGGAACCGAAGTTGTCTGGTTGTCCTACGTAACAGGGACACGTGAATACGAAGGAAAAGAAGTTCTCACATACAAGACCCACAAAACGGTCTTGGCGCTGAAGAACCCTGCGGACAAGGACAAAGTCTGTATTACGATCCTAAAGGATTTCCAGCGGACCCTCGCCGAAGGTTACGCTCCGAAATACAACGCCAGCGTGGTTGAAGACTTCAAAGCGAAGTCAGCAACCGCCTTCTCTCCGAAGAACAACGACAACGGTACAATGGAAGCTGTTGTCGGAGACGACGTGGACGAAGCGTTGGGGAGTTTCTAACATGAAAGCCTCCGCTGTGTCAGAAGATGTGAGCGGAGTGAAAGCCATCATCGTCAACTACCTTCGGGAAATTGGCGATGGTGGTACTTTCAAGTCACATGACGTGGAGCTTGAACTCCCCCGCTGGGGATATTTAAGATACAAAAGAGCCCACAACCCAGGTACGTACTCTCGCTCGTTTCGTGAACTAAGGGAAAAAGATGTTCTAAAATACTTTGGTATAGAGTTAACCGAGATGGACTCTCGAAAGGAGAAAGCGTGGAAGGTAAGACTCTTTACATAGAAGTCTCGATGGGTGGCCCCAGTAACAGGGGCCACATCATCCATAAATCCCACTTCCACACGTGGGTGAAGGAAGCGCAGATAAAACGGATAGAGTGCTATCGAAGCATGTACTCTTTCGATGAAAGCATCAAAGAGCATGTGGCGGTGGCAAAAACTATCCGTAACTACAACGGAGTGTTCGGACTCGATAAGGTAGTTTTCGATATTGACAAAGGAAACTACTCCGATAAAAACTTCATGACGAAGGCAAGGACCTTCATCGAGAAGTTACAGAATCTGGATGTTCCTGAGAACTACATTCAAGCCTGGTTTTCTGGGAGGGGTATCCACCTGACGTTGCCAAACGTCTTCGGCTTGAAACCAAGCAAAAACCTCCCAAAAATTCTGGCAGAAACAATAAAAGTAAATTTTGCGGAGGTAGATAACATCTATGACTACGCAAGACTCATCAGAGTTGGTCAGACAATCAATGAAAAGTCTGGACTCTGGAAAGTCCCAATCGGACTTGACGAGATCTTTCGACTCGATTATGAGGGAATCTGTCAACTTGCAAAAGAACCGCGCAAGTGGAGTTTCGACGAACCCGTCAGCGTCAAGCCCGTTCTTGAACATCTTGTTTCTTATCCTCTGGATGGTGTTAAAGAGGTAAACAAACAACACGACAAACTGTCTCCAACACGGATCGTAACCTGTATGCAGAAAGCTTTCAATGCAGGTCCGAAAGAAGGTAAACGACATGCTACCCTTCTGAGGCTTGCAAGCTGGATGTACCGGCAGGGGCTTCCAAAAGAGATAGTGAAAACATCGTTAAGAACATGGGTAGGAGAAAAGTTTGAACACAAAGAAGTAGATGGTATCGTTGAGTCGCAATTTGTGAAAGGATATTCCTACAAATGCGAAGATACTATCATGGCGAACTTCTGCGACGTCAACTGTATCTTCTACCAGCACAGAAACTACGGAACTGAGATGGCGACTTCCAGCGAGATCGAGAAGTCTTTTGCCGAGTTCATCAAACAGGACATGAGTAAAATATCCTTCAATCTTGCTTTGTTCTTTCCGTCAATCGAAGAACATAATATCCTTCCTGGACAGCTTGTTGTGCTGACAGGGGATACGGGAGTGAACAAAACCGCACTGGCTCAGTATCTTTGTGTGAATCTTCAGCATCTGTCCATTCTCTATTTCTCAACAGAAGTGGACAAACATCTTATGTACAGAAGATTCATTCAGCAGGCACATGGGATGACCAAGACGGAAGTCTACCAACACTACAAGGACAATGCAAACAGCCTTTCTCAGAAGATAAACCATATCAAACTGACCGATCTCTCCCCGAAGTTTGAGGAGATAGAATCTTACATCAGAAAAGAACGTCCTCACATGGTGGTTGTGGACACTATGGAGGATATTGAGACGGAACAACAGACTGTCTACGACAAGACCCAGTTTCTTGCGTCTAAGTTGAAACAGCTTGCACAAAAGTACAAGTGTATCATCTTGGCAATATCCCACATATCCAAGTCTGCTGCCAATACAGAATTTGGAAAAGCTCCAAATGACGAAACAGTCACAAAACTGTGGGTTCACTCGATGAAGGGTTCAACAGGTATCGGGCAGAAGGCAGACAAGGTGTGGGGCATCGAAGGGAACAGAAAGAACAACGAAAGAGTCTTTAAGGTTCTGAAAGCAAGAGACGAAAGTTGGTTCACAACAAACCTTATCATTGACATAAAAACATTCAGATTCAAGGAGAAAACAGATGGAACAACCAACAGTTAAGAACGAATATGTGGATCTCTTTGAAGTAGATTCAACCCTGATGGGAGACCTTCAGGGCGCTGCTGGTAGCGTATATGTGCTGGGGAAATTGAAAGAAGAGGAAGAGAAGATTAAGGAAGCGAAGAAAATGCTCACCCAAAGAGTAGAAGCCTGGACAGACAACAAACTTGCTCAAGTCCAGCAACAACGCGAATGGCACGAGAACAACATCAAAACATTCCTGGCTACCAGCAACCAGAAGAAAGTGTCAACTCACAACGGCACTGCCTATATCAGAACCACAAAGGAACTCCAAATCCCAACAGAAGAATTGCTTCCTCTGGCAAAGGAGAAAGCTCCTCAATTTGTCAAGACCGTTGTGAAAGAGGTTCTTGACACAAGAGAATTCAAGTCCTGGTTAATGAAGAACGAAACAAACTTTCCTGTTGTCACAAAGGAAACTGTTGTCGTTCGGAGGCAGGATGAGCTTCAAGACTAAACCGATCTTCTCAATTCCTTATATCGCCACCCTTCTCACTTTGAAAGGTGAGAACGTCAGAATGATAGGGTTGATGATATTCCGACTCATAACCTTCCGTCTTACTATCATATTTTTAGACGACGTAGGTATCACTTTTGCTATCAAGATATGGAAATTTGAAATTTCACTTGGGCTGAATCATAGCAAGGAGAAATAACCCATGAAAGAAACTCAGTCTGTTGTCGGCATAGACAACGGAGTAACAGGAGCCTACTGTGTTTTTGTAGGCAACCAAGCCGTATTTCTCAGCTTGACACCTGTAAAAAGAGTACGAGACTACACAAAAACAGAACAATACATTCACAGAATTGACAACGATGAGCTGTGCTTGCGACTACTAACAGTTCTCAGGGGATTCCCTAAGGTATCCTCTGTAAAGTTCCTATTGGAACGTCCGATGATAAACCCAATGCGGTTTAAACAGTCCATATCAGCTGCAAGAGCCTTTGAAAGCACGCTGATAGCATTTGAAGGTCTCCAATTGCACATTCATCTGAGATCACCTAAGATGACCTTTGAAACCATCAGTGACGCAGAATGGAAAGAAAATTTCAAATTCCCAAAGAACATCAGCAAGGAAAAGGTCGTTGAAAAAGCTCTCTCATACAAAGACTTTGTCGAAGCGAGAAAAGGCGACTCAGTAATCAAGTACACTGACCTCCAAATGTCAGCACTTGCAGATGCCTACTTCATAGCCAAATTCGGTTCACGCACATTCAAATAAGGAGATTATATGTCTATCATCGCAAATATCGGAGATCAAGTGGTCCGAAATATGAATGTTTCGGCTCTCACTAAACCCATCACAGCTTCAAGTTGGGAAGAAGCCATTGAGAAAGCGGATCTCAATTATCATGTTGAGAAATTACCCTTATACTACGACGCTCCAGAAGCTCCACACATAACAACCGATTCCTACGCGACAGTAAGACTCGACACTAACGAATATCTTGGAATCGTCAGCGAAAGGTATCGTGTTCTTCAAAACAGGGAGGCGGGAATCGTATTTGACAGTCTCATTGGCAATGGCATGACCATTGAGAGAGCAGGCAGTTTCAAAGGTGGAGCGGTTATCTTCCTACAAGCGAAACTACCCTCTTCCATTGACATTAAGGGAGACATTGTGGGCAAGTACTTTACCATCATCAATTCCCACGATGGCTCAAAGAAATTCTCAATGCTCACAACTCCCATCAGGATCATTTGTTGGAATACTCTGAACACTTCCCTGGCAAGAGCCATTGCCATTAAATCTGTGAAACACACCAAATCCATTAAGATCAATATTGAAGAGACCAGAAACATGCTTGGGCTAATAGTCAATGAATACGATCTTCTCGAAGAAGCTTTCAAAGCCTTTGCCAACAAACAAATCCTCGGAGCGGAAGAGACTCATTTCGCAGAAATGATGTTCCCAACAGACGAGCAGAAAACAATGGAAGAAAATTACAAAATGCTGGATTCTCAGAAACTTCTTGTGAAATTGCACCAAAGCGGAACAGGATCTGAATTGTCACGTGGGACAGTTTGGGGATTGTACAACGCGGCAACTGAGATGGCGGACCACTACATGCCTGTCTACAAATCAAGAGGTTTCGCCCCCAGTGAAAAACAAATTGAATCTCACCTCGAAAGCATCTTGCTTGGAGAAAAAGCTGAATTCAAAAAGCGTGCTTTCAACGTAGCAAAGGAGATGTTAGTATGAAATTAAACAGAAAATATCTCATTGACCTTGCTTGCTCAAACGACGATCTCCGAGAAGCAATGATGAGAGTTGTTTTCTACAAATCGAAGAAACTTGCGGTAGCTACTAATGGGATGATTTTAGCGATAGTTCCCTATGAACCAGACGCAAATGAACCTGAAGAGATGTATTTGTCAGGGAAAGCATTGAAAGAACTTCGCAAGGCAAACGGCTCGGGAAAAAAGATATTGGTTGACACTATCTTTTACGATTCTGATACAAATTCAGTATTCGCACCTACGGACCCATCAATAAAATACAATGTTGGAAAGGGAAGCTGGGAATTCCCAGATTGGGAATCAGTTCTCAACTGGGGACCGAGCAAAGCACATTTTAGTTTCAATCTTGAACTGTTGACAAATCTTGCACAATCGGTTGGAGCAAAAAAAGATAGTCCCGTAATGCTCCATCTCTACCCAAATGGTAACCAAGCCTATGTAACCACCGAAGAAGACATATCAGATAGAACTGAAATTAAAGATGTTCTGGAAAGAGCTGGAACAAGCGGTGTAGGGCTTCTTGCTGGGGTCAGAAACGACATCAAAAGCAAAGACCCTATCGAAGAAAAGCTCAACGAAGTTTCAGAAATGTTTTCGATTGTTACCAAACTATTGGCAGAAAGAAACATCCAGGTACAATTTGAAATTCAAGAGGGAAGACTGACTGGGAAGCTGGCAAAAATTCCTGTTCAAACTGAGGTACCAGCATGATTTGGTGGGTAATTGGGCTTGTAGCTATCGCAATCATTCTATTCACCTGCAGATTGGTGTATGTAATGCACCAGAAAGAAGAGAAACTCACGAATGATCTACATAACAATCGAGAGGGGGTTCGTCAAGGAAGTAAGATCGGACGACCCCAATCAAAAGTTCACGGTGATAGACTACGACGTGCAAGACGACCAGGAAATCAACCACATGAAAAAAATAGAAGACAGCGTTAAAGACAGACCAAAGCTGAAAGAAGCCTCCGTTTGGGCGCTGCAACCTTATTCGTTAAACCAAGAGTAATGGAAAATAGCAGTTTCCACCTGAGAAGGTACCCAAACTTCTCTGTTCTTACGACATCAGAGACACTTTTAATCTGGTGGATCTGAAGCTCTCATTAAGGGATACATGGAAAGCCCAAAAACGGGCGGGTCGGAAACTGCTGTTTTACTTCAAGGAGAAACGATGTCAAAGCATATAGTTGTTTTTGGATACGATTTCCCACATGAAAAAACATCAAGGGGGCTACTAGCACTCAAGCAAGCAGGGTACGATTGCCTTGTCCTCGCTGCGCCCCATGAAAAGCTCAGTATTCGCGATGCTGGTAGAAGCTGGGGAATGAAAGGTCTCAAACCACACCATCCTCAGCAGATTGCCAATATATGTGAGTTTCAGTACCACGTGATAAACCACAAAAAAGCGGAGGCAATCAAATGGGCGTTGCTGACACTCTTAGGTTACATCCCAAGCACTGCAGTGATCTTGGGGGCAAGGATCATTCCTGAAGATGTCATCGGAATCTTCCGAAAAGGCATTATCAACGCTCATCCAGCAAAACTTCCTCAGTGCAGAGGGTTGATAGCTCCAAAACTTGCAGTTCTGAAAAACATCCCACCGCTGATAACATACCACCTTATAGATAAACACATCGATAAAGGTAAATTTCTATATTACCAAAGAGTGCCAATCTACAAGGCAGACACCCAGCAAGAATTCAAGCTACGGTCCCTTCACTACCAAGTAGAAGGTATGCCTTACGCCATTGAATTATTATCCAAAACCAGCGCAGAACACCTTCCTAAATTGGGAGGAGACGAGTACCCAAACAAGGGAATCACCCCAGAAGACGACAAGCTAGTAGATAAAACATGGACCTCATATTGCAACGAATTTTCGGAGGATTAAATGAGCTGGAAACACAGCGCAAAAGCTAATCCCGAATGAGCAATTCTTAGCTTTTAGGTAAAGAAGTTAAAATAACGATGTCGCTTATTTTAAGGAGAATGAAATGAATCGGCAACGAGAGGTAGCGAAAAGTAATACCTTTTGCAACTGACAGCTTTTTAGGAAGAACAATGACACACAAACTTAAACTTTAGGAGGTTCTATGGCAAGAATGTTTCTTGTAGAAGTCTTCGAGAAAAGAAGAGAATACTTCGTTGAAGCCGAGAACTACCACGTCGCAAGAGAGGTAGCTCAGTACGACACAGACAGTAAAAACATGTTCAGGGTGCATGAAGTGGATCCTGAAACGAACGAGAAATTGAGAACTCCTGTAGAGGTCATCTTCGACCATGACACAGGAGAGTACCGAAACGTCGTGTAGGGAGCCTCCACCCTCACGACACTTGGAGGCGTTGGCTGGGGAGCTGACGTCTCCAAGTCTAAAATACTTCAATAAAGGGCAAATTTTCCTACTGCAAAATGGGCAATATAATGCCTCCAGCAAGTTTCTTCGGAGCGTCGCGCTGGTCTTCATCTCTGATGGATTTGCCGATGGAATGGAGCGGGAACCCAACCATCTTCTCCACAATCATTTCAGGAGTCTCTAAAACAGAGCCTACATCACGGGCAATTCTGCCAAAGGGGAAGAACGTCCACATGAAGTATCTGCTGAAATCCGTCCACTCGCCAGAGAACAAGCTCCCGAAGAAGGAGTAGGGGATCCTCATGATCGGAGGAGAGACAGGCTGAATTATGGAAATAGGGTAAGGTAATGCACCAAAGAAGGCCTTTTCCCTTTCCTTAGAATCCCCGAAGAAGAACTCTGAAAGGTCCTTGAAGTAATTCCAGGGAGCCGCCAACGTCGCCTCAAACATCGAGGCTGGGAACAAGCTGGCAAGCCCAAGCGAGAACATGTTGGCAGTCACAAGACGCTTGTAGCGATCGTATTCAGGCGTTCTTGGGTCAATACCTGTTTCAATAGCGTCTCGTGTCACCTGCATATTGAACCGCATATTGTTCCAAGCCCACATTTGGAAGCGAGCGTAGATCTTCCCGAGGCTGGTAGCCGCAAAGGTCGGGCGCGAAGCGTTGTTATACAGGAACTGAGTAGTCTCCACACCCTTCTTTGCCATGTGCATCACCCAAGGGTGGTCGAAGGGATGGATTTCCTTGCTGAACCCAAGCACTTCCCTTGCTTTAATAGCGTGTGCAAGGAAGGCCCTTGACCGCAGCCATTTCTCGGACAAGGCTATTGGCATGGCAGCCAAGTTCGCAGCGGTCTCTCCGAGCCCAGAGGTCTTCAAGGCTTCCCTGAGAGAAGCTCTTACATCCCCTTCGTTCTCAACTCTGCGTCTGGCAAATTCTGCCATGACAACTTTAATTTGTTCTGGGGAAAGTTTCCCGCTTAAGTTCAACTCTGTTCGGATAAACGACTCAATACCCTGTTGGTATTCCACCATGTGGTACACGTCATCCCAGCCCTTGATCTCCTTGTACTCTACTCCGTAACCCTTCCTGTGGATCGGGACCCTGAAGTTTGCCTTAAGGTAATCCAGATTCCCAGCTTTCCAGAAAGGCTTAAACCCAGCGTCAATCAGAGTGTTCACGTTGCCGTAGAGGTTGTTTACCAGAGTCTTCGAGTGACTCAGAAGCGTGAAGAGATTGTACGTACCTTCGAGCTGCGAGAGGTCTGCAGCCATTCTGGAGATGTTCTCCTGGACAACCACCTTCCGATCCTTGACGAGAGTCTCTATCTTGTCATAGTCCTTTGCTTTCAAGGCTTCTTGAATATCCTTTGCAATTTCTGGGCTATCGTCCATCGGTCTGAGAGTGAAGAGGTCTTTCCCAGCGAAGTGTGTCTTGCCGAGTTGTTTGGCTTTCTCGATATAGTACCAATCCTGTAAAAACCTAATAGGGTTGTCTTTCAGCTTCATTTGGGGGTTGTTCACCCACTCTTCAGGGTACACACTTGGGTAGCCGACAGCTTGGCGTGTGTAGGCTTGCATAAACCGAGCCCAGTTGGGAGTGTGGTCTCCGAAGGGTCCTTGTTTGACAAAGTCCTGAATAACTACTCTGTGAGCTGCCACAAGGAGTTTGTTATGATAGCCACTAGCCAGCCTGCGACCCTCGAGAAGGAAGGCGTCTGGGGTGGTAAGCCAGTCATGCGGAAGGTCTTTCTTGAAGTCTCTGATGATCCTTGAAAGCCCTCTGCTCGAAAGCAGGTCTCTTTCGTAGTCCACCTCGGTCTTCTTCGTGAGTCTCTCCACAAGTTTAATGTCTTCAATGGCAATACCCTTGTCGTAAGCCTCAGCCTGCTGCATCCCCTCCTTCTCGTACACCTCTTCCATCCCAGCCTGAACTGGCCCCTTCCTGCTGGCGGCAACTGCTTTTCGAATCAGATATTGCTTCATTCCCCTTTCGGAATGTCCAACGTGAGGAACGTATCTGTTCGGATCGGGTGTGTCTATTTCCTTGAAGGTCGTCCACCCCTTCGAGTCCTTGATCTGCAAATGTCTTAGGAATTCTGCGCGCTTGTCTGCTTCGTGGAAAGAGTCAGCCGACATCAGCACCTTCTCTCCTTGCGGACCTACAGGAACAGCAACTTCCTCCATGCGGATAGTGTGGAAAAGTTCCTCAAGATTACGTATTCCAATGTTCAACTGCTTCCCAGCGGCAAGGTGCTTTGCGATATTTGACATCGTCGCTTGCGTGTCGATAAACCCGCGTTTGGAGTTTGTTTTGTGGAAGAACTTATCGCTTCGCTTGACGATCTCTCCCACCTGCTGTGGGTCTCCGTCGATCAGCTTGTTCAATTCCTTTTGGAAGATCCCCATTCTCCGTTGGGCTATCTCCACAACCTCTTTAGCGCTTGCGTTTCTAAAGCCGTACGTGTTGGTCAGTCTTCCGCTCTCATCGTACATCGTCGAGATCTGATAGGTCTTGTCCTTGTACTTCGTTTCGAGTAGCTTCTCGGCGGCTATCTTATTCTGCATGTAGATGTTCGGAACGTTCTTCCCAAGATATTGGGAATATGGAACTTCTCGCAGGTGCATGGCTATCTTGTACAATTCCAACCCGTCTTCTCCGAATTGACTCAGGAAGCGCATGTGGTCCGTCTTCAAGCGGTGGAATTCGTTTTCCCAGGCGGAAGCCTGAGAAAGCGCGTTCTTCGCCATGAGCATCTGGGCCTCCAAGTGACTGAAGAAGTAAGAGACTGGCTCGGTGTTGATGTTCAACTTGCCGTCTTTCATCGGCCTTATCACAGGCAGGTCTCGGTTGTAGTTGATGAGCCCTTGGAATCGGTCCCTCACAAACTCTCCGCCAGCAGTCGCAAGATCAGCTCCGACACTTCTCAAGTCCCTCCACCAGTCAAACTTCTCCAGCGCGAACCCTCCCATTCTTGCTGTTTTAATGAATTCAACGAAGTTCTCAAGGTCTCTGGGAACAGCTATTTTGGGGTCAATCCCGATCTCCATTGGAGACTTCTTCGCAGTAAGCCCTATGAAAATACTGTCCAGATAAGGGACTAAGTCTGGGTTCTTTTCGAGAGCGTCCTTCAGGTCGAGGAAAGACTTCTCCAACCTTCTCTGCAGGTCTGGAGGCAGGTCTTTCAGGTTCTTCTGGAACTCCTGATAGACTTGGTCTGCGGTTCTCACGTCGTTCTCTACAGACCCCTTTTCCTGAGCTTTAGGAGGCTCTGGCGGGGGTTGAAACGTCTTCTCGGCCAACTTCTCTGGGTCAACCTTCGGAGGCCCTTCCTGGGCCTTTATTTCGCCTTCTACGACCTTTTCTGCTGACTTCGAGGCTTTTTCAAGCATTTTTTCCAGCAACGGGTTGGTTACCCCCTCAGTGAACATTTGGCCTTCCATTGGCGGAGGTTCGTCTGGGGGCGGGATGGGTTCTGGATCCATACCTATTTCTTCCCCAGCCTTCTTTACGGTCTTCTCTGTTTGCTTCCTCAGCTCGCTGATAATGGATTCGCCCTCAGGACGGTTCCGTACCATCTCTGTGAATTTTGTTTTGTACCCTTCTTTCAGAGTGGTTAACTTCGCAAGATAGTCCTCGTAAGTGATAGTGCCTTTGTCCACATCCTTAAGAAGAACTTCCTTCTGCTTGTTCCATTCTTTTTGGATCTTACGAAGGTAGTCTGCTTCGTCCTTCGTGTATTTGTTATAGTCAAGCTTGCCAGGGAAAAGTTTGGTTATTCGCTCCTCCTTGTTCAACGCTTCCTTTTCGTCCTTCAAACGAGCTTCTATTTCACGCCACCTTTGTTCAAATTCCAGTCTTGCTTCGTCTGGGGAGGTCTCCGTACCTCTTAGTTTGGCACTAAGCTCCTCTGCTTCTTTCTTTGCTTCCTCCTTGATTCTGGCAAGTTCTTCTTTTTTGAAAATGTACCTGTCACTGCCTCCAAAAATATAATCAATGTGTTTTAAGTTTCTCGAAGCGATTTTGCTCGCCTCGGCTTTTCTGACCTCTTCCGCCTGCTTTGTCTTCACTTCGTTAGGCATTAGCTCGTCGGCTACTTTGATCATAGCCTCGTAAGCGTCCTTCGGTCCGCGCCCCATGACTGCAGGAGTGTCCCAGACTTCCATGAGACCAGGAGCGACTTCCTGACCTTCCCACGAAAGAGCGCTTCTACTCGCAAAGTGCTTTTGGAATATGTCGATTTCGGCTCCTCTCGAACTCATGTTGTAAGCCATCGCCTCGATGTTCCTTCTGCCGAGCACGGCTCCTCGCAGGTCGGAGGAGATTTCCAGCCAGTCTCCGATTGTAGCGTCGGAGATGTAGTCCAAGTTCCAAGGGTAGCGTCCATGCAGATTGCCGTAGAACTTTTCACGCTTCTGCGAGATCTCGGTGCTCAGAGCTTGTATCTGCCTCTCAAGATTTTTTGAAGCGTTGCTTTCCTTCGCAATGGCGGTTTTGTCCCCAAGACGTGTGACGGTTCTCAGCGCTCTTTTTACTTGGTTGTGGTCTTTTGTCAGGGCTGCAAGTCTGTTCACTTCAGGCTGGATGCTCGCCTCGAATCCTTGCTCCTGAGGTGACAGATGGACAACGGACATGCTTTCAATTACTTTCCGCATGGCGTTTTTCATCGCCTCTGTCGGCTCGACAAGCGGCTCGCCAGTAGGAGTTTTTGTCTTTGTTTCCTTGTCGTACTTCATTGGCTCAAGCTGGGTGATCTTGACGTTCATGTAGATGGCGTTGAGCTCTGCAATGGCGTCCTCAAATTGTTTCTGGGCCTCATCCCTGCTTAACGCAATTCTCTCAAGTTCTTCCTGCGGTTTCTGAACGTCGTCTTTGGTCCTTTCGCCGATGACCTTGAGAGCGTCGTTTATTCTTTTCTTCTGCACTGTTATCTTCTGGAAGGTACTCTCCGCCCAGCCTTCCAACATGCCGTAAGCCTCTCTTCCGTAAGCCCCGAAATCACGCTTGGTGATCTCCAGCAATGCTCGCCCGTCCTTCAGAAGAAGCGCCCCAGAAGTTGCCTCTGCGATCTTCTCCTCGAAGATACGCTCCATGATGTCGTCAATCTGTGACTGAGCGATTTGGTCGTCTTTGGACAACCTTAAGTTGTCGTACTCTCCAGCCTTCGCCTTCTCCAATATCTTTTCCCTGATCTTGGTGAGGTCCTGCCTAACGGGTATGTGACGCACTCCGAAAAGGGCTTTGATGACAGCAGTCGTCTCGGTGAAAGGTTTGATTGTTCCCTCTTCTGTCTCTATGTACTCGCTCTTCCCTGTCTGGTAGAACTCCTGCATCTTCGCAAGACGCTTGCTCAGAACCTCAAGGTTGATGTGACGGAAAGTGTCTTTCAGGTAGCTGTTCTCGATGTTCTTCGCTTGTTCTACAATCCCATACCAGGCGCTGATGGGCTGGCCGTCCTTCTGAGTGTAGAATTTCCATTGCGGAGTCTCGGTCACTTCCCGTATTCCGTCCACCCACTCGCGCAGAGAGAACTTTCTGTTGTGCTGGTAGTCTTTCCTGTTGATGTACTGATCGGCACGTTGGAACGGGTGCACAGCGTTGGTTATTAAGGTTTGAATTGCCCAGTTGCTCCCGAAAGACGGCGTGTTTTTGTCAACCTGGCTTTTTAGTCTCCCAACCTGCTCGGCGTTATGCTCGGGGAAATACTCCCTGAATCGCTGGAGATTGTCAATGATATGTGTGGTGCCTGATTCGCCGTCAATTAAAATGCCTCCGATTATTTTTCCGTCCTTGTCTCTGAAAACCACTCGTGAGAAAACCTGGTCGATGAATTCCTGACGTACCTTGGAAAGGCTTTTGAGGGGGACACCTTTGGCTGAGTCTGCGGCCTTGTTGATGCCAGCGGATTTCATGGCAACAAAATGATCCTTGTAGTTGCCTCTCATTTGATAGGGTATTTCCTCCCCCGTCCTGAAATAGACCTCAGCGGAGAAGATGCCGTGATTTTCTTCCATTTCTTTCGGAACGGGAACTTTAATGCTGTTCTTCCCGTCTGCTCTTGCCCGCCTTTTGAGAAGTTCCACTCTGTTTGCGTAAGCCAACAACATGCCGAGATTTTTCTTCCCCTGATAAGCGACCTTGTTGTAGGCAAGCGTCGCAAAGGGGTTCACCATCGCAGCTGTGTTTTTGTAGTGCGGTTTAATAACGTCAGAATAAGGATCGGAGAAAACTGGGAGGTCGTTCACGTCGAAGACGATCTCCTTGTTTTCAATGAGGGTCGTGAAAGCGTCCTGCTTTTCTCTGAAGTTTTTTTTCTGCGCGGCAGAATTCACGAGATAGAGGTCTGCAGTGTCCCCGTCCGTGTCCGCCCCACCTGAGTACTTCATGTCCTTCGGAGTGAGGTAGATGCCAGCTCCTTTGTCCTTGGTGAAGCCTGCGAATTTCAGTACGCGAACTCCTGATTCGTCGGAGGTGGGAACACGCTCGATGAGATGTTCGAAAGTGTCCTCCCAGACTTTCTTCCTGGCTTCCCACTCCCTCTTCTTGGCTGGTTCCAATTTCTTCGTCTTTGAAATCTTGGAGGCTTCACCCTGATATTGGTCCCAAAGTTTGCCGAAGGTGCTCCACGTTTTTGCGAACGGGTCTTTCATCTCCATCCCGCGTGCTGCAAGTCCAGCCATGTAGTAGCCGTCCTTGACCTGTCCCCAGTACTCCCACGCTATCGGTTTGATGGTCATTTTCCCGCTTCCTCTTACCTTCGGGGCTACTAGCCTCATCTGAACGTATTTCGACAAGGCTTGGTTCATATAATGCCCTACAGCAGGCTCGTTGAAGAGGTCGCTCATTGGGATGTTGCGGGAGATGGCCTGTCTGATGAACCTTGTGGCGATGTTGTCAAGCTGCGCCATTGACTCCATATCAACCATGTCGGCCTGGGTTGCGGCCCTGTCAAGACGCTCGTTGGCGAGATAACGCTGTATCTCAGGGTCCACGAGACGTTGGATGATGGCAGTGGATACCTTTTTGGGCAATCTGCTTATCATCGAGAAGGATTGGAGGATTTGGTTGATGCTGAGATCGTCCACGTTGAATTTGAAGCTGTTCTCAAGCTCGTCGATCTTTTTCTGGAACTCCGCAGGTTCGAGCTTTTCCTTCCGCAGCGCCTCCCGTTGCTTGAAGAAACCCATCACTTGATTGGCGTAGTCCCTGTTGTCAACGAATTCCAGCTTTGCGGTTTCTATCATTTCGTTGATGGCTTCAGGGTCGCTTAAGTTCTTCAAGTATTGTACGCGACGACGTACGGGCTGGATAGCGTCACCTGGATGTTCGGACGAGGAGACGTTCACTCTCAGCCCTTCTGGAGCAAGGATGAAGGTTTCTGGCTTGTCGATCTTCGCCCCAGTTTCAGGGTCGTACGTGTCGAGCTTGTCGTCCTTCCATTGGTGGTCGTAGATCTTCC
>Ga0116204_1000811_pt1 | contig 17854 bp, 15 predicted proteins | sample LakKivwa52mmetaG_FD_94481 | JGI IMG/M metagenome (GOLD analysis project Ga0116204, IMG submission 94481) | Anoxic lake water microbial communities from Lake Kivu, Rwanda to study Microbial Dark Matter (Phase II) - Lake Kivu water 52m metaG | ecosystem: Environmental > Aquatic > Freshwater > Lake...
TCCATTTTAGTATCCTTATTTAGCATTACATCTGCTTCAAGGATACGCAAAATACTCAATTTTTCATCACCTCATCACGGGAGATGAGGGACACTACCGATTTTTGACTGATTACTGATTACTTGTTACTGATTGTGCTTTCGCCGGAATCACGCCAATGGACAGAATCGCCGCCCCAGCCTGGAGCGTCCCCGCTGAAGCCGCCTCGCCCGCTTCGTAGACGGTTAACTGCCCCTCGGCATCGAGCGCGACCACTTTATCGGTATCCTTCAGCGCTGCCGCGCCGATGAAGCGCGCCCCCTGCTCTAGCCGGGAGGGGGAAATGAGCACCTGCCCGCGCGAGGAGGGGGATTTGGTGGCTTCAAGAAACACAGCATCGCGTTGGATGACTTTGCCGTTTTGGGTGACGAACAGGATGGTTTGCCCCGGCTGGACAGCGAAGGCGGCGATGACATAATCGGTGGCGCTGAGGCGGATGCGCTCGTCTGCCGAGTAGGTCAGGTCATCCACATCGAAACCGAGCAGGCGGCCTTCGTGGGTGACGATGGCGTAGCGTTCGCCCTTCTGGCAGAGCAGGGCGTCGAAAGGCTGGTCGGCTTTCTGGGTGGTGCCCCGGCCGAGGTAGTGATTGTCGAGAATAGACTGCGCCAGGGATGTGAGGGTTTTTTTGACAAAACCGCGCCGGCTGGCCTGGAGGAAAAAATCGGCCAGGGGCAGACGCGAAAGCGGCACGAGAGAGGCTAGCAGCGCGCCAGCGTGGGGTTCATCAGGCTGGGCGGCTTGCTCCCAGGTAAAAGAATCGCCTTCAGAGAGAGGGATTTCATCCACACGCAGGGTGCTGACCCGCCCAGAGGTAAACAGGAATAGCAATTCTTCGTGGGCAGGCACGGCTAGCAGGCGCGGGAACTCGCCATCCGAAACCAGTTCGCCACGGAGGCGTCCCAGAGTTTTCAGGTTGTCGCCGAGCGCAAAGCGAAAAACCTGTCCCTGGGCGTTGTAGACCAGCAGGTTAGGAACCTCGATTTCAAGCGGCAAAGCGGCCAGGGACGCGCCATCACCTACCTGGCGTTTGAGCATCTCCAACTGGCGCTCGAGGTGAACAATGCGCTTCTGGTAGTCCTGCACGCGCGTTCCATCCTGCAAGGCGATGTTCTCGGCCAGCAATCCCTCATTGCGCTCGGTCAGGTCGCGCAGACGGTTGGCGACCAGTTTCAGAATCATCAGCGCGGAAGCGGGCCGCGTTTCAGCTTCTTTAATCCATTCGTCAATTTTATCGTTGAAGGTCATGGGGTGTCCTTTTGGGCATGTAATTATACCCAACAAAGACCAGACAGGTTTCTTATTCTGGAAGGCTCTCTGGGATTTACCGTGAAAACCCGTGCACAGAACACACGGATTTGACGGAAACGTACGGAAAGAGCATTTTAAACAATGATTTTTCCGTGTTGCTCCGTGTTTTCCGCGTTTTCCGTGTACGGATAATGCCCATCAGGGAGATTCCCAGAGAACCTAAATTGATGCCTTTCTCATTGAAAAAACTGCGCAGCCTGCCCAAAACAGCGCGCATTAACGGCGGGCGGGGGATAAATCGAGGAGATACTGGATTCCTGACCCATCAATTCAAAACCAATCCTTGACTTAAATAATATGTTGATATATTATTAAGGCATATTACAAAAGAAAAGGAGAGAAGAAAATATGTCAACCCCCGTCCCCCAACCCGTCGATGACCTGACCGGCTTGATGATGCGCAAGGATTTTCATGAAACGCTGGATGCGCTGCTCGAAAAAGCGCGCGCCAGCGAAACGCCGGTTTCGGTGGCCTTTGTCGATATCGATAACTTCATGCGCATCAATAATGACTACGGCCATTCTGGCGGCGACGATGTCTTGAAAACCCTGGCCGACCTGCTTCGCCGGCATTGCGGCGAGAGCGCCATCCCTGTGCGCTACGGCGGCGACGAGTTCGCCATCATCTTCCCCGCTACCGAGCGCGAACAGGCTTTCCTGCTGCTCGAAAACCTGCGGACAGTGGTACACGACACCAAAATCAAGGCCCGCAAAGACGGCGCGGAAATCACCGGCCTGCACATCAGCGCCGGGCTGGCCTGTTTCCCGATCGATGGGCACCTGAAATCGGAACTGCTACGCAAAGCCGACCAGGCTCTCTATCGCGCCAAAGTGACCGGCAGGAACAAAGTCCGCCTGGCGCAGGACGAGAAGATGGTCCCGAAAACCTCGCATTTCACCCAAACCCAATTGGAGCGCCTGACCGAATTGGCCGCCGAACGCCAGGTGGGCGAGGCCGAACTGCTGCGCGAGGCGATGGACGACCTGCTGGTCAAATACGGGGTGGACGAAATCGAACGCTGGGCGTAAGAAGCGCTGCGCCGAAATTTGGCAGTTCGCGGACAAACTCACCTGCATTTGCGCCAGGCGCAAGTGTCGGTAAGGTTTCAACTTAAAATTCCTAAAAAAAAGTTCTTTCAAGGACGTTTCGCGCAAAGAGCGCAGAGATTTTTTTGTAAATTCTGCATCGAAGAACATGGCTTTTTGCTAGTTTTGCAAATTTTGTGTTAGTGCGCCAAACCATTGGGGTGCTTTTGATTTGGGAGAAATTTATCCGCTAATCTGCGCGAATTTGCGCTAATCCTTCATGGTTTAAGCGCATTCGCGCAGATTGGCGATGATTAGCGGATTCTAATCCCATCACTTTGGCGCGCTAACTATTTTATCGGCAGAGCTTATTCCCTCGCTGGACGGATGCCCTTATAAACGCGCGGGCTGGAAATCGTGATCAGGATGGTGTTGGCCGGGCGTCCCAACTTCTCAGAGAGTTCGGTGGGGGTGAGCGGGCTGTTGCCATTCGCCAGGAAGGTGCGGAACACACCCTCCACCAGCTGGGTCTGGCCGGTGACAAAACCGGGCTGACGGGCGCAATGCGACAGGATGGTTTGCTGTAAACCGTCCATCGGACGGACTTCGGCGGTTTCCGGGTCAACGAAGTCGATGAGCGCGCCGTCTTTCATCTCGGCGAACAAGGCCTGGTGTTCGGGGCAGAGCAAGCCTGCCAGGTGAACGCGCCAGTCGTTTTCGTTTTGCTGCCACCAATCGAAATCGATATGGAAGCGGGTCTGGAGGCTGGGTTTGACAAGGCTCATTTTATTCATCATCCGGTTCCATTTCAGCCAGGCGGTAGTGCAGGTCGCCAACGTGAGTAAATTCTTTGGATGCGGCCAGGGTTGCCAGCAGCGGGGCAGGCGGCACGCGCCGCAGGATGTTGACCGCTGAATAGAGTTCCTCGGCGTGGACGTGTCCCTGGGGGGTCAGCCCGGCCAGTTTTTGCAACATTTCTCGGACAAGTTTTGCGAGCGGCTGGCGGCTCTTTTGTGTGAAAGCCGCGTCTACCGCTTCGACCGTAGGGACGACAATCGCCATGCGCTCATTGTATTCACAAGAGATTTCATGTTTCAGCAGGGCGAAGACCAGCCCGCCATCCGAACCGGCCAGCACAGTCCGCACCCAGTCGCGGTTGGGACGGTGGGTCTTGGCCTCCACAATCACCTCGCCGGGTGTTTTGCTGCGCCGCACCACGATATAAGCGCCGGGAATCAGCTTTTGTTTCTCGTACCATTTGCGCAGCCCTGAGACATACCCGTACTCGCGCACCACCCAGGCGGGAATTTTCTCACCGGTTTTGCCATCGACCAGCGTAAAGCGGATGCGCGGCGATTCGATGGCTGTGGGGAAGAATGAGCGTACGCGCAACGAGACAGGCAGGGTGCCGGTGCGCCAGTGCGGATAGGTCAGGGTGATGGTCACTTCATCAGTTTTCGGCGGTTTTTGCTCGGTTTCGCTCAGTTCATCATCCAATTGGGCTTCGATCGCCAGCATCTGGTTGTTGAGAACGGAACGGTCATAATCGACTGGGTGGTATTTTAAAACTGCCGGGATGTTCTGTACTTCTTCCGGCTCGAGGCGGCGCAGGCACCACACAACCTCGCCCGCCGGCCCAACTTCATCGAAACGGCCATCTTCCTGGAGAGCGTAGTTCATCGAAAATTCGGTCAGTTTTGGGTTCGAGGTGCGTGGGAGTTCGACCTGCTCCATCAGCGCGGCGGTGGTGATCGGCTCGCCACCATTCATCTCCAGGATGGCCTCGGCCAGGTTGAGATGCCCGGCAGTGATGTCCACCAGCAGGGCTTGCGGGAACCAGGCCCCGGCAATGCGGACCAGCGAGTCGTCTCCCTCGAGCGCGACGTCGAGTTTGTGGGCGATGCTCTCGCCATAGAACGACAAAATGGACTGAATGTCTGTTTCCGGGTCGAAGGCTTCTTCCTCAGGGTGATTCAATTTATGTTCGGCGAGCGAGGCGGCAAAGGAGCGCGTACTTCCATCCTCGAACTTCACATCAATGACATCGAAAGTTCCCAGTTCAGGATTGTTCCCGGGGCGCACCGCGGCAACTTCTCCTTTTTTCAGCGCCAGCGAAGGAAAAAGCAATTTTTGGCCGGTTTTATAGGGTTCTTTGGGAAGGTAGAAATCCCCGCTGGCGAGTTGTTCTTCGCGCTGCGCCTCGTGTTCGATACGGATACACTCTTCGACCAGGACGGATGTCAATTCCTGCGTGGTCAGCGGCGTTTCAGTCTCGAACAGGTAGTTCTGGATAAATTCAATGTCGCGCTGGATGACAGTGAAATTACCCCAGTATTCGGTCGGGAGTTTGAGGGGAATGCTCGTCATAAGGTTGCCTTGCAGAGGAAATTTCCGCACACTGGAAAATCAAAACGTTCCGGCGAAAGCGGATTTGCTCAAATATTATACCTTAAGCCTTCGGGGAACTTTTGAATTATGCTATAATTGCCGCACTATGTTGCGCTGGCTTTATGTTTCCCTGAATAACAACGATGATAATCTGTCGGACGACTGGCATGGCTCCGACAGGCTGCCTTGGCCTGCGTAACCCACCCCATCCATCCCGCCAGTCGCCCGACGCATTCTGTGTACCCAAGCAGAGCCGCGGGCGATATTTTTTGTGCTTTTACCAGCGAGACCCTAAAGGTCTCCCAGACCGTTAGGGTATATAAAAAACAGGAGGTTCAGCATGTATCGAACACACACCTGCGGGGAATTGCGCCCCGCCCAGGCCGGGGAAACCGTCACCCTGGCCGGCTGGGTCCACCGCCAGCGCGACCACGGCGGCGTGACCTTTATCGACCTGCGTGACCGCTACGGCGTCGTGCAGGTGGTCGCCGACCCGGCCAAACCGGAAGTTCATGTTGCCCAAGATGCCCGCTCCGAGTGGGTGCTGGGCATCACCGGCGTCGTCCGCCGCCGCCCGGCAGGGGCCGAAAACCCAAACATGGCAACCGGCGAAATCGAAATCGAGGCGACCAGCGTCGAAGTGCTGAACCCCGCCAAACCGCTGCCCTTCCTCATCAACAAGGATGAAGACACCGAAGAAGCGGTGCGCTTGAAGTATCGCTACCTCGACCTGCGCCGCGAGCGGATGCAAGAGAATATGATTCTGCGCCACCATGTCATCAAGTTCATCCGCGATTACCTGAGCGAACGCGGCTTCCTCGAAATCGAAACCCCGATGCTCTTCAAAACCACCCCCGAAGGCGCGCGCGACTATCTGGTGCCTTCGCGCCTGCAACCTGGCATGTTCTACGCCCTGCCGCAGTCGCCCCAGCAACTGAAGCAACTGCTGATGGTCTCCGGCTTCGACCGCTACTTCCAGATTGCGCGCTGCCTGCGCGATGAAGACCTGCGCGGCGACCGCCAGCCCGAATTCACCCAACTCGACCTGGAAATGTCCTTTGTGGAGCGGGATGATGTGCTGGATGTGGTCGAGGGCCTGTTTACCGATATGGTGAAAGAAATCCTGCCCGGCAAGCGCCTGCTGGCCTCGCCCTGGCCGCGCCTGACTCACCATGAAGCGGTCGAACGCTTCGGCACCGACAAACCCGACCTGCGCTTTGGCCTGGAACTCTACACCCTGAATGGAGTTTTCGCCAACACCGACTTCATGGTTTTTCAAAACGTCATCAAGGGCGGCGGCGTTATCAAATGCCTGGTCGCGCCTGGCTGCGCCGAATACACCCGCAAGGAAGTGGATGACCTGACCACCTTCTCGAAGGAACAAGGCGCGAAAGGTCTCGCTACCCTGGCCCTCGCCGTCGAAGGAGTGAAAGGCACGGCCCAAAAATTCATCAAGCCCGAAGAAGTCGAGGCCATCAAAGCCCTGACCGGGGCCAAAACCGGCGACCTGGTGCTGTTCATCGCCGACAGCAAGGCCGTCGCCAACAAGACGCTCAGCGCGCTCCGCATCTTGTTCCGCGACCGGCTGAACCTGGCCGACAAAGACCTGCTGGCCTTCGCCTGGGTGGTCGATTTCCCAATGTTCGATTACAACGAAGAAGACAAGAAGTGGGACGCCGCCCACCACCCCTTTACCATGCCAAAGATGGAAGACCTGCCCAAGTTCGAGACCGACCCGGGGCAGATTCTCTCCGACGCTTACGATATGGTGCTGAACGGCTACGAAACCGCCTCCGGCTCGATTCGTATTCACCGCTCCGATATCCAGCAGAAGGTCTTCCAACTGCTTGGGCTGAAGGATGAAGAGATCCAGGCCAAGTTCGGCCACTTAATCGAGGCTTTCCAATATGGCGCGCCGCCGCACGGTGGCATGGCTCCCGGAATCGACCGCCTGGTGATGATTTTTGCTGAGGAACCCAACATCCGCGAGGTGATTGCCTTCCCCAAGAACCAGGCCGGGCGCGACCTGATGGCCGACGCTCCTTCGCCAGCTAGCGAAAAGCAGTTAAGCGAGTTGCAGATAAGGCTGGATTTGAAAAAGCCTGAATAGAAGTAATTTTACACAACTGTCCCGAAGGTTTTGGGCGCAACTTTGGCCTTTGTGGGAAACCTTCGGGACGTTGTTTGGCTGTACTCCCGCTCCCGGCTCTAATTTATCCCTTCCCTCTGGATTATGTTTTGTGGTATAAGAAAAACACCCTGCTGTGTACGTGTTGCCGTCTCACCGGTTCTGAGCCAACACTTTCTGAAAGGGCTTCCATCTCCAGGCATGAACGCGATAGGCTTCGGCCAAGGCGGGAGTTCCGGGTAGGAGCCCAACCTGCTTCGGCAGGTTCAGAACTTTACGGCTCACGGCATTTGCGGGGTACTTTTACAAGAAGACACCAGGAATGGTGTTTTTTTGTTTATTCAAATGGTTTTTCTGATGGCGCGACGCACTTCCGCCGCCCAAAATGGGTAGTTGACAATTCTGTGGCCTTGGGTGTATGCTGGTAACATATTTCAGCAAGGGAGCGCGAACATGGACGAAACAAAACCTGAATTGCAGTGGATTCGTGTAAGAACCGTATTGTTGTGGCTGGCCCTGCCGCTTGTCCTGGGACTGCTGGTCGCCGCGCTCATCCCGCCGCCCGTCATTGGCGTCATCTCCCTTTCAGACGCAATCTATTCCTACAGCGCGCAGGCGGTCATCAAGCAAATTGACTATGCGCGTAAACATCCCGAAGTGCGCGCGGTCGTGCTGGTGCTGGATAGTCCCGGTGGGACGGTGGTTCATACCGAGTCGGTGTACCTGGAATTATTGAAACTGCGCGAGAGCAAGCCTGTTGTGGTTTCAATTGAGGGGATGGCCGCCAGCGGCGCATATTACCTGACGGCCGGCAGCGATTATGCCTTCGCCAAACCGACCTCGATGGTTGGCAACATTGGCGTGATTGGGGTTTTACCAGACTCTCCATCCATTTTTGAAAACATTATTTCCACCGGCCCTTATAAATTGTGGGGTTCGCCGCGCGATACCTATATGCGCCAGATAGAGACTATCAAGCAGGTGTTTTACGAGGTGGTCAAGTCTGGGCGCGGCGACCGCCTGCAAGCCGGCCCAGATGTCGTCTTGAGCGGCCAAATTTGGCCCGCTGCAGCTGCTTACCAGATTGGATTAATCGACGAACTCGGCTCACAATCAGACGCGATTGAAAAAGCCGCCAGCCTGGCGCGTGTCAGCAATTACACAGTGACAGACCTGTACTCCCTGTCCGTTCCGCAAACTCCGGTCTACTACGGGTTCTTCGCAGAATCTGGGGAGGGCACAACCCTGCCCTATCCCAAAGAAGCGGGAATTTACCTGCTTTACATTCCCCCGGCACTGGTCGAGCAGAGATAGGAGACGGTCATGAAAACCCATACCCGCATCATCCTGGCTGTCGTCTTGTTCATCCTTCCCATCCTGGTTCGCTCTGTTACGTTCTACCAGACTCCCTTTTACAAGGCCGAAGTCTCGCGGCCCGATTTTGCCAGTTTCAAACTGCCGGAACCGCCTACCCCTTCCGCCAGCTTGGCCGCTGTCGCCGCCCCGGCAGGGGAGGGAAAAGTGGTCATCATCGATGCCTATCATGGCAACCAGTATGTTCCGAATGAAATCGAGCCGCTGGTAACGGCATTGAGCGCGCGCGGCGGGAGGGTGGAATTCGACAAGGGCGTCCAGCCGCTTGCCGGGCAGCTCAAATATGCCAGCGCATACATTGTTTTTTCTCCCTCGCTTGCCTTCAGCGGGGATGAACTGCGTGCCATTCGCCAGTTCGTCGATAGCGGTGGTCGGCTGCTCGTGTTTGCCGACCCAACGCGCTCACTCATTGCTGTTGACTCTTATAGCGGCGCAACGTTTGTCTCGCCCGACGTAAATTACATCAACCCTGTGCTGGCTCCTTATGGTTTATCCTTTGCCAATGATTATCTCTATAACTTGCAGGACAACGAGGGCAATTTTCGCAACGTTAAATTTGTGGATTTTTCCGATAGCCCAATGACTGCCGGATTAAAAATGGTCGTTTTCTATGGTGTCCATTCCGTCCAACCCAATACCGGTTCGTCCCTGATTCGTTCTGATAGCAACACTTTTTCTTCCCTGACCGACCAGCGCGGAATATATGCCCCGCTGGCTTTGAGCGAAAATGGACAGGTGCTGGCGGCGGGCGATTTCAGTTTCCTGACCAATCCCTTCAACCAAGTGGCTGATAACGCGATGCTGCTTGGCGCGATTGCCGATTTTGCCCTGGGCAGCGAACGCGCTCCCTCGCTGGTGAATTTCCCGTACCTGTTCAGCCGTCCCACCAGCCTGGTGACGGTTGGCGAGGTGCGGTTAGACGCTTCCCTGCTGGGGCCGATTGCGACGCTCCAAAACGCGCTGAAACTGGTAAACGTTCCGCTAAATGTCCGCGCCAAAGCCGCCGATGGCAGTGATGTGATTGTGCTCGGCGCGCTTCAGGATCAGGATACCATCTCAGTTTACACAAGGCCTTTTGGTATTACCTTGAATGAAGAAAACGGGATCGATATCAAGGGACTGGGCAAAGTCAGCGCCGAAGACAGCGGCCTGCTCCTGTTCAGCCAAAGCCCCAGGTCGAATACGCTGGTGCTGCTTGCGCCGACCGCCAAGATGCTGCCTGAATTGGTCCGGTTGGTTGCTGGCGGCGACCTTTCTTCCTGCGTGGTGCAAGAGAATATTGGTATTTGCTCCCTCACGCCTGTGAGCGAAGAGGAAGATTACTCGTTTGACGATTATTACTACGAATACACCACTGAAACCCCTGTCCCCGTCCCATAGATCATACCAAACTGATACAAAACGCGGCGCGCCCTGCACGGGCGCGCCGCGTTTCTTGTAAAACCGATTTTGGCCCTTTAGTTGTTCGGCGCGCCAGCATTGACCCAATCAGTCAGCAACTGAACTTCTGCCGGGGTCAGTTTGGGGCCACGCTTGGGCATTTTTCCTTCCGCTGACAAGGTCACAAACGAACTGTTGGCCGCGTCGCCGGGAATCACAACGCTGCCATTTTGCGAGCCTGCCATGAGCGCTTCGTAGGTCTTTATATCCAGTCCTTCCGATGTGCGCTGTCCGCCGTGACAATTGATGCAGCGGCTTTCCAGAATTGGGAGGATGTCTTTCGCGAAGCTGATTTCGCCCGATGTGCTGGCAGCGGCCTCGGTAGGAGCGGGTTCCGGCGCGTTGGTAGGAGTTGCCTCCTGGGCCGGGGCTTGGGCGGCTGGCGCTTCGGTAGCTGGGGCGGGAGCCTCGGTTGTTGCCGGAGCGCTTCCCCCACAGGCAGCCAACAGCAGCAGGCTCGCTAGCGCTATGCTAGCGATAATGATTTTTGTAAAATGAAACATTCGTCTCTCCTGTATGTAGTATTGCCACTCAAAATTTGGCATCCAACGCGCAAATCTTGTGGCGCGACATTTATGTTATGACCTTTGGGTGCGGCATGAAAGCCGGACTAAAAGTTAGAAACCGTATAAAATCACGCCGCCCAAAAATCCCAACACGGCGGCAATGGCAAAACTGGCAAAAAATCCGGCCACATACAAAACCCGCCCGGACGAATAGAAAACATCTGGTTTGCGCCAGCGGATAAACGCCAGGAGCGTGGTGATGATGAACAAGACAATCGCGAGGACGATTTTTGCGCCTGCGTTGGGCGCAACACCTTCGTAAATATCGATGTTATCGCGCATCCCGGTTATCCCGGCGGCGATGATGCTGACGGAGGCCAGCGCAATGTTGGCAAAGGCTGCCTGCTCCAGCATTTCACTGCGCCTGAAGAGCGCTACCAGCACGAAGAACAGCGCCGCGCCGGTTAACGCAATCGGGAAATGCACCACCATCGTGTGCAGCGGGTGAACCTCGAACAAGTTATATAATATACGATTGATGAGCTCCATGAATTTTATATCTCCTGCGCAAAATAAAACAAATTATATGTTATTTATCTTAAAATAAAATGACAAAATCTACAAGGAAACAAAAACAGGCGCAATTTGTGCCCGTTTTTGACTGTATGAAAGGATTCGGTCATTCAAGCGGGCGCATGAATAGCCAAGACCTTCATGCGAGAACCTGCAAGTTCAGGGTGTTGAAAACGATGGGCAGTTGTGCTTTTCTTGAATATCATCGTCAACCAACTGTGTGTATCTCAGGGTCATATCAAACGGCTGATGTGAAATTGCAGCAGTTCCAAAATTGACTTATATTTCTCGTTGAATCAAGTGTACAAGTCCTGAGCGGAGCGTGTTTCGACAGGTCTCGATGAACTCGACCCACTGCTCAACAACCATCCTTCGACTACGGGCTTCGCAAAGTACGCTTCGCCCTCCGCTCAGGACGTGACATTTTACGCAAAAAAGCGCAGTCGAAGGACGGATGACAGCAGATTTTAGGTTTTTCATCTTCAAATTTGGAATTGCTGGTGAAATTGACCATGGGTTGACGAAAAATGGGAGTGCCCTCAAGATAAGGGCTGCTGAAAACCCTTGAGGAGAACATTCCCATGACAAGTATAACCATTCCTGACCTTTTGACAATCATCTATGTCCTTGTGGATGACCGGTATCAATAATACGGCGTGAAATATCTCACAGGAAAGGCAGGCCAAAAGCCGAAATTTACGGATAGCGAAGTGGTTGCCCTGGTTTTGGCGCAAGAGTACATTCCCTATCCATCCGAAACGCAATACATTTGGGTGTGAATTGCGCGTTCCCGCTTAGGAAAAAGCGCAATTCTCACCCGCGCTGGGTATGTGCGTTTGGGCAAACTGTAACAAAATGAAAATTTTAACATTTCCCGACTTGTCGAAAGGTTCGAGAGGCTGTATACTTTCATCAGGGTTCGTGGCATTTGTCACGACAAAAAAACCTACTTTCATAAGAGGAGAAGAAACATGAAGAAGATCTATGCAGTATTGGTCGTCATGCTCGTGGCTGCGATGTTGCTCCCGGCCTGCGGCCCCACCGCGCCTGATTGCAGCAAGCCCGAGGTCTTTTGCGTTGGCCTGGTGACGGATGTCGGCAAGATTGACGACAAATCCTTCAACCAGTCCGCCTGGGAAGGCGTCAAGCAGACTGAAAAAGACCTGGGCGCGATTGTGCAGTACATCGAGACCACCGATGCCAAGGACTATGACAAGAACATCGGCACCTTTGGCGATGCCAAGTACGATGTCGTCGTGACCGTTGGTTTTGCCCTCGGTGAAGCGACTGTGGCCGCTGCCAAGAAGTACCCCGACACCAAGTTCATCGGCGTGGACCAATTCCAGGCTGAGGTGACCCCCGGCGTCGCTGGCCTCAACTTCCCCGAAGATAACGCCGGCTTCCTGGTAGGTGCCCTGGCTGCGCAGATGACCAAAACTGGCAAACTGGGCGGCGTGTTTGGCACTGATGTCGTTCCGCCCGTCTGGCGCTTTGGCGAAGGTTACTGCGCTGGCGCGAAATACATCAACCCCGATGTCGAACTGTTCATCGTCTATCACAGCGATGTTGGTTTCGACAAGACCTTCACCGATCCCGAATGGGGCGCTGCGACTGCCAAGTCCATGGTTGAAAAGGGCGCCGATATCGTCTTCGGTGGCGGCGGCAAGACCGGTAACGGCGCGGTCATCGGCGCAGTGGAAGCCGGTGCTTATGGCATCGGTGTTGACACCGATCAGTACTTTACCCTGCCCGAAGCCCAGAAGGGCCTGCTTTCCAGCGCCATGAAGCTCATTACCCCAGGCGTGTTCGACCTGGCGAAAATGGCTAAGGATGGCGCTTTCCCGGATGGCAACTTCTTCGGCAAGGCGGCGTATGCTCCGTACCATGACCTGGACAGCCAGGTTCCCGCCGAAGTCAAGGCCAAGATGGTAGAAATCGACAAGGCGCTGCTCGATGGCTCACTCAAGACAAACGTTGCGCCCGTGAAGACCGAAGACGGCAAAGGCTTCTGCACGCCCTAATCATCCAGCGTAACACCCCTAAAGGGGAAAGAGGCAAACCCTCTTTCCCCTTTATTGTTATAATCAGCAACAGGCAGTATCACTCGTTCTTGAAGTATATTTGCAGCACGGACGACCTTGCCGTCGCTGCAAAAACATCACGTTAACGGAGAACACCATGCAGAGTACTGGTGACAACCAACCCAAACAGGGTTGGAGACAGGTTGCACAGCCTGTTATCAATGCCATCCTGGTACCGTTTTTGGCGATTTTCACCGCAGTGATTGTCGGCGGCGTGATTATCGCAATCGTCGGCGGTGATCCTTTCGCGGCATACCTGGGACTTGCGCAGGGGGCTTTCGGCTCTGCCAAAGCCTGGAGCGAGACGTTGGTTTGGGCCACCCCCTATATTTTCGCCGGACTGGCGGTGGCGCTGGCCTTCAAGGGCGGCCTGTTCAACATTGGCGCGGAGGGGCAGTTGGCATTCGGCGCGGTGGCAACCGCCTGGGTAGGATACGCCTTGCCCGAAATGCTGGGATTTGACATTCCCGGGCTATTGCACCTGCCGCTGGCAGTGGGAGCCGGGATTTTGGCTGGGGCGCTGTGGGCCGCCATCCCGGGCGCATTACGCGCTTATGCGGGCGGTTCCGAAGTCATTAATACCATCATGATGAACTACATCGCCCTCAACATCACCAGTTTCCTGCTCAATGGGCCGATGAAAGACAGGAATCCGCTCAACGTCATCGCCCGCACCCCCGAAATTGCTGAAGGCGCTCGCCTGCCGGTGATTTTTGATGGATTGCGAGTCCACTGGGGCTTTCCGCTGGCCCTGCTGGTAGCCTTTGGCGTATGGTACCTGCTCTGGAAAACCACCCTGGGGTTTGAAATTCGCACCGTCGGCGCAAACCCGGATGCCGCCAAATATGCTGGCATCAATTTCAAGCGCATCATCATCCTGACGATGGCGCTTTCTGGCTTGCTGGCAGGCATGGCGGGCGCAGTGGAAGTGACCGGCCTGAACTATCGTCACGAACTGGGTTTTTCCATCGGTTACGGCTTCGATGCTATCGCCATTGCCCTGCTTGGAAAGACCCATCCGATGGGGGTTGTGCTGGCCTCCATCCTGTTTGGGGCCATGCGCAATGGCGCAACCCGGATGCAGTTCCTGACCCAAATTCCTGTTGACATTATCTCCGTTATCCAGGCGCTCATCCTGCTGTTTGTCGCGGCAGATGCCATCATTCGTTACATCTATCGCATCAAGGCAAAAGAAGACCGCCTGGTGTTGACACGCGGCTGGCGAGGCTAGGAGGCAAACATGGATTGGCGTCGTTTCAGTTTCATCGGGTTTATCATCGTTTTCCTATTCTCCGTCGTGGTGTTGATTGGCGGCAGTAAAATTTCCCCGGCCATTATCATCTCCAGCATGTTGACTACCACGATTGCCGTAGCCACCCCGCTGACGCTTGGCGCGCTCTCGGGCATCTTTTGTGAACGCGCAGGCGTGGTCAACATCGGTATCGAGGGCATGATGTTGGCGGCGGCTTTCTTCGGCTGGCTGGCCGCAATTTACATGAACACCGTCTTCAAGTTCAATCCCGGTCTCAGCCTGGCGATCGGGGTGATTTCTGCCATCCTGTCGGGTGGCTTGTTTGCCCTGCTGCATGCTTGGCTCTCGATTACATTCAAGGTTGACCAGATAATCGGCGGCACGGTCATCAATATCCTGGCGGTGGGTGTGACCGGCTTTCTCAACCGGCAGATGTTTTTTGGGGAAGGCAGCATCTTCGGTGGCAACGTTCCTCATGCGCCCGGCCTGCTGCCCTCGCTCTCGAAGTGGCTCGGCGCGTTATGCGGCGGCGGGGAAGGCTGTTTCGGCTTGCCAAACTTGATCCAGGGGACCTTCATTGACCAGAAACCGATAGCCATCGCGGCCATCCTGCTGGTGATTATTACTCACCAAGTCCTCTTCAATACCCGCTGGGGATTGCGCACGCGCGCGGTGGGCGAACACCCCAAAGCAGCGGATACGGTTGGTATCAACGTGTATCGCACCCGTTATATCAATGTGGTCATCGGTGGGATGATGGCCGGCCTGGCTGGGGCGTACTTCACCATCGAATCTGTTCCCTCTTTCGAGCCGCTCATGACCAACGGGCGCGGGTTTATCTCGCTGGCGGCTATGATTTTTGGCAACTGGACGCCCTTCGGGGCCTGGGCTGCTGCGCTGGTCTTTGGCGCCTCGCAGGCTTTGCAAATCAACCTGCAATTCTTCCGCGATTCCATCCCGCCCAACTGGGCATTCTTGCAACATGCCTATATCGTAGGGCTGGCGCCCTATGTCCTGACCATGCTCATCCTGACCGGAATCATCGGCAAAACCACCCCGCCCGCTGCTGATGGGCAGCCTTACGAGAAATAGGAGACGCGCCATGGCTGAAAAACCGATTGTCCTCGAAGCGCGCGACATTACCAAGAAATTCCCCGGCGTGCTTGCCAACGACCAGGTCGATTTTGACCTGCGCCAGGGCGAAGTCCATGCCCTGTTGGGAGAAAACGGCGCCGGGAAATCCACCCTAATGAACATCCTGTACGGGTTATACGCGGCAGATTCCGGCGAGATTAAAGTCAACGGCGAGATATTGCATCTCAGCTCCCCGCGCGACGCCATCCAGCGCGGAATCGGCATGGTGCACCAACATTTCATGCTCGTGCCGGTCTTTACCGTTACCGAAAACATTATGCTTGGCTCTGAGACCGACCATCGCGCCCGGCAAAGCCAGGCCCCGCTGGTCAAACTTGACCGGAAGGAAGTTTCGCAAATCATCCGCGACCTTTCACACCAGTATGGTCTCGATGTGGACCCCAACGCGCTGGTAGGCGACTTGCCGGTGGGTGTGCAGCAGCGCGTGGAAATCGTCAAAGCGCTCTACCGCAAAGCCAGCATCCTGATTTTGGATGAGCCGACTGCCGTTCTTACCCCGCAAGAAGCCGATGAATTGTTCCGCATCATCCGTGAGTTAACGGCGCGCGGTGTTTCGGTGATTTTCATCTCACATAAACTCAAAGAAGTGCTGTCCATTGCCGACCGGATTACCGTGATGCGCGGCGGGCGGGTGGTGGGGGTGACCACTCCCCAGGAGAGCGATGAACATCAACTGGCCTCGATGATGGTAGGCCGCGAAGTGATTCTCTCCGTCGAAAAAGAAACCGCCCAGCCGAAAGAAGATGTGTTGGTGGTCGAAAGCCTGCGCGTGCGCGATGTGCGCGACCTGGAAGCGGTGCGCGGCGTCTCGTTCAATGTGCGCGTCGGCGAAATCCTGGGGATTGCCGGGGTGCAGGGTAATGGTCAGACTGAACTGGCCGAGGCGCTCTCCGGCCTGCGTCGTACCGAGGCTGGCACAATCCGGCTGGCCGGGAAAGATTTATCTGGCGCAACACCGCGCGCGTTTACCGAAGCGGGCCAGGCGCATATCCCCGAAGACCGCCAGCGGCACGGGCTGGTGCTTGGGTATACCATTGCCGATAACATGGTGTTATGCGACTACTACAGGCCGCCCTTTGGCTTGCGCGGCGTCATCCAACAGAACGCGCTGGATGCAAACGCCCGCAAACTCATCACCGAATTTGATGTGCGCACGCCCTCCCCGTACGTCGCGGCAGGAAAACTCTCCGGCGGCAACCAGCAAAAAGTCATCGTGGCGCGCGAATTAAGCCGCTCCAACGTAAAACTTGTCATTGCAAACCAGCCTACGCGCGGCCTGGATGTCGGCTCCATTGAGTACATCCACAAAGAAATCGTCATGATGCGTGACCGGGGTGTGGCTGTCTTGTTGATTTCTGCCGAGTTGGACGAAATCATGAGCCTTGCAGACCGCATTGCCGTCATGTACCACGGCCAGATTATGACAACGGTCAACACTGCCGAAGTCACACGCGAACAACTCGGCCTGTGGATGGCTGGGGCGCATCCCGAAAAAGCCTGAGTACCTTGAACGTCCCGAAGGTTTCCCCCAGGCGGTCGAGTTTGGGACAAAACCCTTCGGGACGTTTTTTGCTAATACCCGGACTACCTGAAAATGTAGGGTAAAAACCGCCTGAAACAGCCATATTGACCCTACATCTTTAGAAATGCCGGGCATTAGTTTGAACCAAATGGGGATAAAAAAACCGTTTTTTCGGCGGTAAAATTACATCCTATTACCGAGAGGAGAACAGACATGTGGATGAATTTCCGTTTAACTTTAATCCTTGTGATTGCCATGCTGATTGTTTCGGCCTGCAACCTGCCCAGGGCGCAAAGCGAGACGCCTGACCCGAATGCCTTCCTGACAGCCGCAGCCCAAACGGTGCAGGTGCAGTTGACCCTGGATGCGCTGCTCACGCCCCAGGCGACCATGACCCCTCCGGCGAGCGAAACTCCCGCGCCGCCAACTGAGACCAGCACCCCGCCCAGCACGGCGACCGCCACACCCATCTGTGACCAGGCGCAATTCATTACCGATGTCACTGTGCCAGACGGGACAGTTTTCCAGCCGGGTGAAACTTTTACCAAGACCTGGCGGCTCAAAAACCTCGGCGTTTGCACCTGGACCAGCGGCTACCAATTGATTTTTGACAGCGGCGACTCGATGAACGGCCCCGCCACCCAGGCGCTGGCCGGTTCTGTGGCTCCCAATCAAACAGTGGATATTTCCGTTACGCTCAAAGCGCCAACCACCCCTGGAACGTATCGCGGGTATTGGAAACTGCGCAACGCGGCTGGCGTATTGTTGCCGGTAACGAATGGATTCCAGGGAACGTCTTTCTTTGTTGAAATCAAAGTTGTGCCGCCGAGCGCCACCCCAACAATAACACCGTCCGTGACCCCATCTCCAACGTCCGGGCCGCTTGTCCTGACTCTCGTTCCCATCATTACCATTCCGCCAATCATCATCATCCCATCCCCAACGCCATAAATCGACTTTTCTTGCCAAACAAAGCGGAGGCCATGCGCGAGAGCGGGCCTCCGCTTTGTGATTAAAAACCCATGCGCGCAAAGATGTGTATAATTATTGCGCTTACGA
>Ga0116204_1000812_pt1 | contig 17848 bp, 16 predicted proteins | sample LakKivwa52mmetaG_FD_94481 | JGI IMG/M metagenome (GOLD analysis project Ga0116204, IMG submission 94481) | Anoxic lake water microbial communities from Lake Kivu, Rwanda to study Microbial Dark Matter (Phase II) - Lake Kivu water 52m metaG | ecosystem: Environmental > Aquatic > Freshwater > Lake...
CCACCTGAAAGAATTAATGCTCGCTCACATAATTCGTTAGCGTATGGCAGATCATGAGTCACCATAATCATGGTGATATTTAGAGATCTTAAAATATCAGCAAGTTCACGCCGGCTGGCTGGATCTAAATTTGATGAGGGTTCATCTAAAACTAGAATCTCTGGCTTCATTGCTAATACAGTTGCGACAGCTACTCGTCGACGTTGACCAAATGATAAGTGATGTGGTGGACGATCTTTGTACTCAAGCATTCCAACTAAGGAAAGTGAATCTTCCACAACTTTATCTAATTGGCTATCTCGTAACCCCATGTTGTATGGACCAAATGCCACATCTTGGCCTACGGTAGGCATAAATAGTTGATCATCTGGATCTTGAAAAACGATTCCAACTTTAGATCTAATCTGCTTCAGTGACGCTTTATCGGTGTTGTCTACCAATTTTCCGGCAACAAAAACCTTGCCATGACTAGAGGTTAAAATTCCATTTAGATGCAAAATCAGAGTAGTTTTACCGGCTCCATTTGGACCAAGCAAGGCAACTCTTTCACCTTGTTTAACTTTTAGATTCACACCAAATAATGCTTGATTGCCATCTGGATAGGCGAATGCTAACTCTTCAATTACTAAAGAATCATTTGTCTGCATCACTGATTTATCCTAACCACTAACTTAGAATCGAAATGACTAAGGCAAAAAATGGAACGCAAAGTGAGATCACCCAATATCTAGGGTTATTTGGAATTTGTGCTTCTTTTGGCAGATCACCCTGATATCCGCGAGCAATCATCGCAAGATGAACACGTTCACCGCGCTCATAAGATCTAATAAATAGTGCACCAGCTGCCGTAGCTAAAACTGGCCACTGCTTGACTCCGGTTGCTTCAAATCCTCTAGCAGATCGAGCAACTGCCATTCGTTGCATCTCGTCATTGACCACATTTATGTAGCGCAGCATAAAAGAGGCTATTTGGACCATAGGAGTTGGCAGCTTAAGAATCTCAAGTCCTCGTAAAATCTCTCTTGCCGTCGTGGTTGTCGAAAGATTTATTGCCACCAAAATTCCTAAAGTGCCCTTTGCAACGATGCTAGCGCCAGCTAGTAAGCCATCTCGATATAGATTTAATGAACCAATCTCAAATCTTTCGCCCGTGCCAAAAAATGGCATCAAAAGTGCAAAAAATACAAAAGGAACCTCAATTAGAGATCTCTTAGCCACAGTAGTGATCGGCAGCTTAGCAATTTGAGTAATGGTAATAATTATTAAAAAGAAGGCGATAAAGGCAGGCCAATTTGAGATATCGGTGGATACAGCCACAATAATAAAAAGCAGGCCAGCCACAATTTTAATATGCGCTGGTATTTGATGAACTATTGAGTGGCGATGCAGGTAGAGCCGCTCACCAACATCATGACCATGATGATGGTCTAATTTTTCGTTACTCTCTATTTTATTTATTTTTATTAGGCGATTTCTTTTGGATCAACCTAAACAAGCCCAGAGCTATAAGTGCGGTCGCAGCAACGCCAATTAGGCCGGCAAATCCAACTGATAAACGGGCATTCTCAAGACCTTTAAATCCGTAATCAGCTAGGGTGAAATCACCAAATGAATGATCTTTAGCGGTCTCAATGAAGCCCACATCCTCAGCAACCTTTTCTAAACCATCAGGGGATGAAGAGGCGTAGAAAGAAACACCACCAGCAAGAATGGCGCTAATCAGGATGGCACTAGCAAAAAATTTACGGTTTGAAATTTTAATCATTTATGACCTTATTTCTAGTTGGCTGTTTTTTTTATCCCAACCAAATACTAGATCTGAGCGGCTTGCTAGGACTGCACTAACTGTTAAAGCGGTAATTATTGCTTCGCCAATCCCAATAAGGATATGTGTTCCAACCATTGCATTTAAAACAGTCCCTACTGAAAAAGTTGCATTTGCGCCAATTGCGTATTGAATTACAAACCCAATCGCTGCAGCTGGCACTGAGATAAGTGCTGAAATAAAAGTTGCCACTACTAACCAGGATTTCGTCTTAGGCAGGATCTTTTTTAGAATCATAAAGACTATAAAGCTAACCCAGACGCTAATTACTGCCATATTAAAAATACTTAAGCCAAGAGCGGTTAATCCGCCATCGGCGAATAGAAAAGCTTGAATGATCAAGACAACAACAAGTGCCAAGGTTGCCGCATATGGCCCCACCAAAACCATTGCAAGTGCGGCGCCAATTAAATGACCGCTGGTACCAGCAGCTACTGGGAAATTGAGCATTTGAACGGCGAAGATAAATACCGCAGTAAGTCCGGCAAGTGGTGCACTTTGCTCACTTAACTGCTTTCGAGCTCCCTTAACCGCGCCAGCAACCGCAACGGTGGAAGCGACCGCAAAGGCGGCTGAGGTAGGAATATCAATAAATCCATCAGGGATATGCATGAGCCTAGGTTAATGCAAACGATTCGCATCGGCAAGGATTCGCAAGAGATGTTGCTACCCTTAAATCATGAGTTCCAGCCGTATGCCAATAGCCGCCCTACTAGCTTTGATAATTGCCGCTTTCTCCACCTCGCAAGGGGCATCTGCTCACACCAGGTTAATTTCATCCACTCCTAAAGCTGGAGTGACCCTTAATTCTTGGCCAACCCAGGTGAAATTAGAGTTTGATCAAGCATTGGTAGATATTGGGCAGGAAAAATCAAATTTTGTTGTCGTAAATAACTCGGTCGGGGATCAAGTTAGCCAGGATGATGAGGTTATAAGTGAAAATGTAATCTCCGTATCTTTAACGCCAAATGAGGTTAAGGGGCCGGTTTTGGTCTTCTACCGAGTGGTTTCATCTGATGGGCACCCAGTAGAGGGTGAGTTTGTTTTCAATTTTTCTGCAGAGCAAAGTGTGGAGGTTGGCTCGACCAAGCAGGAACCAACAACAGATTTTCCACTTACTATTTATATAGCCTCAGCAGCTTTTATTGTATCTGGAATATTTTTTGCAATTTTCTCATACCGACGCAGAAATCTGCGATAAATAAAAAACGCCCCAGAGACTGGGGCGTTTTTTATACTTATTTCTATAGATCGTAATACAGTTCAAACTCAGCTGGATGTGGACGTAATCTGACGTAATCCACCTCCTGCTTGCGTTTAAACTCAATCCAGGTATCAATTAAGTCCTTGGTAAATACTCCACCGCGAGTTAAGAACTCGTTATCTTTTTCAAGATTATCTAATACCGCATCTAATGATCCAGGAACCTGAGGAATAGCCGCTGCCTCTGCTCCTTCTAATTCATATAGATCCTTATCAACTGGCTTTGGTGGTTCGATCTTGTTTTGAATTCCATCGATACCAGCCATCAACATTGCTGCAAAAGCTAAGTATGGATTTGATGATGGATCCGGGCAACGGAATTCAATTCGCTTCGCCTTTGGATTTGATCCAGTAATTGGAATACGGATACATGCAGATCGATTTCTAGCAGAGTAAACCAAATTTACTGGCGCCTCATACCCTGGTACTAATCTCTTGTAGGAGTTCACTGTTGGGTTAGTAAAGGCCAATAGTGATGGTGCATGCTTTAGTAAACCTCCGATATACCAACGAGCGATATCAGATAGATCGCCATACCCATTGCCCCAGAACAAGGGTTTGCCATCTTTCCAGAGTGATTGGTGTACATGCATTCCAGAGCCATTGTCACCAAATAATGGTTTAGGCATAAATGTTGCAGTTTTTCCAGCCGCCCAAGCAGTGTTTTTAATGATGTACTTAAATTTCATTAATTCATCGCCAGCAGTCAAAATATCGTTGAAGCGATAATTAATCTCCATTTGGCCAGCAGTTCCAACTTCATGGTGAGCTCGCTCAACAGCTAGACCTGCTTTGCCAAGATTCATCACCATTTCATCACGTAGATCAGCAAATTGATCTGTTGGTGAAACTGGGAAGTAACCACCCTTTATTCTGGTGCGATATCCACGGTTTGGTGTGCCATCAGCATCCTCTTCGATTCCAGTGTTCCAAGCACCCTCATAAGATTCAATGTGATGAAAAGCTTGATTCATGCCAGTTAAGAATTTGATTCGATCAAATACATAAAACTCTGCCTCTGGTGCAAAGAAGGCAGTATCTGCAATTCCAGTAGAACGCATAAATTCAACAGCCTTAGCCACGATTCCACGTGGGTCTCGGGAGTATGCAGAGTTATCACTTGGATTATGTACCGAGAACAGAATTATTAATGTTTTCTCTTTACGAAATGGATCGATATAAGCAGATGATGGAACTGGTAGAAGTTTCATATCCGATTCATGGATTGATTGGAAACCTCGAATTGAAGAGCCATCAAACATTAGGCCATCTGTAAATACGCTCTCGTCAAAAGACTCGACTGGAACGTTGAAGTGATGCTGAATACCAGGTAAATCGATAAATCTTACGTCGATCAACTTCACATCATTTTTCTTGATGTAATCGAAGATCTCAGATGAATTTTTAAACATCTTTTCTCCCGTTTACTAATAGTGCTGAAAGTCGGGCCACATTGCACCGCTTCAGATAGGTAAAACCTAGTAGAAAATAGTGAAAAAGTAGTAAAGCCTGTGTTACAGCCATGTTTCCTGCCTAGAACTCGAGATAGGGTTACCCGCATGAATTGGCAAGGGGAGCCCCAATTACTACCAGAGGCCACATTATTGAGGCGGGTTATCGCCCTAATAATTGATTGGACGATGTCCAGGTTGATTGCAAGCCTGATTGGACCATATTTATTTTTTGAAAGTGATTTTAATACTCTAATTGTATTTTATTTAGAGGTGACTTTGCTTACCACTTTATTGCAAGCCTCTGCCGGCCAGCGAATTATGGGCGTCAAAGTACTTAGCTATCCTGATCAAAGCAGAATTTCACCCAAACAAGTCGCCCTTAGAACTTTACTGATTTGCCTGGTTCTTCCAGCAGTATTCACAAAGGATGGCAGAGCGCTTCATGATTATTTTACAAATAGTCAGACGGTACGAGAGCTTTACTAAGAGAGATTACCTTTTTGGCATCCTAATATTATTTGGTATTGGCCCCTTGGGCACAGGAAGATTTAGACCACCAACAGATTTAACTCGCGCTCTTACCTCTCTAAGTTGAACGGTACTTAATTTTTTTGGTAATTTTTTTAAATGCTTTTGTAGCTTACGTATTGAAACCTGGCCCTCTGCGTCACCAACTATAACTTCAGTTATTGGAACGCCCGACAAAAATCTTTCCATTTTACGTCTTTCATCTAACATTAAAGATTTAACGCCAAAGCCACCTTCGCCAACCAGAATAATGCCAGCCTTGCCGGATACACGATGGACCATATCTTGATTACGATTAACATTTACCGCTGGAGTGGTAAGAAAACCTCTTCTAATTGACATTAAAACACTCGCACCGGCACCAATCTGACCTTCAATTGAAGAAAAAGCGGCGGTATTGGCATATCGAGTAAAGAGGAAAAAGGCAGCTAGGAATGCAAGTGGGAGTGAGAGAAATCCAGCATAGATCGGATGATCAAGGTTGTATCCAATAATTACACCAAATGTAAGTATCAAAACAAAAACTAATAGGCACCAAAAAATTGCAAGTGGTGCATCTTTTTTAACTAAACGATAAGCATCCTTGACCACTGCTAGTTGAGATTGTTTTTCCGCCGCACCTGTTTTTGCTTGAGCTTCTTTTTTCTTTTTGCGTCCAAACATTTTCTCTCCTTATTTAATTGCTCGGGCAGCCATTGCCTGGTTAAACAAGTGGCCTGCTCTATAGCTAGAACGTACCAATGGACCACTCATAACGCCAAGAAACCCAATTTCTAACGCCTCGTGGTTTAACTCTACAAACTCATTTGGCTTAACCCACCTAATAACTGGGTGGTGTTTTGCCGAAGGACGAAGGTACTGGGTAATTGTAATTAGGTCACAGCCAGCAGAGCGAAGATCTTTAAGTGCCTGGGAGACCTCTTGTCTTTTTTCTCCCATACCTAGAATCAAATTAGATTTTGTGATCAAGCCAAAATCTCTGGCTTGTGTAATTACATTCAACGATCTTTCATACCTAAATGCTGGGCGAATTTGTTTAAAAATTCTTGGCACAGTTTCTAGGTTATGTGCAAAAACTTCAGGTCTAGTTTCAAATACCTGATTCAGCAGGTGAGCATGCCCACTAAAATCAGGAGCCAACATTTCAACACCGACTCCTGGATTTAATTCGTGAACCTGTGAAATAGTTTCTGCGTATAGCCAAGCTCCTTCATCATCTAAATCATCTCTAGCAACACCAGTTATAGTCGCATACTTCAAATTCATCTTCTGAACCGATTGCGCAACTCGTCTTGGCTCATCTCGATCTAGAGGCTTTGGCTTACCAGTATCGATATTGCAAAAATCGCATCTTCTGGTGCAAGCCTCACCACCAATTAGAAATGTTGCTTCTCTATCTTCCCAACATTCGAAAATATTTGGACATGCCGCTTCTTGACAAACAGTATGAAGTCCCTCAGTCGCTACCAATGAACGAAGTTTTGTGTACTCCGGTCCCATGTTTGCTCGTGTCTTTATCCACTCCGGCTTTCTTTCAATGGGCGTTTGAGAATTCCGAGCTTCAATTCTAAGAAGTTTGCGCCCAGCTGGTTCAATGATCACAAGCAAACTCTTTCTAGCATTGGATTAATATGTTTTTGTAAAAATGGCATCACCTCTGAAATTGAAATTGGTCTATTTAGCTCAACTGACAAAGATGTAACTTTGGCATCCAAAATTCCACAAGGAATGATTTGGTCATAGGCGGAAAGATCTGGGTTAACGTTTAGCGCAAAGCCATGCATTGTGACTCCTTTAGCTACGCGAAGACCAATTGCTGCAATTTTCCGATCACCTTTTGCATCTCGTATCCAAACACCGCTGCGCTCACAGTATCGTTGAGCTTGAATGCCAAATTCGCTACAAACCTGAATTAAGGCGTTTTCTAACTCTCTTACAAAACCAACTACATCGGTTGAATTTCTTAATTTGATTATTGGATAGCCAACTAATTGACCAAGGCCATGCCAGGTAATTTTTCCACCGCGATCAACATCAATTACTGCTGTGCCATCGACTGGTCGATCAGATAACTCGGTTCGTCGGCCTGCAGTGTAAACCGAGGGGTGCTCAAGTAATAACAATGTATTTGGAGATTTGCCAGAGATAACCTTCTCTTGAATATCCTTTTGCAACTGCCAAGCTTGCAGATAATCAATTACCCCTAATTGATCAACATGTAGTGATCTATTAATGGTCATGATTGAATTCACAAGGTAAGCCTAATTGCTGGGTGAATATTTGGCTAAAGAATAGGGCTAGTATCGCTAGTTGGTGTGAGCAAAATGGCATCGCTGATAGATTTGGCCCCTCATCTTTTAAGTTTTCAGAAAGGCTACTAAACCCATGTTCGGAAAGAGTAAAGCAAAAAACACAGTAAAGGGCCGCAAGCCACTTTGGCTAGCGATTGTGGTGATTATCGCGTGGCTCGGAATCTCATCCGTGGCAGGCCCGACCTTTGGAAAACTTTCAACAGTTCAAGAAAATGACAACGCAGCATTTTTACCAGATAGCGCCGAGTCGACCTTAGCTAGCAAAATTACCGTTAAATTCTCTGATAGCGATAATGACCAAATTCCAACCTTACTTTTATTTCTTGGAGATGTTAATCCGGCAACTAACCCTGCTAATTTAGCCAAGATTCAAAGATATTTAGATCAAATTGGCGAGGAAGTATTACCAGAAAGTGGCAAACCACTTTCTACCTACTTTGTCCCAGGCTTTCCAATTCAAGCAATTCCTTCTGTGGATGGGAAGGCTGCACTTGTAAATATCTCTTTGAACTCGGAGATAATTGAGCAGCGGGTTGAAGAAAAACCTACATTATCTTTGCTGATAGATTTTATACGCGAGGATTTAAAGAAGAACTTTGAAGCCCAAGAGATAACCACTCATGTCACCGGTTTTGGTGGAATTTTTGCTGATTTATTCGGCGCATTTGGATCAATCGATTCAACCTTGTTACTAACAACTTTATTAGTTGTCTCGATCATATTAATTGTGGTTTATAGATCTCCATTACTTTGGATCCTGCCACTTTTCTCGGCTATCACCGCACTCTCACTTGCTGGCACAATTGTTTACTTTGCAGCAAAGGCTGATTTATTGGATCTAAATGGACAATCACAAGGAATTCTTTCAGTTTTGGTATTGGGGGCGGCAACTGATTACGCACTCTTACTTATTGCGAGATATCGAGAAGAGTTGCATCATCATGAATCTCGATATGAGGCGATGAAAGTCTCATTGCGTGGTGTATTTGAACCGATATTGGCATCTGGTTCAACAGTTATTGCTGGCTTGTTAGTTTTATTGTTAAGTGACTTATCTGGAAATCGTGGGTTGGGCCCAGTGGGAGCAATTGGCGTGGCTGCATCCATGTTAACGGTGTTAACCTTTTTACCGGCACTATTAGTAGTTTTTGGTAGATGGATTTTTTGGCCAAAAATTCCAAGATTTGATGATGTAGATGAACAGTTAAGTGGTACCTGGGCAAAGATTGGCAATGCAGTTGAACGAAATCCCAAGCGAATTTGGATCTCTACCGCCATCTTATTGACTGTGTTAGCTGGCTTTTCTTTCACACTAAAAGCAGATGGCCTAGCAAATACCGAGGCCTTCACCAAGAAAACTGACTCCGTCATTGGTTTAGAAAGATTGGGCGAGCACTTTCCAAGTGGAGAAGGCTCGCCAGTTGAAATTGTTGTTAAGCAAGATGATGTTGTTCGTGCCACTGAAGCACTACTTTCAGTTAAGAATGTTTCCTCGGTTGAACCAGTAGTTGCTGGGCAGAAAATTCCTGGCCTACCTACGCCTGCGGTAAAGGTGGTCGAAGGAAAGGTATTACTCAACGCTACCTTGAAAGTGGCACCAGATTCTGTTGAGGCTAGAAATACAATTCCAGTAATTCGAGAAGCTGTGCATGCAGTTGATAAGGAAATTTTGGTTGGAGGTGGCACAGCTGTTCAATATGACACAGATGTAGCCTCCCGGCATGATAATCGAATAATTATTCCAGTAGTATTGGTGATAATTGGAATAATCCTAGGATTACTGCTTCGAAGTATTGTGGCAGCTGCATTATTACTACTAACAGTTGTGCTTTCATTTATGGCAACTCTAGGTGTATGTCAATTAGTATTTGATCATGTATTTAATTTTGCAGGAGCCGATGCTTCCTTCCCACTGTTTACTTTTATTTTCTTAGTGGCATTAGGCATTGACTACAACATCTTCCTAATGACTCGAGTTAGAGAGGAATCTATAAAGCTCGGCACAAGAAAAGGTGTAATCAAGGGGCTAACTGTGACAGGTGGCGTGATTACTTCGGCTGGAATAGTTCTAGCAGCTACCTTTGCTGTGCTTGGTGTCTTGCCGCTGGTTTTCTTAGCGCAATTAGGCTTTGCAGTTGCCTTTGGCGTACTCCTCGACACAATTATCGTTCGATCACTACTAGTGCCCGCGCTGGTGCATGTAATTGGTCCAAAGATTTGGTGGCCATCTAAACTGCAGTATGAAAATATTAAGTAGTACGGTTACGTAATGGCGCCTCGAGTTGGTATCGCAGGATATGGCCTGGCGGGACGTTATTTTCATGCTCCATTTCTTAAGGCAGCTGATTTCGAAATTGTAGGTGCGCTCACCACAAAACCAGAGCGCAAAGCAGCAGCCATTTCAGATTTTCCTCAGATCAGTGTGGTGGAAAGTATTGAAGAGTTACTTAAGCTGAATCTCGATCTATTAGTAGTGGCATCTGCAAATAGTGCACACGCTTCTCAAGCCATATCCGGTCTAAAAGCGGGTGTGCCAGTTGTAGTTGATAAACCAATGGGGCGAACGCTTAAAGAGACAAAAGAAATTGTTGACTTCTCAAAGCAGGTAAATGTTCCAGTTACGACTTATTTCAATCGTAAGTGGGATAGTGATGCCTTGACTATTAAGAAAATTATTAAAGAAGGAATCCTAGGAAATATTTTTAGACTGGACTCGAGATTTGAAAGATATAGACCGGACCTAAACCCTGAATCTTGGCGCGAAAACCAGAGTGCAATTGAAGGGGGAGGAAATCTTTTAGATCTTCAACCCCATTTGGTATCTACTGCGCTCGATTGGTTTGGTCCGGCAAATTTAATTTCGGCATCAGTTCGCTCTCTACGAGGAGGATCTGATGATGATGTAACTTTGGTATTAGAACATGCCAGCGGCGTCGACTCTTATCTCTCAGTTAGTTCAATAAATGCAGCACCAGGACCGAGAATTAGAATTACTGGCTCTAAGGGATCATTGGTTATAAACGAAATAGATCCACAAGAACCACTTTTGAAAAGTGGAAAGTATCCAAAAAATGGTAAGTGGTCAGAAAGCACAAAGAGTGAAGCACTTTTACACCTTGGAGATGAAGTCATTTCTTACCCAAGCATTGATGGTAATTATTCATTATTTTATATACAGGTTAAACAAGCTCTATCGGGCGGAAATTGGCCCGTCACTACCGATGAAGCTCTTATTGTGGCTGAAATAATCGACAAGGCACGAGAAATATCATTTAGGTAGCATGGATTTTGATTGCATCGTTATTGGTGCTGGCCTATCAGGCTTAACTGCAAGCAGACAATTAGAGAAGTACGGTAAATCAGTACTTTTGCTAGAAGCAACCAATCAGGTCGGTGGCAGAGTTAATAGTGATGTAGTTGATGGATACATCTGCGATCGAGGCTTTCAAGTCATTAATCCAAAGTACCCACAGGTGGCAAAGAGTGGAGTAATAGATCAATTAGATTTTAAAAAAATATCGAGCAAGATAAGAATTGATGATTTAAATCTAAATATCGGATATTCATTGGGATCGTTATCAAATAAAATTGGTTCAGCAGGTGAGAAACTGCAATTTATAAATTTTGTATTTAGCAAAAAAGTATCAAATTCTAGAGAGTTTGGTATGTATGTAAGTAGATTTTCAAATCTATATCAAGCCGCCTTAGAGCCGTTCTTATCCGGGGTGGTATTGACAGATCCACGACAAATTGCTGCCGATGTAGTTCAGGAGATATTGCAAAGTTTTGTGAAATCCCTACCAGGTGTTCCAGCACTTGGAGTTGGAGAGTTTCCTAAAGCTCTTTCAAAACCGATAAAAAATCTTGCATTAAGTGAAAAAGTTGAGAGCATTACAACTAACTGTGTAAATACCAGTAAAACAAGTTATCAGGCAAGGTATATCGTGGTTGCAACAGACTCAATCTCTGCCTCAAAATTAGTTACTAATCTGAGCACGCCACAAACGCTATCTAGCATCACCTCTTACTTTTCAACTGACGAAAAAATATCTAACCCCAAAAATATTGTAGTTTCAAAAAATTCTAAACTGGTCAACTCAATTGTTATGAGCGAGGTATCTGAAAAGTATGCACCAGTTGGCAAGAGCCTAGTTTCAGCTACCTCATTAACTAACATAACTGAAAAAGAGTTTAAAGGTGAGCTTGGAAAATTATGGCATACCAATACAAGTAGCTGGGAGAGTGTTGTTAGGTATGAAATTCAGCATTCACTGCCAGTACATTTACCGGGTAGGAAAAAAGTAAGTAAATTGCAGATCAATGACTGGTTATTTGTGATTGGCGATCATATGGCAATTCCTTCCCAACAAGGTGCCATGCAAACTGGTGAAGCAGTTGCGAATAAAATTAATCAACTAATGCAGTAAGTGCGGCCGAAACATGCTGGTATTCAAATTCAAATTTAGCGTCAGTTAAAACTTTAGGCATGACTCGTTTTGATCCCAGTACTTCACTAGAGAAACCACCCAGTACTGCTTTTAATGCAAAGGCTGGTGCTGGAAATATGGCAGGTCTATTTAAAACTCTTGCCAATGCAGCGGTAAACTCCTGATTGGTAACCGGATTAGGTGAAGTTAAATTTACTGCACCCTCAATTTTGGAATTCATTAAAAATATCATTGCTCTAATTTGATCATGCAAGGTAATCCAAGACCACCACTGTTTACCTGATCCTAACTTTCCACCAAAACCAAACTTAAATATTGGCAACATTCTTCCCAAGGCGCCGCCAGTTGGATCTAAAACTAAACCAGTGCGCAGTTTTATAGTTCTAACACTCGGTGCTAGATCTGCCGCTGCTTCCCATTCTCGACAAACAACTGATAAGAAATCAGTACCACCCTTATCAACTTCAGTAACCGCGCGATTTCCAGTTTCACCGTAATAACCAATTGCACTGGCGGAAATAAAGACGCTAGTTTGTAATTGTTGGCAGGCATTTGCGATTGTGGTTGTGCCAAGCAGTCTCGAGTTCAGGATTTCCGACCGATAAGCAGCACTCCATCTTTTATCGCCAACGCCAGCACCTGCTAAGTGAAATACTGCATCAACACCCTCTAATCCCGCTAAATCAATCTGGCCCTTAATTGGATCCCAGTTAACCTCATCAGTTGCCCTGGTTGGTCTTCTTACAATTTTTTGAACTTGATAGCCATTTGCTTTTAATTGCGCTACTAGCGCACTGCCGATTAATCCAGATGAACCGGTAACTGCAATTTTTTTAATGCTTTGCAAATTACAATCCTAAGTCGGATTCAAAACGACCTTCTTCAAGTCTTTCTTTTAGGGTAACTAAGAATCGAGCAGCATCTGCACCGTCAACCACTCGGTGATCATAGGAGAGTGCCAGATAAACCATGGATCTAATGGCAATTGTTTCGCCACCATCGGCACCCTTAACCACCATTGGTCGTTTAACCACTGCGCCTAAGCCCAAAATTGCCACCTGAGGTTGGTTAATGATCGGGGTATCAAATAACGCACCTCTTGACCCAGTATTAGTTAGTGTGAATGTGCCACCACCCAATTCATCTGGCGTAATTTTGTTTTCTCTAGTTCGAGCCGCTACATCTGCAATTTTTCTAGCGATGCCACCCATATTTAAGTCACCAGCATCTTTAACTACCGGGACTAATAAACCTCTATCAGTATCGACTGCAATACCTAGGTGCTCGGATGCTTGGTACGTAATTTGGTCACCCTCGACTGAGGAGTTTAAAACTGGGTGTTGCTTTAAAGCTTCACATATAGCAACTGCAAAAAATGGTAGAAAAGTTAATTTGACTCCTTCGCGCAATTCAAAGGCAGCTTTTGCGGCATTTCTTAAGCGATCAATCCTTGTAACATCAACTTCAACTACGGTGGTTAGTTGAGCTGAAATTTTCAGCGATTCAACCATGCGATCTGCAATAACTTTTCTTAACCTAGTCATCCCTACCGTTGTGCCACGAAGTGGAGAGCTGATAACTGAAGATTTAGCGGTGGTATTTGTAGATGCCATAACCTGAGCAGTTGGCGTAGCTGCTGCTTTTGGCGTAGCTGCCAAAATATCCTCTTTGCGAATTCGACCGCCAACACCTGTGCCTTTAATAGTAGAAAGGTTTACACCAGCTTCAGCGGCAAGCTTTCTAACTATTGGTGTCACATAGGAGTCATCTGGTCTAGCTGAATTAACTACTGGAGCAGCAGCAACTGGTGGTTGTGAAGGTTTGGAAATTACTGGAGCAGCAGCAACTGGTGCAGCAGTAACCACAGGTGCAATCGGAGCTGGTTTTTCTACAGCTGCAGCAACTACAGCAGTGCTGCTAGAAACTCCAATGGAAGCAAGTCGTGCGCCAACTGCAACCGTTGAATCAACTGGCACATCGATGGTTAATAATGTACCGGTCACTGGGGATGGAATTTCAGTATCTACTTTATCGGTTGAAACTTCAAGCAACGCTTCATCTGCATTTATCTGATCGCCAACATTTTTTAACCACCTAGTAACAGTTCCTTCAGTTACTGATTCACCAAGTGCGGGCATTGCAACAATTGTGGCGCCAGAGGTAGCTGGCGCAGCAGCAACAGGTGTTGGGGCAGCAACTGGCGCAGCAGCAACTGGCGCAGTTGGTGCGGCAGCTTTTGGTTGCTCAACAGCTTTTACTGGTTCAGAAATTTCTTGTGGGGCGGCTGCACCTGATTCAGATATAACTGCAAGCTCGGCACCAACTGCAACAGTTGAATCAACTTGCACAACAATTTTTTGTAATACCCCGGCAACTGGAGAAGGGATCTCAGTATCTACTTTGTCAGTTGATACCTCTAGTAATGGCTCATCGATTGCAATTTGATCGCCCTCTTTTTTAAGCCATCTAGTAACAGTTCCTTCAGTTACTGATTCACCAAGTGCTGGCATCGTAAGTGAGAATGTCATTGGCTAACTCCTTTAACCATGTGCATGTAGTGGCTTGCCAGCCAAGGCTAGATGAGCTTCACCCATAGCCTCTGAAAGTGTTGGATGAGCATGGATGTGTTGGGCAACATCATTTGCATCAGCTTCCCAATTAAAAATTAATTGTGCTTCAGCAAGTAGTTCACCTACTCGAGAGCCGACCATATGAATTCCTAACACTGGACCATTTTTCTTAGCAATTAACTTTACCGATCCGGCAGTCTTTAAAATATTAGCCTTGCCATTACCTGCCAAATCATAATTTAACTCCACGACCTCATGTCCAGCAGCCTTAGCAGCGATTGCGCTTAAGCCAACTGATGCCACCTCGGGTTCAGAGTAGGTCACCCGGGGGATGCCGTCATAATTTATCGATCTTGGATTTAAGCCGGCAATCTCCTCGGCCACCATAATTCCCTCGGCAAATCCGACATGAGCCAATTGAGGAGTAGGAATTAAGTCACCAACTGCCCAAACTCCAGCAACACTTGTGCGGCACTTATTATCGACTAATACATAGCCACGATCCATCTTAATTCCAGCCTCTTCATACCCTAAACCTTGCGAGACTGGGCCTCTGCCAACTGCAACTAGCAGGATTTCAGCTGAGAACTCTTTGCCATCCTCAAGTACGACCGATACATCCTTTTTGTTTTTAGTAGCAGATTTAAATTTAACACCTAATTCAAAATTAATACCGCGTTTGCGAAATGCTCTTTCCAATTGCTTACTAGAAGATTCATCCTCCAATGCCACCAAGTGGGATAAACCCTCGATGATTGTTACCTGCGAACCAAATGATTTCCAAACCGAAGCAAACTCACAACCAATAACTCCACCACCCAAAACAATTACCGATTTAGGAACATAATCTAATTTGATTGCTTGTTCACTGGTAATAACCTGTTTGCCATCAATTTCAAGCCCTGGCAACGTCTTTGGATAAGAACCAGTTGCTAGAACTATATTTTTACCGGTGTACTTTGTGCCCCCGGCCTCAACTGTGTTATTTGAAATCAACCTACCTGCCGCCTGTACATAGGTAACATTTCTAGATTTAACCAATCCCTCTAAGCCTTTATGTAATTTAGCAATTACACCATCTTTATATGAGTTAACTGCGCTCATATCCATGGCGTGAAAATCAGCCTTGACGCCAAACTCACCGGCATGACGGGTGTTGTCTGCTATCTCGCCAGCGTGTAATAACGCCTTAGTAGGAATGCAACCCTTATGTAAACAGGTGCCACCTAATTTATCTTTCTCAATTAGCACTACTTTTTGGCCCAATTGTGAGGCTCGAAGTGCGGCGGCATATCCGCCAGAGCCGCCTCCGAGAATTACCAAATCAAAATCGGCCATGAGGTAATCTTGCCACGAATTTGAAGTTGCCCCTTACTGCACAGTTAACGGCCTGCTACCGCTGTGAGCAAGCCAACTCCGCCAGGCAAACCAGGGATCTAAGAGCAATTCCCGTTCCGCCCACCGGTGTGTAGCCATGTGCTTTGCCGGTGTTAAAGGCAGGGCCTGCAATATCAAGGTGCAGCCATGGAATTTGTGGATCAATAAACTCTTTAAGGAATAAACCAGCTACCAGCATTCCACCCATGCGCTCACCAATATTTGCTATATCGGCAATTGGTGAATCAAGGGATGCGCGTAATTCAACTGGTAGTGGCATTGGCCAAAATTGCTCACCTGAAATAGCTGATGCATTTAAAAATTGATCACATAATTGATCATCATTTGTCATAACCGCCGATGTTCTAGTACCTAATGCCACAACCTGAGCACCAGTTAAGGTCGCAACATCAATTATTGCGTCCAGCCCACCAGATTTATTTCCAACTTCGGTAGCTTTTACTAAAGCATCAGCAAGAACTAATCGGCCCTCAGCATCTGGATTTAACACCTCAACACTTTTGCCACCATAAATAGTAATTACATCACTTGGTCTAGTTGCTGTATCGCTAACCATATTTTCAGCAAGTGGTGCCCATCCATCTATGGCAATAGGAAGTTTTAATTGGGCAATAGCAAAAACAGCCGCCATAACAGCAGCCGCACCAGACATATCTGACTTCATTGCCTCCATGCCATTTGCGGGCTTCAATGCCAAGCCACCGGTATCAAAGGTGATTCCCTTACCAACGAAGGCGAATCTCTTTTTTGGTTTAGTAGGTTTGTAAGAAAGGTGCACAAGACATGGTGGATTAACCGATCCCTGTCCTACACCAATGATTCCGCCAAAACCACCTTTTTTAAGAGCGGATGCATTAAAAATCTCTACTTTTACGCCATACTTTCCAGCTAACTTTTTAATTTTTTCAGAGAAAGTTATTGGAGTTAAGTGGCTAGGTGGAGTATTAATTAAATCTCTTACTAAGAAAGTCTGTTCGGCAATTATTTCAGCACGCCTTGCAGCCTCTTTGGCTTGAGCGGTTGTGGCGAATTTAGTTAAAACACTTACCTGCGAAAGTGATTTCTTATTATCATCTTTACTATTTCCCTTAAATTCATGGAATGAGTAAGAACCCAGGCAAGCACCTTCGGCGATAGCCGAAATCTCAACTACTGATTTACTTGGTAGTGCAAAGCAAGCGCTTTTATTACCAGATAACTCTCTAGCGGCAGCCCCTGCGGCCCTACGTAAAGTTTCCACCTCTATCCCAGAGCCAATTTCACCAAGGCCAGTGAAGGCAATAATTTTGCAATTTTTCCCGGGTAACTTAATTACTTCATCGGCTTTGCCGGTGGCTCCTATGGCAATTAAGGTAGCTAGCAGTGAAGCGGAGTCTATTTGAGATGGACCGGCTTCGATCTTTAGCTTTTTATCGACGGTACCAAAGCCGACAACTAAGATTTCACTATCTAACTTTTCAGTTAGCTTTACCTTGACCACTCTAACTCCAATTTAACTCGGTAAGATCTCAATTCAATTGCTCAAGCCTAGAGGATATTTTGCGGTGTGATTAACCTCAAAAGTTGTCGTCTAAGAATTAGGATCAGTAATCTACTTAATGCAGCATATGAAGTGTAGGTTTAACTCATGAAGAATTCGCCAATTGTAGCCAAACACCAGGCCTTAGGCGCCAAGATGGCAGATTTTGGTGGCTGGCTGATGCCAATTGAGTACCCAAAAACAGGTGCAATTGAAGAGTACAACTGCGTTCGAAGTAGCGTAGGCATTTTCGATGTTTCCCACTTAGGGAAAATTTCTGTAATTGGCAAAGGTGCGACAAACTTTTTGAATGAGCAATTTACCAATGATTTAAACAAGATTATAGATGGCCAAGCACAGTACACATTGATGTGTAATTCCAAGGGCGGGGTGATTGATGATTTAATCGCCTACCGCAACTCAGATTCAGATTTTTTTCTTATTCCTAATGCAGCCAACACAGCTAGCGTCTATGAGATTTTAAAAACTAATGCACCGGCTAATATTTCGGTAGCAAACTTACATGAGAAG
>Ga0116204_1000814_pt1 | contig 17838 bp, 11 predicted proteins | sample LakKivwa52mmetaG_FD_94481 | JGI IMG/M metagenome (GOLD analysis project Ga0116204, IMG submission 94481) | Anoxic lake water microbial communities from Lake Kivu, Rwanda to study Microbial Dark Matter (Phase II) - Lake Kivu water 52m metaG | ecosystem: Environmental > Aquatic > Freshwater > Lake...
CAGCACTGGGGTGTGGTTCCGCAAGCGAGAGTCCTGCAGGTATCTGCTTCACATGGATCGATTGACGCGTGAGCCGTTCAATGCTGCGCAGCAATCCGCGTTCCTCGTGGTCGCAGAAACTGATCGCAGCGCCGCTCGCGCCCGCACGCGCCGTACGGCCGATTCGGTGCACATACGCCTCTGGCTCCATCGGAAGATCGATGTTCACCACATGGGTGATGCCATCGATGTCGAGTCCGCGTGCAGCGATGTCTGTCGCCACCAGCACGCGCACATGCCCCTCGCGAAACGCCAGCAGCGCACGAACTCTGTGGTTCTGCCCCTTGTTTCCGTGGATCGCGTCGGCAGCGATGCCATGCGCGTGCAAGCGCCTCAGGACACGGTCCGCGCCGTGCTTCGTCTTGGTGAACGCCACGACGCGTTGCATCGCAGGATCCTGCAGCAGATGAACGAGCAGTGGCACCTTGTGCGCTCGGGGCACATGAATGAGTTCCTGCGTGATTTTGTCCACCGTGGTCGCTTCGGGCGTCACCGCAACGCGAACAGGATCGTGCAGCAGTTGGTTCACAAGGTGTTGAATCTCGCTCGGCATCGTTGCACTGAAGAGCATGGTCTGTCGCTTCTTCGGCACGCGTGCTGCGATGCGCTGGATTGGCTTGATGAATCCCATATCGAGCATGCGATCTGCTTCATCAAGGACAAATGTGTTGACCGCATCGAGATGCACGAATCCCTGCTCCATGAGGTCGATGAGTCGCCCAGGTGTGGCGATGATGATGTCGACACCGCCTTGCAGCGCCTTCACTTGAGGGCGCTGCCCGACTCCACCGAAGATCACGGCGTGACGCAGATGCAGATTGCGGCCGTAGGTCGCGAAACTCTCCGCGATCTGCGCCGCGAGTTCGCGTGTGGGTGCGAGGATCAGCGCACGCGGGCGTCGCGCCGATTGTCCGTGCGCATGTTCCGCGGACTTCAGGCGGTGCAGGATCGGAAGCGCGAATGCCGCAGTCTTCCCCGTGCCTGTCTGCGCGATACCGAGCACATCGCGACCAGAGAGACCGATCGGAATCGTCTGCGCCTGAATCGCTGTCGGGATGCTGTAGCCCTCGGCTTCAACAGCCTTCAGGATCAGCGGGTGCAGGTGCAGGCTCTTGAAGCCTGCGGGTGCAGGCACGGCGGAGGATTTGGATTGTGTCACGGGAAAAACCACGGGCGGCGTAACGGAACGCTTCCGTGACGAACGCAGATGGTACAGGCGCCGCGACTCAGACGCTGCGCCAGAGCGCGCGGTACGCGCCGTTCGAGTCATAGCGCTCCGCCTGCGACTGCACGTTGAAGACTCGGTTGCGTGGATCGTTTCCAACGCCGGCGACATATTGCCAGTTGCCCCAGTTCGGTCCGACGTCGAAGTCGATCAGTTGGCTCTCGAACCATGCCGCGCCCCAGCGCCAATCGATGCCTGCAGTCTTCGCGAGCCAACTCGCGACATTCTGCCGCGCACGGTTCGACAACTGTCCAGTCGCGCGGAGTTCGTGCATGCTCGCATCGACGAATGGTTCGCCGGTGGCGCCTTCGCACCACGCTGCATACGCGCTCTGATCCTGCACGCCGCATGCGGTGCGTCCGAGCACGCCGCTCGCCTTGAATGCGCGCCCTTGCGCGCGTTGAACCCAGAAGTGGAAGTAGTCGCGCCAGAGCAGTTCAAAGAAGAGCCAATAGGTGCTCTCGTTCGAGGCGCGTTCGCGTTCGTAGCGGCGAATCTCTGCAACCACTTCGCGCGGCGAGATCGTGCCAAGCGCGAGCCATGGGGAAAGCCGCGAGGAGAAATCCGCTCCAATCAGCCCATCGCGCGTCTCCTTGTATCGCGCGATGCAATCGGTCTCCCAGAACCACCGGCGCATTCTCGCCAAGCCATGCGATCGGCCGCCCACACAGGTGAACGCCGCCCGCACATCCTGCTGCACCGCCGCAGCACGCGCCTGCGCCAGATCCTCTGTCGCGAGCGTCCGCGCGGATTCCTCGGCGGCGCGCGCACAGAGTTCGGCGGGTATCGCGGCCAGTGCCGGCACGGGCAGCGGCTCGCGCACGCGGCACTTCTTCTCGGCGATGCGTCTGAAGTTTGAGAACACATCAGGCAGCTCATCGACCGCGAACGGCAAGTCGCGCGCGGCGATCATCGTTGTTTCATCGTGCACCACAAGCGACGCGCCAAATATGCCGAGCGCACGCGCGGCCGCGGCGTTCTCGCGCACCTCATCAAATGCTCGGCAAGGTGCCGTGTGCACCTCGCGCACACCCAGATCGCGCGCGAGCGCCGCGACACTGGCCGCTGCATCGCCTCGAATCACGAAGAGGGTCGATCCCTTCGCCTGCCACTCGCTGCGAAGTTCATCCACTGCCTGCAGCAGATGTCCTGTTCGCCGCGGGCTCATTCGAACGAAGTCGGGCAGTGCGGTGTACCGCTCGGCGCGTCCGCGCGTGAGGCGTACCGGGGCAGCGACATGCTCGGGCAGAACGACGACGCCAACCACTCGACCATCCGCAGCCGCAGCAGCGGCCGTGATCGCAGCGTTGTCAGCAAGCCGAAGATCGGTGCGGTGCCACACCAGAGCGGCACTCGGTGGTGGATTTGTCACGCGTGACTCTAGCAACCCAGCGCGCTGCGCGCACGGACTCACCCCCAGCGGCCAAGCAAGATCGTTAGATCCGTGCCGCTGACCACGCCATCGCCATTCAGATCGCTCGGTCCGCTACTTCCCCACGCGGCAAGCAGCAAACTGAGATCGGTGCCGTTCACAAAGCCATCGCAGTTCAGATCGCCCGTGACGCAGGATGGCGTCCAGTAGCGCTGAAGCGCTCCCGTACTCGACACGACGAGGCTGCCATTGGCGGTGAGGACCGGACCACCTTGACTCACGCCTGCAATCTCAAGCGACCACTGCTGTTGCATCGTGGAGTTGAACACGCGGATGTCTGCGGTGAAGCCACCTGCGCCATTCGAGTTGTTGTGGAAGACGCGTCCCTGCGCATCGACGACGGTGAGTGATGATGTGAACGCATGCGAAGCGCGCACGGAAGTCGCGGACTCCGCTCGGAGTACCCCCGTGAGCTGGTCGCGCACCTGCAGCTTGCCATCGAGCGACATCATGGTCACGCCGCCGTCGGGCGTGATCGCATGTCGAGCGCCCGCTTCATGCCCAGCGGGGACGTTCCACAACAGCTCGATTGCGGTGCCCGTGTCTCGGAAGGCAAACAGCTGATCCAATGAACCAGAATTGCTCGTGCGCAGATAGAAAACCAGACCTCCCGGCGCGCAGAACGGCGAGTTCTGGCAGAGGAAGCCCGGCATCACTGGGCCGCTGTACATCCGCTGTCCCGAGGAGGCGCTGAAGCGGGAAATGCGTTGGCCGCCGGGGCCTACCTCATCGAGGTAGATCGCATCACCGTCGCGCGCTGGTCCGCAGTTCCCGCTCACGCTGCATGTGCGCGCGGTAAACCACACGGTCGTGCCGTTTGCCGCATTGAGTCGGCGCATCTGCGTGTTGCCCGCGAAGATCGGATCGCCATTCTCGAGGAAGACCATGCCGTCGTAACTGCCTGTGCTGACTTCCGCATCCGAGATCCACACGACGTTGCCATTCGCTGCGTCGAGGCAATACACGGGGGCGGAAGACGAGCTGCCATTGCCACCGCGCCCCACATACACGCGGCCGCCGCGCGCGCCGTACACGACCGTGGTCCAGTCGCCTGTTTGAAATGGACAGTCAAACGTCCACAGGGTGGCGCCTGTCACGAGACTGATGCAGTACACCACCGAGTCGCCAGGGCCAGTGACTGGATTCGAGGCCTGCGTCTGGCGGACCCAAAAGATCCGATCGCCCGAAACTGCCGGACTCCATGAAATCAGTGTCGGGATGTTGGTGCGCTGCCAGACGAGCGCCGCGGACTGCGGACCCGTATGTGGAACGAGCCCGTTGACCATCGAGTTGCCACCAAGGTGCGGCCAATCTCCCGAGGCAGTGAAAGCCGCCACTGCGACAAGCAGGCAGCTTGCGAGAAGTCTGAGTGTGCCGTTCATCAGCAGACAGTAGGCCGCCAGATGGAACGGTTGCAAGGCAATGTCAACCACATTTGTGCGCACCTTGAGTTTGAGTTGGCTCAATGCCGCTAGGCGCACATGCCCCTCAGTTGAACGGGCGCGCTTCACCTCGCGGGCATGGCCATCGCTTCGATCACGGAGCCGTTCTCGAGTTCACCTTGGTTGCTGACGACGATCCGCTCGTCGGTGCGCAGCGGCCGACGCGTCTTCACACCATCCACCTGCTCTGCCCAGGCAACGCTCGCGAGCGTTCCATCATCAAGATCGATCGTGATGGGGCAGAGTCGTGCCGTGTTTCCTTCGACGCGAAACAGATGAGGCATACCGCCGCGGCGCACGATCGCGCTGCTTGGAATGAGCGGCAGATCTTGGAAGCGCTGCACGGTGAGCCGCATCTGTCCGTACATGCCCGGCAGCAACCGCGGCGTCGTTCCTGCGGCAAGTCCGCGCGGCACCTGTGGCAGAACGCCACCCTTCAGATCGGCATGGCTGGTCTGCGCGGATGTCTGTTCGAAGGTGGCGAACGACTCCGGTGTTCCGTTCCAAAGATCCACCTCCACTCGGCGCGTGCGATCGGCTGGACTGAGCGCTGGCGCAACCCGAGTGAGCGTGCAGCGGAAGGGGCCGGTCGACCCGCCGTCGATCTTGATCTCCGCCGGTGTGTCGAGCGTGATGAGCGCCGCCACGGTGTCAGGAACACGCATGCCTGCGGTCAGAATGTCATCACGAACGACCGTCATGAGTGGTGCGGCACCTGGAATGAGCACAGCGCTTGTCACGAACGCGCCCGGGTCGACTGCGCGCGCGGAGACCACGCCATTGAACGGAGCGCGGATCTCGCGCTGCTGCGGGTCCGTTGGCTGCCCCGGTAGCGGTTGGATTCGAATGAGCACCTCGCCGCGCTGCACCGAGTGTCCGAGACTCTTCTGAACGAACTCGACCGTTCCAGTGACAGGCGCGAAGAGATCGGCACGGTAGTAGGGTGCTATCTCGATCGGCTGTTGGACGGAGACGGCAAGCTCTGGGCCCACTCGCGGATGCTCCACTCGCACGCGGATTGCTGTGGATCCGCTGGCTGGCGCAGCTTCTGGCGTGGAGTCAGACGCGGTTTCAGGCGCGGTCGCAGGCGCGGTCGCAGGCGCGGGTGTCGGCGGCTTTGAATCCTGCGCCTCCGATGGCAACACGCAGCACAACGACAATACGGCAGTGCCGAGTCGCAGCGCGAGGCGCGCGCGCCATCGGCAACGAGGCATGAGGTGCGTGCAGCGAGTGAAGGGGCTGTGGTATGCAAGCATCAGTGCTGCTCCTTCGCTGCCGTGGAAAGCGGCGCAGCGAGTTCCGCATCGAGATCGATCATCGGACGGAGTCGTCGCACCAGCAGCGTGTACATGATCGGCACCAGAAAAAGCGTCAGCAGTGTCGAACTCATCATGCCGCCAACCACGGCTCGCGCGAGCGGAATATTCGCCTCATGACCGCGCCCGATGCCGATCGCCATCGGCGTCAAAGCGAGCACGGTGGCAAGGAATGTCATGAGGATCGGCTTGAAGCGTGTGGCAGCCGCCTCGCGGATCGCCTCGGTCGCATCAGCACCCGCGAGACGCCGCGTGTTGGCGAAGTCAACGAGTAACACGCCGTTGTTCACCGCGACGCCGACCAAGAAGATCGTTCCCATGAGGCTCTGCACATTGAGCCGTGTGCCTGTCAGGAACAGCATCCAGATCACGCCGATGAACCCAAGCGGCACCGTGAGCATGATCACACCCGGACCGACCCAACTGCGGAAGAGCGTCACCTGCAGCAGGTAGACAAGCACAGCGGCGAGTCCAAGCCCGAGCGCCAACTGCGTGAAGGACTCGTTCATTCGGCCGTACTCGCCCTTCAGATTGACGCGCATGCCAGATGGCAAACTGGTTTCTTGCAGTATCGACTGGACATCGCGTGCAACGGTGGCCAGATCTCGTCCTTCGATGTTCACCAGAATGTTGGAAACGCGCCGGAGTCCACTGTGGTTGATCTCGACCGCACCTTCACTGCGGCGGGGCGTCACAACGCTGCCGAGGTTGATGCCCACGGCTTGCGCAGGGCCCTTCACGGGCAGAGCGAGCACATCATCGAGCGTGCGGTCCACATCTTCAGGGAACTGAACGCCGACAAAGTATTGGTTGCCCGAGCGCGCATCGATCCAGAAGTTGCGGTTCACGCTCACGCTCGAGTTCATGGCGACAACGACCTGCTGCACCACATCCTCGACCGCCAAACCAAACTCAGCTGCCTTGATGCGGTCGACATCGAGCACGAGATAGGGCGCATCCGCGCGCTGTTGCACGCGGACATCCGCGGCGCCCGTGATCGGCACGATCTTGTCGCGCAGGCTGCGAGCCACTTCAAGCGACTGCGTGGCAGTGCCGCCCTCGATCTCCACATCAATCGGGCTTGATGCGCCGAGATTGAGCGCGGTCGAGATCATTCCGCCCGTGTCAAAGTCGAAGCGGAGATCGGCGAATGATTCTTCCGCAGCCAGGCGGTGTCGAAGTTCCATCGCCCACTCTTGTGCACTCCGCGAACGCTTGGCGGTCAGCTGCAGTCTCAGCAGCGCATCCTGCTGCCCCGAGTTCGTCGTGTACGCCGCAGACCAATCTGGGTTGAGTCCCAGTTCGCTGACGATCATCCCGCGCTCCGCAGCGGGAATGACATCTTGGATGAAATCCTCCACTTCGATGATGCGCCGCTCACTCGCATCGAGACGCAGGTTCGACGGTGCGCGTACGCGGATGACGATCTGCCCGGCATCCACCTGCGGAAAGAACTCCCGTCCGATGCGTGGTAGCAAAAGCAGCGACCCTGCAAAGAGAACGGCGACGCCAAAGATCGCGACGCCGCGGTGCGTGAGCGCCCACGCGAGCGTCCGCGCGTAGACGCCCGCGATGCGGTCGACGATGCCGCACTGAAACAGCGCACTTGCACGCGCGATGACGCCGGGTGCACGATGTCGGACGGCGCCTTCGTGCGCTGTGCGAGGCGATGGTCGATGATCGTCCGGAAGAAATGTGGCGCACATCATCGGCACGAAGGTGCGTGAGAGCAGGAATGATGTGAACATCGCGAACCCAACCGCCAGCGTCAACGGTCGGAAGAGGAAGCCGCCCATGCCCGGCAGCAGCGCCAAAGGGGCGAGCACGATGAATGTGGTGCATGCGGCAACCAGAACGGGAACCATCACCTGCGCGCAACCATCGATCGCCGCACGGATGCGGCTCTTGCCCATGTGGTAGTTGCGGTGATTGTTTTCGAGTTCCACGATCGCTTCGTCCACCAGCGGACCGATGGCGAGTGCCATCCCCCCAAGCGTCATGGCATTGATGGTGTTCCCCGTCGCGAAGAGTCCCACGATGCAGCCAAGGATCGAAAGCGGCAGGCTCAGGGTTGCAATGAAGGTCATGCGCCAGTCGCCGAGGAACAGGAGGATCATCACGGAAACGAGTGCGGCACCGAGGAGTCCTTCAAAGACGAGCGAGGACAGCGCACCACGAACGGCTTCCGTCTGGTCCATCACGAGCGCGAGTCGCGTGCCTTCCGGGAGCCGCGACTCCATTTCGGGGATGTGATCACGCACCCCATCCACCACGCGCAGGCTGCTGCTGCCGCGCTGGCGATACACAGGCACAAACACCTCGTTGCGTCCATCGATTCGAACGCGCGAGGTTTGAATCGTGGCGGCATCCTGCGCGAGCCCGATGTCACGCACCAGAATGCTCGATGCAGGGCCGAGCGTGATTGGAATCTCGTTCAAGTCTCCCGGCTGCTCGACCATGGCATTACTGTCGAGTAGCAGCTGCTCATCGCCGAAATACGCGGTACCGGGCGTCACCATCAGATTGCCGCGACGAAGTGCCGCTACAACATCCATGGGCGCGAAGTTCCTCGCTTCCATGCGAGCTGGGTCGAGGTAGATCATCACCGCGCGGTCCTGTCCGCCAACCACCACGGGCGCAATGCAACCCGGGACAGCGCCAAGCATGTTCCGCACATCAATGCGAGCGAGGTCCTTCTGCCGCGCATCATCCATCGCCAAGTTGGTGACCGTGAGAATTCCCACTGGCAGCGTTCCCGTGGCATCGAATGGCATGGCGACGGGCGGCAGCGTGTTGGGCGGCAAGTTTGGAAGCGCGCCAAGCGCAAGAGAATTGACCAGGGTCAGTGCTTCGTTCGGATCGATGTCGTCACGAAAGTGCACCTTCACCACGCTGACGCCTGGTACCGAGCGGCTCTCGACGAGTCGTGCGCCAGGGGCCTGATTGACCCAGCGTTCGATGCGGTTGGTGATCGTCTTTTCGATCGACTGTGCCGGCATGCCCGGGTAGTAGGTAAGCACTTGCACTGACGGCGCCTTGAACACCGGCAGAATGTCGATGGGGATTCGCACGAGGCAGAGCACGCCGACGATGGCAAGCATCAGCACGAGCGCCGCAACGAGATAGGGATTGCGCACGGATACGCGGATCAGCCACATCGCGTCGGCAGTCTAATTGACTTGCACAGCGACGGGTTGCTGCCTGTGACCTCGGGTGATCACACTTCGCTGGACAGCAGGTTCTACACTCGTGGTCTCGCGTCAGCAGCAATGCAACGCGAGACCAGGATGCAAGCGCAGTGATCCTCACACTCACACAGTGCATTGGCGGGCTCGGCATCTTTTTCGCGGGGATGTATCTGCTGACGGAGAACCTGCGGCTTCTGACGGGACGGCGCTTTCGCGAAGTGGTCGCGCGGTGGACGCGCTCCCGTGCTGCCGCGGTGATCTGGGGAGTGTCGGCGGGGGCTGTCATGCAGAGCACGCCTGCGGTGACGCTGATCGCGGTCAGCATGCTCGGGACAGGACTCATCGCCGTGGAAACAGGGCTTGCGATGGTGCTTGGCTGCAACGTCGGCACATCACTCCTTGTGGTGGTTGCGTCGCTTGACATCAAGATTCTTGTCTTCGCGTTGCTCGGGATCGCAGGGCTGTCGTTCGCCAGCACTCGTTTGGCCGCTGCGCGGACCGTTCCAATGATTGTCTTTGGCATCGGACTGGTGTTTCTCGGCCTTGACCTCCTGAAGGAAGCGGTCGGACCGATCGCTCAACAGCCATGGCTTCGTGATCTGCTCGCGTCATCGGGATCATCGATGCCGCTGCTGTTCCTCGTCGGTATCGCGCTGTCGGTTGTGACCCAATCAGCGAACTCGATCATGCTCCTCGCCATCGCGCTCGCCGATGCAGGAGCGCTGACCTTCAATCAGGCGGTCGTCACCATCTACGGCGCCAATGTCGGCGACAGCATGCTGACATGGCTTCTGTCGATGCCTCTGCGGGGGCGCCAGCGTCAAGTCGCGATGTTTCAGGTGTCGTTCAACTCGGTCGCCGCGTGTGTGATGCTGCCGCTGTTGGCGGTGGAACTTGCAGGCGGTGTGCCATTGGTCTTGGCACTGGCGCGCGCCATCACTTCAGATCCGCCCTTGCAGCTTGCCTGCATCTCCGTGCTCTTCAATGTGGGAGGGGCGATCACCCTGCTCCCGTGCATTCCGCTTGCCGCACGCATCCTCGCTCGGCGATATCCACCGCCGAAGGAAGAGGGGGATGCGAAACCGCAGTTCATTTATGCCGCCGCTGCGATGGAGCCGGACTCGGGACTCGACCTTGCAGCGCTTGAGCAGCAGCGGCTCACCGCATTTTTGCCACGCCTGCTCGAGATTGCGCGTGAGAACCCAGCCGACGCGCTGGTGCGCATTCGGCAGCGGCGCGAGTCGATCGCCGCACTCAGCGGTGCCATCGGTGAATTCCTCGAACGGCTCGGTGAACGTCCTTTGCAGCACGGCGCATACGAGCGGCTGCACGCAGCAAGCAGTAAGGCGGAACTGATCGATGGAATCACCGACACAATCACGGAACTCGCGTCGGCAGCTGTCGAAGCGGGGCGGCATGATGCCACCAAGCGGCTGAGCGCCAGCATCGTGGAGGGGATTGACGCCATGCTGTTGACCGCCGTCGAGGCCATGGGCCGTGATGGCGCCGAAGAACTCGATGTGCTGCACACCATGAGCGGCGAACGCGGTGCCCTCATGCGAAGACTTCGTGAAGAGTATCTCGCGCGTGAATCGGACCTCTCAGCGGGGGATCGTCTGGATATTCTCTCCACGACGATCTTGGCTGAACGCGCATCATGGCTGCTGCACCGATTCTCGGAGGCCTTGCGGCAGGAGTCGAGGCTCGGCGGAGTCGTCGGCACAAGCGCAGCCAAGGATCGTGCCTGAAAGTCTGCGCTCATCTATGACACGCCAAGAAACCAACATCGTGACATCTGAACGCACAGCTGGCAATGTGTTGGTGATTCGACTCCAAGGGCGGCTTGATGCCGCGTCCAGATTGTCCATAGAGGCTGCGATCCTTGGCGAACTGCGTTCCGTGCCTTGTGCGGTCTTTGACCTGTCACAAGTCACCTTCATTGCGAGCGAGGGTCTTCGCATGTTTCTCATGCTTCGCAAGCGACCGGGCTCGGCTCACCTGCTGCTGTGCAATCTGCAGGATCAGGTGCGCGAGGTCTTCGAGATCAGCGGGCTGCTTCAGCTCTTCGATGTCTTCGCGGCGCAGGACGCGGCAGAGCAAGCAGCGCGCTCACGGCAACAGTGAGCGGTGCCGAGTGTGTCAGTCGTTGAACGGCGATGGCTGCGCGTGGGATGCTGAAGATCGAGCGATCCGCTAGGCGAGTGCAGGCTGACTTCTCGATTTTCCGATTGCCCAGCCGGCAAGTGCCATGGGCAGGTAGGCGCCGATCAGATCAAGGAACACCCACCACGCGGGAGTTGCAGGGAGAGTGCGCACCATCACGATGCCGCCAAGGAGAAACGCGCAGCCGATGAGGAGAGCGGCGATCAGACCGACTCGGCGTGAAGGCGCGATCATGCTTGCCACAAACGCGCCACAGAGTGTTCCCCCAGCGTGAGCCACGAACGGCGGCAGCAGTTGGAGAGGGCTTGCGGCAGCGATGGATGCGTTGAGGACAGCTGGCTCTGACAGATCACTGCCACCGACCGCTGGCAGGGGAAGGAGCGTGCTACCAATCTGCACGAGTACGAGATTCACGAAGCTGCCCGCAATCAGCCCGACGAGGAGGGCTGCAGCGGTGCGAAACACAGTTTTCGCAAGGGATGGTGCGTCTTTCATTGGCAGAACATGCAGGCGTTCAACAGCGGTACTATACTTGGGTTTATGACAACCACCTATGAAACTATTATGTCGAAGGTCCGTGAACTGACTCGAAAAGCAGAGCAGGCAAAGCGAGCCGAACAGCGGCGTCTCTCTCGGGGGGTCGAGCGGGTCAAACGACTGATGAAACAGCACGGTATCTCCATCGCTCACCTCGGCGGTTCCTCTGCGGTCGGCGGGTCGACACCAAAGAATGCGGGCAAGAGCACGCTCTCTCCCAACGATGGTCGTCTGAAGGTCAAGCCGAAGTACCGCCACCCCAAGTCAAAGGAGACGTGGTCAGGCCGAGGAAAGACACCTCGCTGGCTCGCGGCTGAGATCAAGGGCGGGAAGCGCAAGGACGACTTTCTGATCAAGTCCAGATAATGCGAGCGCCGTTTGGCGCCCGCACCCGATGGGATTATTCGACACCTCGTGCAGCGAAGAGCGCGCGAGGCTTTTTTCTCCCAGTTGGTGTCTCGAGCAACCGATGGGTAGAGGCTCGAAGTGGTGCCATGTGCCACCGAGGTCGCATCGCTTGGCGGACAAGGCGCCGCCTGCGATGATGGCAGGTCTCAGACGACTTCGCATCGCCAATGCCGCAAGAAACACCTATGGGTTCCAGTTCAACACCATTTCGTCAGCGCCTCGTGTTTCGAATCACCTATCTCGGAATCCTTCCTGCGGTATTGATCCTTGGAGTAGTCGCTGGATTTGGCATCTACAAGAACTACTCCGATTCGGAGAACATGACTCGGAACACGCTGCGACAGGTCGCAGAACAGATCGCCTCGGAGTTGGATGTCCAGAACCGTATGGCGTGCGTGCTTGTCAGCACCATGGCCACACAGAAGGCAGCACGTTGGAGCCCTGTGCTCGGCGACCGAGAGCGGACCCTCGAAGCGATGAAGGCGCTCGTTGTCGAGAATCCTTGGAGCATCGGCGTTTACTTTGATTACGAGACCAACGCCGATGGATTGGATGCGCATTATGCAGCGCAGCCGATGGACGGTTGCCAACAGCCCAATTCGGGGCGGTTTGTCCCCTATGCGTTCCTCGACTGGAAGCGCGGAAACGCCCTCTCGGTGAAGGCGACCCTTGATCTCGAGACCAGCCTCTTTTTCGCAGGAATCCGCGAGATTTGGCGTTCAACCCAGAAGACGCAACCGCTGATCACGGAGCCATATGTTTACGACGGTCAGGCCATGATTGAAACGGTGGCGCCGATCGTCGTCGATGGCAAGTTTGTCGGTATTGCGGGGTGTGACCGAGCACTGCGCGACATCTCAAAGAAGGTGCGTGATATCTGTGACGCGAATGGGCTCGATGCATTTGTCATCAGCAGCGGAAGCAAGGTCAAGGGACTGGAGAAGCCCCGCGCGTTCGTCACGGCAACGACGGATCCGAAGGATGCCGCGGAGGATGCCGTCGAGGGGATGTTGCGAACGAAAGCGGTCGATGAGACACCGTACGGAGCGCTCTTCGCGGACTTCATGGAGGGTGGAAGCGCCGCGGTATCGAACTTCGATGCAGACGATCCCACTCAGAAGGTTGCCTGTCTGTGGGCTCGCAAGACACTTCGCCTGCCCGACGGCAATCGATGGGATGTGGTGGTTCGTGAGTTTCGTAGCGATGCGCTTGCGAGCGCGAACGAGCGGTTCATCTATCAGGCCTCCGCAGCCGCCCTTGGTGTGTGCGTGCTCGCTGGGCTGCTGATCGTTCCCACTCGTTCGATTGGGAGTCGAGTGGGAAGAGCAACGGAGGCAGCCAAGCGAATGGCGGGGGGCGACTTGTCCTCTGGGGCGCCGCCTGTGTCGGGGAGCGACGAAGCGTCGCATCTTCTCACGGCGCTTGGATCGATGCACGCGGGAATGGAAGCGCTCATCACCAAGGTCAAGCAGGCGACCATCAACATCAATTCCACTGCGACAGAATTGACGGCAACGGCCCGCCAGCAGGAGCGTGGTGCGCATGGACTCAGTGCGAGCACGACGCAAGTCGCGGCAGCGGCGAAGCAGATCGCCGCGACGAGCGGTGAACTCGGCAAGGCCATGGAACGCGTGGCGGCGAGTGCTGCCCGTGCAGCCGAGCTTGCGCAAAGTGGTCGAACAAGCCTCGATGGCATGGGCGCCACCATGCATCGGCTCGACGAGTCCACGGCTGGGATCGCGGCACGGCTGTCGACCATCAGCGAGAAGGCGGCGACGATCAACAGCGTGGTTGTGACGATCACCAAGGTTGCAGACCAGACGAATCTGCTCAGCGTGAACGCCGCGATCGAAGCCGAGAAGGCGGGCGAGCATGGCGTCGGCTTCCTCGTGGTCGCTCGGGAGATTCGTCGCCTTGCCGACCAGACTGCTGCAGCCACGCTCGACATTGAGCAGACGGTGCGCCAGATGCAGAGTGCCGTCAGCACGGGTGTCATGGAGATGGACCGCTTCGCGGAACAGGTGCGCCGTGGCGTGACGGATGTGGGCACAATCGGCTCGCAGCTCGGGCAGATCATCGAGCAAGTCGATGAAGGCTCGTCGCAGTTTGCCGAGGTCAACACGGGTATGCGGAGTCAGAGTGAGGGTGCGCGGCAGATTTCGGAAGCCATGGGAACTTTGACTGGCACCGCCCGCGAAACACTGCTTGCTGCCGAGGAGTCGTCGCGCGCATCGGACCGCCTGCTCGAGGCCATGGGCGAATTGAAGACTGCCGTCGAGGCATTCAAGCTCCGAAAGTGAGGCGAGCATGCGCCACCTTTGCGTGATGATCGGTGGCTCGCGCTTCGCAGTCCGTGCTGCCGATGTTCGTGAAGTCGGTCCCGCCGTCGCCGCGCGCGCACTGCCCGGCGCTCCCGCGTGGTGTCGTGGCTTTGCATGCGCGCGGGGACAGTGGATGCCGCTCGTGCATGCCGCCGCACTTCTTGGCATGCCTTTGACGGCGCCGACCACGCTTTCGCGCACGCTGCTCCTTCATGGATCCGATGATCCATCGCAGGCACTCCTGATCGAAGTCGATGCCGTGGAAGATCTGGTGCGACTCGACGACCAGGGCGTTCATCCAGGGCTGCAGTTGCACGGGCATGCATGGCTTGGCGCACTGCACTCGCTTCACGGTGGCAGTGTGCAGGTCTTGCATCTCGACTCGCTGCGCGAACACCCCGAGTGGCTCGCGCTCACGCGGGAGGCACCTGTGGCATGACGGCGATCTTGGCCGATCTGCTGCGTCAGCGTGCGGCATTCGATGCGCATCTGTGCACGGGGAACGCCTTCGAATTGACTTGCGAACAGCTGCGCCGGCGGCTCGGGGAAGTCTCTCTCGAATCGCTCGCCGACCGCGTGCGGCGCGATGAGGATGCACTCGAGCTTCTCGCTGCCCAGGTGGCCGTTCCCGAAACATGGTTGTTCCGCTATCCGTCGAGCTTCGAGACGCTGCGAGATGCGTGCCTCGCACGCGGACGCGCCATCCGCATGGCGAGCATCGGCTGCGCGACGGGGCAGGAACCGTTCTGCATGGCGGCTGCTGCGCTGTCTGCGCTTGGCGATGATTGCGAGATTGTGGTGGACGCGCTCGACCGAAATCCGGCGGCACTTGCCGTCGCGCACGCGGTCGCCTGGTCTGAGGCGCTGCCGCAGCGCGGAGCCATCCCAGCGTGGGCAGCGCCGTGGATTCTGATGCAGGCGGGCGCAGTCACCGTTCATGAACGCACCCGTGCGGCCGTGCGTTTTCATCGCGTCGCAAGCATCGACGATCTCGTGGCGTTTTTGACCGAGCGTTCGTTCGATGTGATCTTTTGTCGCAACATGCTCATATACCTCGACTCGGCTGCGCGCATGCGCGTGGTACATGCCATCGGGGGCAGCGTTCCAGTCGGTGGGCTTCTCTTCCTTGGACATGCGGAGAACGCGATGCTTGGTGGTGAGTGGGAACGCAGTGCGGCTACCGATGCGTTCGCTTGGCAGCGCGCGGAACTGCCGCCGCTGGTCGATGTCTCTCCGACGAAGGTTGCCGCTCCGACGGCGCGCGTAATGACGGAGGGCGCCTGGGCCAGGCGTCCGCCGAAGATGGCGCGTGGATCGGCAGCCGCTGCGGGAGTGCCCGCGGATGCATCGTCATCATCCGATGCGGAGAGGGATCAAGACTTGCAACTTCGCGAGCGAGTGAATGATTTGTTCATCCTTGCCGAGCAGCATCTCGCCAAAGGTGACGAGCAGGAAGCGCAGCGCCTGCTCGGTGAAGTGGTGTTTCTCGCTCCGCAGCATGACCTCGCGATGTTGGCACTCGCCGACTTGCACGAAAGGAGCGGCCGCTCGGCCGTCGCTGCGCAGCTTCGCTTCCGAGCAAGGCGGATCGCACTTCGTGGAGGCGAAACGAAGTGAGCGAGCCCACCCGAGCGCCGCGTCCGCTCGATGCGCAGACGCTCCAAGCGCAGTCCGAGGCATTCGCGCGTCCTATCGAGTCGCAGCGCAAGCAGGATGTACATGTCGTGCTCGCGCGGATCGGATCGTCTTGGATCGCGTTCCCCGCGGCTCGTGTCCTGCGCGTGACTGCGGCGGTCGCGCCGCACCGTGTTCCGCATCGCAGGCATCGGGCGCTGCGGGGACTCGCGAACATCGAAGGGGAGATTGCTGCGGTGATTGACTTCGCGTCGGTGTGCGGATTCGAGTGGAGTCCTGACGGTGGCACAAAGGCGCGGATGGTGGTGCTCGGAGAACGCGGTGCCGCGTGGGCGTTCGAAGTGGATGAAGTACCGGGCACCTTCGCCATCAGTGCGGATGAATTGTCGGTCGCGCCTGTCACGGTGTCTGCTCCGCATGCTGGCTTCACAAGTGGGCTTGTGCCATCGGAACATGGTCCAGCGGGTCTGGTGGATGTCGATGCGCTGCTGATGGCGTGCGAAGGAGTGGTGCGTTCATGAGCCTCGGCGGCTTCAGCATGTTCGACCTCTACCGACAGGAAGCGGAGCAGCATGGGCGCGCGCTCACGGATGGTCTCGTGGCGCTTGAGAGTGCGAGTGATCCGGCGCTGGTGGAATCGTTGATGCGCGCGGCGCACAGCGTGAAAGGCGCTGCGCGAATCGTGGGTTTCGATGCGCTGGTGAAACTTGCACATGCGATGGAGGACTGCCTCGTGCGCATACAGAAGGGCGCGGAGGCGATCAGTGCCGGGCGCACGGATCAGTTGCTGCAAGGGGTGGATCTGATCACGCAGAGCGCGGCGGTGGCTGAATCGGATGTGGCCGCTTGGTCGGCGCAGCAGGATGCAAAGATCAAAGCGCTCGTGAAAAATTTTGAGGAAGCTGCAGTGCCCGCAGCAGCGGCCGTCGCCGCGGTGCCGCCGCCGACTGCGCCAGCCGCTGCGCCCGCGCCAACTTCGGCGATTGCGCCAGCTGCTGCGCCCGCGCCAACTTCGCCGACTGCGCCAGCCGCTGCGCCCGCGCCAACTTCGCCGACTGCGCCAGCCGCTGCGCCCGCGCCAACAAGCGGCGATGTCAGCGTGATGGTCCGAACGCGAAGCCTCGACCGCCTTATGCGCCTCTCCAGCGAGAGCCTTGTGGAGTCGCGGAGGCTCGAAGGCGTTCAGCAGCGACTCCATGCGATTCGCAGAGGCGAACGCGCACTCGAGGATCTCTTTGATCGCCGACGCGCAGGCGGTGTGATCGCCGATGATGAACTGCAGGCTGCGCACCAGCGGGTGCGTGCGGAAGTGGCGCAACTCGATGCGGACTTGCAGGCTCACGTGCGACGAAGCGAGGAACTCGGTTCCGCGCTCCACCATGAGGCGATCCAATCACGCATGCGTCCGTTTGCGGACGCGTGCGTCACCGTGCCGCGCACAGTGCGCGATCTTGCGCGTTCGCTCGGCAAGGATGTGGCGATCCGTCTCGGCGGGCAGGCGGTCAGTGTGGACCGAGACATTCTTCGCAAGTTGGAGGCACCGCTGACGCATCTCGTTCGAAACGCGGTTGATCACGGCATCGACCTTCCCTCCGACCGCAGCGCAGCGGGGAAGTCAGCGCAGGCCACCATTCGGGTGACGGCAAGCCACCAAGCGGGCATGCTGCTCGTGGAAGTTGCCGATGATGGCCGCGGCATCGATCTCGATCGACTGCGGGCGAAGATCCTTGAGAAGAAACTCTCCACACAGGAACTCGTTGCCCGCATGGGCGAGAGAGAACTGCTCGATTTCCTCTTTTTGCCCGGCTTCAGCACCGCGTCCGCGCTCACCGATATTTCCGGGCGCGGCGTCGGGCTCGATGTCGTGCAGTCGACCGTGCATGAGGTCGGCGGCAGTGTCGAGGTGATCACTGCTCCCACAAAGGGAACGACCTTCCGCATGCGACTGCCCGTCACGCTCAGCGTCGTGCGCGCCGCGATCGTGTCCATCGGCGGCGAACCCTATGCGCTTCCGCTCGCTCGGATGGAACGCATCGACCGACTCGGTGAGAGCGATCTCACGCATGTCGAAGGGCGCCTGGTCGCAAAGATTCAGGAAGAACTCGTCGGTCTCATCCGCGCCGACTCGCTCC
>Ga0116204_1000817_pt1 | contig 17822 bp, 17 predicted proteins | sample LakKivwa52mmetaG_FD_94481 | JGI IMG/M metagenome (GOLD analysis project Ga0116204, IMG submission 94481) | Anoxic lake water microbial communities from Lake Kivu, Rwanda to study Microbial Dark Matter (Phase II) - Lake Kivu water 52m metaG | ecosystem: Environmental > Aquatic > Freshwater > Lake...
ATCCCTTCAATGGGGGCGGGCGTCCGGCTAACGCAAAACGCGCCCGGTTCGTGAGCGCGTTTTAGTGGAGATGGCGGGAATCGAACCCGCGTCCGAAAGATTCGTCCGCCGGAAATCTACATGCGTAGCCGGTTGATGTTGTCGCCGCAGGGAACTCAACAGGCAAAACTCTCCTGCGGCCATTCACTCAGGCCCGAAGGCCCTCTTTCGCACCGTTAGTGACGTGGCGGCGCGGCACTCTGCCTTTGTTACGCCCGCTCGCTTACCGGGCAGTTAGCGGAAGCGGCAGACGCCGTACCCTGCGGGTACGGGCCGTTTACTCTCTACCGCGATTAGGCGGCGAGGGGCATAGCGGCGTAGGAAGTGCGGTTGGCACTTGATTGTTTGTGCTGATTTTGCGAGCTCGGCACGCTCTCGGCACGCATTCCGGGGCCAGCCTCTCCCGTCGAAGCCTGTCATCCCCGTAAATTGTAGGGAGTGAGATTATAGCACCATTTGTGGCGCAGATTGCCAATTTGCGCTACTTGAAAATCAACCGGGAGCGTTCGACTCGCGTATTTTCGAGCGGAATCTCCAGCGCATCCAGCACTTCCTCGGGGCGGCCGGTCGCGCCTTCGCGGGCGGTGAGACGCATGAATACTCCCCATCTCCCACCGGGAGAGGTGCTGGGGGTGAGGGTTAGCATCTCAATCAGGGGACGCAAATCATAAGGTTTGCCACGCCGCTCCCTAGGCAGGGAATCGGCGGCGATGACGGAGTCGAGCCGCCGGGCCAGTTCGTCCATATCGAGGCCTTCAAGCAGTTCCACTTCAAATTCCGCCGAGAGCACCTGGGTTTGTAATGCCGGGGCGCGCTCATCTACAGATTCCGCAGAGAGAATGTGCAGGCCAGGCGGGACAGCGGTTTGGATGCGTTCCACAAGCCCATCCAACGGGAGGGTCTCGTTCAGCTTCAAATCAACCAGTTCACAGCGGCTCGAAAAGCCGAGCGGCAGGGCGGCAGCGAGTTGGATTTGGGGGTGTGGGTGAAAGCCCTGGCTGTAGGTCAGTGGCAATTGGGCGCGGCGCGCGGCCCGCTCCCATATTTTGTGCAGGTCGAGGTGGCCGGTGTAGCGCAGGGGGCCTTGTTTGGAAAAGGTTATGCGTAGTCTCATAAGTAATGAAGTGAGAAGTGATGAGTTAGCGGCGGGCAGACAGGGGCGTGAACAGCAGGCAGACTGCAATCCCCGGCAGGCCGAAGATGAGCGGGTTGAGGGCGGCGTTCTGGGGAGAATATATCCACATCAGCAGGATGGTGAGCGCGCCGCCAACCCCGCTGGCGAGCGCGGTTGGCAAGGCCTGTTTTTTGCGCGAAAGCCGAACCAGCAAGCCGACAATAACAGAGTCGGCGGCCAGGATGAGCAGTTCGAGCCAATTCGAGGCCAGTCCCCGGCTGCGCAGCAGGGCGCTGAACATCATCGTACTCATGAAAATCAGCAGTCCGGCAGGGATTCCGACCAGGATGTCGGGGAGGGTGAGTGCAGTTTTCAACTTAAGTTCCACAACAGGAGAAAATCATGTCAGGCATCTTATTTTACCCCTTATCTGCTGAGGTTTTCCCGTGTTTGCGGGTGGATGGGCTATTTGCTGCACAAGTCACCTAACCAGTCAGGGCTGGACAAACTTCCTTGCGGTAGTTTCTGCATCTCGCTATATTCCGTCCCTACACTGTATAATAAACGTGATTCGGACTCTTGATGCAAATACACCCGCCTGTCGATTACAGGCGGTACCGCATTCTACTTGGTCAGAGACTCAGCCATGTTATTTGATACACACCTTTTTGTTGGAATCGACCCGTGTGGCGGACGCAAGCCTTTTACCTGGGCCGCGCTCGACAAAAACGGGCGGCTTGCGGCGCTCCAGGAGGGCGAGCTGGATGATGCGCTGGCCTTCCTGGGCGGTCTGCCCTCGGCGCTGGTGGCGGTCAACGCACCGCCGCGTCCAAGCCAGGGGTTGGTGCGCCAGGAGAGCATTCGCCAGAACCTGCCCCCGCTGCGCGCTTCTGGCCGCAGCCTGGAGATGCGCGTGGCCGAACACCTGCTGCGCGAGCGAGGCATCAATGTCGCCCTCACCCCTTCGCGCCGTGAGCTGTGTTCCAATTGGACGCAGTTGGGATTTGAGTTTTACCGCCGCCTCGAGTCGCAGGGATTCAAACCTCACCCCGTTCCGCTGCGCTCTGGGGATTCTCCTGACCAAGAAGCCAAACATACCTGTCTAGAGATCCAGCCGCACGCCGTTTTTTGCGCGCTGTTAGAGCAATCCCCCCTGCCGCGCCCGACGGTGGAGGGACGCTTGCAGCGACAACTGGTTCTTTACGAACAGGGATTGAACATCCGCGACCCGATGGATTATTTCGAGGAACTGACGCGCCACAAGCTGATGAAAGGCGCGCTGCCGCTGGAGCAGGTTTACACTCCCGAACAGTTGGATGCGCTGGCGGCGGCCTGCACGGCCTGGTTGATCTCCCGTCACCCGGAACGCGCCTGCCGCCTTGGCGACCCCGGCGAGGGGCAAATCGTCCTGCCGGTGGCGGAGTTGAAGGCGAAATATTGAGGGGATTATTTCGATTTGTTCACAATCAACAAAACGATGAAAAACAGGTAAACCACGCCCCCGATGGCTGCGGTGACGATGGCCGCTTGCACGCTGCGATTATGCAGGAAGGCCGCCATGCCCAGCAGCACCCAGGCCAGCGGGTGCAAGTAATGCAGCCCCATATTCATCAACATGCCGCGCGTGGAATCTTGTGCGGGTTTGGGCCAGACGTACACGAAGACCGCCGCCAACACAAAACACAGGAATCCCAAGATGGGCATCGGGATTCCGAACAGGGTGGGTACATCCATAACATTCTCCTTGATGAGTTGGGTTGTTACAAGCGGATGACGTATCCGCAATATTCGCATTTGATGCTATCCATGCCGCGCAGCACAACCTGGGTGATGTTTGCCCCGCATGATGGGCATTGGCTGGGCGCGGATTTGACCTTCTCCACTTCGGCCTGGTCGATTTCGATGGCGCGAGTCTTGTCGAACTCCCCGGTTTTAGCGCGATTAATCAACTTGACCCACTCATTGCCATCCTGCCAGATGTGCAGGTGAACGGTCTGGAGCGGCGCGCCCGGCCCAAAGCGAATGTCGAGCCGATCTTCATTTTTGAGCATGCCTTGTTTCGAGGGTTTGACCTCCGTTGCCAGGGTCACTGGCGCTTCCCACTTGACAGCCTGCACTTTTTCTTTGGCTGTTGTGAAGAAAAGCACCTTCTTGGTGGCAATTTCCTGTTTCTGCTCGAAAATCAATCGCTGGTCGGTCAGGTATAAGATGCCCTCCGGGTCGTCTTTGGTTTTGTTGACACTCTGGCACCAGATGGCTTTGACGGCCATGATACCGCTTTCGGTGGGCCGCAGGGTGAATTTGGCCTCTGCCAGTTGCTTGAGCATCCATTCGATTTTCTGCAGGCGAAATTTGAGCGCGGATACTTTCCCGCTGATGGGCTGGTATGCACTCGAAACGGTGCGCTCTGCCGCCTCGGCTTTGCCGGTCAGCGTTTGGACGCCGGTTTTCAGCCGCTCCAATGCGGGACGCGCCAGCGCCGGGTTGGAACGCTGCGCTGCCAGTTGGCTCATTTGCCCCTCCAGCACGCGCAGTTCAGCCTGGATGGGCGCGGCCTGGGTCTCGATTTGGGAGCGGGTGATGGATTCAACCCCGCGCCAGTCGGCCTGGATTTGCATGGCTTCCAGTTCCAGTCCTTTTTCAAAGGCATAGCCCTGGGTGCGTAAGGCCGCAACCTGACCGGGCAGACTCGCAATGTCGGAATCCAATCGCTCGACGGCGCTGCGCGCATTGTTCAGCCGCGCGGCGTCTTGCAGTCGTTTCAGGGCCGATTGCAGGGATGAAAATTCAGACTCAAACTGCTGTTGGGGGGTTGGGGTTGCCATTGCTGCTCCTTTGATTTGCCGTTCCTTGTAGGTAGTTTCCAGTTTTTTTGCTCGGTACGCAACACGCAATAGCAAAAGTATATCCCAAAAAGGCGCATGGTAAAATAGCCTGCGAGTTTTGCAATCATACCAGTTTTGTAAGAGGACCCTATGAACCCCCAACTGCAACAACATGCCATTAACACTATCCGCTTCCTGGCCGCCGATGCCGTCCAGCAAGCCAATTCCGGTCATCCCGGCCTGCCGATGGGCGCGGCGGTGATGGCTTACGCGCTCTGGATGCGCCACCTGCGCCACAACCCCCGCAACCCCCAGTGGCCGAATCGTGACCGATTCATTCTCTCCGGCGGGCATGGTTCAACGCTTTTATATGCCCTCTTGCACCTCACCGGCTACGACCTGCCGCTCGAAGAAGTGAAAAACTTCCGCCAGTTTGGCTCACTGACTCCCGGCCACCCGGAATTTGGCTGGACGCCCGGCGTTGAAACTACTACCGGCCCACTTGGCGCGGGGTTTTCCAATGGCGTGGGCATGGCAATCGCCGAAGCCCACCTTTCCGCCACATTCAACACCCCCGAACACAAAATCGTCGACCATTTCATTTATGCCATCGTCACTGACGGCGACCTGATGGAAGGCATCTCCTCCGAGGCCGCCTCGCTGGCCGGGCATCTCCAACTCGGCAAGCTGGTTTACCTGTACGACGATAACCACATCTCCATCGACGGCTCCACCGACCTGGCCTTCACCGAAGACCGCATGACGCGCTTCGACGCTTACGGCTGGCATACCCAAAAAGTGGCCGACGGCAACGACCTGGAAGCCATCGACGCCGCCATCCGCGCCGCGCAGGCCGACCCGCGCCCGTCCATCATCGCCGTCCGCACTGTTATCGGTTTTGGCGCGCCCAATCGCCAGGGGACATCCAAGGCGCACGGCGAGCCGCTCGGCGACGAGGAACTGCGCCTCGCCAAAGAAAACCTCGGCTGGCCGGTCGAACCGCGTTTCCACATCCCCGAAGACGCGCTGGCGCATTTCAGGCAGACCGTTGAACAGGGGCAGCAGGCTGAAAGCGACTGGAATCGCCTTTTTGAACAGTACAAAGCCGCCAACCCCCAACAAGCCGCCGACTTCGAGCGCCGGATGCGCGGCGAACTGCCCCAGGGCTGGGACGAAAACCTGCCCGTCTTCCCCGCCGACCCCAAAGGCATGGCCTCGCGCGCCGCTTCGGGCAAGGCGCTCAATCACTTTGCCGCCAAAATCCCCGAATTGCTGGGCGGCTCGGCAGATTTAGCCCCCTCCAACAACACCAAACTCGAAGGTACGCCCGCCTTCCAGCACGCCACACCCCAAGGCCGCAACTTCCACTTTGGCGTGCGCGAACATGGCATGGGCGGCGCGGTCAACGGCATGGCCTATCATGGCGGCCTGCGTCCCTTTGGCGCGACCTTCCTGGTCTTTGCCGATTATATGCGCGGCGCGCTGCGGCTCTCGGCCATTGCGCACCTGCCTTCTATCTGGGTCTTCACCCACGATTCGATTGGCGTCGGCGAAGACGGCCCAACCCACCAGCCGGTGGAACATGTCACAGCGCTGCGCGTGATTCCGAACCTTGTCACCATCCGCCCGGCGGACGCGAATGAGACGGTTCACGCCTGGAGGATTGCCCTCGCGCGAACTTTCGCCCCGACCGCCTTGATACTGACCCGACAAAATTTGCCCACCCTCGACCGTTCCACCTACTCTGACGCCTCCCTGCTGGAACGAGGCGCATACGTTCTCTCTGACATGGGCGACGACGACCCCGAACTCATCCTGATGGCATCCGGCTCGGAAGTCTCGCTGATTGTTGAAGCCGGACTGCGCCTGGCGGCGGAGGGCCTGAACGTGCGTGTCGTTTCCTTCCCCAGTTGGGAACTGTTCAAAGCGCAAGACTCTGCCTACCACGAGACTGTCCTCCCGGCGCGGGTCAAGGCGCGAGTGGCCGTCGAAGCGGGAGTCGGCCTGGGCTGGGAACGCTGGGTCGGCGATACGGGACAAATCATCAGCCTGGAGCGCTACGGCGCATCCGGCCCCGGCCCGCGCTTGTTCAAGGAATTCGGTTTTACTGTGGAAAATATTGTCGAAACAGCGCTGAAGGTGCTGAAAAAATGAAAGTCGCTGTTTCCTGTGACCATGCGGGCTTCCCGCTCAAACAAACCGTGCTGGAGGCTGTCCGCGCCGCCGGGCATGAGCCGCTCGACCTCGGTACGCATTCCACCGCAGCGGTCGATTATCCCGATTATGCCGAAAAAGCCGCCCATGCCATTCTCTCTGGCGAAGCAGAGCGCGGCATTATGCTGTGTGGCTCGGCGGTCGGCGCGAACATCGCCGCCAACAAAATCCGGGGCATTTATGCCGGGATTTGCCACGATACCTATTCCGCCCACCAGGGCGTGGAACATGACGACATGAACGTGCTGTGTCTGGGCGCGCGCATCATCGGCCCCGAACCAGCCCGCGAGATTGTGGCCGCTTTCCTGGGCGCGCGCTTCGTCGGCAATGACCCCGGTCAGGAGCGCCACAAACGCCGGGTGGGCAAAATTCGCAAGTTGGAGGACGAGAGTTAGCTTTGGACTCCAAAGTCTTCAGACTTTGGAGTCTTTATTAAGCCATTATTCTTTGTTAGGAGAGTTTTTATGAGCAACCCTATTCTCGAACTGACCGCCCTCGGCCAGTCCCTCTGGTACGATAACATTCAGCGCCGTCTGCTTGACAATGGCGAACTGGCAGCGCTGATTGCGCGTGGCGAGATTCGCGGCGTGACCTCGAACCCTTCGATTTTTCACAACGCCATCGCCAAGTCGAATGATTACGACTCGGCCCTGACCCCGCTGGCGATGTCCGGCTGGGGCAGCGAGCAGATTTTCTGGCAACTCGCCGTCGAAGACATTCGCGCCGCCTGCGACCTGTTCCTGCCGCTCTATGACCACACCGATGGCGTGGATGGCTACGTCAGCCTCGAGGTCAGCCCCTATCTCGCTAACGACACCGAAGGGACAGTTGCCCAGGCCAAAGAACTGTGGGCCAGGCTGAACCGCCCCAACCTGATGATTAAAATCCCCGCTACAAAAGCCGGAATTCCAGCCATCCGCCAGGTGATTGCGGCGGGAATCAACGTCAACGTCACGCTGATTTTCTCGCTGGAACGTTACCAGGAGGTGATGGACGCCTACCTTTCTGGGTTGGAAGACCGCTTGCTGGCCGGCGGCGACATCGAGCGGATTCACTCTGTCGCCTCGTTCTTCGTCTCGCGGGTGGATAGCAAAATTGACCCGAAACTGCCCGAAAATTCAGCCTTACTCGGCAAAGCCGCCATCGCCAACGCTAAACTGGCCTATGACGAGTTTCGCCAGGTTTTTGGCGGGCCGCGCTTCGGCAAACTCCAGATGGCCAAGGCTAACTTGCAACGTCCACTGTGGGCCTCGACCAGCACCAAGAACCCCAACTACCCCGATACGATTTATGTAGATAACCTGATTGGCCCGGCCACCGTCAACACTGTGCCGCCCCAAACGCTGGTCGCATTCAAAGAGCATGGCAAAGCCGCCGAGACGATTATGGAAGGGCTTGAAGAAACCCGCCAGCAAGTTGCCGACCTGGAAAAACTCGGTATCCTGATGTCCACCGTTACCCAGGAATTGGAGGATGAGGGCGTCAAAGCCTTCGCGGATGCCTTCACTGCGCTGCTGGCAACGTTGGATGAACGGCGACAGGCCATCGTCTCGCGCCTGGGCGGGTTGGCCGACCCAACCAAGGAGCGTGTAGCCACTCTGGGAGAGCAAAACGTAGCCGAACGGATGTGGAACATTGACCCAACCTTGTGGACGGACGTCCCGGCGGGGCAGGCCGAAATCAAAATCCGCTTGGGATGGCTGGGGCTGCCGGAAACCTCGCGCGCTGCCCTGTCCGAAATTAATGACTTTGCCGCGCAGGTTCATGCTGCTGGTTATACCAACTTCCTGCTGCTTGGCATGGGCGGCTCCTCCCTCGCGCCAGAAGTGATGTCGCTGGTCTTTTCCCCCTCTCCCAGCGGGAGAGGGGCAGGGGGTGAGGGAGGCCTCCGCTTTGCTATCCTCGATTCCACCGACCCCGGCCAGGTGGCTGAAACCGCCGCGAAGTTCCCGCTCGAAGAGACGATGTTCATTGTCTCGTCCAAATCCGGCGGGACGGCGGAGGTGAGCGCCATGTTCGATTATTTCTGGGCGAAGACAACGGAGGCCTTTGGCGGAAACGCCGGGAAACACTTCATTGCCATCACCGACCCTGGCACCTCGCTCGAAAAACTGGCGAAGGAGCGCGGTTTTGCCCGCGTTTTCAACTCCGACCCGCTGGTGGGTGGCCGCTATTCGGTCTTGACCCACTTCGGGCTGGTCCCCGCCGCGCTGATGGGCATCGACATCGAGCAGTTCCTGGCGCGGGCGGGCTGGATGTCGGCGCAATGCAGGCCGGATGTCCCCGCCGGGCGCAACCCTGGGCTTGTGCTGGGCGCGTTGATGGCGCAGGCTGCGCTCGATGGCCGCGATAAACTGACGATTGTGGCCGACCCCGGCCTCGAATCTATCGGCTCGTGGCTGGAGCAATTAATCGCCGAATCGACCGGCAAGCAGGGCAAGGGCGTGGTTCCGGTAGACCTGGAGCCGTTGGCTCCTCCATCTGCGTATGGGAATGACCGGGTGTTTGTGTACCTGCGCAAGAGCGGGGAGCATGATTCAGCGTTGGAGTCGCTTCAGTCCGCCGGGCAGCCGCTGGTGGTGTTCGACCTTTCAGACCTGTACAGCCTGGCGGCGGAGTTTTATCGCTGGGAGTTTGCGACTGGCGTGGCCTGCGCTGTTCTGGGCGTCAATGCCTTCGACCAGCCGGATGTGCAGGATGCCAAGGACCGTACCAAGGCCAAAATAACGGAATACAGGGCCACAGGCGCGGTCAGCCCCGGACCATTTGTCAGCGTGGAAGATGCCCCGGCAGCGCTCGAAGCCTTCCTCGCCAAAGCAAAATCCGGTGATTACATCGCAATTAATGCTTACCTGCGCCGCAACCCGGCTATGGAAGCGGCCCTGACCGAACTGCGCCTGAAAATTCGCGCCAAAACGGGCTGCGCTACAACGGTTGGCTTTGGGCCGCGCTTCTTGCATTCGACCGGGCAACTGCACAAGGGCGGGGCCGATAACGGCCTGTTCCTGCAAATCACGGCTGATTCGGCGGCGGATATCGACATTCCCGGTCAGGCTATGACTTTCGGCGCGCTCGAACGCGCCCAGTCGCTCGGTGATTTCGAGGCCCTGGCGGCGCGCAACCGGCGCATTTTGCGGATTCACCTGGAAAAAGGGACGCCGCTCAAGGATTTGCTGGCGAAGATTTAATTTTTGTAGGGGTGCGATGACCGCGCCTCTATGAAGCAACGGGATGTGACGAATATGAAAAATAACCTGCTCTTGCGCCAAACCCTGGCAATGGGCGTGCATTTTTTCACCGCAACGGGCGCGATTTGGGGCCTGCTGGGGCTGTATGCCATTTTCAATCATGAGTGGCGGCTGGCTATCCTGTGGATGATTATCGCCATGTTCGTGGATGGTTTTGATGGGATGCTGGCGCGTTGGGCCGATGTGAAAAAATATGCCGCCAACATTGATGGCGCGTTGATGGACAATATCCTTGATTACCTGAACTACGTCCTTGTCCCGGCCATGTTCCTGATAGAAGCCCGCCTGCTGCCCGATGCGTTGTCCTGGCCTGCCGCATTTGTTATTTTGCTTACCTCGGCCTATCAGTTTACGCAGGTTGACGCCAAGACAGATGATACCAATGATTACTTTTTCAAGGGTTTTCCGTGTTACTGGAACGTGATGGTTCTCTACATGCTGATACTGCAGATGAATCCCTGGCTCAATCTGACTTTTGTGATTCTCTTCAACATTTTGGTCTTTGTGCCGGTCAAGTGGCTTTACCCCAGCCGAAACACACGCCTGAAGCGTCTGACGCTGGTTCTCTCCTACCTGTATGGCATCGTCGGCGTCTGGGGCGTCATGCAGTACCCGGATGTGCCGCAGTGGGTGCTGTGGGCTTCGTTTGTATACGTTGGCTATTACATTGCCTTGAGCCTGTGGCCGCGCAAATCAATGGAACTCGTCGCTGGGTAATAGGACAACTGGTAAACCGCATAACTGGTAAACAGATAGACAGGAATAGGAATGAACCGATTACATTTCACCCCCTTCGCAACCGAACGCGACTTGCGCCAGGCGATTCTCGAAACCGGGCGACTGTGTTACGAAAGTGGCCTGATGCTCTCCAACAACGGCAATATCTCGGCCCGCCTGGGCGAGGATAAAGTTGTCATCACGCCTTCCGGGTTGTGCAAAGGACGGATGGAGATGGATGACCTGCTGGTGATAGACTTGGATGGCAACTTGCTTAAAGCCGACCACAAACGCAAGCGCAAAGTCTCCTCTGAAACCCCCATGCACCTCGAAGCCTACCGCCAGCGGTCCGATATTCGCGCCGTCATCCACGCCCACCCCGCCCACGCCGTCGCCCTGACGGTGGCCGATATCCCCTTCCCGACCGATGTCCTGCCCGAAGTTCTGGAGGGACTCGGCCCCGTTCCAACCACCCGTTTTGCCTTGCCAAGCTCTACCGACAATGCCGATGCCATCCGTGAACTCATCAAAACCCACAACGCCCTCCTGATTCGCAATCACGGCGCAATAACGGTGGGAAAAGACCTGGACGAAGCCATGAATCATCTGGAGCGGGTCGAAAGCGTTGCCAAAGCGGTTGCGCTGGCCTATGCCATCGGCAAAGTCAACCGTCTGCCCGCCGAAATGATGGAACCGCTCAACGAATTACGCAAAAAAATGTCGCAGGGATAGACGCTCCTCGACCGTAACTGAACACTGATAACTGATTACTGAATCCCGATGACTGCCCGCCTCCGCACCACCTTGTTCATCATGCTCCTGTCCACCCTGCTCGCCCTGGCTGTGCTGGGCGTTTTGCGGCAGGCCAACCCGCTGATTAACTTCCCCTCGCTCGATAACGGCTACTACCTTTACATCGGTCAGCAAATCGTAGCCGGGAAAATCGCCTACGTTGATATTTGGGAGAGCAAACCGCCGGGCATTTTCTACGTCAACGCACTTGGCTTGTGGCTGGCGCGCGGTTCGCGCTGGGGCGTGTGGTTGATGGAATTTTCCGCCTTATTTGGCGCGGCGGCCATTTCATATTTGACCCTGCGCAAAATCTACGGTTTCCTGCCCGCTCTCTTGGGCACACTGGCCTGGCTTTGGGGGCTGTCGCCGGTTTTGCAGGGCGGCAACCTGACCGAGGAATATTCCCTGCCTTTCAACTTCCTGGCCGTCTTGTGTTTCTGGCTCTCCCTGCAACAGCCCGGCAAACGATGGCCGCTTTTTGTCATCGGGCTTACCTTTGCGGCCAGTTTTTCCTTTCGCGCCAACAACACTGGCGTACAGGTCGCGCTCGTCCTGGCCTGGATATTCTCGGCCTTGCTCCAAAAAGACCCGCGAACCCTGTTCTATCGCCTGCTGTGGTCAGGGTTGGGCGTGCTGGCCGGGCTTTTCCTGGTCAGCGTTTACTTCCTGGTCATTGGCACCTTCGATGACATGCTCAACGCCGCCTTGCTCTACAATTTCGCCATCACCAAAAGCAGTCCCAACCTGCTCGGAACCTTCCGGGGCGGCATCCTTCGCATTGGCATTCCCGCCGGGTTTGCCCTGCTCGGCTACCTGCTCATCCTTGTCCGGGCCGTTGAAAAACGCCGTTTCGAACCCTGGCTGCTCTTTCTCGTTATCCTTTGGCCGCTCGAAATTGCCCTCAGCGGCCTCTCCGGGCGCGGGTACGACCACTACCTTATTCCCTGGATGGTAACCCTCGGGATTTTGACCGCCATCTTGGCCGATTCGCTGTTCCAGGCATTGAACCGTTATGCAGAAGGCAGAGCGCTCCCCGCTCTGGCCGTGCTCCTGTTTCTCGGACTCTTGCTCTCGCTGAATGGACTCTCCGAATACGGGCAAACCTTCCACCGGTTGGCCTTCGAGCGTCAAAAAGGCATCGAACTCGACCATCCTGTCGCCGCCTACATTCGCAAAAACAGCCAGCCCGATGACACTGTCCTGGTCTGGGGCGCCCGACTGGCCTTCAACGTATTATCGCGCCGCGAGACTCCCTCGGCCTACCTGTTCTACCCGCTCCTGGTCGATGTCCCCTTCTCGCAACAGATGGCCGACCAATTCTACGCCGACCTGACGACCAAACGCCCACTCCTGATTGTGGATACCGCCCTCATCAACCAGGACCTCGTCCCCGCCCTCGACCCGGCCATTCGCAAGGAGCAGTTCCAGTCGGGCAAGTTATGGCCGACATTGCCAGGGAACATCAACGCCGTGTTGGAGTTCATCGACCAAAACTACGAACTGGCTGAAACCATCCAGGGCTATTCCATCTATCAGCGAAAGTAGCCCAATCACCACTTACCAATGTTCACCATTCACCCCGTCACCTCCATCACCCCCGAATTGCTCGTGGCCTTCGAGCGGCTGATTCCGCAACTGACCAAAGCGCCCCTCCCAACCCGCGACGAGTTACAGGTACTGATAGATTCCCCCAGCCGGTTAATCGTAGCCCGTTCCCCTGGCGAAACCGGCCCGATAGTCGGCGCGGCCTGCCTGGGCGTCTTCCGCACCCCCAGCGGATTGCACGCCCACGTCGAGGATGTCATCGTAGACGAATCCGCGCGCGGCCAGGGTCTTGGCGAAGCCCTGGTCAACGCCTTGCTCCAAATCGCCCGCGAGATGGGATTCAAAGGCGTCTCGCTGACCTGCAACCCGCGCCGCGTGGCCGCCAATCAATTGTATAAAAAGATGGGGTTCAAAGAGTGGAAAACGAATACCTACTGGTATGACTTGTAAGACGAGATTTATCTCGTCTCCTCGCAAAACGAGATAAATCTCGTCCTACAGAAAGCGAATATACTTCTCCGTCGCATTTTCTAAATCGGCATACTCTCCCCGGTAATATTCCGGCAGCAGTTTTGCCAACTGGTACATCATCTCATCCGCCATCTGCTGGCGGATTTCTTTTGTCACCCGCTCCCCGTTCGCATCGAGCATAAAGGGTTTGCCGACCTTTATGTAAAAATCTGTCCGCTTAAGATGTTTTAGGTTGTTCAAGAAAATTTCCCCGCCCCAGTGAGCAATTGGCACCAACGGCGACCCACTTTTCAGGGCCAGCAGCGCCGCCCCGCCATGCGCGCGTAGCAATTGACCGGTTTTGTTGCGAGTCCCCTCCGGCGACATCCCCAGGAATTTGCCCTGTTTCAATGCTTCCAGCGCGGCGCGCAGCGCCTCCATATCGGCCTCCCCGCGCCGGATGGGAATCATTTCCCAGAGCGAAAAAATCCAACCCAAGAACCAATGGTCCCAAGTCTCGATTTTTGCCAGCGCTGTTGCCTTACGCGGCATCAGTTGGGTATAAATCAAGGGTGCCTCTACCATGCCGGTGTGGTTGGCATAGGTAATCAGAGGGCCGGTTGTCGGCACGGCATCCCAGTTTTCTTTGTGGATTCGGCACATCACTTCCAGGCCGAGTTTGCAGGCGTAAGTGGTTAACCAGCGCAATGGGTTCATGAGCACAATTATATAATATCAACGCTCACAAATTGCGCATTTCCGCTTAAGAAAAAAGCGCAATTTGTGAGCGCGCTGGGTATATCCTATCGAACCCTCCCTGGTATTAGCCACTGCGCGAATCGCAGCAGGGCGGGGTGGTATAATCTCCGCGCTATGACCAAGAAGCATCTCGTTTTTCTTGCTGTTATTTTCTCGCTAGCAATCATTACCTACACCATCACCGCGCGCGCCCTCAGTTTTCACGTTGTACTGAACGACTTCTGGACAGTCTTCTACTACGCCCGCAACCTGTCCCAATCCATTCCCGAATCCCTGCAAAACAGCCTGTTCCCGGTCGGGTATGCCGCCGTTTTACACCTGATGCCCGTCCGCCATGCCCTGTGGATGGCGTTTTACCTGAACGTCGGCCTCGCCAGCCTGGCTGTCATCGCTACCTCCGGGCTGGCACTGGCTGGGAATAACTTATGGCGCGCCGCGTTGGTTGGCCTGGCTGCCATTTTCTACCCGCTCACCTTTCGCTACGCCAATACCACCGGGCCAGATATCGGCGTGGCCACCTTCATCGCACTAGGGTTGTACTTCTTGTGGAACGACGAACTCGCTCCTGCTGCCAGGCGCGGTGGATTGGGAATTTGGGGGAGACTGGGAGAAGGGTTCTCCCTGCCCCTCGCTGGAGCCTGCCTCGGCCTGGCCTCGCTGTGGCGCAGTCACGCTATCATCGCAGGCGTGGCGATTTTGCTGGTTTACGCCGTTCTGGTAGGTTTTAAACCTTTTTGGCGGCGAAAAGGCTTATGGGTTACGTTCCTGCTCGTGGCGGGCATCCAGGTGGTGGTTAACCTTGCCTCAGGGCATGGATTGCTCGAAAACGCCCAATATTTCAACATATACAAGACTTTTTTCGGTAACGACTGGCTGACCGTTCCCGAACAGGCTGGTCAGGGACTCTCCAGCCTCTTGTTTAGCAACCCCCGCAAATTTTTGGAAGACTATCTTCCGCAGGTTTGGAAGGTGGCGCTTTATGCCTGGCCTTCCGTTCCGCTTTATTTTGTCAGCCGCGAAAAGCTGCTTAAACGGTTTGCCCTGTTCAGCGGGCTGGTCATCCTGCTTTATTCCTTCCCGGTCGCCTTTGGCAGCAGCCCGCGCGCGCCCATTGCCATCACCCCGCTGGCGTTTGTGGCATTTGGCTTCTTCGTCAGCGAGACCCTCGCTCGTTTTGCCACAAAACGGACTCTCCTCCTCGCCGCGTTGACGGTTTTCCTGGCTGCCATGTCTTGGACGGGCTGGCAGTGGTACCAGGTCAACACCAAATTTATCCACGATTTCAGCGACCGGCACGAGCGTTACCTGCGCATCGAGCGCAAACTGCGCAAATTGGGACTCACCTCGCCCGACCAGGTCTTTACCAATAACTACAACATTTACTTCCCGGTCACGCCGTCCTATTACCCGCGTTCCAACGGCGGCTGGGACGTGACCGTCACCTGGAATTTCCGTGACGAATACCCCGAACTGCCTGTCGAAACCTGGGAGCAATTCGCCGCCGCCTGTCGCGCGCAGGGCATCCGCTTCCTGCTTTTTACGCACTACAGTTACGAACTTGCGCCCTATTTCGGCGATCTCTACAACGGCACTTTCACCACACCCGACATCGAAATTATTGGATTTGACGGCAATTTCCAACTTATCATGTTCAAATAAATGATGGATACCTCCACCCTGACCATTTCCCGCGCCCAAACCCTGTTCCAGACCGGGGAACTCACCGGGGCCGACCTGGCTGAAGCCTGCCTAGCCGTTGTCGAGGCGAAGAATCCTACCCTGAACGCGTTTAGCCGGGTATTCGATATTCGAGAACTCGATACTCGAATATCGAATACCCGAATATCCAACATCCCTATCGCCATCAAAGACCTGATCGACGTGGCGGGAATCCCCTCCGCCGCCGGGTCGCCGAAGTTTTTTGGGCAGGAACCAGCCGCGAAAGATGCCTTCGCCGTTGAAAAACTCAAGGAAGCGGGCGCGCTTATCATTGGCAAGACCAACACCCACGAAATTGCTCTGGGCATAACCGGAATCAACCCACACACTGGGCCGGTGCGCAATCCGCATGACCCCGACCGCATCACGGGAGGCTCCTCCAGTGGCAGCGCGGCGGCTGTTGCAGCCGGGATGGCGCTTGGGGCGTTGGGAACCGATACAGGCGGCTCCATTCGCATCCCGGCGGCCTTGTGCGGCGTCGTTGGCTTCAAACCGACTTTTGGCAGGGTCAGTATGCGCGGCGTCCTCCCCCTTTCCTGGAATCTCGACCATGTTGGCCCAATCGCCAAAACGGTGGAGGATGTGGCGATTTTGTACGAAGTGATTGCCGGTTACGACCCCCGCGACCCCAATTCCGTGGCGCAAAATGTGGCGAATGTGGCGCAAAATACCATTTTGCGCTGCGCCTTTGCCGTCGGCGACTATATCGAAGAATCTGAACCGGGCATACTTGCGGCGGCGCGCGAAGCTGCGAACGTCTTCCGGGCTTTGGGCGCGGAGGTGGTCGAGGTCGAAATCCCACGCTTGCGCGAGGCTGCCCAGGCCAACGGGGCGATAGTTGTTGCCGATGCGGCAGCCTTTCACCGTGAGCGGCTCTCGGAACACCCCGACTGGTTCGGCGCGGACGTGCGCGAGCGGCTCGAAAAAGGCCGCGCCGTCATCTCCACCGAATATGCCCTGGCGCGGCGCGCGCAAAGTGAACTGAAACGTTATTTCGACCTGTTCTTTGAGCAGTATGACCTGCTGATGCTGCCCACCACTGCCGCAGTTGCCGCGCCTATCGAAGGACTCGACTCTGCGGCCTATGCCCCCAAACTGACGCGCTTCACCGCGCCCTTCAACCTGACCGGCCTGCCGGCGCTGACTGTCCCATGCGGACGGGTGGATGGCCTGCCGGTTGGTCTGCAAATCGTGGGAAAAGCCTGGGACGAAGCCGCCGTTTTGCAGGCTGGCATGGCCTACGAGCGCGTTGCAAACGTCCCGAAGGTTTGAGAACCTTCGGGACGTTCCCCGCTATTTCCTCGCCCACCAGCCCGCAACCAGGCCAAACGCCAACCCTTGCACGACGATGTTCAAGAAAACTGTTGCGGCAAAATCAATCAGGCGAATATCCGCGCCGAGTGCGGGGGCAGTCACCAACAGTATCAGCAATCCCATTTTCAGCCAGCGGCTGCGCGGGGAGCGGAATTGGCGCGCCAGCCACATTCCCAACAGCGCCACAAGCGCAAACACAACCACATCCACCATCGTTTGAGCGTTCATTCACGTCCTCTTGTCATTCGGCGCCAAAACTCCGGCGTGAACCCTTCGAGCGACTCCAACCGGTTATCGGCCAGCGCGAAGCGTGGGTCGTTTTGCAGGCCATGCCCCGGCACCACCAGGCACTTCATTTGCGCGGCTTTGGCCGCAATCAGCCCATTGATAGAGTCCTCGATGGCAATGCAGGTTTCGGGTGGCTCGCCCAGCATCGCGGCGGCGTTCAGGTACACGCCTGGGTGCGGCTTGCTGTACCCGCTTTGTTCGGAGGAAGAAACCGCCTGGAAATAACGGCGCAGGTCGAAGGTCTCCAGCGCGGCTTCGATGAGATTCAGGTGCGAAGAAGAAGCCAGCCCCACCTTCAGCCCGATTTCGTGCGCCAGTTTCACCGCTTGTCCTGCGCCCGGCAGCAGGCCTGCCCGCTCCCGGATGGATTGAATGACGTACTCATTCATCTGTATTGCCAGTTCATCGGGCGCGGGCGGCATTGGCCAGGGATGACGTTCATACCAGAACTGCGCCACCTTGTCGATGCGCATTCCGGTCGTCAGCAGGCAATCGGCGTCGCTCAATTGCAGGCCAACCTTTGCAAAATAAACCTTCTCGGCTTCGTACCAGTATGGCTCTGAATCAATCAGAAGGCCATCCAAATCAAAAATTACAGCGTTTCGTTTCAATGGGCTGCCTCGTTAGGAAAATGATTTGCCCGATTGTATCCCGAATTACCAATTACCAATCACGAACTCGACTGTTGTGTTTTGACAAAAAGGGCAAAGGGTGCTAACTTACTGGATACATCCTTGACCACAGACTGGTGAAAGACAATGCAATTGCCAATCGTAGCACCCGCGCCAATCGTCAGCC
>Ga0116204_1000821_pt1 | contig 17724 bp, 17 predicted proteins | sample LakKivwa52mmetaG_FD_94481 | JGI IMG/M metagenome (GOLD analysis project Ga0116204, IMG submission 94481) | Anoxic lake water microbial communities from Lake Kivu, Rwanda to study Microbial Dark Matter (Phase II) - Lake Kivu water 52m metaG | ecosystem: Environmental > Aquatic > Freshwater > Lake...
ATTATTTTTTGATGCATGTTAAGAATAAAAAGACTGATAGAGTGCTGCAAGTGTAGCGAAAGCCCGCTACTTGCGGAATGTGGCATTTTGTCGCAGTTGCCCAAATGCATTTCATTAGCGACAATACATTACATTCACATTTAAATATTCGCCCAATGTCACAGATCATCCCTGTAGTGAACCCTTCGCACCGCAATCTGCAGCGCCTGCTGCTGTTACGCAGTGTGATGATTATTTTCATGCTGACAGCTACTTTCACACTGTTTTATCTGCATATTCCCTTACCTAAGCTGCCCATCGCGCTGGCGGTTGGCGGCATGCTGTTGCTGAATCTATTCACGTTAATGCGTCTGAAAAGCAAGCGCAATGTACATGAAAATGAACTCCTGCTTCAGCTGATGGGAGATTTGGCAGCACTCAGCGTTTTGTTTTACTTCACCGGTGGTTATAGTAATCCACTGGTGTGGATGTATCTGCTGCCACTCACAGTGGCAGCTGTAGCACTCAGGCGTGCTTATGCGTGGCTGCTGGCATTGATCGCAGTCTGCTGTTATTCGCTGCTAGTGTTTCACTATGTTCCCCTGTCGCATCTGCACATGCACGATATTGCAGGAAAAACACTGGATATTCACTTGGTTGGCATGTGGCTGGGGTTTGTGGTCAGTGCCGGCATTATTGCTTTTTTTGTCACACGCATCGGCCAAAGCCTGCGTGAATATGATCAACTGATGGCCAACATTCGTGAACAATCTCTCGAAAGTGAGCGTGTACTTTCACTGGGCACGCTAGCTGCCAGTGCCGCTCATGAACTGGGGACGCCACTTTCCACCATGGCCGTGATCAGCAGTGAGCTAGCGCTTGAGCTTTCACAACACCCGCAGCAGCTCGAACAGCTGCAGATATTGCGCAACCAGATTATGCGCTGCAAGGAAATTTTATCCAGCATTACTCGCAATGCCGGTCAAAGTCGAGCCGATGATGGTCAAGGTGAAAGACTACGTGAATTCTTGCTGCAGATGATAGCGCGCTGGCAGGACACACGCCCAGCCACAGAACTTGTGCTAAGCATTAGCGATGATGAATACAACCCGACCATTTTCACTGACAAAACCTTGGTTCAGGCTATCCAAAATCTATTGGATAATGCAGCGGATGCTTCGCCTGATCACATTGAAATGAGTGCTAACTGGGATGAACAGCGTTTAATGCTGCACATCAGAGATTTTGGCAGCGGCATCAGTGAAGCGGTAAAGCAAGAGCTGGGCAGACCGTTCTTTAGCGCCAAGGCAGAACGAGGTATCGAAGGTGGGATGGGCTTAGGTGTTTATCTCACCCAAGTCATACTGTCCCGCTTTAATGGTGATTTGGAGTTGAACAATCATCCCGATGGCGGTGCCGTTGCGATTGTTCGACTGCCATTAAAAAACTTGCGTATTGAAAACTATCGTAAATCATGACAGATACTCAAACCATTCAACAGAGTGAACTGCCGACACTATTGTTGGTAGACGACGACAGTGATTTTTTAACTGTGCTGTCAAACGCCATGCAAAAACGCGGCTTTGCCGTGACCACCGCCGATAGTGCGGAAAGTGCTTACGCCATCGCTCAAACAGAAGCGCCGGAATTTGCCGTAGTGGATCTTAAGATGTCAGGTAATTCAGGATTGGTGCTGGTGCGGCAGCTTGCTGCGTTGCAGGCCGGCACTAAAATTGTCGTACTCACCGGGTATGCCAGCATCGCCACTGCAATTGAAGCCATTAAGCTCGGCGCGACACACTATTTAGCAAAACCCGTAGATGCTGACGAAATTGTGGCCGCTTTTGCAAAACAAAGTGGCAATGCAGAAATTGAACTAGCCGCGAATCCATTATCGGTAAACAGGCTAGAATGGGAACATATTCAAAGGGTATTAGCAGAAAACGATGGCAACATTTCAGCTACCGCACGTAGCTTAAATATGCATAGGCGCACACTGCAAAGAAAGCTAGGCAAGATCCCTAGCGTGAGCAATTTTCAAAAAAACTGAATAGTCAGACACCATAGCTTAAAAGTAACAGCCACAAGACACTACCGCTTTTATTGATGGTATCTACTCATTGTTGAAGCGTACTTCGCAAATCTAGACACTCATCCTCACGCAGACCGATTTAACAAGTCACCCTTTGGGACTTATGCGACTGCAAATTCGACTGATGGCCTTTTTCACTCAAAAAAATGTTCACTACCCGCTCGTCCAAGATATTTCGTTGTCTGTGCACAAACCTCATCACTGCAAGTGGTTGCAGCAGTGGCACGATGGTAGCTGAATAGATGCAGCTTTTAAGAAAGCATTTTAACGGTAAGGCCATCCGTTTCCCACAACACCATCATCACCAGATACAGTGGATATGCAAGAGCAAATGATTTAATCGATTACGATATGAGCGAGCAATGACATTAGCTCTTGCAGACAAGGCAAAACATAACTGATTTTTTAATTTTAGACTTTCAAATTTTGACACTATGGAGTGCACGAGTAATACATAAAGTCTACTTCAGCATTACATTAACAAATGAGTAAGTTCAATGAGCGCAGGCTTTTGTTCTAAACAGCACTATCAGTAGCCATCATCAGAAAAACGCTGCTCCAGCCAAGGGTCTGCTTCGTTGTGATAGCCGCGCACTTCCCAGAATCCAGGACGATCAAACTCGTGAATTTCAATCGCTTTCAACCATTTTGCACTTTTCCAAGCATAACGCTTGGGCACAACCAAACGCACCGGGCCGCCATGCTCTCGCGTCAGCGGTGCCCCCAGCACACTGTGCGCAATAATCACATCGTCATCCAACAGCGCTGAAAGGGGCAGATTGGTCGTGTAGCCATCGTAACTATGCAAAGTCACATAAGCCGCCGATTGCTGCGGCTGCACCAATGCCAGCACATCTTGCGCCCGCACACCCTGCCAATCCATATCCAGCTGACTCCAGCGTGTCACACAATGGAAATCCGAAATATCCGTGATTTGCGGCAAAGCCTGAAAACCTTGCCAATCCAGCGAAATTTCGTGATCAACTAGACCGTAGACTCTGAGGCGCCAATCCTCATGGGAGATTTCCGGCACAATACCAAGGTCTAGGCGAGGGAAATTCTTAACTTCAGTCTGCCCGGCCGGGATACGACTATTATTGCCAGGCTTAGCAGGCTGGCTGCCCTTTTTAGCAAGGGCGATTTTACTGGCAATCAGCTTTTTCCAATCGGGCATCGCACACCTTAACGAATTATTTCAAGTATTGCATGGACTCAATTTTTTGCAGCAAGTTTTTCTTTTCTGAAACTATCCAGCAATAAAATGCCCACGCCTATGCAAATGGCGCTGTCTGCCACATTGAAAGCCGGCCAGTACCAATCATCGATATGAAAATACAGGAAATCCACCACATATCCCAAAGTTAATCGATCATATAAATTACCGATTGCACCACCCAACACCAAGGCAAGACCTGAACTAAACAATTGGTCTCGATGATGCTTAGTGAGCAGAAAGCTGATAACCACAACCGCTATTGCAGTAATAGCGGTAAAGAACCACTTTTGCCAACCACCTGCATTCGCCAGAAAACTGAATGCTGCCCCCTCATTGTGGTATCGCACCAAATCAAAAAAAGCGGTGATGGTGAAGTGTTCGCCATAACTGAACGCCACTTGAATTAAGTGTTTACTGTAAATATCCAGTGCTACAATGATGGCACTGATGACAAACCACTTACGCATGTGAACGTGCCTCACCGGTACCAAACAGGTTGCTCACACAACGGCCGCAAATGTGCGGATGCTCGGCATCTGCACCAACGTCAGCGCGGTAATGCCAGCAACGATCACATTTGCTATGCGCACTCGGGGTAACCACAACTTCTTTAGTACCTGCACGTTCATGTATGGTAGCGCGTGAAGTAATCAGCACAAAGCGTAAATCATCACCCAAATGACTTAATGCTTTAAACACAGCACCTTCAGCGTAAATATCTAGCTCTGACTGCAGTGATGACCCTACCAAACTTTGCGCACGCTTTTCCTCAATCGCTTTATTCGCGACTGCTCGCACCTCCAGCACAGCCTGCCACATGGCTAGGTCATCTCCACTCAAACCATGTTCTGGAAGCTTGTACCACAGCTCTTCGAACACGGTTTTATCGGCGTCCAGTCCCAAAGTTTTCCAGATTTCATCGGCAGTAAAACTCAGAATCGGCGCCATTAAACGCATCATGGCATGGGTGATATGATACAGGGCACTCTGTGCGGCGCGACGCGCATGCGAAGTTTCGCCCGAGGTGTACAAACGGTCTTTCAGAATATCCAAATAAAAACCGCCCAAATCTTCAGAGCAGAAGCTAACAAACTTCTGTACCGCCAGATGAAATTCATAACGGTCGTAATCTGCCAAAATACCAGTTTGCAGCTGGTGCGTTAAATGCAGCGCATAGCGGTCGATTTCCAGCCACTCGCTCACTGGCAGCAAATCTTTTTTGGCATCAAAATCTGCCAGATTCGCGAGCAGAAAGCGTAAAGTATTGCGGATTCGACGATAGCTTTCAGCCACGCGCTTCAGAATCTCATCTGAAATAGTCAGCTCGCCAGAGTAATCCGTTGAGGCTGTCCATAAGCGCAGAATATCTGCACCGTAAGTATCCATCACTTTTTGCGGGGCAACCACGTTGCCTTTGGATTTGCTCATTTTGTGGCCGGAACCATCCACCACAAAACCATGTGTCAGCAAAGCATCATAAGGCGCACGGCCGTCGATGGCGCAACCGGTTAACAGACTGGACTGGAACCAGCCGCGATGCTGGTCTGAACCTTCCAGATACAAATCTGCCGGGTGCTGCAATTCGGGGCGACGCTTCAGCACGGCCGCATGGGTAGCGCCAGAATCAAACCATACGTCGAGCGTATCAGTCACTTTCTTGTATTGTGCTGCGTTTTCAGGCGCATACGCAGCCAAAAATGCCGCACCATCCAAACTGAACCAGGCTTCAATGCCCTGTTTTTCTACTTGCACACAAACCTGTTCCAGCAGCTCAAGCGTCTTTGGATGCGGCTCGCCGGTTTCCTTATGCACAAACAGCGGCATCGGTACGCCCCAGTTACGCTGACGTGACACACACCAATCCGGGCGGTTTTTAATCATCGCTTCCAGGCGGGCACGTCCCCAGCTTGGGAAAAACTCGGTCGCATCAACGGCTTTGTTGGCATGTTCACGTAGACTGATATTTTGCGCATCGGTCTCATTCATACCGATAAACCATTGGTGTGTAGCCAGCTGCATCAAAGGCGTTTTATGGCGCCAGCAATGCGGAAAACTATGGTTCAGTCGGGCACTGGCCAACAAAGTACCGTTCTCCTGCATTTTCGCCAGAATCACCTTATTGGCATCCTGCCTGGTCAGGCCACGAATCGCTTCAAACTCCACCAGCTCACTGCTGAAAAACTTGCCATCACCACCGATGAGCACACGCGGTTTTTCATTCGGGAAATTCGCACGCATCACCAGCCAGTCGTCGTTACCGTGCGCTGCGGCAGTATGTACCAATCCGGTACCTGCATCAGTGGTCACATGCTCACCACAAATGATAGGCACTTGACGGTTATCAAACGGATGCTGCAACAACAAGCCTTTCAGCATGCTGCCCTTGCATGAACCCAATACCTTGGTATCTTCTACACCATAGCGCTTCAATGTCGCTTCGGCCAATTCATGCGCCAGAATCAGCAAGCCTTTGCCGGTCTGTATCAGGTCATAATCCATTTCAGGGTGTACAGATACGGCTTGGTTAGCAGGTAATGTCCATGGCGTAGTGGTCCAGATGACCGCATACGCATCTGCTGTCACCACCTTACCAAATGCTTTGCCCAATGCTACGCCATCAGTAACTTTGAAGCCCACATCAATCGCTGGTGAATTAACGTCTTCATACTCAACTTCAGCTTCCGCCAACGCTGATCCGCAATCCACACACCAATGCACTGGCTTGCTGCCCTGATATAAATAGCCATTTTTGTAGATATCACCCAAAGCACGCATGATGTCAGCTTCGGTTTTGAAATCCATAGTCAGATAAGGATGATCCCAATCACTCAATACACCCAAGCGAATAAAATCTTTTTTCTGACGCTCCACCTGCTCGGCGGCATATTGTCGGCATAATTCACGAAATTTTGCCGGTGAAATATCCTTGCCATGATTTTTTTCCACTACCAGTTCAATTGGCAGCCCATGACAATCCCAGCCTGGTACATAAGGCGCATCAAAACCGCTAAGGGTTTTGGACTTGATGATGATATCTTTGAGAATCTTGTTAACCGCATGACCGATATGAATATCGCCATTCGCATAAGGTGGGCCATCATGCAGAATAAATTTCTTTGCACCTTTGCGCGCTTCACGAATGCGCTGATACAGTTTCTTATCCTGCCATGCTTTCAGCCAAGCCGGTTCGCGCTTGGACAAGTCGCCACGCATGGGGAAACCTGTTTCCGGCAGGTTTAATTTATATTTACTTTGTTCTGTATTATTTTCAGTCATTTTCCGAATCCAAAACTATTTTTACCGCCGATGAACGCCGATAAAAACACAAAATCATTTTTAGTAATATTTTGCAGGCAAGATACAGCCAACAAATTCAACCTTCAAAAACTAGCCGGTTATCCAATTATCGGCGTGTATCGGCGTTCATCGGCGGTTAATAAAAAAATCTCGCGCAATAACAATATCTCTAGCAATCTGCGCCTTGAGCGCATCCAAGCCATCAAACTTCTGCTCGTCACGAATCTTGTGCAAAAACTCCACATGCACATGTTTTTCGTATAAATCCCCTTCAAAGTCCAGCACATGCACTTCCAGACTGAGCTTCGGTATCCCTGCTATCGTAGGCCGCACGCCCAAATTAGCCACCGCAGGTAAACCATCTAATTTTACTGCATATACGCCGGTGAGTGCAGGACGCTCATGGCGCATATGCACATTAGCGGTAGGGAACCCCATCGTTCGGCCACGCTGTGCGCCATGCACTACTTTGCCGCTAATACTGTAAGGCCGACCAAGCAAGGCCGCCGCTTCTTGCAGACGGCCATCAGCAAGCGCCCGCCGCACGCGGGTGCTGGACACACGTTCGCCATGCATATTCACCTGCGGGAAATCAATTAAATCAAAACCTGTCTCAGTAAAATCTTTTACGCTGCCAGCGCGTTTTGCACCAAATCTGAAATCGTCACCTACTAACACCGCTTTCACATTCAGCGACTCACGCAGAATGTTCTGCATGAACTGCTGCGGAGTAATCGCTGCAAATTGTTGATTAAATTTCACAATATAAACACGGGCCACACCCAGCTCACTCAAATATTCGAGCTTTTCCCGCAATGAGCGCAGGCGCGCAGGTGCAGTTTCCGGTGTAAAGAACTCGCGTGGATGTGGCTCAAACGTCATCACGGCAGGAATCAAATGCTGCAACTCTGCCGTCAGCATCAATTGCGCCAACAAGGCTTTATGACCAAGATGCATGCCATCAAAGTTTCCGATCGCAAGCGCTGTAGCAGGCTGGAGCGACTGTGGAATATGCCTAAAAATTTGCATGCTCATCACTGACTCTAGTGACTGACTCTGCGGATATAGTCACGCGGCCTAAAACCAATTAAATACAAAGTGGCAAAATAAGCCACTGCCCCCAGCGCCACCAACCCGATTAAATAAGTCAGTCGTTTTGCCAAACCCAACGTTAGCCAGTAAGCACTATCGCCCATAGCAAAATACAGCACAATCCCCATCACTGTCAGTGCCAACATGAGTTTACTCAAGAATACAAACCAGCCCGGCTGCAAATGAAAACAACCCGACTTACGCAAATGATAATAAAGCAAGCCCGCATTCATACAAGCGCCCATGCCTATCGCCAAGGCTAAACCTACATGACGCAAATCCAGCACAAACACAAACAGTACATTCATTAGCTGTGTTATCGCTAGTGTAAATACTGCGATTTTCACTGGGGTTTTAATGTTCTGGCGCGCATAAAAGCCGGGGGCCAGTATTTTCACCAAAATTAGGCCAAGCAAACCTATGCTGTAAGCAATCAACGCTTGCTGTGTCATCGCCACATCCAACGGTGTGAACTTGCCGTAAAAAAACAACGAAGTCACCAGCGGAGCAGAAAGCACCGCCAATGCCACAGCTGCCGGTGCAGCTAAAATGAAGGTTAAGCGCAGCCCCCAATCCAGAAGCTGTGAGTATTCACTATCGTCCTTAGCTGCGAATGCTTTTGATAAACTTGGCAGCAATATCGTGCCCAAAGCCACACCTAACACACCGGTAGGAAACTCCATCAAACGGTCTGCGTAATACAGCCAGCTCACGCTGCCTGTCACTAAAAACGAAGCGAATATGGTATTAAGAATTAATGAAATCTGCGCTACAGAAACCCCAAGCACGCCAGGCCCCATCAGTTTTAAAATACGCCAAACGCCTTCATCGTCGCGCTTAAAATCGAACTTCGGCAATAAACCGATTTGCTTCAAAAATGGAATCTGAAACACCAGTTGCAGAAATCCGCCAATAAATACAGCCCAAGCCAAGACCTTGATTGGCTCAGCAAAATAATCCGCAAAAAACAGCACTGCGGCAATCATGGAAACATTGAGCCAAACCGGAGTGAACGCAGGAATGCCAAAACGATTGTAGGTGTTAAGTACACCGCCAGCCATCGACACCAGTGATATAAAGAAAATATAGGGGAAAGTGATGCGCAGCAGCTCAATCGTTAGCTGCATCTTACCCGGGTCTGCTCTGAAACCGGGCGCAATCAAACTCACAACCCATGGTGCAGCGAGCATACCTAACAGCGTCACGACTACCAAAATTAATCCCAGCCAGGTCGCAACACGATTCACCAAACCTTGTGTTTCAGCAAAACTGCGCTGACTTTTATATTCCGCCAGAATCGGCACAAATGCCTGACTGAATGCGCCCTCAGCAGAAATTCTGCGTAATAAGTTGGGAATTTTAAAAGCCACAATAAAAGCATCACTCAACATGCCTGCACCGAATACACGTGCAATCAGCGTATCGCGCACAAAACCCAATATGCGCGAAACAAATGTCATACTGCCGACTTTAGCCAGCGCTTTGAGTAAATTCATGCTTTAATTTTTTGGAAAAGTGGATGTTTTATAAGCTATTATTTACAAGCCCTCATGTAATTTTATCATGTCACAGTGATCGAGGCTGCAATTGCTTGTGATTTTGTTTGATTTTAACTTGCATTAAGTTTATAAAATAGCTATTATTATGGGCTTAGTTTTTTGAACAGCTTTTAGGAATCCTTTAGGAAAAGATAAGATGGCAAATACCGCACAGGCAAGAAAACGTGCTCGTCAAGCAGTGAAGCAACGTGCTCACAATGCAAGCTTGCGTTCAACTTTGCGCACAGCAATTAAGAAAATTATTAAAGCTGTAGAAGCTGGTGACAAAGCCGCTGCTACTGCTGCATACGCTGAAAACGTGAGCGTGATTGACCGTATTGCGGACAAAAACATCATTCACAAAAACAAAGCGTCACGCCATAAGAGCCGTTTAAACGCTGCTATTAAAGCAATGGCATAATTAGATAATCATCTAATGTAAGAATTTAAAAAGCCGAACATCTGTTCGGCTTTTTTATTATCAAAAATTTTTATTGTAAAAAATTTTGTCTCAAAGAACTTTATCAATAGTAAGCAGGCCTGCCCTATGAGGCCTGCTTACTACTCTCCAATTTTTAAATCAGAACGTGCCTGCATCGCTAATTTAATCGCTTCATCGCGATTGTTGGCTATTACGGTAAAGTGCCCCATTTTGCGGCCTGGTCGCGCTTCATGTTTGCCATATAAGTGCATTTTTAACTGCGCATAATCAAAAGCCAACTGCCATTCTGGTTCCTGCTGCTGACCTTGCACTTGCGGCCATACATCACCCAATAAATTCACCATTACCGCAGGGCTATGCTGACGGCTGCTGCCTAATGGCAAGCCTGTCATCACCCGCACCTGTTGCTCGAACTGGTTGGTAACGCAGGCATCAATGGTGTAATGCCCGGAATTATGCGGACGTGGCGCAATCTCGTTCACCAATAATTCACCGTCACACACGAAAAACTCTACACCTAGCACACCGGTGTAATTGAGTTTTTCTGCCACGCTGATTGCCAGTTTCTGTGCCTGATGATTCACTGCATCACTGCCACGAGCAGGTGCAATGCTGACATCCAGAATACCGTTCAAATGACTGTTTTCTGCTGTAGGAAAAGTCGCAATCTGACCATGGGAGTCCCGTGCCAACACCACTGAAACCTCATAATCCAGCTTAAGCATTTTTTCCAGCACGCATTCTTCTTGGCCAAAATTTGCAAATGCCTGCTTTGCTTCATTAGCATTGGCAACCCGTGCCTGACCTTTGCCATCGTAGCCAAAACGCGCCACCTTGAGAATCGCCGGATAAATATCGCTATTATCTGCAGGAATGTCGGCCTCGCTATCAATCACAGCAAACGGCGCTACAGGCAGGCCGGCATTCTTCAAAAAGTTTTTCTCGCTGACGCGATGCTGCGCAATAGACACGCTATGCGCAGAAGGACGCACCGGAATTGATTTTGCCAATGTTTGCAAAGTCGCAGCAGGCACATTTTCAAACTCGGTGGTGACTGCCTGACAAGTAGCAGCCATTTGTTTCAGTGCTTCTACGTCGTCATATTTTGCACAGAGATGCACATCAGCAATTTTACCGGCTGGACTATTTTTATCCGGATCGAGCACCGTGACGCGATAACCCATTTCATGCGCAGCTATCACAAAAAAGCGGCCAAGCTGACCGCCACCCAACATACCCAGCATGGCTGGAGGAAGAATCACATTCTGCTGACTCATAACTCTAATCTCACTCACAATTCACTTTTATTCAAAACTCACCGGTGGCTGATCAGCCAGCTCCATATTGAATACTTTATCCGATTGATTTTTGCGGAACTTAGCAAGCTTGGCAGCCAAACTTGCATCATGATTTGCGAGTACAGACACAGCAAACAAGCCTGCATTGGCAGCACCAGCATCGCCAATGGCAAACGTAGCCACCGGAATCCCTTTCGGCATCTGCACAATCGACAATAAAGAATCCTGACCTTGCAAGTGCTTGGATGGCACTGGCACACCCAACACCGGCAGCGTAGTTTTTGCCGCTACCATGCCTGGCAAATGCGCGGCGCCTCCGGCACCTGCAATAATTACCTGAAAGCCGTTGGCTGCCGCTGTTTCCGCGAACGAGAACATTAAATCAGGCGTGCGATGCGCCGAAACAACCTTGGCTTCATAAGCCACACCAAAATCAGCCAGCATTTGCGCTGCATTTTTCATGACCGGCCAATCACTGTCTGAACCCATGATAATGGCGACTAATGGTTTTTTGTTTGCCACGAGCTTTCCTTTTAAATGCGTTAATTCACGTTACAACAAAATGAGGTTATCGCGGTGTATTAATTCTGCCTCATCCACATAACCTAATATCTTCTCAATTTCACTACTCGGCTTACGCATAATCCGCGCAGACTCACTGGCGCTGTAATTGACTAAGCCTCTTGCCACTTCAACACCAGCAGCATCTACACAGGCTACCACATCTCCACGCTCAAAATACCCTTCAACCGCTGTCACGCCAATCGGCAACAGGCTTTTACCCTCAGTTTTCAACACTTGCACCGCACCTGCATCCAACACCAATTTGCCGGACATGCGCAGATGATCCGCAAGCCATTGTTTGCGGGCTGCTGTTTTCATTTGAGTTGCTTCCAGATGCGTACCAATTGCATCACCATTACTCAGACGGACTAACACATCCGGCTCACGACCGGAAGCAATTACCGTGTGTGCGCCACTGCGTGCTGCGCGTTTGGCTGCCAAAATTTTAGTCAGCATTCCACCGGTGCCGATATTGGTTCCAGCACCACCCGCCATACGTTCCAGTGCTGGGTCACCAGCCTTGGCCGAATGAATAAATTGCGCATCTGGATTGCTGCGCGGATCTGCAGAATATAAACCTTGCTGATCAGTTAAAATAATCAGCGTGTCAGCTTCAATCAGATTTGCCACCAGAGAACCTAGCGTATCGTTATCACCAAACCGGATTTCATCGGTGACTACCGTGTCATTCTCATTAATAATTGGAATAACTTTCATGTCCAACAAAGTGCGTAGCGTGGTGCGCGCATTTAAGTAACGCTTGCGGTCTGCCAAGTCATCATGTGTTAACAGCACCTGTGCTGTGTGCAGCTGATGTTTAGCAAAACAACTTTCGTACATCTGCACCAGCCCCATTTGACCTACCGCTGCGGCAGCCTGCAGCTCATTCACTGCAGTTGGTCGTTTTTTCCAGCCCAGTCTCTGCATGCCTTCTGCCACGGCACCGCTGGATACCAACACAATCTGCTTGCCCAACGCCGCCAGTTTGGCTATTTGCGCCGCCCATTGTGCTATAGCGGTCTGATCCAGTCCGTTACCGTTATTTGTCACTAAGCTGGAGCCAACTTTAATAACAATAATGTCGGCATCCACCACTAAAGATTTAAATTCAGGCTGATTCATGCTTGATTTCAATAGTTTCTGCAGATGCACGCTCTACCTCATTATGCGCCAGCCGAGTTTCTTCGATGTGCTGGATAATCGCGTAGGTGAGCTCTTTGCAACCCATGCCGCTAATCGCAGAAATGGCGAACACCGGCCCTGTCCAGCCATAAGCTTGGACAAACTTTTTAACAACATCTTCAGCATCAGGCAGCATGTCAATTTTATTCAACACCAGCCAGCGCGGCTTATTATAAAGTGCCTCATCATATTTTCTGAGCTCCTCTACTATCGCTTTGGCCTCATAGACAGGGTCTACATTTTCATCAAATGGCGCAATATCTACCAAATGCAGCAATAGGGAAGTACGCGCCAAATGACGCAGGAACTGATGGCCCAAACCCGCCCCTTCAGCCGCACCTTCAATAATGCCCGGAATATCAGCAATCACAAAACTGCGCTCAGCATCCACACGCACCACGCCTAAATTAGGATGTAATGTGGTGAACGGATAATCTGCTACTTTTGGCTTAGCTGCCGAAACAGATCGAATAAAAGTAGATTTTCCCGCATTAGGCATGCCCAGCAACCCGACATCAGCCAGCACTTTTAGCTCAAGATACAACTCCATCTCTTCGCCTGGCTCGCCTTTGGTGCACTGCCGTGGCGCACGATTAAGGCTAGATTTAAAATGCACATTGCCCAAGCCACCGTTGCCGCCTTTGGCCATGAGTGCGCGCTGGCCATGCGCACTCAGATCTACCAGCACTTGTCCGCTAGATTTATCCGATATCACAGTGCCGACTGGCACGCGTAACACCATGTCTTCACCTTTTGCGCCATAACATTCTGCACTTCGACCATTTTCGCCACGCTGCGCCCTGAAAGAGCGCGTGTAGCGATAATCCACTAGCGTATTAATATTGCGATCAGCCTCAACGATGATAGAACCGCCACGGCCACCGTCACCGCCACTTGGACCACCCATCGGTTCATACTTTTCACGACGAAATGTGGCGACGCCGTTGCCGCCATCGCCTGCGAATATCTTAATCGTTGCTTCGTCTATAAATTTCATATCTAATAATGGCTAAGCGTGCAAACTCAAGTTTGCACGCTGCTCATATCCTCAATGCACTGATTGTGCGATTTGGTTACTCCGCTCCATACGCGTTTGATTTTGCATCAGCCGCACATTTGGGAGGCAGGGCTCATTATAAAGACTAAACCCAAAAAACAAAAAAGCCCTATCAAAACGACAGGGCTTCTTGTAAGACCGTGAATATTAAGCTGGGATAATGTTCACAGTTTTACGTTTTAATGCACCCTTAACGGTGAAACTTACTTTACCGTCAGCTTTCGCGTACAGCGTGTGATCTTTACCCATACCTACATTTTCACCGGCATGCATTCTTGTGCCGCGCTGACGTACGATAATGCTGCCAGCTGAAACAAATTGCTCACCAAATGCTTTAACGCCTAAGCGTTGCGCCTGTGAGTCGCGACCGTTACGTGAACTACCGCCTGCTTTTTTGTGTGCCATGATTTAATCCTTAATTCTTGAATGACTTATTTAGCAGCAATTGCTTCGATTTTGATTTCAGTAAAACTCTGGCGATGGCCTTGAGTTTTACGATAGTGCTTACGACGACGCATTTTGAAAATCATCACTTTGTCGCCACGGCCATGTGAAACAACTGTCGCTTTAACGCTAGCGCCTTTAACAATCGGTGAGCCAATTGTTGTTTTGTCGCCATCAGAAACCATCAGAACCTGATTCAACGTGACTGTGCCGCCAACTTCAGTTTCTAATTTTTCAACTTTTAATCTTTCGCCTGGAACTACGCGATATTGTTTACCACCAGTTTTGATTACTGCATACATGATTATGCCTTTAACTCATACTTCAAAAGAATCGCGCATTATACGCAAAATATTTAGCAAAGCAAACCATAATCTTTACCAAAAACAAAAATATTTGAGGCAATGCTGACGATTGAAGATTATGCCACCTTTAAGCTGATCGTGGGCTGTGTTTTTGGATTAGGCAGACCAGCGCCTGTGATAAAATACGTGACCATTTTTTAAGGTTTTTTTAACGTGGCGATACGACACATTCATTCTTGCATTCACGATGATTTAACTCAGGTAGATACCGTAATACGGACGTCACTACATTCTGAAGTTCCTTTGGTCAATCAAGTAGCAGAATACATCATCAACAGTGGCGGCAAAAGACTGCGTCCTATTTTGGTGCTGCTCGCGGGTGGACTGTTTGGGAAGCTCAAGCCTGAACATTATCAGCTGGCAGCCATTGTAGAACTCATTCACACCTCAACTTTATTACATGATGATGTAGTCGACGAATCATCCAAACGCCGAGGGAAAAGCACTGCCAACGCGATATTTGGCAACGCAGCTAGCGTACTGGTTGGGGACTTCGTCTATTCACGCACCTTTCAAATGATGGTGCGTATTCAGAATATGCGCGTCATGGAAGTACTCAGTAATGCCACCAATGTGATCGCCGAAGGTGAAGTGTTGCAGTTGCTCAACATCAACAATGCTGACATTAATGATGATGACTATTTAAAAGTCATTCATTATAAAACTGCAAAACTATTTGAAGCCGCTTCCCAGCTGGGCGCGATTGCCAGTAAAGCTAGCACCCAAGACGAAGCTGCGCTAAGTTTATATGGCATGCATCTGGGTACAGCATTTCAGCTGGTAGATGATATTCTGGATTTGAGCGGCAACACTGAAGAAATTGGCAAAAATCTTGGTGACGATCTGGCCGAGGGCAAGCCTACACTGCCCATACTATACGCCATGCATCACAGTGAGCCAGCACTGAGCGCGAAAATTCGCCACGCCATTGAAAACGGCGGCATCGAACATCTGCCAGTGGTAATAGAAGCTGTGCACGCAACCGGCGCACTTGCACATGTGAAAAAACTGGCTGAAATTGAATCCCAAAAGTGCCTCGCAACAATCGAGCACTTCCCGGATTCTGAATTTAAACGCGCTTTAGTTGAATTGGCCACATTTGCAGTTACCCGCAGCTTTTAAAGCTGTAAGACTGCCGCAGGCATTCTGATTAAAAATTAATTAAGAGTAATTTTCTCACCGCTATCGGCATGATAATAGGTCAGTTGCGCGCATTTGCTGGTACCTGAAGTCAACGAGCCATCAAACAATGCTTTACCGTCTACATCTACCACTGCATAACCGTTATGGTACAAAGTCACTTCTGCAAGCTTAGGCTGCTTTGTAGATACTTCGCGCATGGCAAAACTGATGCAGTTTTCTTCTTCATCTTCCGCATAAACCTCCCAGCCTTTTCCGCCTGCCAATTGCGTTAACCAACTTGGAAGGTCAACCTCAACGCGACAAATAATAAGCTCATCCCATTCCGGGTGAGCGATTTCAGCTTTTAACAGCTCGATAATGTCTTGTTGATCGTTAGTATCTGTCATGTTTGATTCCTTATTTCTGTATTACCTTACATCATCATTATAATGCCGATTACTTGATGACAATGGTGGCAGCTCGCGCAAATTTCAAGCTATCGATTAAGTTTACAGCACCTGTCCGGCACGCTATAGTCTGAAAAATTATTGAAGGAACCTGTATGACCTCCGGCCTCACTGAAATATCCAGCTTACTGCAACAAAATCAAACGCTTTTCATCTGCATCTCCATTTTATTCGGTTTAATGTTGGGCAGTTTTCTGAATGTGGTGATTTACCGCCTGCCAAAAATGATGGAGCGAGATTGGCAAAATAACTGCCTGGAACTTCAGGGCAAAGAGCGAGCGCCCGAGGTGAAATTTAACCTGTTAAACCCGCGCTCTGCATGCCCGCATTGCACCCACAAAATAAGCGCGATTGAAAACATCCCTGTCGTAAGTTATTTATTTCTAAAAGGTCGCTGCCGCGCCTGCAAAAACCACATTAGCATTCGTTATCCATGTATTGAAATCCTGACTGCAACGCTCTTGGGGCTGGCCAGCTGGAAATTTGGCTATAGTTACACCACGCTGTTCGCATCCGCATTCGTATTAGCGCTGATCGCATTAACTTTTATCGATTTTGACACGCAGCTGTTGCCAGACGATATTACTTTGCCGCTGCTGTGGTTAGGCCTCCTATTTAATCTAAATTATGGTTTTACTGATTTGAAATCAGCGGTCATAGGTGCAATGGCAGGCTATCTGGTGCTATGGTCAGTATTCTGGCTATTTAAACTGCTTCGCGGCAAAGAGGGTATGGGTTATGGTGATTTCAAACTGCTGGCCGCGATTGGCGCATGGTTTGGCTGGCAGATGTTGCCTGCAGTGATTTTATTATCATCCACACTAGGTGCACTTATCGGCATGGGTTTCATTATGTTAACCAAACGCGACAAAAACATTCCTATGCCATTTGGCCCGTATCTAGCTATTGGCGGCATCGCTGCACTGTTTTACGGTCAACAGCTGGCGAATTTTTACCTCCCCTAGCATTCATACATCATGTACGTAGTAGCACTCACTGGCGGCATAGGCTCAGGCAAAAACGAAGCAGCAAAACAATTTGCCGCTTTAGGTGTGCCTGTGGTGGATGTGGATGCTATCAGTCATGCGCTTACAGCGACAGGCAACCCCTTTTTGCAACAGATAAGGGACTTATTTGGCAGCGAAGTATTTAACACCGACCTCAGCTTGAATCGCGCAAAATTAAGAGCGCTGGTGTTAGCAGACCCTGTACAGCGTAAAAAGCTGGAACAATTGATCCACCCCGCAATCCATCATGCAGCCCTAAATCAGCTACAGGCAAATCAAAAAAAGCTGCAGCCAGCTTATCAATTACTGGTCATTCCTTTACTGTTCGAAAATAACCGCTATCAAGATGTTGTCAACAAGGCACTGGTGATTGATTGTGATGAACAGCTGCAGATTGAACGTGCGATGACACGCAGCCAGCTCACTGAAAACGAAGTTCGTGCGATGATGGCCGCACAGGTGAGTCGCGAGCGTCGCCTGCAACTGGCTGATGAAATCATCGAAAACAACAGTACTTTAGAGCATCTAAACAAACAAGTTAATAAATTACATAAAAAACTTA
>Ga0116204_1000822_pt1 | contig 17710 bp, 24 predicted proteins | sample LakKivwa52mmetaG_FD_94481 | JGI IMG/M metagenome (GOLD analysis project Ga0116204, IMG submission 94481) | Anoxic lake water microbial communities from Lake Kivu, Rwanda to study Microbial Dark Matter (Phase II) - Lake Kivu water 52m metaG | ecosystem: Environmental > Aquatic > Freshwater > Lake...
ATTTGTTGACGAATAGATTGAGCCTGACGCTCAAGATTTCGCTTGGTCTCAGTGTCCCTAGCCCTGTGAATCTCGGTCTTTAAACCAATGATGGCTTCGTTCATAGCATCAACCACAACGCTCATCATGTTTGGCTGACCTTGGAACTCAGGTGCTACTCCTGTTGGTGCCCCGGGTGTAGGAGGCATAACATCAGGAGGCATATTCTTTTTAACCCCCTGATGAGGGGGTTGCTTAGTTGCCGGCGGGTTAGCTCCCGCAACAGTGCGCTGATTTTTAAGTTTAGCAGAGCGAGCAGCAGCCTGATTAGGGTCTACTGTTCCTTTGCTTTGAAGCATACCCATAATATTATCGAGCGGATCTGGCATTGGCATAGCAATACCCCCTCATCAAAGACTAATTATTTACTTGCAGGCGTAACGACTTACCACATCAGCTGCGCCTTCAACACCAATCCACGTACCGATTACAATGATCACCTTTAGGACGGTTTCGTCTGAGATGCCCCAACCAAAGTAATCGTTAAACACTGTGAATATCGCTACCGCAATAGCGAGCCACAGCTTCCTACTGCTAAGCTTCTGGCCAAGACTTACAAAAAATTGTTTTAACATAACGTCTCACCTCCTTAAAGAGTTGTTGTTGCTTCTTTATGCGTTCCCCACAGGGTTACTGGATGGGCTCCCCTGACTTGAGGCCTAAGGGATTTTCTAACAGAATACCCGCCGTATGCTAACCAACCTGCCGCAACCACATAAAGTTGATCCATTTCAACTACTGCCTTTTTATTTCTTTCGTAGTAACGAAATGCTGCCTTATGCCCTATCTTTCTGTGGGCGTGACCAACCATGTAAACATCGGCAAGAATATTCCGGCTTAAGTCCTCTACATTGTTCAGTACTTGCCCCGGTCGCTTTCCGCCACTACACCCGTGTGTTAAATAGATACTATAATTGTTACTACGTCTTCTGCCCTCCCTGCTGTTACCTGTTTCACCTACACCTAAAACAAGGAGTGCCTCGTCTTCGCCGTAAGGAACACCAAGCGCTTCGGCGATTTCTTCACCTACATCCTGACCAGCTAGCTTCTTTGTTCTGTACTCGTGGTTGCCAATATTAAGAACTAAAATCCTATCCCTAATTGGCGCGAGCATTCTTTTCGCTTCTCGCTTTTGGTCGCCCGGAGAAATTACGTCGTCATAAACGCTTCCTACACCACCAACAATATTATTGTTAATAATGTCTCCATTTATGACAGCGTATCTATTCTCCTTCTCTAACAAAAATTGACAGAACTTGTAAAACTTGTGGTGCTCGAATAACATATCTCCGATATGTAGGTCAGCTATCTGGTATAGTTCCACGTTCTCCCAGTCTTTCGGGAATTCCTTTTGTATAATCCTAATAGGATCTCCTCCAATACTGTAGGGTATGGGAACTTCTTAAAACAGATCCCACCAAACAGGCACGCTTTGCGACTTAGTGATAGCATGAATACGAGCCTTGCCGGTACCAGTAAGAGTGGTAGTCGTAATTACTTCGGGGGCAATAAAACTTCCGTTCCAAGTCCACTCCCCGTCAAGCTCCACTGTTACTTCGTGGTAATAAGTCTGGCTCTGAGCCATTACCGGTGTTGCTACAAACAGTAAAACCAATAGAATCCACAATATCTTCTTCATGTTTACTTACCTCCTTAAAATTTAAACTTCGCTGGGTCTCCCCAGATAGTGCCGCGCCACGGTGCTGAACCGTTATTGTTCAGAATCTCAATATGAGGGTGGCAGCTGTAGTGGTTGCCCTTGTATTTGTGGTGCGTACCACCGTTCAACCCAATCGCATCGCCCGGATTAACTCGCTGCCCATTCTTGACCTGCATCGGAAGCTGCTGATGGGCAACCAACATCACGAAGTCCGGCGAAAGTTCTACGCAAACAGTGTTCCCCCAACTGCCCATACCCGTAGTTCTGGCAGCAACAACCTTGCCTGCCCAAGGAGTCTTGATAGGATGACCGCACCCTCTGCCACCGAAATCAATGCCCCGATGGAACCCCGCGTATTTACCTGTTCGTGGTCCGTAAGGTGAAGTAACGCGCCAACCTTCGCTCTGCATAAACTCAACAAGTGTGATCTTTGGAGTCGGGTCGTAGTCTTTGACAAAGTTTTTATGAACCCACCCGGTGCGACCGGCCATGTCATTAACACTTAACCAATCGCCAAAAAAATTACCGTTGACCTCAAGCAGCGTCCCGCGCTCCAAGCCTCTAATAATCTGGTGATGAGTTCCCGGACCAACCCTGAAGTTAAGCACTCTTGCTGTTACTTCTAACACTTTACCTCTCCCCCTTATGGTAGTAGAAATGAACACAGACCAGCCCCACCGCTACAGCAATCAGTATCAACTCCATTATACAATGTAATTAAGCAATACTGCAACTAAATTTGCTATAAGCAAGTAAAGCATCCAGTCTTGTTTTGATTCTACCTTGTTCACGCGCTCAGTTAGCTCCTTCTTTGTGTCTAACATTCCGCTGCAAGCCGTCTCAATCACCCTTGATAGGGCTACTATGTTCGCTGCGTTCGCTGATCCTACTGGGCAGTCTCCGTTTGACATCTACTATTCCTCCTTGGTCGTTGGTGATATCGATTCTTTCTTCTTGATCTGAGACTGGAGCAAAGCTACCTGTAAATGCAAGTTCGCTATCTGCCCGAGAAGATGGTTGATAACCGCTTCTTGGTTGATCTGAGGCTTGCTCCCTGATGGGTCTGGCATGCTTAAATACCTCCTTAAGGTTTCTTTTTTGCATTACGCCCAACCTCCATAGAAAATGTCTCCCTCAACTTCTAGGTCTGACCACATACGAACACAAGGCTTGCTTTCATCGGCTCCTCCACCCTTGCTGTCTATCTGCATAAGCGGAGTAGTGCCAATATAAAAATTAAATTTTTCGGCGTCATCTTCTAATACAAAAACAGCAGCCTTGTTAAGCACCTCATGGGTTACCTTCATTGTGAATGTTTCTTCTTCATCCTCATAATAACGCGATATTATCAAATGGTCGTCGGCGTTCTCGCTGTTGAGCACCAACGCCTGAGGTACAAAAACACTTCCGCCGCAGGTAAGATTGATGTCCCCGTATAGTGATTCGAGGGTGGCGTCTTCATCTAGCTGTAGCAAAGAAAACAGGTTCGGGAGGTTCACGTCCCCCTCGGTATCCCATCTATTACTTGCCACCATTCTAACAAACACCTCATAATCGGAAGCGATAGTAGCAATGCGTCCATATTTGCCAAGGTAGGAAGGATTAGTAGTTATTAAGTGAGAATACTGGGGGGTTTCAATCCTGACCTCGGGGATTATTTGGTCCGGCTCTGGTCTCCAATAAAGTCCCTTGACCATACCAGCATAAACAGAGTCCATCTCCGGGTCTTCCCCTTCCTCGGGGATAAACTCTGTGTAAAATGCAAGCCGATCCTTTTCAAGCCTTACCCTCAGAGTATCGTCTGCATCATACATTTCAATTAAAGGTTCATCGTCAACCTTGCCAAGTAAAATCTTTGAGCCATCAGGGAAGGAGCCGGCCCCAATCACTTCGAAGGTACCGATTACCGCATCAAGATAGCCGCGGACAAACATTGTCTCCCCGTCCCACTGGAGATAATTCTCGTCGTCCCCGCCAAAGAAGAACCGTCCTTCTCCGTCTATAAATGCTTGCCACTCCTCGCCGTCAAAGTAGCCCATATAATCAGCGGTTAAGTTCAACCCCGGACCGAGACTTTCTGGGTTCTGCGGTAGAAGTCCACCAGTTAAATCGGATAAAAGAATACCTCCGCTTCTTATGTTTACTGAATCTAGTTGCCCATACATTAACCGCCTGACAATATCAAAGTTTTTATTGGTAAGCAAAGATAGCCGCTGTATTGCGCTATCAACGGTGTCTACCATTGGATCGTAAAGCGGTATCTTTGGCAAATGGAACGAAGGCATTTATTCTACCTCTTTCGTAACAAATGATATAATAAAGTCAAGCAGCCTGACTTGCTCGTCTACCCTATTATTACTTATCCTGAACTGAACATTATAACAATTCCTACCAAGCGGCACCTTAATCTGATGGTATGCGCCCTCTCCCTTGGGAATTCTCACCCCTATAGGTGTTAAGACCTCCCATTCTCCTGCATTAAAGCGACCCTCCACCTTTATTGTTGTTTCAGTATCTGTCCCCCAAGCGCCTATCCATAAATTATTAAGCTCCTTCTCTGCTTTTGGTGACCCGAAGTGATAGTCGATTGTCTCAACATAAGCATCGATTGGATCTTCAGAGTCATTAACATAAGTATCATCGAGCTGAAAAAGCTGTTGCCCTAAAGGCTTGGTAAAACAATAACCTAGAACCTCCTCAGACACAGCGCTTGTTCCGATATGAAGATCGGACATCCTCCACCTTCTTCTAATTATATCATATATTAGGGTAATAAATTCACCCACATCAACAGGAAGAGTAACAACATAGTGATATTTTTCCATCACAGCGGCTCGCGCTTCCTGTATTCTGGAAAGATTTACCTGTCTTACTATATCCTGTATAAATCCAGACAGTCTTTCTGGCCTTGCCCCTGCCTCTATACTGTATATTTCCCCCTCACTTGAAACAAAATAAGCGGCACCGCGTATGTGCTTAACAGACCAGTGAGAGCCAACCCCGATGGTTGTGTCTACCGGAATAACTTGGAAGTCATAGATGGTTGTCCCTACTAAAGTGTGAAGGGAATATTTCTTCCCAATCAAGATAGAGTCCTCAATGGTAGTGATAGACGTAATTGCTCCCTCTCCGCCGGGATAGACCTGAAAAGCAAACTTGGTCTTATCCGTTTCGTCCCAGAATGTTGGATCTCCCACATCGCTGCTCCTTAATGATAATGGGTCGTCATCAATGCCTGCTGCGAAAATCCTACCCCTAAGCTCTGCTAAGTATTTGGCCTTAGGCATGTCCGTAAGAACGGTGGAGGTTGATCCGTCCCACATAAATGGCTGATTAGTGCCGTCGCTTACCACTAGTAACCCCAAAACAGAGGCGAAGTCGCACGCCTCGGCGGCAGTGGATGTCCACCCTGTTGGCTGTATGTTGGCCCATTGTGCCTCGCCGGGTATAATTTTTTTCACCTTATTGCTACCGGCAATTACATAGTTTGGCTCAATACCGTCCTTCAAGAATTGGAAAGCACCCTTGGCTACCACATCAAGCCGCGGGAAAAGTCTCCTTGTCCCATAGCGCTTGCGTAAAACTCCGGGAATTTCGTCAACATCAAAGTTCATAAGCATGCGGGTATAACCTTGATCTTGAGGAATAATCGTCACAGGGTAGGCCGAGATCATCCCGGCATCCAGTGATGGAATAGACAACGGAGTAAATGATGCCATTAATTATCGCTCCTTATGTTAAAGGGTCGCTCAGCTCTTGTCTTTCGATAGGGGCCCCAGTAAGATGCGTTCATCACGGGGTTTGCGTCCCTCTGCCCCTGTGGAATTGCTCTTCTCAGAACATCGTCTTTTTGCTTTAAGAAGATTCCATAATGAAAATTAGCTCGTTCATAATCTTTAGACTCGCGGTAGCAAACGGACATAGCGAAAGCAATGATTGCTTCATCCGCGAAATCCGGAGTCTCAGGAATATCACCACGATCCTTTAATTGTTTAGGTGTTCTTGTCACCCATAATGTGACAGTCTTTCCACTTTCAACTTCCCCAACTAAGGTAAAAGAGTTCCCCCACATTACCCACTCTCTAACACTACCCTCGTCCGTAACAGCTCTGTTTAAATAATCTTTCATCGGTAGCAATTCGAGTCTTTCCCCATCATATTCTACTTTAATTATAGAAAGAATATTGCTGCCAGTAGCTTGTTCGACTAAATCGTAGGTCGTATGAACGGCTCCGTCTTCTCCGTCTTCCTTCGTTGTAAGAAACTCTATAACGTCTCTCACGGGAAATACTTCCGATAGATCTTGGAGCGCAGAGTTGATCGCATCTTTGATTAAGAAGTCGGAATACCCAGCACCATCAGGACCTTCAGCCCTTAATTCTTCTCGTATTCTTTTTAACAGATGCTCGATAGTTCTCCTCATTTATTCCTCCTCCTCCTCAATCACTGCAGGATTAAAGGCTACAATGCCTAGCTTGGAAACCAACACCGGGAAGATTGCTTCGTCGCGCTTGATGTGCACAGACATGGTGTAGGATTGCTCTAGCAATTCAGCCGTATCCTCTGGCTCAAGTTCGAACACAATCAACCCAAGGTCCTCGTAGAGCATTGCTGCCTCTTTTTCCAATAGCAAAGTTGGGTCTACGTTGTCGTAAAATAACCGAAGATGCGCAGAGTCCCCTTCTTGAAGCGTCGTCGCAACGCCTTCCTCATCAAGGAGACTTACTGGAACAGTGAACGACGACCCCCTGTACATCCATGTGGCAACAGTTGTAGCAGTGTTAATCATTATTTACGCTTAAGCCTCCCGTCGGTATCGTCAGTTCTTTGAAATCTGCCAATAATATCATCGGACTGACGTCGGAATTTCCCTTTCAATTCTGTTGGTAAAACCCACAAACTTATTGTTCTGGTAGCTTGATATATAAAAGAAACAATATTGACAAATCTAACTGTTTGGTAGCGTAGGCTCTCCAATAATTTATTAACTGTTCGACTTGTTTGTGCCGTAACGGATGTTGCCACGCTAATAACACGCATGGTCTGAAACTTAATTCGGCGAAACAGGGAACCAGCACCCCTGCTGAATGGTTTTCTGCTAAACGATCCCCTGAATGCCATTATCTCACCTGCTTAACTGTTTCAATCTCCTGCTTCGTCAAAACTTCCTTGCTCACCAATGCCGCTTCCATCGCCTCAACCTTTGCCTTTAGTTGCTCCATCTCTGACGGTTCAGGTTCAGGTATTTTAGCAATATCAGCATCAATTTCTGTCTGTGTCCGTTCCCTAACCTCGCCTTTGTCATGCTTATACAGGGCTATCCCCTGCATGTCAGTCAGAGGTGGATTGATAACGCCATCAAGTTCAAAATGCCTGCCTGCATCTTCGGCGATTAGAATGTCGTCTTTGGCTGGTTGTTCAAAGGCATCACTGAAACCTTTAACAATCTTGCCGTCTTGAATCCTTATGTAGTGTTTGTGCATTTTAAGACCTCCTTATAAGTCGTTCAGTTTAGCAAACTCACTGAATAACTCTACCGCTTTATCATTATATGCTTTCGCCGCTTCTTCTTCGGTTTTAAAATATCCAAGATGAACCGTTTTACCATTAGGGGCAATTTTAGCTTGCCAGTTTCCATCTCGCTTAAAGTAAGTAACCCCTTTATACTTAGAAGATGTATTCTTTCTGCCCCCTTGATTCCACATATTCTGCCTATGCTCACAAAGGCGAATGTTACATCTCCTGTTATCAAGACCATTTCCGTTAGCATGGTCAACCCTGTCCTTAGATGTCAACTCTCTGCCTAACATCCTCGACAAAACAAATCTGTGAACATATACACTTTTCCCATCTATCTGTATCCGTGCGTAATGGGTAGTGCTATGCTTGCTTGTTTTGGCAATAGTAATATTCGTATCTTTTATAGCTTCCCTGTCTTCCATGTCTAACAAAACCACAATTATGCACCTCCACAAATCTACAATTCGGCATCAATGTGCATTTTTGCACTACTGTTGTACATTTCCAAAAATGCAGGGGTGTTGGCAGTCAAACCACTTGCCACTACGCCGTAAATTAGATAACCTTCGACGTGTGGTACAACATATATATGAGATGTGTGTGTATACCCAAGACCTGCCATTATTTTCCATATAAAATGACCTACGTTTGATACTGTGATAGTTGGATTTACTCTCATTGTTACTGGAAATTTGATATATGCCATCGCTTCGGTAGCGGAACGACAACCCCCTACACCCATAGTTGCACCAGCTACATAAGTAGCGCAAGGATTCCAGTAGTATCTCTGACACAGACTCAACTCCACCCCTATCGGTCGCTGTTCAAATGGTGTAGCAACTGCGCCTTCTTCTAATTGAACTTGTGCTATATCGAATGTTCCTGATTGATGACCGAGGGAGTCGGTGCGGGTGTTCCAATCGGAGCCAGCATCGAACCAGAAAAAAACACGTAATGCTCCATCATCTGTTGTTCCTAATGTTTTACCTGCTATCGAAGGGATGTCAACAGTATGGGTAAACTTTTGCCATGAAGTTGTTAAAGCAACCTTTAAAACACCTATTGTATTTACAGTCGAACTCGGTGAACCTCCAGTGCCGAAGTGTTGACCAAATTCAATACTCATATTCTTATTGGCATTTGCTTTTGCCCAAAAAGTAAGGGTTGCTTTTTTACCCGCTAATGTTCTAACTGATTCTATATATTGCGCCCCAATCGCATTATTAGAAGCACCAGCACTTGAAACTACAACCCCACGCCAAAAATAAGCAGGTTCATTCGACACATCGGTTTGTCCAACCGTAAATGCTTGTCTCGACATGGCAATAGTTGATGTTGTACAAAAAGTCCGCCACCTATCCGCTAAATACCTATATGTAGCACTCGCTGCATCACTCGTCCCCCTCTGCCATATATCAAAGTTACCATTGATTATTTTGTTCCTGAATCCGTGCAGAGGTAGTTCATCAATGCCGTGTGCGGTGGTGGTGTTGTCAACGTGATCGCCTAATCCTTCATCAACATAACCTTTACTGGCTATATCATCGCTTGCGGAAGGGTCAGCTATCTTTGCGCGACCATCAGAATCCCTGATGATAATTTTACTGGCAGTTGCGGCTGATACTGCGCCGTGTGCGGTGGTGGTGTTGTCAACGTGATCACCTAATCCTTCAATAAGTTCCCGTTGCCCGATTGCCGTATCGCCAAACATTACAAAGGTTCCCGCAGGCCACGCTTTCGCGCCGTCAGTTGATTCAACATCTCTTTCTATCGTTATTTCCCAATTACCACCGTCAGCAACAATGCCCGTTACTTTTACAGTTTCATAGTCGACAGCAGTGTCAGAGAAAAATTCATCTTCGGACAGGATAGCATAAACGTATTCATCAGGTTCAAGGATTGGCGTGTAAGGTGCGCCCCTATTAGCTATAACTGCTGTTAAATCATCGTCAGCTATCGGATCAACTAACACGGTTGGGAATGAATAAGCTACTACTTTTTGCATTGGCTATTCCTCCTCCGGAGCTGGCGAAGCAATGCCTCCCACATAGATTAATACAGAAACATCGATCGCAGGCCATTCTTCGCTCGTTGCTTTTGCCTGTATAAATATTGGTATCCTATTTAAGATCCCGTGCTCGACTGTCCCCGCCACAGGGAGGGAGGCCCCCCAAACAGCTTCGCTTAAATCTTCTTCCAGTAAAGCTAATCGCCACATGTCGGCAGAAGCCCCTGAAATAAATATCTCCGTATCTGTTATTATATAACCTTCGCTTGCTTCAAGGAAAAGTTCTATTGGTTCACCGACCTCATCTAAATCTGCACGCAACTCATAGCCGATAGCGTTTGTATAAACCCCTTCAGGGGACACTTCGGTTTCGTCGCTCTCGAAATAAAGACCAACATAGTCAGCCATGCCTTAACCTCCTATCCATAGAAAGCAACAGCTTTGACTGTAAGGGTGGTACCGCTGACAGCAGACAGGTAAGTTCTGAATAATCGATAGCCCCCCACAGCAACGGTGTACCCCCCGGTGGCCACGATGCCCGTAGCTGCCGTTTTGTTTACACCATCCGTTTGTTGAATGGCGCCGATCTTAACCCAGTTAGATCCGTCCATACTTACTTCTGCTTCAAGCTTCATCGTGCCGGCAGTACCGGTAACAGCTAGGGCAACTATCGTATAACCACTTACATCCATCTTTTCAGCAGGACGGTCAGTATCGTGGTTAACTGCAGTCGCAGCATTCTGTAAGACGTGCACAGAAGACTCAAGACTTTTCATTTTGTTACCTCCTAAACCTTGGGGGGAGGGGTTACCTCCCCCGTTAATATTACCCTTCACGCTTACGAATTATCATCTGCAGCAGGTAACAACAGACCACTCATGTCGTTGCCACTAGATGAATAATTCTGGAACAGTCTTGCACCAGTTACATCCCACGGAACAGCAGTCGCAGTATCAGCATGACCAACCAAGTTGAACGCAATGACCCCGCTATTTGCGGTTGTGTCCGACTCCATAATCATTACCGCCGTTGTGTTCAAGCGGATAAGCACGTTGTTTAAGATTTTACAGTTAGTAAAATCCTTACCTGTACTAGCTTCGATGATTGCTTCACCATCAGCAACGCCTAGATTTATGTAGCAATCCTCAACGGTTAGCCGGTCGATGTCCCCTACGGCTGCAATGAAATGATCGTTAGCAGTATCTGGAGAAATCGCAACGCATCTGCGCACAGTTAAACCATCACACGCATTGTCAGTGTCGTCACAATCAATGTAAACAACACAGTTTTTATCCGCTGCACCATCCAAGAACTCACAATCTTCGAGAGTAAAGTTCTTGGCATCAAGATCAATCATTACTGCAATATCTGCAAAGTTGGCAACAAAGATCACATTCTTGATTGTGGTATTGGCTGCGGTTACATCAATGTCTGCTGTATCAGCTGTAGTGTAGGTTATTGTGGGCCGCAACGTCCCAGACCCTAACCCGATTACAGTGACGCCTATCTTATTAAACACAATCCCAGCAGCAGCTGTAATGGTCTCGACGTGCCATGGAGCAACCCAGATAACGTCACCCTTACTTGCAGTACATTTCGCAAGAGCAAGTGTGATAGTTGTCAGTGCAGTACCCCATGTTTTACCATCGCCTGTTGCGGAACCATTAACGCTATCCACGTAGAAATGACTACCCGGTTCAAAGTTCAAATACATCCTGCTGTATTGATCTACTAGAGGAATGACTGACCCCTTTTTGCCTACCCCAAACCCGTACTCAGAATTAATCGGACCTGTTTGATGTGTGCCCGGATAACTCATGGTTAAAACCTCCGTTTCAAATTAAAGTATAGGGGAGCCGCTCGGGAGGTTGAGCCGCCAACAGGCCGCTCCCCTATATAAAACACTTAGCTAGGATCGTTGCCGTAAACCCAAATCCAGTCAGACCAGCCGAGACCGTATCTCATGTAAGCCCTGAACTTGGCAACCAACGTATCGAAGTCTTCTTCCATCGCAAATTCAACCGGGATGCGGTCAAACCAGTTCAGGAAAAGTTTCGAATAACGAGAGTCAACCAAGAACCAAGGACTATTAGATTCAGTGGTTCCTTCCAGTCCGTCCCACAGGATCAGCTTGTACCGACCCTGATGGATGTTCGGGTTCCAGTCAGAGCTGTTGACCTTGCGATCAGACGCAATGACTTCCCAGATCTGTTCTTCCAGAACCGGTGGAGCAATGATTGTGTCAGGCACAACCGAGATGCGAGTGTTACGATCGTTCTTGGTATTCCGCATCAGGTTCTTCGTGGTCTGCAATGCAGCGTGACTAAAAGCCAAGGTTCCCACATTGCTCCTTGCGGAAACACCTTCAGATCCACCGGACTCGACATAAGCTTTCGATGGGTGATCGGAAGCGCAAAGACGCTTACCGTCAAACCCAAGGTAACTTGCGCTAAAAGCGTTATTAAACAGCGCAACGGCGTCGTCTTCTCTACGCCTGATAGCGGCCATCGCGAGACCCACAGGGCGCTTGTTAATCAGGTTATAGCGATCGTCGTCATACATTTTACGCTCAATCGCAAAACCCTTGGCCCTTTCCGGGAATTCGTAGACTTGGTTGTACCCTTGGTACATGCGATCATACTCAATGGTACCGTAAAAATCGGGGAAGTCTCCCATTGCACCGATACTGACATCCTCTTCATAAGGATTCTCGGTGGTCTGCATGTTAAAAACTTCCTGTAACAGTGTCGGAGTTTGGTCGTAGACCTCATAAAAAATGTCCCTCAGACCGGGCTCCAGTAGTTTGCCGAAGTGTTCTACTCTTGCTGTAGACATTTAGTTGTCACCTCTTTTAATTTTTTATTTTTACACACCATTAGGTGCGCGTAGTGCCCCCGCTCAACAGACAAGCATTAAACACTACAAACAAATCTGTGCCATCGATCCTTACCACGGACAGAGGACCGTCTCCCCCTTGGTTAAGACCCAAGTAGGTAGAATCAATTTCATAGCTGGCCCCAAGCGTAACCGAGCTGGCAGTGCCCTCCAGACATTTGGTTTTGTAAACCATGCCCGGAGTAATCCACATGCAACGAACAAACTCTCCATCTGCCCCAGCCTCCATTAGGATTACTGCTGCGAGCGGATCATCGTCCGTTACGTGCTTTAACTTGCCAGCCGCAAACTTTGCCACCTGACCAACGACCATTGCTGTTTCGTCTACTTCGAACACATCATAATCTGCAGGCGGCGCAATAGCTGGCGCTCCACTAATTAAGTTACCAACAGGTTTAAACACTATAGTTCACCTCTTTCGTTAAAATAGGCCAGTTTCTTTGCCTCTTTGGTAATACCTTTCTAACGTAAGTCCCATTTTCCGAGCGATCTTTTTATGCTGTGGGCCAAGCACCGCACTTAAGTCAAGAGGTGTGGCCCCAGCTCCCTCATCAGATCCCTCGATCTTACGGGACTTCCTTACCTGCTGCTTGTTGGCCACCCTTTCTTCCGCTATTTCTCTCAGCTTTGGTCGCAAAACCACTGCTGCTGCATCGAGTAAGGATAGCCCAAGCTCTTCAGCCTTATCTTCAATGGCGTCTTGATGTTTGAGATAAAGGTCGCCAAACTCTTTCTTGGCTTCGGATTCCTGCAAAGTGCGCGCTTTCTCTTCACGCTCCTCAGTCAACATAGAGCGAACCTCGGCGATCTCCCTTTTAACCTCATCATCAACAGGCCTATAAACTGGTTGACCTTGATTTACATTCGACTGGTTCATCCTGCTTTCCTCCAACTTCATTTTAATTTGGGCTGGAGTCAGCCCACTAGCCTCAGCGACTAAACGACCTGCTTCGATCAATTCCCTAGCTTCCTCTAAACTAACCCCCAACTGTTTGGCAATGCTCCGCTCTTGGCGTTTTAGTCTCCGCTTGATAGCGTTATCGAAATCTTCCTGTGTCCTGAAAGCCTGCTCTTCTTCGAACTCACTCTCGTCCACAAAGGGGGTCTCGTCTTCACCTGCTTGTTCGTCGTATACTCCAACCTCGTCGTCGTCAGTCTCTGTGTAATCTTCAAGGTCTTCCTCTGGTAAAACCTTGGTCTCAGGGGGCTTGCTGCCCCAGTTTCCGTAGCTAGCTGCTGCCGCTACGGGGTCCACACTTCTGAAAACCTTTGTTGCTTCGCTCATGTTTCTCCTCCGTTTTTAGGGTTCGTCAACCCGTATATTTTAAATACCGTTTAAAGCCCGTCGGCTTTTAGTTTAACCGAAAGGTTTACGCATCTGCATTGCATTATGGGGCGCCGATGCTGGCAGCACATGGATCTGTGTTACTCCGCTGTGTCCAGAGATTCCCGGAATATCCATGTCGCGCTCTGCTGGCGCAGGGCCCTCCTTCATGCCTGAAGAATAGCCCGGATTAAAAATCCCCTTGCTGATTGTAGGCCAGTTCTTGTCCACGTTAGTTCACCTCCTTAAAAGGTTCTTTCCCCTATTCTTTCTTCCTCTACCTGCGCTTGCCCTTCCATCATAGACAAGCGATTGAGAATCTCTTCCTTATTGGGGAAGTTGGTAGCTTCTAAAACAGCCTGACGATCGATAATGCCAAGCTGGAAAAACTCCTTGCTCTGCTCGTACAATAAGGCTTGGCTATAGGGAACACTAGGTCCAACCTTAATGTGAACATCAAACTCAGGAAACTTTACTTCTTCCATCAGTTGTTCCATCATGGCAGGATCAACCTGTGGTTCTTCTCCCCCAGCATAAGCTTCCTGAGGCAGAAGGTCGGCAGCTTTCGCCATATCAACAACTCGTGCCTCAAGAGCTTTCCTTACGTCAAGACTAACAGGTAGCACCTGTCCGGCGAGCCTGACCATCCTCGGCTCTTCATAGTTCTCAAGCACTATCCATATTGCCTGTTCTACCATCTCTCTAATCCCCGCAGCCATTTCTCTGGCTTTCTGTTGGACCCTGATACTGGCTGCTTCCTGAAGCGCAATGATTGCAGAGGCCGCACGAACACCAATAGGTCTCCGCCCCTGCATCAAATCGTACATTCCAGTAATTTGTTCCATCCAAAAAATTAGTTTCTCGAGGTGGTCTGGAATATGATGTGGTATAGGCATGCCGGGGATACGCTCAACGCCACCATTGTGACTGAATATCACTCGCCCGGGTTCGTTATCAAAAATCCACGCATCAGTTTCATCAAGCCCGGACAGCACCTTGTTCACGACCCACTGTCCATTACCCATCAATCTTGTATTGTCAATGATCTGCGCTTCATATTCGTTAATCAATGTCTGGATTGTTTCACAAATCTCTGCTTCACCAACACCCCAGAACCGCTTGTCTACCTTATAGTCATAAATAGCTGAAAACGGAAAACGATTATGTAAGTAAAGCGGTCTGTTCTTGTATTCCTTCATCGAGTCAAACTCTCCGCCAAGTACAGCTAACACTACGTCGCCGGCATAATACATGAGACAAACATTGCCGTTAGTATCTCTAAACCAATACTCGGTGAGCGTAGCCCTCGGCTCCATGCTGTCGCGGTCTCCGCCTTTAAGAGACTCCGTTTCGGTCCAATCATTATCAGCGACAACGTATTTACCTTTTTCTGGCCAACGCCTCGCAAAGTACTCAAGAGCTTTCGGCACCTTTACGAAACAGTACTCCATGCCCCTGATAGATGTAGCTCGCGGATCGGGATAGAAATTCATCGGGTGCACCACGGTGTACCGAACATCTCCAAGGTCGTTCCACATCTCGGGGTCCCAGAACGTCTTGAAAAATACTGTTCCATACTTCATGGCAATCAGCGCACCTTCGCCCAGCTGTTCTTCTTGCATCCTGTTTATATACCACAGGTGCTTGGTTACCCCCGTCAAGCTTTGAGCAAGCTCGTAATCACTGGCACTCATCCTCGGCATTAAGATTGTTTCCGGCTCATTAGCTGTCAGCCGTGGAATAAGCGAATCAATCAATGCTCTGGTAAAGTTCATCGATGGCATTGATTTATTATCGGGAACCTGCGTAAACCAATGATCCCCTCGGTAGATCTGGTCGAACCTCTTCCACTTAGTATGGTAAGGTTCGTTATCATAATCCACTTTGGCAGTCTCCGCTAGCCGAAATCTATCTTTCGCTTTATAGAGCAGATTGTTTTCAACGTCAGTATTATATCGTGTCCCTGTCTTAACAATCTTATCTTTGGCTTTTTTTAAACCCTCTGTCCAAGAACTCTTTGCCACTATCTCACCGCCTCTATCGATCTTTCAGGCATTCTCTTCTGCATTTTCTTTTTATCCATCGCCATCGATGGATGAACAAACTCAACAATCTTGGAACTCCTTACCACAGGATTGCTGTCTACCGGTAGCTTGGTGGCGTGAACCAAATCCAGTTGGTCGGCCAAAGCGTCAGCCAGATCGTCAAACCCAGCAAACGGAAATTTAGTTAATTCCCAGATAAGTCTTTGGACTATATCATAATCTCCGTCGCGCTTGCTTGTTTTAAGCATCTTGCGCGGCAGATAGAACCCGTGCTGCAACCTTGGAACCAACCTTAATATCCGCTCTTCCTTCGACTGCTTCTTTCTTTTTATGCTCTCGACGGCAAACAATCTGCCTCTTTCCATCATTAATCTCTCAAAATTGTAAACATAAGTTTGTTGAAAGCCTACTGCTTCGAATCCTATTGGCAGTAAAAACCTACTCTCTATGCTGTATTTCATGGCAAAATCATACAATACGTCCAGTAGTTCAGTCTCGGTCAGCCGATCGTTTAGTCCGTCCAGCAGATACATGCGGTTACTTTTATCGTATCCACAAACAACTATTGCTGTCCGATCGGCCTCATCCTTCAGGCTCACAGCAGGGTCTACTGTAATACAAGTCGTCAGCTGTGAAATGTTAGGCTTCTCGTCGTACCAATTAAACCAATCGACATGAAACTTCTGGTGCTCTGAGGGAGTGGGGTTCAGTTCATACTGCGACCCAAATTCGTAGGGGCCTTTAGCTCTCGCCAGCTCCCTCAGTACTTCCGCTGTAAACTCCTCAGGAAAAATTGGATTGTCTGCCGATGTAGGCATAATACTGATCATCCAATCTTTTTCTTCCTCCGGCGTCTCGTCGGAAGCCTTGACTATGTTGTTGTCAATGATCCCCTCGGGCACACGCATGCTGGCCTTAAACCCAAACTCATTAATAATCCAGCTGTATAAATCAACGTGTGACCAGCGAGTTCCAATAATAACCATATCCCCATCAGGATCGAGCAAGTCAAGTAAATCCTTGAAATACATAATCGACTTGTCCACCATGTCCTGCGTACGAACATAGTCCCTGTTTACAAGGTCGTCCGCGATGATGGTGCTATAGTGCTGTGAAACCATCGAAGCATCCACCGCACCAGTTGATATGCTCGCTTCTCTCCCCGATCCCGGACGAAGCAAGATCAGCTCGTCCTGTGTATCCCTGATAACCCAGTCCAGCTTTTCTTTCATCTGCGCCCGTTGGTAATTACTGGCGTATTCGTTGACCCACCATTCTCTCCACGCCCACCTGAACTTTGCATTGCCACTAAACTGTGCCGCGATTGTTCTCAAGAACTTCCTACTATTCTCAAGCTTTACATTGGTAATCAAGATGCGCTCGTCAGGATCTCTTAACAGCTTCTGAATGCTAAACGACTCTGTGGCTAACGTGCTTTTGTAGTGACCACGAGGCCATAACAGAAGCTTGAATCGATACCTCGGAGTATCAATGTCCTTCGCCATCCTTCGATGAATATGATCTGTAATTTTATTATAGCCTAGCAGATGCTTCGCCAGATAATGCAAGTCATCTCTGGACTTGTTTCTAGACTCTTCCTTAAAGGCTTCCTCTTCGGATGGCGTCAGTTCTGGAAATGCCCTCACTGTCCCAATCACCTCCCTTGGAGATGCGCGCACGCCTCATCTCTATCTCCTTCAGTTGGAGCATCTCTCTCCGGAAATCGGGAGACATAACCTCCCTGACCCTTTTGTTGTCGGGCTTGGTTACCGGTGCACTGTCCTCTATTACTTCCATCTTCTTGTTCTCGGCATTCTGAATAACAATGGTGCTACGCTGCTTCGTGTTAAGAAACCACAGGAGCCCTATGGTTAAAGTTCCACAAGCATAGCCGAGCGCAAACTCAGTCACTTAGTATCGCTCCTTCTCGTCATCTAAATCGGAAGTTTGTTTGTCATAGCTCTCATCAGTGTAGACCTCGCGGCTCCACTGCATGTGTGGGTCTTTTGAGCTCGATGTAACAGTAATCCCCTTCTCGCCCGAGCGAGTGACGGTCGAGCCTTTATCAAACTCCATGTAAACATCATGACCAACATCACTTGGAACGTCACCGTGACTTTGCCCGGCAGAGAATTTTTCAATCGCAACAGTATCTCTAGGTACCGTAGTTGGTACCCCCGTCCCAGTCTTTACGTTAAGAGTAACACCCTTCTCAGGGA